>Ga0315309_1000816_pt1 | contig 19043 bp, 10 predicted proteins | sample TDP4_MG_FD_203080 | JGI IMG/M metagenome (GOLD analysis project Ga0315309, IMG submission 203080) | Freshwater sediment microbial communities from Lake Towuti, South Sulawesi, Indonesia - TDP4 | ecosystem: Environmental > Aquatic > Freshwater > Lake > Sediment | place: Indonesia: South Sulawesi... | reverse complement strand
CCTTCTACCTATCATCACAAAGGGAAAGCCGTCTTTTTGGAGTTCCACTAAGTACTCATTGCTCATCTTGTTTGCATTTTCCTTTGTCCCCGGAGGAGTTATAATGAAGCCATCAATCCTCTTCTCTCTGACCATCTTCATATATTCTATTTCGTTGACTTCCTCCTCGTCGGTGTTACACAAAATCAGATAATATCCCCGTCTTTTCGCCTCGTCCTGAACCCCGCGAGCCACGGCCGAAAAAAATTGATTAGTTATACTGGGTATAATAAGGGCTATCATATGGGTTTTTCTTGTAGCTAAGCTTTTGGCTAAAGCATTAGGATGATAATTCAGAGCCTTTATTGCCTTTAGAACTTTTGCTTTCGTCTCCGGGGAGACAAATCTTGTCTTGTTTATAACGTGAGATACAGTAGCGGTAGAAACCCTTGCTATTCTGGCGATATCTTTATAAGTGGCCACGTTTTTTGCCCCTAAATATTTAGGCTGCCGATTAGGCAACCGGTTACGCAACCGGTTAAATATAATACAATTTTGAGATTTTTGTCAAGTAGAAAATTTTAATCCCCAACTACCTTATTCTTCCCCAGTTATCGGAAGGATTAGCTATCGGAAGGATTTTTAGAAAAGGCGGGGGGTCTTTAACATTTGGTTCATTTTATACATTAAGTTCATTAAGTTCCTTCCGGGCGAGATTGGCCAGACGGGCAAATTCTTCCAGACTTAAAGTTTCTCCCCGCCGGCGGGGTTCAATGCCTGCCCGGTGTAGCAACTGGGAAAGTCTCTGCCTATTCTCAGGAAAGATTGGCAATTGCCGCAGAGCATTAATAAGCATTTTACGTCTCTGTTGAAAAGCAATCCTTGCTATTTTCCAGAAAAGTTTCTCGTCAAAAATTTCTACTGGAGGGCGGGAAAGAAAAATTAACTTCACCACTGCCGAATCTACTCGGGGAGAAGGTAAAAATGCTTTACGGGAAACCGATCTTATCCATTCTAACCGGGCTCCGTACTGGACAGCAACCGTCAGCATACCATATTCTTTAGTCCCCGGTAGAGCGATTAATCTCTCGGCCACTTCTTTTTGAAGCATAATTACCGCTATCTGAAGCGCTTCTTTTTGTTCCAATAAATGGAGGATTAAAGGAGAGGTAATGTAATAAGGAAGGTTGGCTACTACCTTAATCTTATTAATCCCTTCTTCTCGCGCCAATTGGCGGAAGTCAGCTTTCAAAGCATCCGCTGCCAGGATACGGATATTCCCCTTATCGACAAATATCTCCTCTAAAATGCGACATAAACCGGGGTCTAATTCAATAGCAATAACCCGGCGAGTATGCTGGGCCAGTCTTTCGGTAAGGGTTCCCACTCCGGAACCAATTTCTACCACTATATCCCAGGCTGATAATTCGGCCGCTTCAATAATACTATCCAGGACTCCTTTATCAATTAAGAAATTTTGTCCCAGGCGATGTTTTAATCGAATCTGGTGTTTCTTTAATAAACGAAGGGTAGTGGAGGCTATACTATTCATTGGAATGAACGATTTCCTCAGAATGGACGTTTTCCTCCAACATACGGTACCAACCCTCGGCAGGAAGAGGAAATTTTTCAGCATGCAGTATCTCCACCTTAAGAGTGCGGTTTCCCAGTTCCAGAGTGAGTTGATCGCCTTTTTTTACCGGATGGGCCGGTTTTACCAATCTCCCGTTTAACTTTACCTTTCCTTTTTCACAGGCTAACTTTGCCCAGGCACGATGTTTAATAAGGCGGCTACATTTTAAAAATTGATCTACCCTCACTAATCCCCCGCTTCTAAACTATCCGGTAATCCTCTTAATATTTAACATAATAAATAATTTTTGCCTGGCGGCGCAGTTGATCCAAAACCTCGTTGTCCACTTTTTTTACCAGTAAACCTTCCTTAATAGGATAGACCACCTCTTCAAAAATTTTCCCTTGGAAATCGCTCCGATGTTGCTCATAATAATTACGAGCTTCTTCATTAGTAATCCATTGATCAAGAGTTTTTCTCACCAGCAACTCATATTTTACCTGGTATTTAGCGGAAGAAAAATCTTTCCAGTTGCGTTGAGATTGCATTTGCCCAAAGTAATCCTGAGCCTGCTGGTCGGTTATCAATTTATCCAGTTTCTTCCTCATCAACAATTCTTCTCGAATTTTATCCTTTATCTCCTCATAGGGTAGACGAGAGGTTTCCTGGCGTTGTTCTACCAGGATAAGATGATAACCCATGGGGGTTTTCACAATCGCGGTCTCTCCCGGTTTAAGGGAGAAAGCGGCTTTTTCCATCTCTTGATATTCTGGTTGAAAACTACCCATTTCCCACCAACCTAAAGCGCCGCCCTTTTCTTGAGTGGCAAGATCTTCGGAATAAGTTTTGACCAACTGACTAAAATCTTCCCCCTTTTGCATCCTTAACTTCAGTTCTTCCATCTGTTTCTTAACTCGATCTTCATCTTCCGGACTGCTCACCCGGAGAAGAAGATGACGCAGATTTACTCGAGGAGGAAGAATAGGAATTTCCTGATAAAATTTTTTTATTTCTTCTTCCGTCACATTAACCATAACCACCGGAAATTTCTCCCGCAATTTTTTTTGCCGGAACTTCCAAATGTAAAGTTGTTCCTGGATCAGAAGACGATATTTTTCCGGAGTTAAGTTTGCTACTTCCAACGCTTTTTTATATTCCTCTTCGGAACCAAATCCCTTCTTTTTTTCGCTGAGAATTAATTCCGCCTCTGCTTCTTCCACCTGAATTTCCTTCTCCTTTTTAGCTGCTTGCAAAAAAAGACGATCCTGAATAAGTTTTTCCAGTGTGTCCTGCCGTAATTTCTTCTCCCCTTCTTCTCCCTGGTAGGGTTCCTTCTCCAAAGGAGAAAGAAGAGCCATTTCCCGCTCCAGGTCGCTTAAAAGAATCAATTCCTCATTCACTTTTACCAGCACCTGGTCAACCTTTGCCCCAGCAGGAATAATAACCCAGACGGAAATAATAATCAGAAAAAATAGTAAACTCAGAAAAACTTCAGGTAATTTTATGCCCCGCACTCTCAACTTTTTCTCCTCCTGAAACTAAAATCCCTCCTCTTATATCCTGAAGTATATTTTTCACTAGTTGCAACAAAGCGTCTTCTTCCCGAAAGCGTGGAAGAATGAAGCCCGTCTTTTCTCCCGGCAGAAAACGTAAATGACGATATTTTCGGATTAACTGTTGCCCCTTCTCAATGGAGAGAGCAGTCCCCTCCGTAAATTCCCATTGTAGTTGATTATCTTTAACCTGGATGCGACTCACTCCTGATTCTCGGGCCCGGATTCTGATTTCCGCAATTTCTAAAAGTTTTCTTCCCGGAGGAGGTAAAGGCCCATAACGATCCTGCATTTCTTCTCGCAGGTGGGAGAGCGATTCCAGGTCTTCAATGGCTACCAGCCTTTTATAAAGAGCCAGTTTCTGCCGGGAATCACCAATATAATCATCGGGAAAGTAGGCATTGAGACCTAAGTCCACCACGGTAGCCGTAGGAGGAATTATTTTTTCCCCTTTGAGTTCCCTTACCGCCTCTTCCACTAACTGGCAGTAAAGGTCAAATCCTACTGCCAGCATATGACCGTGCTGTTCACGGCCAAGTATATTACCCATACCCCTGATTTCCAGATCCCGCAGAGCAATACGAAATCCAGAGCCTAACTCAGTGTACTCCTCAATAGTCTTGAGTCGGCTCTGGGCATTGCGGGTGAGAATCCATTCTCGAGGATAGAATAGAAAGGCGTAAGCACGACGATTTCCCCGGCCCACTCTTCCTCTCATCTGATACAATTCCGCCAGCCCGAACATATGAGCACGATTGATAAAAATAGTATTTACATTGGTAATATCCAATCCCGCTTCGATGATGTTAGTGGAAACAAAAACATCAAAGCGGTTATCAAGAAAATCAATCATTACCTTCTCCAATTTTTCCTCTTCCATTTGTCCGTGACCAATAGCCACCCGGGCTTCGGGAACCAGTTGGGAAATTTTCTGCGCTATTCGCTCAATTCCCCGAACCCGGGGATGGACAAAGTAAACCTGTCCTCCTCGATCCAGTTCCTGAAGAATAGCCTCCCGAATCACTGCTTCATTGTATTCCATAACATAAGTCTGGATAGGAAAACGATTTTCCGGAGGAGTGTTGATAATACTCATCTCCCTTATTCCCGAAAGAGCCATATAAAGAGTGCGAGGGATAGGAGTAGCCGAGAGAATAAGCACGTCCACCAGTTTCCGCAGTTGCTTCAACTTTTCTTTCTGAGTTACTCCAAAGCGATGTTCCTCATCAATCACTACCAGTCCTAATTCACGAAAAACAATATCTTTTTGCAAAAGACGATGCGTTCCAATCACAATATCAATGGTCCCTTCTCTTAACCCGCGGATTATTTCTTTTTGTTCCTTACGAGATTTAAATCGGCTGAGAACGGCAATATTAACCGGATAATCAATAAAACGTTCGGTAAAGGTTCGGTAATGCTGCTGGGCAAGGATGGTGGTGGGAACCAGAACTGCCGCTTGTTTTCCCGCCATTACTGCCTTGAAAGCTGACCGCATAGCTACTTCCGTTTTTCCATAGCCCACGTCCCCACATATTAGACGTTCCATGGATTTAGGGGATTCCATATCCTTTTTTACTTCCTGGATAGCCTGCCATTGATCGGGTGTCTCTTCGTAAATAAATTTACCTTCAAATTCCTGCTGCCAGGAAGTATCCGGAGGAAAACAGAATCCTTCCAGAACCTGGCGGGCGGCATAAAGATGTAAAAGTTCTCGGGCTATTTCCTTAACGGAACGCTTTACCCGTTCTTTTACTTTATGCCAGGTAGAAGTCCCCAACCGGTAAATTTTAGGAGGATAGCCTTCTTTACCAATATATTTCTGAACCTGATTCAGGTGATCAACCGGAACATAAAGTCGATCTCCTTCCGCATATTCCAGATGGAGATAATCGGCTTCCCGCTTATCGATATTGAGGGTCTTTATTCCCTGAAAAATTCCAATGCCATAATCCACATGGACTACATAATCCCCTTTCTGGAGCTCGGCAAAATTGGTGATAGAGATTCCTTCCTGGAAACGGGGACGGCGATACCTTTGTTTACGACGACCAAATATTTCATTCTCAGTAAGAATAACGGTATTCCCCGCGGGATAAATAAATCCCGAAGCCAATTTCCCCACTGCCAGTTGCAGATGTACACCAGGGAAACAGTTATATTCCGAAAACCATTCTTCCCATCTCTTTAATTGTCCCTCACTACCGCCAACGAGAATACTACGAAAACCCTGAGAGCGCCATTCTTCCAGTGAATTAACCAGCATCCCTGTTTGACCCCGAAAAATAGGTGGAGATTTCATTTCTATCTTTTGAATAATCGGCAATCCGTTCCCGGAAGGAAGGAGAGAAAGATAAAAAACAGAAAAGGAAGTAATTTTTTCCATTAACTCCGAAAAAGAATAAAGAAAATTTTCTGGTGGCGCCAATATTTTACAACGCGAGGATACCTCTTGATACATCTCTTGAATTTCGCTTTCCTGTTTCTCCGCCGCCTTCTCACAGAGTGAAACTTCATCCAGAATCACCGTGATGGAAACAGGGAAATAATCTAGTAAAGAACCGTCAGGATTAAAGAAGGGAAAATACTGCTCCACTCCCTCAAAGTATCTTTCTCGATCAATCCTTTCTAGAAGAGATTCTATCTCCTCCGAACTTGCTCCCGTTAAGCCGATTTTCTCCGGAGCTTCTTCGATAAATTGAGGAAAAAGTAAAATCTCCCGCCCCGGAGGAATTAAAACTTCGGTAATCTTCTGAACCGATCTCTGAGTGGCAATATCAAATTCTCTTAAGGATTCGATCCGGTCGCCAAAAAATTCCACCCTTACCGGTAATGGAGAGGAGACGGAGTAAATATCTACGATTCCTCCTCGATACCCGTATTCCCCGCAATGAGTCACCAGATCGGAAGAGCGATAGCCCCTTTCTTCCAGAAGTTGTATAAAATCGTCTCGACCCATTTTCTGGCCGGTATACAAATGAATAAGCGACTGGTCGAAAGCCGAACGGGCGATTATTCTCGATATTACTGCTTCTATGGGAGCTACCACTACCGGGATGTCTCCGCTTAACAGTTTGCTCAGGACCGTTAAACGGAGCGCAGTAACATCAAAAGGCGGGGAGATGCTCTGATAAGAAAGAACTTCTCTTTCGGGAAATAATTCTGCTTTTACTCCGAAGGAATTGAGTTCTTCCCACCAGGTCTCTGCCTCTTCCGAAGAAGGAGTAATTACTAAGAATTTCTTCCCGGTTTTATGGTGCAGAGCCGATAGAAAATATGCCTTCCCGGAGCCCACTAGTCCTACCACCTGTCCACTCTGTCCTTGCTGCAGAGAATATAAAATTTTGCGGAACTCCGGATTCTTTTCCAGTTCGGTAAAAATATCGGTTAGCATCATATTCCCTTGGTTTTTCCCTTGATTTCCAAAATTTTATGCTATTATAACACATCTCTTTTCGACCGGTAAATTTTCCCCTTATAGTCTTTTTCAAAAGGTTTTAAGACCAAGTCGGAATATAATATTAATAAAATGCTGGTAATTTGATTGGTAGGATTTAGTGGGAGGAAATCCTTCCCAGGAATTTTTCCAACTGCTTTCGATCGCTAAACTTGCCCAGAGAAGCGATAGTTAATTTATCTTCTTGAAAAATCTTACTGGCGAGGCGCAAAATATCTTCTTTCTTTACCGCATCAATGCTGGCCAGAGTTTCATCAAGGGTAAAAAGGCGCCCGAAATATAGTTCCGAACGGGCCAGCCTCCCCATGCGACTCCCGGTACTCTCCAGACTGAGCATAAAATTCCCTTTTAATTGCTCTTTAGCATTCTTCAATTCTTGATCGCTAATCTCTTTTTCTTTAAGTTCTTGAAACTGCTGGCGGATTAAATCAATTACTGGAAAAAGATTACGAATGCTGGTACCGGCATACACACTGAACAATCCTGTGTCGCGATAGGAAGAATGATAGGAATAAACATCGTATACCAGCGCCCTTTTTTCTCGGATTTCCTGAAACAGACGGGAACTCACTCCTCCACCAAGAATGGCATTGAGGACGTAAAGGGTATAGCGATCAACATCTGCCGAATCCAACCCGTAGGTTCCCAAGCAAAAATACATCTGCCGGAGTTTTCTTCCCTCTACTACGATAACTGGCTCTTTCTCCGGTATCTTTCCTGTATCCATGGTGGTAGATGAACTCTGCCATCCACCAAAATAATGTCTTACCAGATCTTTAACTTCCGGGAAGGAAATATTACCAGCTACCGCAATTACTATCCTACGAGGAAGGTAACTTTGGTGTAAGTAATCTATTATTTTTTGCCGGGTAAGACCTTCAATTACTTTGCGGGAACCTAAAACGGGTTGTCCCAGGGGATGGCTCCACCAAAGAGCTCGCGAAAAGAGATCATGGATTAATTCATCGGGACTGTCCTCATACATTTTGATTTCTTCCAGAACCACCTGTTTTTCTTTTTCGATCTCTTTACGGTCAAAAACGGAATGGAGTAATATATCGGCTAGAATTTCAATTCCCAGCGGGAGATGTTGATCCAGGACTTTTACCTCATAACAGGTAGTTTCTCTTCCCGTGAAGGCGTCAATTTGCCCTCCTACCCCATCTAAGGCTTCGGCAATTTCCCGCGCCGTCCGATGAGAAGTCCCTTTAAAAAGCATGTGTTCTATAAAATGGGATATCCCGCTAAATTCTTCCGTTTCATTGCGGGATCCGGTCCCTATCCATATCCCTACCGAAACAGAACGAACATGCGGGATTTCTTCCATCACCAATCTGAGGCCATTTTCAAAAACCTCCCGGTCAAACATCAGATTTTTCCCCCACCAAAACCTCTTCGGTAGTATTGGACACTAGCTGGACTGCCCGATAATAGCTCATTCCGGTGCCAGCAGGGATAAGATGTCCCATAATTACATTCTCTTTCAAACCGCGTAATTCATCTATCTTACCGGAAACCGCAGCCTCAGTAAGTACGCGGGTAGTTTCCTGGAAGGAAGCAGCGGATATAAAACTATCAGTGCTGAGAGCCGCTTTGGTAACTCCCAATAAAGTAGGTTTGGCAGTAGCCGGTTCTTTTCCCCCGGCAATAACACGAGTATTTTCTTCCTGGAAACGGAACTTATCTACCAATTCTCCTACCAAAAAGTTAGTCTCACCCACGGTCTCGATCTTAACTTTGCGCAACATCTGCCGGATAATGATCTCAATATGTTTGTCATTAATATCCACACCTTGCAACCGATAGACTTCCTGAATTTCATTAAGTAGATATTCCTGCAGTTCCTTATCACCTTTTATCCGCAAAATATCATGGGGGTCTACCGGACCTTCGGTAAGTGGCTGCCCGGCCGTTACTCGATCACCTTCCCGCACGGTAAGATGTCGCCCGTGAGGTATAATGTATTCCCGCGTACTTTCATCAACTTCGTTCCGAATGATGATCTTCCTCTGTCCTTTAACCGAACCACGGAATTCTACCATTCCATCAATTTCCGTAATAATAGCGTGATCCTTGGGTTTCCGCGCTTCAAATAGTTCGGCCACTCGCGGAAGACCACCAGTAATATCTTTGGTCTTGGTAATTTCCCGGGGAATCTTTACTAAAATATCTCCCGCTATCACCCGATCCCCATCGTTCACCGCCAGGTGCGCTCCGGCGGGAAGAGAATAATAAACTGCACTCTTGCCGTCCATCTGCACAATAATCTGGGGACGTAACTTTTCCTCTTTACTTTCGATAATTACTCTCCCGGTAAGACCAGTAAACTCATCATATTCTTCCCGGACGGTAACTCCTTCTACAATATCGGCAAAATTCACTACCCCATCAACTTCACTAAGAATTACCGAACTGTAAGGATCCCACCGAACGAGAATTTCACCCCGTTCAATCTTTTCACCATCTGCGAGTTTTACCGTGGCAGCATAAGGTACAGTATATCGTTCTGTTTCTCTTCCACGATCATCTATTACACTGATTTCTCCGTTACGGTTAATAACTACCAGTTGACCGTGGCGGTTTTTAACCGCCATCAAATTATGGAAGCAAACCTTACCAGAATTTTTGGCCTCAATCATTGACTGTTCCACAATACGGCTGGCAGTTCCACCAATATGGAAAGTCCGCATAGTAAGCTGCGTGCCAGGTTCCCCGATACTCTGAGCGGCAATAATACCCACCGCTTCTCCCAGTTCTACTATATTCCCGCTAGCAAGATTCCTTCCGTAACACTTACTGCAAACACCCTGACGGGATTCACAAGTAAGAACCGAACGAATGCGAACCTTTTCAATCCCCGCTTCTTCGATTTTCTCCGCCACTTTCTCATCGATTTCCTCATTAGCTCGCACAATCACCTCATCCGTTATTGGATTTACAATATTGTCCAGTGCCACCCGGCCAATAATTCGCTCCTGTAAAGGTTCAATTATTTCATTACCTTCTTGAATGGCCTCCACTCGGATTCCATTAACCGTACCGCAATCCTCCTCGAACACGATGACATCCTGGGCAACGTCTACCAACCGACGGGTGAGATAACCAGCATCAGCCGTCTTAAGAGCAGTATCCGCCAATCCTTTACGAGCTCCGTGAGTAGAAATGAAATATTCTACTACATTTAATCCTTCGCGGAAGTTTGATATGATAGGCGATTCGATAATCTCCCCGGAAGGTTTAGCCATCAAACCTCGCATCCCCGCCAGCTGACCAACCTGGATACGACTCCCCCGCGCCCCGGAATCAGCCATCAGGTAAATGGGATTGAATTTATTGGCCCGCGCCCAACGAGTGTGTGATACACCAGTAATAGATTTAACGGGCACGCTAGATTCTCCAAATTCCAGTTCTTTAAAAAGCACATCGGCTACCTCTTCGGTAGCATGTGTCCAGATATCAATTAGTTTATTATAACGCTCACCTTCAGTAATCATACCTTTCTGGTACTGCTCTTCGGTCAGATTTACCTCCTGGTGTGCTTTCTCTATAATCTCTCTTTTCCTCGTAGGAATTTTCATATCCTCTATGCAGATAGAAATTCCCGCCAAAGTAGCTCCTTCAAATCCCAGTTTTTTCAGTTTATCTAGCATAGTTACTGTTTTATGATTACCAAGCTCTTTGTAGCACTGAGCTACCAGACGAGCCATTTCTTTTTTGTTAATCTCTCGATTAAGATAAGGAAATTCTTTCGGAAGAACTTCATTGAAAATTACTCTGCCTACCGTAGTCTGTAAGAGCTGTCCTTTAATCCGAACTTTTACCCGCGCGTTAAGATTGACCTGGCCGGTCTCATAAGCATAAATAGCCTCTTCGGAACTGGCAAAAATCTTTCCTTCGCCAAATTCTCCGGCTTTTTCTTTGGTTAAATAACAAATTCCTAGAACAATATCCTCAGTAGGGGTAACCAGAGGTTTACCATGAGCAGGAGAAAGAACATTGTTGGATGAGAGCATGAGTATACGGGCCTCTATCTGGGCCTCGGCAGAAAGTGGAACATGAACCGCCATCTGGTCACCATCAAAATCGGCATTGAATGCCGTGCAGACCAGGGGATGAATTTTTATTGCCTTTCCTTCGACCAAAGCCGGTTCAAAAGCCTGGATGCCCAGTCGGTGAAGCGTAGGAGCTCGATTAAGTAAAACGGGATGTTCCCGAATTACCTCTTCCAGGATATCCCATACTTCTGGTTTAGCCCGCTCCACCATTTTCTTAGCACTTTTAATGGTATGTACAAAACCGTAATCTTCCAGCTTCTTGATAATGAAAGGTTTAAAAAGTTCCAGCGCCATACGCTTGGGCAAACCACACTGATGAAGTTTTAATTCCGGTCCTACTACTATTACCGAACGACCAGAATAATCAACTCTTTTACCGAGTAAATTCTGTCGGAATCGTCCTTCTTTCCCCTTGAGCATATCGCTGAGCGATTTAAGAGGCCGATTATTAGTTCCTCTTACCACTCGACCTCGGCGACCATTATCAAAAAGAGCATCTACTGCTTCCTGCAACATCCTTTTCTCGTTGCGGATAATAATGTCCGGAGCTTGCAATTCGATGAGTCTCTTTAATCGATTATTGCGGTTAATAACCCGCCGATAGAGATCATTAAGATCGGAAGTAGCAAAACGACCTCCGTCCAGAGCCACCAGGGGACGTAACTCCGGAGGTAAAACGGGAATAACGTCCAGAATCATCCATTCGGGGCGGTTGCCCGATTTACGAAAAGCCTCCACTACCCGCAACCGTTTCACTACATCTTTCTTTCGCTGAGTAGAACAATTGCTTTTCATTTCTTTCCGTAACTGCCGGGCCAATTCATCCAGATCCAATTCTTTCAATAAATCGCGGATAGCGTCAGCTCCCATTTTAACGACGAAACTATTACCATATTTCTCAAGGTAGTTCCGATATTCTTCTTCGGTGAGGAATTCTCCTTTTTTTAAAGGAGTCTTTTTAGGATTAATCACTATGTAATTTTCGTAATAGATCACCTTCTCCAATTTACGAACTGACATATCCAGTAAATATCCCATGCGACTGGGAACGCTCTTTAAGAACCAGATGTGAGATACCGGAACCGCCAGTTCTATATGCCCCATCCGTTCCCGGCGTACTTTGGACTGGGTAACTTCTACCTTACAGTAATCACATACCATTCCCCTATACTTTATGCGTTTCAATCTTCCACAACTACATTCCCAATCTTTAGTAGGCCCAAAGATTTTTTCACAGAAAAGTCCCTCCGGTTCCGGTTTAAAAGTCCGGTAGTTTATAGTTTCCGCCTTCTTAACCTCTCCGTGGGACCAGGAGCGGATTTTTTCAGGAGAAGCGATACGAATGCGAATAGCATTAAAATTTAATCCCCGGGACTCTTCCTTTTTAAGATCCTTCAAGTGCTTCGACCTCCTATCTTTGCTTTTCTAACTTAGATTCTCGACGGTTTCCATCCAAAAGGTCTATATCCAGAGCAAGTGACTGTAACTCTTTAATTAAAACATTAAACGATTCGGGAATACCCGGTTCCCCGGTATCCTCTCCTTTAACAATTGCCTCGTAAACCCGAGTACGTCCCGCTACATCATCACTCTTAACGGTAAGAAGTTCCTGTAAAATATGAGCAGCCCCATAAGCTTCCAGCGCCCAAACTTCCATCTCCCCGAAGCGCTGTCCACCAAACTGAGCTTTACCTCCCAAAGGCTGCTGGGTAATCAGGGAGTAAGGACCAATGGAACGGGCGTGAATCTTATCATCTACCAGGTGGATAAGTTTCATCATATAAATGTAACCAACGGTAACTTCCTGATCAAAAATCTTTCCGGTAGGCCCATCTCTCAGTATAGCCTTACCGTTAGGGGGTAAACTTGCCATTTTCAACATTTCCCAGATTTCTGCTTCCGTAGCACCGTCAAAAACGGGAGAGGCTACTTGCATTCCCAGAATTTTTGCTGCCCAACCCAGGTGAGTTTCCAAAATCTGTCCCACATTCATACGGGAGGGAACACCAAGAGGATTAAGAACAATATCCACCGGAGTTCCATCATTTAGATAGGGCATATCTTCTACCGGCAGAATCCGGGCAATAACTCCTTTATTACCATGTCTACCGGCCATCTTATCTCCCACCTGAAGTTTACGTTTCATGGCTACATAAACCTTTACCATCTTGTTAACTCCCGGAGGAAGTTCATCCCCATGCTTAATCTTGTTGATTTGCTTTTCTTTTTCCTTGGTAATCTGAGCAATCTGCTGACCAGCTAAAGTTTTAATTCGGTCGATTTGTTTCTTCGTTTCTTTCTCCAGTTGGGCCTTCTTACGTACACCCCCAGAACCAATGTTCTTAGCACTGTATTTTTCTTCTACAGCGCGAATATCTTTTTCGGAAGCTTCCTCTATTCGCCGGATAATAACTTTCTTTTCTTTCTCCAGTCGCTTAACGAATTCCATTTCATTAGTACTCAGCTTTTCGTCTTTTTCCCGTCGGGAGAAAACTTTCACATCTATTACCCGGCCTTCAATTCCTGGAGGTACTTTCAAAGAAGCATCTCTTACATCTCCTGCTTTTTCACCAAAAATGGCCCGTAATAACCTCTCCTCCGGAGTAAGTTCGGTTTCTCCCTTAGGTGTTACCTTACCCACCAGAATGTCTCCCGATTTAACTTCCGCACCGATGCGCACTATTCCCTCTTCGTCCAGGTCTTTAAGAGCTTCTTCACTAATGTTAGGAATATCGCGGGTAATTTCTTCCCGGCCGAGTTTGGTATCGCGGGCTTCTATCTCGAACTCTTCGATATGAATGGAAGTATACCGGTCCTCATGGATCAATCTTTCGCTAACCAGAATCGCATCTTGAAAATTGTATCCACGCCAGGGTATAAAAGCTACCAAGATATTGTGGCCCAGAGCCAATTCTCCTCCAGAAATAGCTGGACCATCAGCAATGATTTCTCCGGCTTTGACTTTCTGTCCCTTGGTGACTATTGGTTTTTGATTAATGCAGGTATTCTGATTGGAGCGTCGGAATTTAATAAGCCGGTAGGTATCAATTTCCCCATCGGTCGTGCGCGTCAAAATTAAATCTGCGCTCACGTATTCCACCACTCCGTCCCGTTTTGCCACTACTGCTGCTCCTGAGTCGCGGGCCACCTTATACTCAATACCGGTCCCTACCAGCGGTGGCTCGGTCCATAATAAGGGAACCGCCTGCCTTTGCATATTGGAACCCATGAGCGCCCGGTTAGCATCATCATGTTCCAGAAAGGGAATGAGGGCAGTAGCTACACTAACCAGCTGCTTGGGAGATACATCCATATAATCTATTTCCTCTGGTTTTACCAGAGGGAAGTTACCACGATAACGAGCCAGAACTAACGGCCCTTTCAAACGGCCGTCTTCATCTACGGAAGCATTCGCTTGAGCAATAACTAATTCATCTTCTTCATCAGCGGTAAGATAATCAATCTCGTTAGTTATATACCCATTTTTTACCTGGCGATAAGGAGTCTCCAGAAATCCATATTCGTTTACCCGAGCATAAGTACTTAGCGAAGAAATAAGACCGATATTGGGACCTTCCGGAGTCTCAATAGGACACATTCTTCCATAGTGGCTATGATGAACATCCCGCACCTCATATCCAGCACGTTTTCGGTTCAATCCTCCCGGCCCCAAAGCACTAAGCCGACGCTTATGAGCAAGTTCGGCCAGAGGATTGGTCTGATCCATAAACTGAGAAAGTTGACTACTCCCAAAGAATTCCCGCACCGCCGCTATTATCGGCTTAGCATTGATCAGGTCGTGGGGCATGCAGTTTTCTAAATCCTGAATATTCATTCGCTCTTTAACCGCACGTTCCATACGAGCGAGGCCAACGCGGAACTGATTCTGTAAAAGCTCTCCTACTGAACGAATCCGACGATTCCCCAGATGATCGATATCATCCACCGACTCCTTGCCTTCTTTAATTTCAATCAGACGTCGGAGGGTGGCTACTATATCTTCCCGGGTGAGAGTAGTCTGTTCGGGAGAAATTTTTAATCCCAGTTTTTTAGTAAGTCGATAACGCCCTACTTTACCCAAGTCGTATCGTCGGGAGTTAAAAAACATATTATGCAGCAGCAATTGAGCTCCTTCGATGGTAGGAGGATCTCCCGGACGGAATTTTCGATAAATTTCAATGAGTGCTTCATCAGTAGAATGAGTATAATCTTTCTCCAGAGTATTACAGACGGAAAGATCAGGTTTCTCATCTTTAAAATTGACCACAGTAAGTTTAGAAATACCAGCTTCTTTTAAGTGGGCAATATCTTCCTCGTTAATGCGAGCACCGCATCGAAGGATAATTTCCCCCGTTTGAGAATCCAGTATCTCAGAAGCCGCCACCGCACCGATCAGGGTTTCGTCTAACTTAGCTTCCCGATGGGGATAAAAAAGAGAAAGGATAGTGTGACTGGTGGAATAACCCAATGCCCGTAAAAGAATAGTAGCCAGAATTCTTCGCCGGCGATCTATACGAGCATAAAGATTTTCATTGCTATCAAATTCAAATTCTAGCCAGGAACCTCGATAGGGAATAATCCGTGCGGTAGGCAGACTCCCCGCTCCTTTATTTCCTTCGAAAGATATACCGGGAGAGCGATGTAACTGACTGACAATGACCCTTTCTGCTCCATTAATAATGAACGTTCCTTTTTCCGTCATAATAGGTATTTCTCCCAGGTAAACCTCTTGTTCTTTCACTGACTTTACTTTCTTGACCCCGGTCTCTTTATCTTCTTCCCGGATCACCAGCCGGAGGGTTACTTTCAAAGGCACGGCATAAGTAAGATCGCGCTCTAAACATTCATCTACGTCATATTTAGGATTCCCGAGGGAATACTCTACAAACTCCAGAGAGGAGGTTTCCGTAAAATCGGTTATCGGGAAAACACTGTGAAATACTTCCTGCAACCCCTGATTTTTTCTCTCGCCGGGAGGAACATTTTTTTGAAAAAATTCCTCAAAAAACTTCCTCTGAATTTCTATTAAATCCGGCATTTCCATGATTTCAGGAATTTTGGTAAAACTCTTTCTTTTCCCTGCTTCCAGCAGAATAGCTATCGCCATTTGATTACTTACCTCCCGATTCTCTCCTTTTGGGAATTAACAAAATGAGGATAATTGACAGAAAATTTAGTGTAACATTATTTTGTTTATTTGTCAAGAGCCCTAATTTTTTAGTCAAGATTTTACCAATGAAGTAGCTATCAAGTCTGATAGCATAGACTAAGTAGACTGACTTCATTTCGACCAGAATTTTTCCCTTAATTTTTCCCGCAACCTTTGTTCCACTATTTCCGGAACAAATTCGTTGACATGCCCACCTAAACCCACCACTTCCTTCACAATGCGTGAACTAAGATAAGTATAAGATTCTGCCGGCATAAGAAAAACTGTTTCCACTTGATCGTTTAATTTGCGATTAGTCAACGCCATTTGAAACTCATATTCAAAATCAGAAACGGCCCTTAATCCGCGAATTACCACATTAGCCCCTTTCTTCTGGGCATAATCCATGAGTAAACCATCAAAATCCTCCACCTTTACCCCTTTCATATCTTTCATAACTAGCTTCAACATTTCTAGCCGTTCTTCTACGGTGAAAAGAGGATTTTTATGGGGATTATGAGCAACCGCTACAATCAGCTCATCGAAAATTTTCAATGCTCTTTCGATGATATCAATATGCCCATTGGTCAACGGATCGAAGGTTCCCGGATAAATAGCAATTTTTTTCATAGCACCTCCCCCTTTAAATTCACAAACTATTCTTTCCTGGTATAGAAACTCAGCATCGTATCTCCGTATCTTTCAGTTCGAATCTGCCACCATTCTCCTTCTCTTGAAGAGAGATTCTCCTTCACGTGGTGCTCTATGATGAGCCATCCTCCTGACACCAGTAATATTTTTTCTCCTATTTTCTCTAGTAGCCTCTGGGGCCATCTCCGATGATAAGGTGGATCAGCAAAAACGACTTCAAACTTTTCCTCCTGCCGGGAAATTATTTCCAACGCTTGAAATACATGCTGGGGATAAATCAGAGCCTTTTCTTCCCATCCAAGGGACTGAAGATTTTGCCGCAACACTCTTATTGCCCGGGGATCTTGTTCCACAAAAACCACCCTAGCCGCTCCCCGGCTAAGAGCTTCAATACCAACACTACCGGAACCGGCAAAAAGGTCTAAAAATCGAATGCCAGAAATTCTTTCTCCCAGAATATTAAACAATGCCTCCCGAACCCGATCAGCTGTGGGACGGATTCTTTTTCCCCGGAGAGTACGTAAATGACGACTCCGAGCAATTCCCCCTATAACTCGCATCTTTTCACCCTACACTTAACAGACGAAGTTTACCGGCAAATTTCCTTTTTAAAGCCTCCCTTAAAGGCTGGCAATCCGGGTTTTCCAGCCGGGGATCAGTTTCTACTAAATGAAAAGCCTCCCGGCGAGCCATTTTAAGTATATGGACATCATTAATTATATTGGCGATGCGCAAATCGGGTAATCCATGCTGGCGAGTTCCAAAAAATTCTCCCGGACCCCGCAATTTCAGATCTTCTTCGGCAATAGCAAAACCATCCCGGAGTCGACTAAAAATCTGCATCCGTCGGCGGGCTTCTTCGGAAGAAGGATTACTGATAAGGATACAATAAGAAAGATATTCTCCTCTCCCTACCCGACCCCGAAGCTGATGAAGCTGAGCCAGCCCAAATCTATCCGCATCTTCAATTACCATCACGGTAGCATTGGGTATATCTATTCCTACTTCAATTACGGAGGTTGCAACCAGAATATCAATTTGCTTATTTTTAAAGGCTCGCATTACCGCTTCTTTTTCTTCCGTAGGTAATTGCCCGTGGAGCAGACCCACCTTCAAGTCAGAAAAAACTTCTTTCTGTAAATGTTCCGCCATTTTGGTGGCCGCTGCTACCTCCAGTACTTCTGATTCTTCAATCAAGGGATAGACTACGTAAATTTGTCGTCCTTCGGTGACTTGCTTCCTTATAAATTGATAAAGATCAGGACGCTTACGGGAGTTAATCCAGTAAGTGGAAACTGGTTGCCTTCCTGGCGGAAGTTCATCAATAATAGAAACATCCAGGTCCCCGTAAACTGTAAGAGCCAAACTCCGGGGAATGGGGGTAGCGGTCATTACCAGAACATCGGGATTTAATCCTTTCTCTCGCAATAACGCTCTCTGCATAACTCCAAAACGATGCTGTTCGTCAATAATTACCAAACCAATTCGATGAAATTCCACTCCTTCCTGAATGAGGGCGTGGGTTCCTATCACTACATGCGTCCCTCCACTTTTAATTTCATCAAGAATTTTCTGACGTTCACTTCGCCGGATACTTCCGGTAAGAAGTGCCACTTTTATTGCCAAAGGAAAAAGTAAGGGCTGCAGAGTAAGGTAATGCTGTTCCGCCAGAATCTCGGTAGGTGCCATCAATGCCCCTTGATATCCTCCCCCAATGGCAATTAATAGAGCTACTACTGCTACCACTGTTTTTCCCGAACCTACATCTCCCTGAATTAAACGATTCATAGGACGGGAGCTTTCCATATCTTGCTTGATTTCCTCGATAACTCTTTTCTGGGCAGCAGTTAGTGGAAAAGGAAGACTGCGAAAGAATTTTTCTAGTAAACGTTCATCAGAATGATGGGCAATCCCTACCACATCTCTTTGGAGAGCCTGCTTCCTTATTGCCAGGTAGAGCTGTAAGGAAAAAAATTCATCGAAGACCAACCGCCGACGAGCTTTTTCCTTCGCCGCAAAGTTATCTGGAAAATGAATCTGGTAGATTGCCCAAGATAAATCTGGTAAAGAATAGCGTTGTCGGACAAAACGGGGAAGAGTATCTGGCACTTGAAAAACATAGGTATCCAGAGCCCCTTTAACAATCGCTCGCAGAATACGGGGGGTAAGATTACTGGTAAGGGAGTAAAGGGGCACAATTCTTCCCGTATGGATAAGATCTTCTTCGTCCTGAGAAAGAATTTCATAGTTAGGATTCTGAATCTGCAACTCCCGCTTTTTCTCTACTTTTCCACTTATAATTACTTCCTGTCCTACCCGAAATTGCTCCCGGCGGAAAGGCTGATTAAACCAGAGAGCATAAATAACTCCACTATTATCTCCAATAGCTATTTTGAGAATATTTAATCCCCGACGTGGATTCCATTCGTTTACCCCCCGCACCTTCCCTTTTACGGTAACCATTTGTCCTGGCCTTAATTCCCGGATTTGAGACCAGTGACTGCGATCTTCGTAAGCGCGGGGGGAATAATAAAATAAGTCTTCCAGGGTTTCAATCCCCAGTTTGGCCAGTAACTGAGCACGTCGCGGTCCTACCCCTTTCAGGTATTGAACTGGTAGACCCCAA
>Ga0315309_1000814_pt1 | contig 19063 bp, 20 predicted proteins | sample TDP4_MG_FD_203080 | JGI IMG/M metagenome (GOLD analysis project Ga0315309, IMG submission 203080) | Freshwater sediment microbial communities from Lake Towuti, South Sulawesi, Indonesia - TDP4 | ecosystem: Environmental > Aquatic > Freshwater > Lake > Sediment | place: Indonesia: South Sulawesi... | reverse complement strand
GAAGGAAAAAGTCACCACGACGATCCTCGCTGTGGCTCAGGTTCAACAAATCGTTGACCTGCCGGAGCTGGATCAATACAGTGTCTCTTCTTTGCAGGTGATCGCTACGGGCGGGTCTCATATGCCCCCCGAGGTGATTCGGAAAGTTTACAATAAATTGAAATGTAAATTTTATAATGTCTACGGCAGTTCAGAAGGTCCTTGTACTCAGACCCGATTCGAAGATCCAGACGAAGTCGTTTTTCACACGGTCGGATGGCCCATCTGCCCTTATGATGAGTTTAAAGTGATCGACTCAAACGGCAATGCCCTTCCTCCAGAGAGGGAGGGAGAGCTCGTAGTGAGAGGACCTTGCATCTTTCGAGGATACTATAAGTCGGAGGCGGAAAATCGAGAAGCCTTTACACCGGATGGGTTTTATCGGACCGGAGACATTGCTAAATTCGATAGGGAGGAACGTCTTATCCTTACAGGCAGAAGGAAAGATATCATTATTCGCGGGGGAGAAAACATCAGTGCCAAAGAAGTGGAGGAGTTAATTAGCGGTCACCCCAAGGTGGGACAGGTATCTGCGGTGGGCATGCCAGACCCTGTTCTTGGAGAAAGGGTTTGTGCCTTCATCAAACCAAGAAAGAACGAAACCATCTTTTTTGAAGAGATCATTTCTTTTCTCAAAGAGAAGAAGACCTCGGTTCTTTATCTTCCTGAACGAATCGAGATCGTCGAAGAGATGCCTCTAACCAACGTAGGCAAAGTGGATAAGAAACAACTGAGAGAAGAGATTAAAGGGAAACTCAAAGAAGAAGGGAAGATTTAGAGTTATGAGTTACCAATTACGCTATGCTCTATGCGCTATGCCCCTAGCAATCCTAATAGGTGATAAAGCTTGGCAAAAAGGTTGCAATAATGGGGAAAACCATAATTATAACTGCACAAACAATCATTGCAGCAAGGAAGGGTAGTACACCCTTAAAGATACTCTGCAGAGGTACCTCTGGAGCAATCGCTTTAATTACAAATACATTTACCCCCTCCGGCGGTGAGATTACCCCCATCTCAGCGATCAAGACTACTACCACTCCAAACCATATTGGGTCAAAGCCAAGGCGCACAACAATCGGGAAAAAAATGGGAATGGTGAGTACAATCAACCCCATGGAATCCATAAAGGTGCCACCTAAGAAATAAAAGAAGATGATGGCTCCCATGATAATATTTGGAGAGAAAGGAAGCCTTGCGACCCAGTCAGCCAAATCAAAGGTGATTCTTGATATCGCCATAAAATGACCAAAGACTGTCGCCCCGGTGATACAGAATATAACCATACAGGATGTTTGCAGGGCATCCTTAAGCGCCTCGAAAAATACTCGCCAGTTAAGTTCTCTTCTGGCTAAGCCAATCATCAAGGCCCCGCCTGCTCCAACCGCCCCAGCCTGAGTGGGGCTGAACCAGCCAAGAAATAACCCGCCAATGACGAAAAGGAACAAAATCAGAGTCTCAATAACCCCTGTAAGTGACCTTAACTTCCCTTTCCAACTGGTTGGGGCTCCAGGGGGAGCGAGGTTAGGATTGCGCCAGCAGAGAATAGCAACCGTTATCATCATGAGGATGGCAAGGAGTATCCCTGGCAATACCCCAGCAATGAAAAGCTTACCTATGGACTGTTCAGTCAATATCCCATAGATGAGGAAGACAGTGCTTGGTGGAATCATAATACCAAGTGTGCCGGCGGAAGCAACCGAACCAGTAGCTAATGTATCATCGTAGTTATACCTCTTCATCTCTGGAATGGCTATCTTGCCCATTGTCGCCGCCGTAGCCGCTGACGACCCACATATGGCACCAAAGCCCGCACAGGCAATCACTGTAGCCATAATCAGCCCACCACGTACATGCCCCACCCAGGCATAGGTAGTATTATAAAGCCTTTTACTAATCCCTGAGGCAAAGGCGAAGCAACCCATGAGTATAAACATTGGGATACAACTTAAGGAGTAAGAGGAAAATTGCTCGAAGATATCCCGGGCAAGAATACTAAGTCCTGCTTGTGGGTTACTTAGATAAGTAAAACCAGCAACTCCCACAATAGCCATACTGAAAGCCACCGGCACTCTAAGGAGAAAAAGGAACATAAGAACGACAGTTCCAATAACGCCTACCGTAATTTCGCTCATCCTTTTACCATCCTAATGAAAGAGTTAATAAATCTCTGTAAAAACACCAGACAAGCCGGGATACTGCCAAGAGCAATGACATAAGGGAAAGGGAAGAGAGCGATGCGTAATTGAGACATGCTTTTTTCACCCGCGGTCTGAAAGGAATGACCAAGACCATAGAGCTGCCAAACAACGATAATGAAGAAGGCAAATCCAAAAAGAGAGGCAATGCTGTCGATAACTCCTTGAGTCCGCCTTGGCAGGCTGGAGATAAAAATGTCTACTTGGATATGACGACCTAAAATGAGTGTCGTGGCTAAAGCAAACGCAATGGCTATTACCTGGGAAAACTGGACTACATCAATAGCACCTTGGATAGGCAGAGTAAAAAATTTTGTCAACAAAACATCAATGCAGGTGGTAAACATCATCACCAGCAGCCCGATAACCCCTATCCACTCAAGCCAACCACTTAACCGACGATTAAACTTTTCAAATTTGCTTAGCATGATGGCAAACTCCAGCCCCCTCACCCCCTTCCCTCTCCCCGGATGCCTGCCTGCCGGTAGGCAAGGGGGGAGGGCTTCGTCGTGAGCTCAGCCGAACGGGAAGGGTTAGTGTTAGGGTTGGTAAAGTAACTACCTCAGAATGAATTCAGGTCTCATCTCCTTAGGTCCGGTTGGTGAGGCAATGCGCCACTCGATCTGCTTCTTAGTCCAGTAGTCAATTCGCTCTCTTAGGAATTTAATCCAGCCTCTTACCTCGTCCTCTTTATGCCCTTTACCAACCATCTCCTTAATGTAACCCTCTATTGCTACCTCAGCCGCTTGCTTCCACCTGCTCGCCTCTTCTGAGGAAAGCTCAATCAGTTCTACACCCTTGGCTTTCGCAAACTCCATCCCTTCAAAGTCAATCGAATTCCACATCAGGGCATATTTCTCCCTGAACATTCCGCTGACCTCAGTAAAAATGGCTTGAATGTCAGGGGGCAACTTTTTCCAGGTGTCCTTATTCATCGCCACATAGAAGGCATAGAAGTTACCAATCTGCCAGGATACTGTCGTATACTTTACCACTTCAGCAAACTTGAATGTTTTGAGTGTCTCATAGGGCGTAAACACTCCGTCGTTCACACCCTTAGCTATCGCCTCATAAACCTCTATCATAGGTGTAGGGGCTGGGGTTCCACCAAGTGCCTTAATGACGTCACCGACACGGCCTGGGGCTCTTATTATTAGCCCCTTCAGGTCTTCCAGCTTTCGCACTGGCTTCTTACAGATAACGATGTTAGGATTGCTGGAATTGAACCAGAGCGGGTGAACCACATCCCATTCCTTTGGCTTAAATTTCTGGTAAAAGTCATTCACACACTGGCCACCTACCCAAGCACTGGGATAGCCCAGAGGCATATCACAGACTTCGGTAACGAGGAAGCGACCTGGACTATATTCAACATGCGTATAGCCCATGTCGGCAATGCCTTTAATTATGCCATCAATCATCGCTGGAGCGGTAAGTAATGTGCCACCAGGATAGTAGGTAATCTTCACCCTTCCGGCGGTGCGCTTCTCTATTTCTTCAATAAATTCGTTCCCGATCAGGGTATGTTTCGCCACAGGAGGAAAGTAATTGGCAAATTTTAGCGTTATCACCTTAGGTTGAGCATAAGGCCCTTCGAAGGGTAAGACAGCTACCATAAGCCCCAAACAAAGAATCCCCACTACGATAAATAGTCTCTTCTGTTTCATCGTTAATACCTCCTTTCAAAATTGGGTTCCCTCATCACAGCCCTGTTATTGTAATAAGAGCTTTTAACATACCCAATATCATTTCGTATTGTCAATCTTTTTATGAAAGACCGAAAAGATGCTTTTTTCTTCATAGGATAAAAGATGCTTCCGAGAGCCTCCCAAATTCCGATTTAGAAATTGTCACACACCTTGCAGGTGCTCGCAATGACCGAATGGGAAAAGGCTTTGGGCTTCTAAATCTGGATTTTGGGGGAGCCTTTCAAACCTTGCAATTTTTTTGAAAAAAGGATATTAAAAAATTCTAAGATTATTTCCATCTGAATGAGCTTCGCCTGTAAGGCGAGGGGTTTCCGCCATTCCCGATGGGAACACTAAAAGGGTCTTTTCGGAGCAATTGGTGAGCCAATGAGATTAAAGGATAAGAAAGCAATTGTGACAGGAGCAGGGCAGGGGATTGGTCGAAGTATCGCGTTGAAGATGGCCCAAGAAGGAGCGGATGTGGTTGTTGCTGAATGGAATTCCGATACAGGAAATCAAACGAAAAAAGAGATTGAAGCTTTGGGGAGAAGAGCTCTATTCATAAAAGTCGATGTAGCGAATCAAGAACAGGTACAAAAGACGATAGCGGAGGTCTTAAAGGTCTGGGGGAGGATCGATATCTTGGTCAATAATGCAGGGTTTGATCGAGGCGCCACACTCTTGAAAGTGAAAGAAGAAGACTGGGACGCCGTTTTGGGTGTCCATCTGAAAGGGACCCTGAATTGCATCCAGGCTGTGGCCCCTCATATGATCGAAAACCGTTATGGGAAGATTGTTAATATTTCCTCCATCTATGCGAAGAGCGGAGGAATCGCTGCGATCAGTTACAGCTCTGCTAAAGCAGGAATCATCGGTCTGACAAAGAGTGTGGCCCATGAACTGGGACGGTATCAGATCAATGTCAATGTCGTACTTCCCGGACTGACCCTGACGCCAACCATTGCCAAGATGGCTGAAAAATACAAAAATATGATTATTGAACGGACTCCCTTGGGACGGATCGGACAGCCTGAGGATGTCGCGAACGTCGTGGCTTTTTTGGCATCCGATGAGGCAAGCTTCATGACAGGAGCGGCCGTTGAGGTGTCTGGGGGAGCGGGCATGTAAGCCCTCCTAAGGGGAGGAAACTCTAAACTCTAAACCCTAAACACTAAATCCTAAATAAACCCAAAATCCAAATGTTCAAAAGTTCAATTTTTGATTTAAGGTTTTGGAGTTTTGGGTTTTGAGTTTCTTCTTTTTTAAGTTTATTTCGAGTTTAGGGTTTTGAATTTAGGATTTAAGGAGTTTAAACCCGGTAAGGAAAATGAACAAGGGGGCGAGAAAAGATGGAGGTTGATCAGGAAAGAGAAAGGTGGCGACAGAAAGCAAAAGAGGTGGCCAAGAACGTGGTGGCGCCTCAAGCGGCAGAAATCGATGCCAAGGGTGAATTCCCATGGGACGTCGTTGACGTCTTCGCTCAACAGGGTTTCCTAAGCCTTCTCATACCTAAGGAGTACGGAGGGCATGATGCGGACATCACCTCTTTCTGTATGGTCGTAGAAGAGATTGCTTACTGCTGCGTTTCTTCTGCTCTCTTAATAATCGCCCATACAGTCGGGCTGATGCCCATCGTTTTGGTCGAGGCGAAAGAGCTAAAGGAAAACGTCCTGACAAGGATTGCCAAAGAAAGGGCGTTGGTCTGTTTCTGTTTAACAGAGCCCGACGCAGGTTCGGATGCAGCTTCCATTCGAACGAAGGCGGTTCTACAGGGCGACCATTATCTTCTGAATGGAAGAAAATGTTTTATCACGAATGGCGGGGTGTCCGACTTCTACACCGTTTTTGCCGTGACCACCCCCGAGAAGAAGATTGAGGGGATTTCAGGCTTTGTGGTCGAGAAAGGAACCTTAGGCCTTTCTGTTGGAAAGACAGAGGAGAAGATGGGAATTCGAGGTTCCAACACAACAGAGGTGGTATTCGAGGATGTAAGGCTTCCAGTCAGCCAACGGATTGGCGAGGAGGGTGTGGGTTGGTGGCTCATGATGAGAACGTTGAACCGTTCGAGACCAGCCATCGGTGCACTCGCTTTGGGGTTAGCAGAAGGAGCTTTGAACTATGTGATCCAGTTCGGTCAGGATAAGGGGTGGGCTGAAAGGAAGAATGATACTTTGGGAGTTCAATTCATGTTAGCGGATATGGCCACCGAGATCGAGGCGGCGAGGGCATTGGTCTACAAGGCTGCAGGAATGATGGATGAAAAGGCAAAGGGGACGCCGGTGCAAATGTATTCCGCGATGTCCAAGTATTTCGCTTCGGATGTGGCCATGAAGGTAGCGACCGAGGCCGTGCAGATTATGCAGTGGCAGGGTCTCGTTCAGAGCCATCCTGTTGAGCGAATGATGAGGGATGCTAAAGTCATCCAGATCTTCGAAGGGACAAATCAGATCCAACGAATGGTCGTCGCCCACACGCTCTTGAAGTCAAAATAACCCCTTCCTTATTAATACAAACGCATTAAATGCTTTTACATCGTCATTGCGAGCGACCAGCGGGAGCGTGGCAATCTCGCTGCACAAATACGAGATTGCTTCGTCATTTCATTCCTCGCAAAGACGATTTATTTAATGCGTTTATATTAGTTTTGTGCCTATTATTTGACCAGTCGCATCAATTCAGAATATTTCAGGGAAACCTCCCGCTTCTTGGGTATGCCTACCTTGTCGGCGTCAAGATAGGTTACGGCCTTTATGTCGCAGAAGGTGACACACTGGGGATTGCCATCGCAATAATCACATTTGATAGAGACCCGCTCAACATGATCGAAGGAGGGAGCTCCGAAGGGACACGCAATAATACATGTTTTACATCCAATACATTTATCCTTATCAATGAGCACCCGCTGGTTTTCTAAATCCTTGTGGCAGGCCTTGGTAGGACAGACCTCCACACAGAAAGGCTTCTCACAATTCTGGCATGTCATCGGGAGATAGAAACCTTCACTTTCCCATTTCACCACCTTGATCCGGGATCGGCTTGGGTTGCTGGCTCCTGTATGAAAGACCGAGCAGACCATCTCGCACAGTCTACACCCCGTACACTTCTCGTGATCCACCACAATCACCTTGCCCTGCATGACTTCCTCCTTTGAAAGGCACTCATGTTCATCTTCATTTCGATCAACTTATGCATCGGCAGCTGTTCTTTTATACCCGAAGCGAGCAAACCTAATCTGAGGAAGAATCCACCAGCTAACAAGAGTACGCCGGTGGCGAAGAGCAGGACCGGATATTGAGGATAGTGAGAATATAGGTACTCGAGCACAGTCGGAAAGATGAACCCGACGCAGACGATCCCTCCCCAGAATAGGAACCTTAAGTCTCCGGCGACGAGCAGGCGCACAGAGGTTTCTCCTTGATCTTTTAACCGATATTTGGAGAAGAGATAAGAGATAAAGACCCAGGCCTCTAAGAGAATGAAAACCTGTTCAACCTTTATCAAGATATTGACCAGCTGAGGAAAACTCCCTCCTTGTGAGGAGAGAAGGCCGTATGCCATGGTGGTTAGAATGATTCCCATCGATCCTGTAGATAATGCAGACGCCAAAAAAAGAAACGGCAGGAGAGGAGTATTCCACATAGGAACATATTTAACAGACTGCAAAAGGATGCCTGTGTAAATGGCTGTTGCAAAGGCAAATATAATGCTGATTATTTCCAATAAACGCCAGAAGACTGGTGGATGGCCGATCCACCGAAAGGACAGGGCCGCTACTCCAAAAACAATCAATCCAAGGACAATAAAGATGGAAAGGATAAAGAAACCCCGGGCAAGCCATGAGGTTCTTGGGTTTAGGCAAGCGGTATAAAACCTCAATTTTTTCCCTAAGTCCAAAATGAGAAATGGCGCTCCGATTGCAACGAAAATTGGTCCCCAGAGGAGGACTGTTTTTGAGAATTCAAAAGGGATACCCCAGAGGGTGAGAACCTTAGGAGGTAAGGAGAAACCAAAGCCTTTCCAATGGGTGAACATACCAATGATAAAAGATCCTGCTCCCATTCCAGCCAGGTAGAGGTAGATGGCGATCCCCCATCGCCACTCTCGTTGAGGGCCCACAAACTTCAGCATCTTTGGGGAATTGGCTTCAGGGTTCATGTCTCATCCTTCCGGGTAGCTGCAACCCATCCAGAGTATGGTTGAAATGCGATCCATCATCGGTTCTTCATAATGAACGGCCAATTTAGTACAAATGCATTAATTCATCATACCCCCAACCTCCCCTCCCCCTCAAGGGGAAGGCTGGGGGGTGATGTGATTTTAGGTACTGCGCTTGTATTTCTTAAAATAATATCATATGGGTCATTTCTGTCAAGCACGTTTTCGAAAAGTCAAATGAATTCTGTTGACAAGTCCACCATGGTTTGGTATTTTTAAAAAACGTTCATTATAGTGAACCACCCAGAAACCGGAGGATTTCTATGTTAACGCTAAGCGAGCGAGAAAGGTATGATAGACAGATCATGATCCGAGAGATTGGACAAGAGGGGCAGGAAAGGCTTAAAAGAGCACGGGTGGCTATTGCAGGGACCGGAGGACTTGGTTCTCCCATTGCCATCTACCTGAGCGCTGCCGGAATAGGAATGATCCGGGTGATCGATCATGACCAAGTGACACTGAGTAATCTGAACCGGCAGATCTTGCACTGGGAGGAAGACATCGGCAGAAAAAAGGTTGACTCGGCTAGAACGAAATTGAGAAACCTGAACTCAGGGGTGGAGATCGAAGCGATCGAAGAAACGATAACGGAAAACAACGTTTCCCAGCTTGTGGATGGCTGTGATGTCATCGTTGATGCAATGGACAACTTACCAACTCGCTACGTCTTGAATCGCTGTGCGATTGAGAGAAATATTCCATTTTTTTATGGCGCCGTGAGTGGCTTTGAAGGAAGAGTTATGACCATCATTCCGAGAGAGTCGGCCTGCCTAAGATGTATGTATCGAGGTCCGGTGTCAGAAGAGAAGTTTCCTGTGATCGGCGTTACTCCGGCAGTCATAGGTTGTATTCAGGCGACTGAGGTGATCAAGTACCTCTTAGGGGTTGGCAAACTATTGACCAATCGGTTATTAATTTATGACGGGTTGAAGATTGCTTTCAGTGAATTTACAGTCAACAAAAACCCAAATTGTGACCATTGCGGACCGCCCCTCACCCCATCCCTCTCCCCATCTGGGGAGAGGGGAGGGTGACGGGGCGTCTGTATTAGTATGAAAGGAATAAAATATGTCGGTCAAGGTACACGTTCATGCGACTCATCGACAATTTACCAATGGCCTGGAGGTGGTAGACGTACAGGGAAATACAGTGGGTGAATGTCTGGACCACCTCATCGAGCAGTTTCCTGGAATGGAGAAGGCATTGTTTGCTAAGAAGGATAAACTGCACAACATCGTTGAAGTTTACCTGAATCATGCCAGCGCGCACCCCAATGAACTTGTTAAACCCGTTAAGGACGGCGACGAAATCCACCTCGTCATTATGCTTGCCGGAGGATAAGAGAAAAAGTCACGACTTAAGACTTCTCCCCCATCCGTTTTGGGAAGCATGATATCAGGGATAATGTGATCGTATTTCTTATGGAGGGCTAAACGTAGACCCTCTTCCCCATCGTAAGCTGCATCGACAGAGAAGGAATTTTCCAACAACCCCTTCTTAATGAATCGGACAATGCCTCTGTCGTCTTCAACAAATAAAATCTTCCTTGAAATAAGCCCCTTTATTTCTTAAGATATTTTTCACTCCACCTTCCCCTCAAAAGGATGTGGTCCATGAAAAAAAGAGAGAGTCTATTAAGTTTCCTTTCGGGCGTTCTCCTTGCCTTCTCCTTCCCAAATTTTGATCTCGAATTCTTAGCCTGGTTTGCTCTGGTTCCCCTTTTTTACTCTATTGAAGGGAAGGGATTATATCAAAGCTTTAAGCTTGGGTTCTTTACTGGCTTCGTCTCCTTTCTCGGGATCCTTTATTGGATCATTGTTGCCGTGCATACCTATGGCAATGTCCCTTTAATCCTGAGCGGCCTCATTCTCTTATTGCTGGTCATCTATTTAAGCCTCTATATCGGAGCCTTTACCTTCCTCTGTCGCCTTTCACAGAGACATCTTGGGTCCAAAGCCCTCATGCTCTCGCCTTTTCTCTGGGTCTCTTTGGAATACCTCCGCTCTTTTCTTCTGACCGGTTTTCCCTGGGCGAACTTAGGCTACACTCAATACCTTAACCTCCCCTTTATTCAAATGGCAGATGTTACGGGATCCTATGGTCTATCGTTTGTCATTCTCTTGGTCAATGCCACACTCTTCTGGGTCCTCCACCAGTGGCCAAAGAAGAGCTTCCCGCTTCAAGAGGTAGCCATCACTGCAGTCGTCCTTCTCGTTTTTTTGGTCTATGGGTATATGAAGATGAAGCATGTGGATCGAGAAGCGACCCAAAGCCCTCCATTGAAGGTGGGCTTAGTCCAGGGGAACATCGATCAATCCGTTAAGTGGAATGAATCCTTCCAGAAAGAGACGCTCAAGATCTATGAAAGGCTTTCGTTCAAGGTGGCAGAAGGAAAACCAGAACTCATCATCTGGCCAGAAACAGCCATTCCTTTCTTCTTCCAGGACGAAAAGGAGTATCAACCCATCGTCCTTGGCATCCCTGAACGAACAGGTGCCTTTCTCCTCTTTGGGACTCCTTTTTATAAGATCGAGAAGGGAAAGGTGAATTACTATAATAGCGCCTTGTTGGTATCTCGGTCGAAGGAATTGATAGGAAAGTATGATAAGATTCACCTGGTGCCTTTTGGAGAATATATTCCTCTCCGAAAACTTCTCTTCTTCATTGAATCGTCCATAGGCGAAGGGATCGGGAACTTCAAACCTGGGAAAGAGATCTTCAATTTCTCCCTTCCGCAAGGGAAATTCGGGCTCCTCATCTGTTTTGAAATCATCTTTCCGGATCTCTGCAGAAGATTTGTCAAAGGAGGATCAAACTTCTTAGTCACCATCACGAACGATGCCTGGTTCGGAAGGACCTCCGCTCCCTATCAGCATTTTTCCATTGCCGTTTTCAGGGCGGTCGAAAATCGAGTCTTCATTGCCAGAGCCGCAAATACAGGGATCAGCGGTTTTATCGATCCCAAAGGAAAAATTATGCAACAGGGAGATATCTTTACGGAAGAAGTGTTGAATGGAACGATTCGAATCATGAAAGGGAAAACCTTCTACACCCTCTACGGAGATGTCTTCGCCTGGATCTGCTCTGGTTTGTCTATCCTCCTGTTAGCTTATGCCCTTCTCCCAAGGTTAAAGAAACGTAGTAGCCCGCTTGGTTGTTGATATTCATTCACCAAAATCAGTGCTTCATCACCTTGAGGCGCGATCGCTCCCACAAATCTCTTGCCTCCTCTACGGATTCCCCCTCGAAGCGTTCAATTCCCAATGAACCTATATCCATCGTCTCGGTACGCCCCTTAGAGATATATTCCGCCACGAGCTGACCAGCGATCGGGGCTTGAATGATCCCTGCCCCGCCCCATCCACAATTGAGAAAAAATCCCTTGACGTAAGGTGCGGGCCCCAGTATTGGATGATCATCAAGAGTCACTGGCCGAATGCCTGTCCAAGACGTCAACACAGAAGCCCTTTCCAATACTGGAATTCGATGCGTTGCGACATCGATCATTTCATTCAGCAAGCTCTGACTCATCTCCACATCCAGTGCTTCGGTGGGGATTGTTCCCATGCCCATCAAGATACCAGAGCCCTCGGGCCGATAATACCATTCGGCTGTCAGATCCTCGACAAAAGGTCTACTCGAAGGGATATCAGGCAACGGTTTGGTGACCCAAATGCTTCTAGCTAAATTGATGATCGGGATCTCCAAACCGACCCACCTTCCTATTTCGACTGCCCAGGGTCCTCCAGCATTCACAACCGCCTTCGTGGACACAAATCCGCTGTCGGTATAAACGCCCTCCACTTGTCCGTGCCGAACCTCAATCCCGGTTGCCCGCACCCCTTGATACAACCGAACACCAATCTGAGATGCCCTTTTGATGTACCCCCACATAATCATATGGGGATCAAACGGCCCATCGTCCGGCCCCCAGGTGCCAAGGACCAAATCTTGGGTATTGATCTCTGGGTACCGTTGTTTTACTTCTTCGGGTTGTAATATCTCTGTTCGAACATCAAGGGACTGCAACCGCTCCGCATTCCTCCGAAGACCCTCAGCGCTTTCTGCTGTGGCCAAGGATAACCATCCGATCCTCTTGAAATCGATTGGGGTACCAAATTCTTCCTCAAATTCCATATATTGGGTGTAAGAATATTTAGCCATGCGAACGCTTAGTTCATCGTGGCAAAATTGTAAGCTCAGCATAGAGGCTGACTTGCTCGAAGAACCACTCCCCACCTCGCCCATCTCGACGACGGCAACATCTGGGATGCCCATTTGAGCAAGATGATATGCAGTGCTACAACCAACGACGCCAGCTCCGATCACCACGACATCTGCTGTGGGCTGCATCATCCTATCCCCTCGCAATCATAATATAAATCTCCTGAAAATAAAAACCTGAGTGAAAAGTGATATAATAATACCTAAATTGAGCGATTGTCGTAAGTTCTATGGAGAGCAGGGATGCTGAATCGGTTTGATTAAGTAATATCTAAAGGAGTCTGCAAAGATCCGATGACCAATTTGGAAGAACGGATTGGAAAAATGATGAAAGAGAAGAATATCTCTATCGAATGCATCCAACATGAACCCGTCTATACCATTCAGGCAGCAGCAAAGGCCCTGGGGATAAAGGAATCTCATACAGTGAAATCTTTAGTCTTGAAAACCAAGGAAGAGAAATTTGTCGTCCTTCTCCTACCTGGAGATAAAAAGGTGGACTGGAAGCTTCTTGCTCAGAAACTCAGAACAAAAAACTTAGAATTAGCAAAGCCTGAAGAGGTTCTTAACCTGGTCGGATGTGAAGTTGGCTGCGTTCCCCCTTTTGGTCACTTTACAGACCTTCCCATCTACATGGATAAAGACCTTCTCAAGAAGGATGTTCTCTACTTCAACCCTGGGGTCCACAATAAATCCATTAAAGTAAAGGCTTGGGATCTGAGAAAGTTGTCTAACCCTAAGATCATTTAAGGAGAGAGCATGGAAATCCTTTATCTCAGCCGTAAGGACGTCGAGAATTTGAGCATCACCATGAAGGAGGTGCTTGAGGTCGTGCATGATGGCTTCCGCCTCAAGGGGCTCGGGAAGACAGAGATGCCACCAAAGCCGGGTATCCATCCGAGGGCCGATACTTTTATCCATGCCATGCCGGCCTACCTGAAAGGGCTTGAAGTCGCAGGGATGAAATGGGTCAGTGGCTACCCCAGCAATATGGAGAAAGGGTTGCCCTATATCACGGGCTTACTCATCCTTAACGATCCGAATACTGGGATTCCATTAGCGGTGATGGACTGCGCATGGATCACAGCGATTCGTACCGGCGCCAGTGTAGGCATCTCGGCGAAATATCTCGCAAGGCAAAGCAGCAGCATCGCTGCCATCATGGGCTGCGGGGTTCAGGCTCGTACGAGTCTTAGGGCTCTTGTTGAGACCTTACCGGAGCTATCCAAAGTTCGCTGTTATGATCTTTATCCTGAGGCGACCGGACGTTTTATAAAGGAGATGAGCGCGGCCTTCCCCCGGCTTAACATGATCGGCTGTTCAACTCCTGCTGAGATGATCGAAGGAGCAGACGTCGTGGTGACAGCCATTCCCATTATCACAGATCCAAAGCCTCCCCTTCGTGCTGGGATGCTCCAGAAGGGTGGCCTCGCTGTCTCCCTCGATTATGATTCTGCTTGGACCAGCTCGGCTATGAAGGAGTGCGATAAATTCGTCTCTGATGACGTCGATCAATTGCTAAGCACCAAAGAGGAAGGGGCTTACTTTAGCGGTATTCCAGACAATATTTACGCTGACCTTGGAGAAATAGTTGCGCAATTAAAACCGGCCCGCCAAGACGACGTGGAAAGGATCTTTTCCATGAACATGGGTATTGCTGTAGACGACATGGTCACAGCTAAGATAGTCTATGAACGAGCATTGGAGAAAGGAATAGGAACTAAACTACCTCTGTAGTCAAGAATTTTTTTTCGTTCTAACTCAGATCAGCTGACGTCATTCCTTTTGCCATAGTCTTCCTACTTCAGCCTATAATAACTTCTTCTTTCTATTTCCTCTCCTATACCATCCGAATGGCTTTTGAGACAACAACCACAAGAAAAGAAGGGAGCCAGATCCACAAGAACTCACTCTTGATCACCATGAGGCCCCATCTGCTGAAAAAGGCGTCGACACCAATAGGCGAAACCATAATGGGTGTCCAGGGGAAGAAATATCTTGTGTTATCGAAAGGAGACAGCAAGGCAATCCCCAACCCTCCACTCGTGAAAGCATCGAGAATACCGTGGCTTGCTGACACCAGAAAGAAGAAAATAAGATAGAAGAGCCATTCATCACGGAAGAAGACTGTAACCAGAAAAATGCCGATCAATAGACCGAAAAATGGCGAATGGAAAAATCCTCTATGGCCGAAAAAGTGGTGGTATGGGATACCGAAGGAAAATCCAAAGACGTCAGCATCGGAAATGATTGAGCAGACGATGGAAACAGACCAGAAGCGCTCCGAAGCATCCCGCGGTCCGAATGCCATTCCAGCAGCGACTGCCACTGCTGCATGCGATATGATCGAAGGCACAGTAAACTCCCTCCGGATTCTTATTCTCTGTAAATCTACGATACAAGTCAATTACCTAATCATAAATAATTTTGGCTAATGGGTCAATTTTCATCCGAGGGAATACACCCTTCTCCCTACCCAAATCAAAAAAAGAGGTTATATTTATAGCGAAGGGGGTACTTTTATTCAAGGAGGAGAAGACCATGAAACGACAATTAATGGTAATAACGGCGAGTTTTGTTTTAGCCATCCCTTTTTTCGTCCACTCAGAAACCTGGCAAATCGACCCTGACCACTCCAGTTTCGAATTTAAAGTTCGACACCTAACGGTCTCCAATGTTAAGGGAAATTTCACCAAGGCAAAGGGAGTCGTCACATTGGATGACAAGGATACCACTAATTTGACCGTTAACATAACCATCGATGCTGCGTCGGTGAATACGGATCATGCCAAGAGGGATGAACACTTGAGGGGACCGGACTTCTTTGATGTGGCAAAGTACCCAAACATCACTTTCATCTCAATAAGGGTCCTGAAGGCCGGTCCGAACAGACTAAAAGTGATAGGCGACTTAACCATCCGTGGTGTGACCCGAGAAATAACGGTTGACGCCGAGGGACCCACTCCAGAGGTGAAAGACCCTTGGGGTAATTTCAGGCGGGGCGCCACTGCCACTGCAAAAATCGACCGAAAGGACTTCGGTATCCTGTGGAATAAGGTGCTCGACACTGGAGGCTTGGTCGTCGGCGACGAGGTGAATATTAATCTGGAGGTCGAACTGATCAAGAAGTGATAAAGGGAGCCTTACTCACTTCTGTTGATAGCCCTCTATGAGCAGAAAGGAACCAGTGGCTGCACCCTCGCGCAACCTTTTTGCCTCTGCGTATTCTTTGGAGTGATAGAATTCTTTGGCCTTCTCCAAGGAAGGAAACTCAAGGACCACAATCCTTTGGGTTTCCTTTGGGCCTTCGAGGGTTATGACTTCCCCTCCTCGAACGAGGAACCTGCCCCCAAACTTCTCAATGACTCCAGGCGTTACCTTCGTATATTCCTTGTATTGATCCCAGTTCGTGACATTCATCCTCACAATAATATATGCAGCCATCTCAAACCTCCTCAGTTAAGATAAGATCCTCTGCAAGCTAATGCTGAGATTATCGAATGGTGAAGGTATCTGTCAAGAACGAATTAGGAGAAAGGGAGGCTTGCTGTATATAAAGAAACTATGGCGCCGGACGGTCCGGAGGGATTTATATTCCCTCGCGTTGGAAAAGGGACGCTATTCCCATCCCCATATTCTATTGGAATTGATGGTCACCCTGCAGTCGCACCTTTCCCTTTCATCGACATTGACTGCTACGCCAAAGCAGCCGGGACATCTAAGATTAGCTAACATTTTGATGAAATCGCACCGTTTTTCATATGAAAGGTTCATAAACCCACCTCCATTCAACCTATCCTAATTTCAATATAATTATCACTGCCAAGCAACGCAAGGCGACAAGCTTCTATTTTTTCCTGGGTCTGGGAAGGATTTTACGGGCGAGCATCCTCAATTCATATTTTCCTCCCTTTAATAAAGGGAGGCAGGGAGGGATTTTGCGCGTGATTAGATATGTTGAACCGAACCTCGATTGAAGAGAAATATGGCAGGTGTCCCCTAATTTCTAAAACTCTTACCCCAATGCAGGGAAGAGGTGTTCACATTTTGATAGGCAACCTTACGAAGAAAATAGAGCCGTCCCTTTTTCCATTATTACAAAACGCAACCATCTCATTCAAATATTTTCTCTTCTATACTCTTATATTGCAAGACCTGACCCTCTTGCCCTCACCAGTCTCTAAACCCGCTCAATATCCTGCTCAATTAGTGAAATGGCTCTCTAAATTAGATTAATTAGCTTCGGATTAACCCAGTCAGGCCCACAACAAGAAACGTCGTAAAAAACCATCCAAGAATAATGTGAAACCACGTATACACCCGCATAAGATTTCCGCTGACAGGGATTTTGATCTTCTCTGATACGCTTAATAGGCCTTTCCGATTCCTGCCAGGCTCCCAATCATTTGCCACATGGAGGTTAATAATCGGCACAAACAAATCAATAGAATACACCAGAGACTCCAAGATAAAGGCTTTCGGGGGATCAGACAAAACAAGACCGGGCTCTGTATTAATGGGGACATAGAAATTTCTCTTAGTTGGTGTCATTACATCCGCGCAAAACCCCATCCCAAATATCACCCAGCCTAATGCAATCAAACCGAATGACCAGAATAAGGCTCTAAAAGGACGATATCCATAACCGATTACACAGCCTAAGATTCGGTGCCACCATAACTCACTAAATGACATTTGCGAATATCGTGCCCGATCCCTATTCTTTTCAATCAGTACTTGTCTTGCATCTTCCTCTTTCCCCATTCTTCGGAGCATCGATGCAAGTTGTTCGTACGGCTGTGAATAAAAAGGTTTATTAGGTTGCCGATGCAACCACCTGATACGGTCTTGAACAGTTAATGACCCGCCCTCATTTATTTCGTCGTAAGTCAGCCCTCTGAGGACCAGGTTGTCTTTTTCTGGCCAACTATTGGCATCGTCAAACAATGTACTAATTTTTGCAGACTCAAGATTCAACTTCACCTCTCTAGTTGAAGTAATACCTGTCCAATACATATCTTCAATCGAGGCACCGTGGAATCTCACCTCGCCTATAATCTTCACATTCTTGCGAAAAAGAACACTGCTTTTCACTTTGAGGCGATAGGCGTTAATCGCATATTCCTTCGATTTGGTGAACTGGCTGTAATCGCATTCCAGGTTGCCACCAATATTCCCTTCATGCAAACTTACCTCCCCATCTGCTCTAAACCCGTTATTTAAATACACGTTACCTTTTACATGGACCGAATCAGCAATGATGGCGAATCCATCAGGGTTGATGAACTGGCCGTTATTACATTCCAGATTGCCACCAATAGTTGCGCCAACTAGACTAACTTCTCCATAGGCCTTGAAACATACTTTACTCTCACCCTTGAGAACTGCCACTTGACGGGAACTCTTAAGGTATCGGTCCAAATCAAGGAAGTCACGGCTAAGAAACACCGAGCCTTTGACCGTAATAGCTGCCGCATTAAGTGCATGTGAATTTTCATTCAAAAGCTGACTCCCTTGAAAGCAAAGATCTCCCCCTATTGTTGCACATACAGCCGCACTTCGCCTTGAGCCTCAAAGCTTTCCCGCAGAAACATGTCAAATTTTACCTCGATTCGTGCGGCATTTAAAGCTATTGCTTTTTTGTTGATGAATGGACCGCCATCGCAGACGAGACTCCCATCAATTTTGGCACCGTAAAGACGGACTTCACCTTCTGACTTGAAGCCATCGCAAAGAAATACATTACCTCCCACCTTTAGTGAATCGCCAGCAAAAGAAATACCGCCCGGATTGATAAACTCGCTTTTATTTGAACACTCAAGATTCCCTTCAATTCTTGCGCCGAGTAGAGATACTTCACCTGTAACCCTGAAACCATCCCTTAGAAGGACACTGCTTGTTACCTGCAGTTCTGAGGCATTGATCGGGCCAGTGTGAGTGCCAACGAGTGCTATTCTTAGGATTTTAGCATTTCTTAAATCTATGCCGTCAGGAAATGCGCATTTTTCGAAATGAAGCGGAAACAGAATCTTGGCAAGCTGTAAATTAAGTTTACCCTTAAACCGCGCCCCCTTGATCGCAATCCCAAAGATGCTTACTAAATCTGATGCCTCTCGATTTAAGCAAAGCCAAGAGATAAGGTCAGCTTTTAGAACTCGTCCTTCATTCCAGTTTTTGGCCATGGACGGATCATTATCTTTTTCCGAATCAGAGCTATAATCAGCGATGTCAGAATTTAAGACTGCTTTAAGCAGCTTCACATCAGCCATGCTCAAACTTCCAAATTGCTTTTCTGCCAATTGTAATAATTCGGACGATTCACTCATTCTTGCCTCCGGTTTATGGATTGGTAAAATTAGAATTGAGATAAAGAAAAAAAAGAAAATGTATAATTTTAACCGCATGCTTCTAAAGAAATTATTTCTCTTTATTATAAAAGAAGGGGGCTCAAGAGGCGGTCACATTTTCAGATGTTTTAATAATTGTGAATACATTCAGAAAATTAGCACCTTTGAGATGCTCCGATTCTCCTCAGCCTCTCTATATTAGGCAGAATATACCGCGGGTGGGTTTATGTCAACCACTTATTAAAAAGACGTGACCGTGTCCCTGCTCCGTGTCCGACCATTAAAACCCGCAGGGGGCATATAGAATGTTAAGATAACTTGCAAATTTGTCCAGAATATGTATAATTAGCGT
>Ga0315309_1000813_pt1 | contig 19063 bp, 23 predicted proteins | sample TDP4_MG_FD_203080 | JGI IMG/M metagenome (GOLD analysis project Ga0315309, IMG submission 203080) | Freshwater sediment microbial communities from Lake Towuti, South Sulawesi, Indonesia - TDP4 | ecosystem: Environmental > Aquatic > Freshwater > Lake > Sediment | place: Indonesia: South Sulawesi... | reverse complement strand
TCAGCGCCTATTAGGTGTCTATCCCCGCCTGATTCAAATTCCTTGGGGCGATTGACAAGCCAGCTTGGAATTCCATGTTTAACAGGATCTCTCATTATTTCTTCTATTTTTTCAATCTGGCTTTCAGTTAGGAAGCCTATTCGAGAATCTGGATCGATGCCGGCAGCACCACTGACAGCTTTAGCGAATGCGATGTCAACACCCTTAATTTTTATTAAGCCGTATACTAATTTTTTAGAACCGTCGATGTCACAGCCCGCAATCCTAACTATGTGCTTAAATTCTGACACTAATTAATTCACCGTACCTAGTGCTAAAAACGAGAATACATGGATTTTATTTAAGCATTATTCCTTATGGCGCCGGGGATGGGATTTGAACCCATGTGAGCCTTTCGGCTCACAGGCTTTCGGGCGATTTAAGCCTCCAGGCTTACATTTCTCACAAACATTCACTTTCTCGCCTTTACTGTCCTATGAAACCTCTACAAGCCCATTTTTAGCTTTAGGCTTGGTAACAGTAGATTCGGTAACGGTGGTAACGTTTTTTAGGTTAATGGTTACAAGAACAGCGACGGTTCTCGTAGCCTAACTGTTTATGAGCCTCAGAGCCTTTCGGGTGAAGACAGAAACGGTAAACATTCTTCCTAAGTCTTTTTCAAATAGCTTTCTTTTGGAGGTTCTGGTGCGTCTAGGGGACTTGGATAGAAGAATGGTGGAACTGTTGCAATTCGGGACTTTATGCTTAAAATTTAATCCTCAAACTTGAAGATGACAATTTGATATATTACGAGTGATTTTTAAAAATAAGGTTTTTTTCGGTTTCTTTTCGTGAATGCGTCACGATTCAGGCGTGTTTTTTTCACGAGCATTTCCGATCCTCGCCACATTCCTTATATTATATCTTCTTCAAGTGAGTGGCCCCTTGAGGATTTTGCTGGACCACAATAGAAAATGTTCGAAAAGATTTCTCGGGGCGGCTAGTTAGGGGTTTTCCGGCGTTGTTTTTGTTTGAATTTTGAGCCCCGAACTTTTTAATGGCGCTCAGTTTGGAGAGTACGTCTATTTATCATCTGCGACCAGTTCGTCCTCTTTTATTTCATAAAGTTCTAGTTGCGGTCTTTCGCTCGCAGGATGCAGGTCGTGGTATATGTCAACAACGATAAGGAAGATTGTTTTATTGTTCAAGTGAACTCGAGGAGGCTTGTCAGGATTGGTCAATCTGAATTGCAGGTCCTTGTTGCATATGTTGAAAATTACTAAATATCCTACATTTTTGTTGTAGTCAGTCATGTAATCGTGAACTTGACGAAAACCTTGGCGTAAGTGACTTCTCCCGCGATTTACACCGTCAAAAACTTTGACTTCAACTATTACCGGGTCTGGAGTATGTAAACTCGCGACAATATCTGCACGCCCAGAAGACGATGCTGGAGTTGAAAAGGGGTATTCTATGCCGTTATCGAAAAGAAATTGGCGTAACAATCCGTCGAGGATAGCTTCACCCTTTGAAACGTCTTCGTTATACCAATCATAGAGACGTTTCCGTTCAAACCATTGAGTCCGCAGTTTAAATTTTTCGATGAGATAAAGTACTGAGCTATATTCTTCAATGTGCTGATCTAGATACTCATAGAACGGCATAAAGAACTGCTCAAGAAAGAAGAGTGCTGCGTCCGGTACGGAGCGCCCATGGTAACCGGTATTCATTGCAATATGGATCGGTTCATCCTCAACACCTGAGTTAATACAGTGTTCAAGGAAGGCTAAGCATAAACGTACCCTTTCCTCCTCGGTGGAAGGCCAGAAAATTCTTCTTCCCGCGGTCATTTTCTTATACCATTCGTCAAAGTTAGGCATGTTAGTTCGTAACTCTTCAAGAAGACCATGAAGTACTGGATGCTTTTCCAAAAAATCAAAAAAGAGTTTCAATTCGTCAACAAGTGCTCTAAAATCTACTCTAAAAAGTCGGTCTTTCTTAACTTGCAATTCGTACCTAAGTTGTCTGTAAATTGGCACGACTATCGCCTGTTAATTTCCTCTATGGTTCTTTCTAAATCTTCAAATGACTTTTCAATTTCTTCTATTGCTCTTTGTGTGCTGGCATCTTTGTCAACGAGTTTAATGTTTTCATGACACCCTGAGCATACTACTACTTGACCTAGGCGAACCTGTTTCAGTCTTACTTTGTTAGAGAAACCACACTTTGGACATTTAAACCCTATTTCAATATTATCTAAATTAAGTGGCATACTAAGCTCAACCCTTTGTCTATATTTAACTTTAAAATACGTTTTGAAACTTGCTATTTCTTAGCATCAATAGTAGCGCCACAAATATAGCGGCATTATTTAAAGGTATGCGGAGCGATGTAAGCAGTAGTTAGTGGTGGTTGAAAAATGCCGCCGGCTGCTGTGAAGTCGATTCAAGATTTGATTTTTTGGCAGTATGCGAAGATTATTTCTGAGTCTGCTGGTGCTGGGAAAAAGAACTATGCATTCGTGATGGACCGATTCAATAAGCTACGATCTGGAGAGATATGCTGGTCAACATCTATTCGAGAATACGTAAAGGAGAGGGAGAAACCGAATGAATGTATTTACTGCGGCACTAAGAGTGAACTAACACTTGAACATATTCTCCCGCTTTCCCGTGGCGGTTTGGATGAACCTGAAAATGCGGTTTGGGTTTGTAAGAAATGCAACTCATCAAAGGGAGGCAAACGCCTATACGAGTGGTTCAGTCTCGATAGGCGGTATGAAGTCCCCCGGATAGCTGAAGGAAAATACCTAAAGCTATTATACTCATTACATACGAAGCTGGGAACGCTGAATACGAAAGACATACAGCAACTTTGCCCAAAATGCGACCTCCAGAAACTATGCCCTGAAAAAGCAAAATTAACAGTCTACTGTCTAGAAGGCATCTTCACAAAGAGATAGAAGCTTTCCATTTCCTCGGAATTGAATCTTAGGCGTAGGCCGCGGTCAATTGTAGGAACTTTTCTAGTAAAGGGTGAAGGGGATTAGGATGTATGATTAAGTTCTTTTGAACTTCAACTGATTTATGATTAACTGCAATTCTACGTTGGATTAACAAAACAGCACCAATTCTACGATTTAAGTTTGGTTGCAGCCTACGTTTTATCAATTCAGGCCATCCTTTTAAGCCGGCTGGCACACTAGAAATATCTAAAATAATCATCCCACTCTCCTCACGCGACAATTGCTTACTCTCTTTTTTCAATACAATCTCTGCTCTTTCATCAGTGAAGGGTAATTTTACGGTACATGCACGTCCGCCTCCTTGTCTAACTTCCGCAGACGCCAAAACGAGAATAGGTCTTTTTTCCTCAATCGCTGGACGAAAAGTCGAGAGCCTTTCTTGCCCGATTGGGCTAGTGAAAATTTGTGCGAGTCCACTAAGATATAATTCCTGAGGCTGGTGAGGATTTTCGCTGAGGGCTTTACACCTTCGAATAATCTCATCTACCTCTTCCTTGTTGGGATCCCTGTACAAATAGACTTCGATGCGTAGAGGCTGTTGAACTTCGTACATAACGTTAGAGATGCTAGACATAATTGCCTGCATTTCTTTTCGATGGTTAGAAATAGATGGTGTAGCCGATTCTATGTAAATCCAATTTTTATTGTATTTGACTCTAAGATCTGGTTGCTTTAACCTTCCTCCAACAAATAGTGGAGGATCCAACTCAACTTCAAGGTTGTGTTTCAAATAGTAAGCGGCTAGTCGAGCCACCTCCACTATGCCCTCTGGATTCTCCTTCGTTTTTTGAATTATTTTTTCAGCACTTGGAACCTTCTCGATTTCCTTAAGCACTTTACCTAAGTCTACAAGGAATATGGTTGTAACTCGCCTTATAACTGGCCCGTGAAAATTTGGAAATCTTGAATAGAGCCAGTCAGCACCGAAAATTCTCTCAATAGTATTAAAGGCTTCAACTATCTCTCCAGGTGAATAATCAATCAGCTGGTCTAACAGCCACTCATGATAGATGGTATCCCATTCGAAAGGCGTACTCTCAACCTCTTCAATCGGTATCCAGCAGTTTTGGTTTCTTCACAGTCCATAATTGCATTCTCACTTATTACCAGTTTCTGCATCCTCTAATTGAGGCGGGCAAGGTGGCACCTTCTGTTGAATAGCCGCTATATTGTCCTGACCAACTGATTCCTCAAGTACCGTATAGAGTATTACACAGACGTAACAAATTGCTCCAGAAATTATGAATATAAGGAATACAGAGAATAGGTAGTACCCGAAACCGCCGAAGACATTGTATAGAACAAATGGAAAAAAGATTAAATTAGGAATGCCTACGCCTAATCGGAGCTTATTACTAAATTTTGACCAAGAATCAAGAAGGTTTTCTTTCCTAGTCCCTTGAATGGAATACACCGTAATATTTCTCAACAGGAATGTGGGGTACAAGACGATAGGCGTAGATGCGGCTCCAAGACATGCAACTATGAGTGTAATTAAGAGAAGTAAATCCCTTGAAGGTGTAGTTGATATCGAGAGTAAGGTGTTGAATATTTGAGCTACAAATAATAAAAGTGCAAATACAAAACTTAGAGAGCTAATGAAACGAGAGCGTACAAGATGGAAACTGACATTAGATGGAGTTATATTTCCTCTGCATAAAATTGCTTTTCTACGTTTTAATCGCTGATACCCATCATAGTAACTAAGTGCCTCTAGTAGTACCGGTGTTTTACTCCTGAAAGGCGCAGACCTAAGTGTTGAAAATGCACCTACAAGTATTACAAACAGAAAAATAAATTCCGCAATAAACATAGACAGTGAAGTAGCCTCAAAAAATGAAACTGACCGGAAAGCAATCTGATAGACTATAACCAAAATTGCAACGAAAAAAACTATTGCTGGAACAATTACATAAATAATAATTTCTGGAATTGTCAATCTTGAATTTTGAGTTAAGTATTGTTTGCGCACTTCTAATAAGAAGTAAGCAATGAAAACTCCTACTAAGGCGACAAACCAGTACAGTGGCAAAAAGATAGCTGTGGCGATCAGTAATAATATTGATGCTAAAATGAAACGCCAATAGGTCCTGTATTTTCCTAGATTCAATATCGAAGAGAAGAGAACCACGTCTTCACATCCAACACCACATTACGTCTAGTCCACATTAAAATATACTTACTACAAATGAGCCTATTCCAAACGCGGTCAACCCGCTGAAATAATGTGGGAGCCACAAATATTTACGATAATTCTTTCCATCACAGGAGGCGCCCCTAAGTAGTTTCACTTACCACTCCAGCATACTTATCTTCGTCACACTTAAATCGTAGCTGAACCGACTTAATTTGCTAGATTCCTAGGAGATTAAGTGCTATTGCGAGAGCAGCGGTATAATCGTCCTTACGGTGAAATTTTCCAAGCTTGTCTTAGATCAATAAGACAACTTGGTTGGGAAAGAATCTCATCTGATGAAAGCACTGGTGTCATTCAAGCGCGAGCAGGTATAACGCTGAGGTCATGGGGGGAAGATATTTCAATTCACTTATCTAGGGAAAATACAGAAACAATCGTGTCCATTTCCTCTAAACCTCACTCTCAAGTGTTTGACTGGGGAAAAAGTGACGAAAACGAAAGAATCTTGCATCAGGAATTGAAAAAACAGCTAGAGATGCCCTTATGAGATTTTATGTCATCTGTCCGAACGCGAATCAACTAATTTATCTCTCCCTTGCCGTCGAAAGGCGCTCACAAATAGATGAATTTTTCACAGTAAGATGTCCCTTTGACGAACAAATTCACTCGTATAGACGAGAAGATGTAAAGGCAGAACCAACGTTTGGAGCTTCACTCGGTGGTGCAATTCTTGGTGGCCTAATAGGAGCTATTCTAGCAGGGCCCCTCGGCGCAATTCTGGGAGGTGGAGCGGGTCTCTCTATTGGAAGTAATGCTGAAGAAGAAGAACGAAGAAGGGCGCGACAATTCTACGAGGAATGACTTACCATGACTTCGCATAAAGCGACTCTGCGCAAGCGTGCGTTGATGGCATATACAATCTTAGTATGTGCGGTGATTTTTTTACACTTTGTATTTAAAGTACCTTGGGAACAGAACATCAGAATTCTATTAGGGTACTACGAAGAGATTTCTCTTTGTTTCGGTATTGTCTCATGTGTCCTAATCCCTTTTCGTCTGCTTACTCTTAAACAGAAGGGGGTAGCACCTGAAACACGAAGGGTTCGTTTATTTGGGCCCTTCATAGATCTTTTTCTCGACCCGTTATTTGATGTTTCTCTTTTTTATTCAGCTTTGTTTGTATTAAACACAATCTTTCAAGAACGGGCGCACGGGCTATCGCTTGATCCATTTCTGATCTTACTATTCGTTGCTGCAACTCTACTATATCAAAGTATTAAAGATATCTATGAAATGGTTCGTGAAATTTTCTATGTTCAAACTGCAGAAAGGGTCATTAGCGAGTGAAAATTATCAGCTGGACCACAATAGAAAATGACTTGCAGATCATTCATCGTTTGTTGCTTAGCAAGAGAAAGTCGTTCAGAGGACTTAGCTCTAGCAAGACTTCAATTAATTAACCCTGAATAATTGAGTTCATCTGATAACTTCTAAGATTTCGTCGGCCAGCTTAAGAGCCTGTTCCATTTCTGGTTTCATTTCTTCAACCGGATTGAACCCAACTCCTTCTTGGAAGTACCTCATGGACGAGAGTTTTCTTGCTTTTTCCCCCAGCTCGCGTAACTTCAAACTTACGTTATACTTGTCGGCCTCCGGAATACTTCCGAGCCTATAGAAGGTATAACCAAGAATTCTCAATTCTTCCTTAAGCCTATCAATTTCGCCTCTGTCCAAATAAGTCTCGCTCTTCCCCCACTCTTTTTTGAGAATTTCTATGTTTTTTATGCATAATTCTTTGAAGCTGACCAGTAACTTTTCGCTTATAGCATAATGCTTTTTCATTTGCGAATATAGCCTGTTAGCTATAACGAGACATTGCTTTCCAATTGAAATGAAACCGTTCCATGATTCTTCTCCGAGGTAAAATTGATACGATTCCATTTCCTCCAACTTTAAACTTAGATCGTTCAATTCATCGACTACCCCCAGCTTTTTCGCGACGGGGTTAAGACTAAGATCCGACAAAATCCTAGCTGTTGCACCTAAATCGTACAATAGCTGCTGAAGGAATGGATTTACCGCATGGTCATCTGGATCTCTTAGCGCTAATTGAATGTCACTCATCTGAGTTAATAAATTAAATAGGAACTCCTGTTTTTCATCAGGTTGTTCTAAAAAACCCGCACTTTGGAAATATCTCAAGTGGAGCTCTTTGACTTCCTCAGCTGTCGCTTTGCGAGAGGAGGATAAATCTCTTACATAGGGAATGTTACCAACATAGTAGACCGGCTCAGCCCCTTTAGGAACAGTTATGATACTAACGACTTTTCTGTCCTCTTCCAAGAAATCAACAGAAACTCTGATTCTCGGGGTAATCTGACTCGTTATTCCTAAGATTCTCTGCTGAGCCGCATCTCGCGCCTGCGAAACTCCAATATTGGAAACTTCTGCTAATCCACATAAAGTACTATCGTCATTAACGCCCAAGTAGATTCTTCCAGAGTTGGAGGTTGCGAAAGCCGCTATTGCCTCAGCGAGTTCTCGCGCATTAGATGGAAAATTAGACTTAAATTCTACGGTTTGACATTCGCCCTTCACGCGGTCTAAGGCAAAATTCCTCCGAAGAACTTCTTCCGACATCTGTTTAACCCATAAAGCATCACGCCACCTCTCCTTTTAAGTTTTAAAGCAAATTCAGGCGGATTAGAGAGCTAAAAAGAGTGTTAAATGGTTCATGATTTTTTCGTGAATCCACTAGAAGAAGACATGCAAGAAGACGAACATATATATTACGAATAATTTTTAAATTAAGGCTTTTTTTGGGGTTATTTTCGTGATTGTTGTTGCCACCAGCTTAGTTGCTAAGTTTATTACTTAAATAGTTTCAGTTACCTCTCCGCTACGGGTTTGTTCGTGTTGGTTTAAATAGGAGGAAGCCCGATTTTTGTTTACTTGTTTTCGGTGTTTACCTATGTCATATGAGGATGAGGAAAGAAGGAGAAGGGAACGCCGTCCACGCTTTTTTGATAACCCATATACGCAGATGAGATATGAGCAGGATCCGGACGCATTTGAGAGACAAGAGAGGATTGAAGAAGAGCGGGCCGAGAAAAAGCGGAAGGAATGGGAGGAACAGATGAAGCATGTGAGGGAGCAGGAGAAATATTGGCCTTATAGATCTCGGGAAGAATGGGAGAACGCCAGGGCTATAGCGGCTATGCGCCGCCGAATGGAGCTGGGAGAAGGAGGCGAGTTAAGAGAAAGCCGTATCAGAGAAAGAAGAGCGGAAATCCCTGAGAGTGAGCTTAAAGAATCGAAAGAGCGTGAGTTTAAGGAAAACGAGTTGAGGGAGGCCAGAGAGAAACAGGAGAGGCTTGAGAGGCAGAGTGAAAGGATGTCTGCGGCTACGTTATGTAAAGCTATTGAAAGTCCTGAAGGTTGTATAAAGATTATTCTTACTGATAGGGGCGTGGTTAAGCCTCATATTGAGGCGCATGTGGTTGGTGCTGATAAGATTGAGAGTGTAAAAGGTTGGCTGAGCCGCAGGGGCTTATCGCCGAGAATGGAAGAAAGGCATGATGGGTTACATTTGAATTTCGATCCTGAGGAGGCCCTCAAGGTGGCTCCAGAGTTGAAAGACCTAAGCAAGAAGGAAAACGTTGTGTGGAGAGATTTCTTTGTGAGATCTCAAGGTTTAGATAATGAGTTAAGGGACGCTGATGTCCTCCGCTATTTATCGGATAAGGGATTTGACAAAAATGAGATAGATAAACTGCTTAGAAAAGAGGCTGAGGGGGAAGATGTTCAGCCCGAAAAGTTAGAAACAAAAGAGAATTTTAATAGTTGCATTATTGAGAAGTGGGAGAAATTCAAGGGGAAAAAATCAATAAACGAAATGGCAAGAGAATTAAAGATACCTCATGAGACATTACGACAACGCTTAATTGCTCTTGGATTACATGAACCGAACACTCTCCCCTCTTCAGATAGGCAAGTGCTTAGATTTCATGGAGAGAGACCAAAAATCCCAAGTGAGATGATGGAGGAAGTCGCGTGTTTGGCTTTTGGTATGTTGGCGGACTACGCAGGTACAGTTATTGAAAAAGGTAGGTATAATTTGGGCGTATGTGCGGGTGAAAGTAGAGAATTTGCTGAGAAGTTTGCCAAAATCGCCAATAAATCCTTCAGTGTTAGTTACATTAAACCTGGGCTGGACAAAGACGAGTGGCTTGTCAGGTTTGGCTATAAACCACTCTGGGAGTGGTATCATGAATATTTTACGTTTGGAAAATATGGTTGGGAGATAAAACCTAAAACGATGGGGTGGCTTAAGCAGAGGGAGTCTGAAGAGTTAGGGCGCATTCTTTCTTGGTTTTTTGAAGGGGATGGAGGCGTAAATACTGTTAAGAAATGCGTTTACGCGACTTCGGTAAATAAAAGGGGGCTAGAACAAATACAGGAGTTGATAGAGATGTTAGGTATTAAGGCTAATTTGGGTGGGCCGTACGAGCCTGAAAGCGGGGACCAAAGTAAATACTACCGTCTATATATTTCAAACAAAGAAGGTATTGAGAAGTTTACAAAGCTCATAGGATTTGTAACTGAGGAAAAAAGGAGGAATCTTGAAAAGCTGATTACTCTCATTTATAAAAAATGATCGCCGGGATACCGAAGTCAGGTTTAAACGGGCAAGCCTGGAGTTCCTAACCGATAGCTTGTGGGCCGTAAGGCTCTCGTGGGTTCAAATCCCACTCCCGGCGCCATAGAGAAGGGTAAATATAAAATTCTTCTATAGAGGCCTGCGCACTAGCCAGACTATGCGACCCCGGCTTAGGATAGACATTATGAAGGGAATTCTCGTTGTTATTAAAGCGTTTAGTTAGACGTACTTTGACATAAATACACATCGCCTTAGATAATTAAGAGATAGTGTTATTTCTTTATTTTTAGGCTGTTCTATGTGAATTAATAGCCTTCCATACATTTTTCGCGTACCTTAACTTTTTCGCCTTCAGGGTTCACTAATACCTCGCATAGCATATGCCTACTACAATAGTTTCATTCATCACTCCACGACGGATTGTTTCGTGTTATTTTAAATAAATGCACGAATCATGTTTTGATGGTTTAGTTATGCCAACTGAAACTGTGCCTAACGCGGCTTTAACGCCTGAAGAACTCCGCTATCAGAAACGTATAGAATACAGCAGGGAATACTATCAAAAGCATAGGGAAGAACAACTCTCGTATCATCACGAATACTATCAAAAGAATCGTGAGAGGATTCGTGAAAAGTTTAAGGAACGCTATCATTCCGACCCTGCGTTTAGAGAGAACCGCCTAAACCGTGTCAAAATATGGTATACAGAAAATAAAGGGAAAAGAGGAAGGTACCTTGAAAAACGTCGAGAAGCTTTCCGAGAACTTAAAATCGTACTCGGTGGGAAATGCACGTTTAATGGTTGCGAGGAGCGCGACCTCGATATTCTTGAGCCTCATCATCCCGATGGAAAAAAGGAGGGGGCTGACTCCTTTCTTAAGAGCTCAGAGCTTACAAAATGGATTAAATATAGAATTATACCGAACGTTGTCCTCCTATGTCCCACCCACCACCAAAAACTCCACAGAAGTAAGTAATAGTATTTCTTTAAGCCCCTCTATCGCTATCGTGAACAACTACACTTTTCCATACTCTATAACCGCTTTGCCTATCGATGACCTCAGAATTTCCGAATGCTTCCTTCATAATTTGACCTATTCTTTTTCCTCCGCTTCCAGTTCGGACAACAAGTTGAAGAGAGCCGTCTTTTGTTAGGTGATCTTTAGCCTGACATATTAAAGGAATGATGACGTTTTTCAGCCCTGCAGTTAAAGGTGGATTTGAAAGTATCGTTTGGAATTTAATATCCTCAACAGGTTCGTAGAGAAAACCGTATCTAACCTCTGCATTGTGTACATTGTTTCTTTTTACATTTTGACGTGTAAGCCAAACAGCTCTCTCATTTATGTCGGTCATAATCACATGGAGTTTTGGGTTTGATATTGCAGCGACTATGCCTACAGGACCGTAGCCGCATCCCAAATCGAGGACAAAACCACTTTTAGGTAGACGCATACATTCAGCCAAAAGTTTTGTGCCAGCATCTATTTTCTTCTTAGAAAAAACACTTGGAGCTGTTAAGAATTCTAGGTATAGCCCCCGTAAGTATACACGAAGGAGACCTAGCTGCATTTTTGATGATGGTTTCTTTGTGTAGTAATATTCCGGCAAAGGTAGGCACCTATCCTTTTGAGTGTTTCCACATTCGTGGGTAAGTGCTTGGAGCCATTATCACCCTAAGAGTCTTTGCCGCTATGCCGTGATCAGCCTCCATTAAGTTTTCAGTGGACATAGTGGCCTTGGCTAAGGCTACAGCTTCCCCTTTTTGGGTTAAGACTAAAACCACGTCCCCTAGCTTTATTCCAGTTTCAACTTTTAGAACACCTGGAATTGCGAGGTTTGCGCCATGGCAGATAGCGTCCACAGCTGAAGTTCTGATGTAAATTTTAGGTAGAAGAGATAGGCCGTGTTCCATCGGTTGAATTACTTTTCGTATTTGCGTTTCATCACCTTCACTTGTTAAGGCCTCATAAGCATAAACAATGTCATACATGTTTGTTAGAGTTTTATCCTCGGCGAGTGGCCCAACGCGCGTACGTCGAAGTTCTTTCATGTGGGCGCCGCATCCTAGAGCTTCCCCAACATCGTGGCAAAGTTTTCTTATATATGTTCCAGCTTGACAACCGACTTTGAATAGGACAAAAATGTCTTGAATTTCAAGCACATCTACGTAGTAAATCGTCCTCATCCTTATCACTCGCTTAACTGATGCACGGAGCGGCGGACGTTGATAAATTTCGCCGACAAATTCCTTTACAGTGTCATGGATCTTTCTTTCAGGTACTCGTGCATGAAGTTGCATAACGCAGACATATTCTTTACCAGTTAAGATGAGAGCTTGTAGAGTTTTTGTAGCGTCCTCGAGTGCAACTGGTAGAATCCCGGTTACAGGAGGGTTTCTCCGGCTTACGCCTCTAGAGTCCCGCTATGACCGGCACGTTCCAGGTTTAGGATTCGTTTAACCCAAGCGACAACCTCATGGCTTGAGGGGCCTGGAGGCTTGTCTAGGTTTATTATACCGTATCTGATGTGGTCTTTGATGGGTCTTTTTTCTGGGTAATACCCGTGTTCTAGGCTTATTTCTTCCTCAGTCTTTGTTAACAGCTCTCTCTTAGTTTCCCATGGTAGTGTGCTCATGTGGAATTATCCTCTTATTGATAAGGAGAACATGTTGTTGGCTAAAAAAGTTAGGTTTATCTTGCTTGAAGTTTGGGTTTTATAGGCTTGGACATTTCTTCAAGTTTCTTGGCTTTTGTTAAGGCTTCGATTAATTCTTCATCTGTAGCTCCCTTTGAAATGGTGAGCCTATCCTTTGTTGGTTCGATATGTTTTATGTTGACTTTTCTGCGTTTAACTCCATTCACCTTTTTCGGCCCAGTTACCAGTATAAAGTTCTTATCAATTATGTCTACTACAACGCATTTCAGTCCAGCTTCTCTACCAGTTGTTTTGACGCAGATCTGCCCAATTTCTATTATCGGCATTAATGCTGCCTCCGTCTATGTTTTGAAATATATTCCCTTACAATCTGGTCTTTTAATAACCTTCTTGTTCTTCTTCTCCAGCCTCACATTTTTCGCATACGCTAGCCTATGCTTTCCACAACAGTTTCGTTCACCTCTCCACTACATTTTTTTTCGTATTGTTTTAAATAAGCGCCATTTTTAACTGGTTTTAGGAGGGGGTTCGGTGGTGGGCATAGATAAGAATATAGTTTTATATCGCGATGGAATCCCTGTTCTCCTTGTTGTGCCTCTGGATTGCAGTGAAGACTTCCTGAAAGGATTGTTGAATACTGTTGATTATTCAACACAGTTTTTTGACAGGTTAACGGTTAAAGGAAAGAGTATTCTTGATTTGAAGCCTGTTTTTGTGTTGTTTAAGACTAAGAAGTCGGCAGCGGATTTTATAGATACCTTTGTGAATGATGCTGAATATAAAAAATTTTTAATAGATTCTCTCAACGCCCTCGAAAACTACAGCGCACATGCGGTAGGCCAGTTCGTCTTCTTTGACGAAACAGCGCAGATAGAAACGCCTATTACCCGTGTAAATATTTTAGAGGAACTAACTCACTCCTTATTTCAGGCGGCTGATTATCCATTTGAGAATCAGTTAACCGCATTATGCAAGAATTTTCCTTATGTAGAGGCTCGAACTGGAGGGGGCGCGTTGACTAAAGAGGTGGGCAATATTTGCGTAATGACCTCCAATAAGATTATCTCTCATTTTCTTGTCTTTCGATACCTCCTAACAATTGCGCCTGAACTTAAAGAAGAAATAGAGGCTTACATAGGTAGAAGGTGTAGTATGTATGTTGATGGCGCGTGTGAGAGTTCCGATAAGAACAGGGACTCTACTGTAAACCTTTTCGCTCTTTCCAATTTATGTGCCTGGTTTACTGTGGGAATTTCGCTGAACTTGTTGAAGGATTTTGAGCCTCTATTATCCAAGGTTTCTTTTGGAGCGATTATGCGTGAAATCATTGATGTTTTGAAGGGGGCAAAGTTAGAGGAGGAGGAGGAGGAATTTCGAAAAACGTGGCGGAAGTTGTTTGATACGCAGTTTGAGTTCTATTTAAAGGGAGCCGTGCATGGTGATAATGGGTGAGTTCATGGAGAGCCGTGTAAGACAAAGAAGAGCGGAAATCCCGAAGGGAGAGCTTAAAGAACTTAAAGAGGCTTCAACGCAGAAAGAAACCGAGAATAAGCCTGATTATAGGGATGCTGATGTTCTCCATTGTCTACATTGGGTAGATGGACTAAGCACACGAAGGATGGCTGAAGAGCTTAGAGTAAGTCAGTATGCTGTTCGGTATTGGATGAGGAAAAACGGAATAAGTAAAAGAAGTCTATCTGAGGCAAGGGAAATTTATCCTAAGATTCCTTTTTCGGGCGACCCTGTTGAGGGTGCCTCAATGCTTGGTTTCAGAGCTGGAGATGGATACGCTTGTAAACTCAATAAAAATGGCAACACCATGGCTATCAGCACTAGTACCACCCATCCTGCGATGAGGAAATTTATGCGGAATGTCTTCGGAAAATACGGACACTACCATGAGTACCCTTTTTTTAACAAGAAAACGAATCAATACGAGTTCCATTCATACGTTCTTGTTGATGCTGAATCATTTGATTTTCTGAGGGGGAAGCCTAAAGAGGTTCCTAAAGGCGATTTATTCTGGTCGTTTCTTGCCAGCTACGCCATCTGTGAGGGGGTTTGGGATATTGCAAGGGCGGATGATTGGATACAAATACATTTTCGGTTACAAACCACAAACCCTGAGTTACTGAAGCAAGTTAATGATAGGCTCGAGGAGTATGGTTTTCACCCCAATTTTGGATTGGTTAGAAAGGTGGGAAAAGAGAGTGAGGGGGCATTTAGGTCTACAAAGGATTTATACGGCGTGTCTTTAACGCTGAAAGATGAGGTTGTTCGCTTGGCTGAAAAACTGCTTGACACTTACACTTTATTGAAAGAAAGATGTGGAATTGACGGACATGAGGAGAAAATTGCGTGGAAAAAGCTCATTCTTGAGGTTAAGGATGTAAAATACTGGGTAGATGTTAGGGATAAAGTGATAGTGCTTAGAGAGAAAATCGAGAGAGAAAAGGATAAGTGCGTTAAAGAGGCTGAGGAAGCATATAAGGCAAAACGTAATGGCAGGATTAATGGCGCTAAGAGTGAGTGACGGGAGTTTTGGAGCTTATATAGAGCTTAACTAAGAATTTCAACAAGTTAATTGTTGAGTCAAGTGGTAGTAGTCCTGAGTTTAATACAACGTCATAAATGGAGAGGTCTTCTGTGTTGACTTTATATATTTTCTTCCATCTTTTTCTCTCAGCGTTTTCTAAATACAATATTTGCCTAGCTTCTTTAAGAGGGATCTTCTCTCTCTTCGCAATTCTCTCAAATCGAACAGAGTCAGAGGCTGTTAAGAATATTTTGATGTCAGCATAATCATTAGCCATCCATCCAGCAAGGTGCCCTTCTAAAATAACGTTTCCCTTCTTAGCTTCATGTCTAGTTTTTTCATCGACCATGTAATCTATTCTCTGATTCCTCTCAGCAATTTTGCTTAATTCTTCAAGTGAAATCCGTTTTTCCTTCGCTATTTTCCTGAAAATCATGCCAGCTGAGATATGGCGTAGACCAAATTCTTTAGCTAATGCTTTTGCGTAAGTTGATTTGCCTGTGCCGTGAAATCCGCTTATGGCTATTATAAGTTTCAATTATAACTGCCCATCCTCACTGACTGTTTTATCATTTCTCTTAAACATGAACCGCAAATTTGTCCACCATATATGCGCTCTGGCCTTTTAGCAGTTTTCGGTAGCTTTCCAGCATTCCGAGGAGATAGACGCGGAACACTTAACGGCCTACCGCAAATCGCACAAACAGCAACTCCCCGGATCTTTCTATAAAAATGAGTTACTGTTCGCCCTCCAGGTAGCTTGGTGGAATAATGTTTTCTGCTTCGTACACGCAGCGCTGGTCTCGGCAAACGCTAATCCTCCAAACCTGGAGCTGTTCCGAAAACGCGTGATAGGGGTAGGTTAATTGCAAGAGAACAGAGTAAATACCACCAAACGAAAGGCATTTCAGTTATTCCACTTTCAGTTACTTTCCCAAGTAATGAAAAACCAAATGGAAGATAGGCGGCGACACCAGTATAGATCCCTTTTATTCCAAGAAGAGGAAAACCGCCCAATAAAGCGAAGATTAAGAAGATTGGAAGAATAGTTACTCCCATTGCCTTAAACTGTTGTTTGAAAACAGTTGCGCGGAGCTGATTTATTCGAAGCTCTTTCCTCTTCAGTTTCGCCTTAAGGTTTTTATCGTTAGAGCGAGTTGCTTCCCTAAGTTCGCGGAAATATTCGCGAGATTCTCGATTGTAAATTTTCAGTTGATTAACATCAATAAACCGTCTATTTATGGCTGATGTGCCCGCTCCCAGTGCGGTAGCTATTATTAGTATTGAGATTGTTGATAACGGGGGCGCTAGCCAATCCATCTGCAAGTCCTCATAGTAAGTCTAAGATTTTTTTAGCAGCCTCCGTAGCCCTGCCATGCGGGTTCTGAATAATTTTTACAGGAGCCCCGGACAGTATGCTGCATGCAGAAGCAAATGCCCTTGAAAGAGCTATTTCCTCCGCTACTTCTTCAGCCACTATTTTATCCCTAAATCTAGTCGCATCTTTAACCCTACGACCGATAATTTCACTAGGATCAGCTTCTATAAGAACTAGAATATCAGGTTTCAGTTCTTCCAACACATCATACGGTAGACCGGACAAGTACCCATTCTCAGTTCTTACAATCATATGCGTGTCAATTAACAGAAACTGTGTTTTTTTAGCTATATTCGCTAATTCCTTAGCTGCCTTCAACTGTAATTGATGCTGAACTTTGATCGGTTGACGCCTTATGAAGTCTCGATGAAGTTTTTCACCTTTACCCTCTGCAATTTTCAACATAGTGGTGCCGTAATTTACGATTGATAGTTTCTTTGAAGTTTGTTTGGCGAGCTTCTCTAATTCATTCAGAACTGTGGACTTGCCCACGCCAGGTATGCCGGTAATGACTAAGATCTTGTTTTTATCCATTGGCTTAAATCACCAAATCTAGTATGAGTGAAGGTTTCAGCCCTAATATAAAAGCTTAAAGATACGTTTTAGGCAACGTTGCTATTTACCTAAGAAACGCCCTAACGCTGGGTACATGTCAACAAGTCTCTCTTTAACAAGAAGTTGATAGTACTGGTACAGAATTCCAACTGTCAGTAATACACCCATCCCAGTTCCGAATACGCCTAGAAAATCTGCTGAAGCAGCTATCAGCCCTACAATGATTGCGCCTAAAACAGTTACGGCGGGAATATACCGATCTAGCATTTCTTGAATAGGCCTTTCAGATCGCCTAAACCCAGGTATCTGCATACCTGAATCAACAAGTTGTTTTGCCACTGTTTTCGAATCTAGACCGCCCACCTGAACCCACGTTACAGCGAATATGACACAGAATAGAACTAAAATGGAAACGTAGATTACTGCTCTCAAAGGATCCTGCGCAACTAGATCAAGATTTCTTGGAGGAGTCATGTAGTATGCTAATCCGCCTACGGGATTATTCTCTGTGTTAAATTCTCCAAGAATTTTAATCCAAAATGGCGGATTGGTCTTATCCGCTCCACTCCAAAGGATCTGAGAAACGAAGTATAGGTCGGCGAACAATGCTGAAGCTAAGATTACTGGAATGTTTGATACGTAAAGAAGTTTTAGGGGATACGTTCCTCTATATCCTCGAAATTTTGCATATGCTACTGGAATTTCAACTCTCATACCTTCAATGTAGATCACTATTAGGAAGACCGCTATTGTGGCGACTAAACCTAGCATTGTAGGATTAGGACTTGGACGGTGAATGAATGCTTCCCACGCATTCTCATGATTTAGTAAAGACTGAATGAAAGCTATAACTGCGCCAAAACTCTTCTGCTCTTCAAATGCAACTATAGGGGCAAACATATCCCACCAGATTGTTTGCGCAACACCGGCAGCTATGAATAGACTTATTCCACTACCGATACCCCAGCCCTTTTGGACAAGCTCGTCAAGCAGAATCAGCATTACTCCAGCAACAACAAGTTGTAGACATATAAAGAAAGCTGTGTCAGGCTTCAGGTTACCGTAGGCTCCACTAATGAGGTAGGCTGAAGCTTCAAAAGTTGTCATTAATATAGCGAAAAATTTGTTTGCCGCTGTGAATAACCCTCTGTCCTCGGGCTTTGAGAGATCAGCTTCAATTAACCCTGATCCAACTAGTAGTTGAAGGATTAAGCCTGCTGTAACAATTGGACCTATTCCGAGCTCCATGAGAGTGCCGCGTTTTGATGCGAATATTACACGTAATGCGCCTAACGGGTCGCCTAGGCGTTGTTGCGGAAGACCGTATAGGGAGATTTCTCCCATCACAAGGAAGAGGACTAAGACTAGACCTGTCCAAAATAATTTTTCTCCGAACCCAACTTTTTTCTCAGGGGCTTTTATCTCAGGCAGATACCTTGAGATCGGCTTGAAAAAATTGAGGAAACGCCCCATGCCTATACCTGCTTAAGGTTAGCCCTGCTTTACTATTTCTCCGCCAGCTTCACTAATTTTCTTTTCAGCTGATCCTGAAAAAGAGGAGGTTTTGACTATTATTGGTCTTGTAACTTTACCTCCGCCTAGAAGTTTGTCGTATCCTAGCTCCTTTAGATTTACTGTTACTTTACCCTGCTCTTCTGTCAATTTTTTATTTGCAATTAATGTATCTATTAGTTCATCCAACTCCCCAACGTTTATCGTATTAGTTACCCGCCCTAGGCTTAGTGGAGATTTGAACCCTATTTTTCCAGCGAACTTTGGTTGAGGAGGAGCCCATTTATGTTTATGTATCCCTGCTTTACCGCGTCCACCTATCATTCCGTGGCGTCTATGTTGACTCTGTATCCCCCAACCATGAGTCCTAGATCCTCTGAGTTTACGAACCTTTCTATGTCTACGAGCCAAGTTTTTGCACCTATAAATTAATTGATGAAAATTTAATTTGCCTTTTAAGTGACCTGTATGCTTTCTCCCTTAAGTTTTTGAGCTTTAGCTTTTTTCAGTTTAACCTCCAGAACACCGTTGTTGTAAGTTGCCTTTGCCAACCTTGGATCAATGTTATCTGGGAGCTCTAGCTCTTTGAAGTACTTACGCTGTGCGGTGTCAACTGAAATTGT
>Ga0315309_1000812_pt1 | contig 19076 bp, 18 predicted proteins | sample TDP4_MG_FD_203080 | JGI IMG/M metagenome (GOLD analysis project Ga0315309, IMG submission 203080) | Freshwater sediment microbial communities from Lake Towuti, South Sulawesi, Indonesia - TDP4 | ecosystem: Environmental > Aquatic > Freshwater > Lake > Sediment | place: Indonesia: South Sulawesi... | reverse complement strand
AGCCTTATCAGGGATGTTGACGCCGCAATCTTCGACTGTGACGGCGTTCTGATCGATATAAGGGGTTCGTACGACAAAGCCGTATCCGAAACCGTCGCGTTCATACTTCGGAAGTTCACCGGGTACCCTTTCGCGAAAGACATGATTGATGACGAAACAATCTTCCTGTTCAGAAAAAGCGGAGGCTTCAACAATGATTGGGACATATGTTACGGAGTCCTGATGTTTATCCTGTATAGTCTCCCCGAAGATCTTCAGGAGATTTTCGGAAAAGCCGCAAGCAACATCACCTCAAATGAGAAGGCGTTTGATAGGCTTCTCTTACTTGAGAAAAGAGTGAAAGAGAGAAACATTGCCGATATGTTGAGCAAGACTGTAGTCAGAGACCTGATCAAAGAGGTAAAAGCCTTTACCGATAACCTAGATGAATCAGGAGTACTATCAGTCGACAAGAACCTTCAGCGCAGTTTTTGCGGCTCAGGAAGAGAGTTGTATGATGGTCTAAAACATTTACTGTATTATCCAGCAAAAGTCGGAGAGAGCGTGATCCCAACGGTTTTCGAGGAGATCTTCTGTGGCGCAGGTCTCCTTACGGAAGTTTATGGGGTAGACCCGGTGTTTTATGATGGCTCAGGGCTGATCGAGAATGAGCAGGTCATAGTGAAACCGGAAACATTGAGTCGATTATCCTCGATCTTCGGCAAGGAAAATCTGGGCATAGCCTCCGGAAGCAGATTTCAGACAGCTCGACATGTTTTGGGGGACGTTTTGAGCAACTTCAACGGCAATGGCCTGGTCTTCCTGGACGATGTTGAAAGAGAGGAGGAGAGAATCATGAAGAACACGGGAAGAGCGGTCAACTTGAACAAGCCGAACAGTTTCTCTTTGCTTAAGGCTTCAGCTGGATTGAGACCATTCAAAGGTGTTTTGTGTGTCGGCGACTCGATGGAGGACGTCTTCATGGTTGAAGAGGTAAGAAGGGAAGATCCGCGTTTCATGTTTGCTGGGGTTTACCGATATTCCGGCTCGAAGAATGCCTTGTTGCAGAGCTTCCTCAAAGCCGGAGTTGATGTTATCCTGCCTTCAGTTAACGAGATTCCGTTCTTCTTGGAAGAATTAAGGGAGGGACGAGAAGTTGAGAGTGGCTGAGGTTTCAAGAAAGACCCGTGAGACAGAAGTCTACGCTAGAGTCAACCTCGATGGCATCGGCGAGTCCGAGGTCTGCACAGGATTCGCTTTTGTTGATCACATGGTTGTGTCTCTTGCAACGCATAGTTTGATCGATATAGTTGTGAGGGCTAAGGGCGACTTGAGGCATCACGTGGCCGAGGATGTTGCCATCTGTCTTGGAGAAGCCTTAAGAAAAGCCTTGGCAGACTCAGCTGGTATACGTAGATTTGGCTGCGCCATCGTGCCGATGGACTGTTCTCTAGCATTTGCCGCTATAGACCTCGCGAAGAGACCCTACGCAAAGGTAGATCTAAGACTCGAAGGAAAGGGTATAGAGAACACGCCCTGCGAAGATATTTACCACTTCCTTGAGACTTTGGCTTCATCTCTGCAAGCGAACATACACATCTGGGTTCAATACGGAGAGAACGACCATCACAAGGTTGAGGCGGCATTCAAAGCGCTTGCCTTGTCGCTAAGACAGGCGGTAGAACTAGACTCAAGAAGAAGCGGTGTTCCCAGCGCTAAGGGAGTGATCTGAAGATGGAGATAATCCCGGCTATCGATTTAATGGACGGGAAAGTTGTGAGACTTGTTCGCGGAGACCCTTCTGCCAAGAAGAGCTACGAGCATTTACGTGATCCCGTGGTCGTTGCGCAGAAGTGGGAGTCGGAAGGCGCGAGGATTCTTCATGTGGTAGACCTAGATGCTGCTTTGGGACTTGGGAGCAATTTCGCCGCAGTTAGGGGCGTTGTCAGATCGGTGAATGCCGCGGTTCAAGTGGGCGGTGGGATTAGAAGCCTTGAATCTGCCAGAGATTATCTCAGTATGGGCGCAAGGAGGGTTATCCTGGGCTCCCTCGCTTTTGAGGATCCTTCTCAGCTGAAACTGGTGTTGGGTAGTTTCGGTTCCGATTATGTGGCTGTGGCGCTCGACCATCTCTACGACAAAGTCATGGTCAAGGGGTGGAAAGCTGCCACGGAAGTCAGAGTGGACGAAGCCATTTCCAAGTTCTCGTTCCTAGGCGTTAGGTTCTTCCTAGTTACCTCCGTTGCACGCGATGGCACGCTCACTGGTCCTGATCTGAGCACACTGAGCAGGATATGCGGTTTCTCGGGCGTCGATGTAATTGCGGCCGGCGGTATAAGCAGCCTAGAAGACTTGATCAACCTGAAAAGGATAGGCGTCTACGGAGTCGTAATCGGAAAGGCTCTTTATGAAGGGAGAATTAGATTAAGAGATGCTCTAGAGGTGGCGGAATAAGGATGAATGCGACGAATTCGTTCAAAAGAATCATTCCATGCCTGGACGTTGATCACGGAAAAGTGGTGAAGGGAATACACTTCGTGGGCCTTAGAGATGCAGGCGACCCAGTTGAACTTGGGAGACGGTACTCCGAAGAGGGTGCAGACGAGCTCGTCTTCCTTGATATAACAGCCTCACCGGAAAAGAGGAAGATATTGAAGGATGTAGTTAAGGCCGTTGCGTCAGAGGTGAGTATCCCCTTCACGGTCGGGGGCGGAATTAGAAATGCCGAAGACGCAGAACTGGTATTGTCTAGCGGTGCCGATAAGATTGCCATGAACACGGCCGCTGTGGAAAAACCCTCAATAATTAGGGAGCTGTCGGATACATTCGGGCGGAAAAGCCTTGTCGTAGCAATCGACGCCAAGAGAAGATACGAGACCAACCGTGAAAAAACTATCGTGGCAACAGCTGGGGGCCGGTGCTGGTTCGAAGTCTACACATACGGGGGAAGAAAACCAGTGGGACTTGACGCTGTGCGTTGGGCTGAAAAGACAGCCGAGTTGGGCGCAGGCGAACTTCTCGTGACATCAATAGATAGGGACGGAACAGAAGATGGATATGACCTGGAGTTGACTCGCGTCATAGCGGAGCACGTTAATGTTCGAGTGATAGCGAGCGGAGGCGCAGGGAGACCCGAACATTTCCTTGAGGTCCTTACTGTCGGAGAGGCTGACGCTGCATTGGCAGCTTCTGTTTTCCACTACAACAAGTTTCCGATCCGTTTGGTGAAGCGGTTTCTGAAAGATAGGGGTGTGCCCGTTAAGCTTGAATCTGAGCATTGAGGACTTGGATTTCAAGAAGGGGAATGGCCTGATACCTGTTGTCGTTCAAGATTACAGGTCGAGAAACGTGTTGACCCTGGCCTATGTGAACGAGGAAGCCTTTGAGAAGACTGTTGAAAGCGGCTACGCGCATTACTTTAGAAGGTCTAAGGGTAAGGTTATGAAGAAGGGCGAAACCTCGGGAAACATTCAGAAGGTCATGGATATCCTAGTTGACTGCGACCATGATGCGCTCATATTCCTTGTTGAACAAACTGGCGTGGCATGCCACCTAGGAAAAGAAACATGCTTCCACAATAGATTAGCCGAATATGAAAGACTGACAACTTCTGAGTGATTCTGTTAAGTTTAGAATGGCGAGAGAAGGAACCTCCGACGACAACACAAAACCTGACAACATCTTTACCTTGTATATCATGAAACATAGTTTACTTTTGGCTAAGAAAAACTAGGCAAGGGTTAACCTAGAAAAAGTGATCGTGCAGCATGGAACTAAAGAACTTCATCAAAGAGATAGCTTCGGGACCTCGAGTCTCAGGAACCGAGTGCGAAGAAAAAGCATTAAGCTTTCTCGAAAAGTGTATAGAAAGCATTGGTTTCTCGGTGAAACGGGAGGATTTTAGCTTTGAAGCATCCATCCCCCAGGAAAGTTACCTGCAAGTTGGCGACGTGCGATACGAAGTATTACCGCTAGGGTATTCAAAGTCGGGTGAAGTTAGCGGATACATTTCTTTCATAGAAAGTCTAGAAAGTGATATGTTTAGGGACCTTGACGGTTGTATCTTAGTCTATCCAGATTTTTTCTTTGAAAGAAGTGAATACGAATCCCTCCTATCGTCCAATATCGGCGGAATCGTTCTAGCCCCAGGAGATCGCTTGGCAGATGCACCAACCTATACGTTTTTCTGGGAAAAATGGTTGGAGTCTGGAAGAATAGTTGCCGCAACCACGGGTAAGAGGAACTTATACAAGATATATTCTGGGGAAGAAGCAACACTAGTTTCGAATTCGGAAGAGAAACTGCTGACATCGGCGAATCTCGTCTGGGACATAGGGGTCGGTGGCAATGAGAACATATACATCTTTGCACACCATGACTCGGTACCCAATTCTTGGGGAGTAACTGACAATGCCTGCGGAGTAGCTGTTCTTCTCAGAGTGTGTGAGCTTCTCAAGGAAGAGCATCTCAGAAGAAATGTGATATTCGCCACTTTCGGAGCTCACGAGCTCAGGGGAGCTGCTGGAGGTTCCAAGATTTTCCTGAGGAAACGTTTGGATGAAGTTCAGAAAAGAGGGGTACTAGCCATCAACATAGATATCCAGGGATATAAACTCGGCTTGAACCGTGCCCTCTGCAATTCTCAGTGGCTGGCAGATACAATGGATCAATTGAGGCATAGTTTGAAGTATCCGATCTCGGTAAACGTCAGATCCGCACAGCTGCTTGATAGCTTCTTCTTCGAGAAATATGTGCCTACAATATCCTTTCAGAGAACGGGCTATTACAGTCACTCACGCTTAGGAAACACGTTGGACGTAATTGATTATGAGAGCATTGAGAGAACATCCAGAGCCATAAAAGAATTGGTCTTAGAAATAGACAAGAAGAAGATTAAGAAGAAAATTAACAAGAAGATACTGAGAGAGATGAATAAACACTTACAGTTCGATATTTATGATCTCTGAACAATCAAGTGATCGTAAATATTAGTCCACTTCGTCCCGTGAGTCGTAGGACATTCAGAATATTTTGAGTTCCATCCAGAATGCTGATTTCATCTCAAGTATTTCAGATGTTTGTTTCTCATTCTCCCTTTGAGTAATCCCATGTTATTATCTTCTTGGGTTTGACCCCAATGACCAGCATGGACACCTTCAACAACGATTCTAGATAGTCATCAAGTTCCTCTGGTTTCACGTATTTTGCCGAGACTTTGCGCATCATTTCCTCTATTCTGTCAGTAGAAATCTCTGCTTCTCCTTCTATGATTACGCCTTTGCCGGGATCTGAGATATCGATTACAACGGCTACGCGGTTGTCCGTCTTCAGGTTCTTGACCTTTAAGCTATCCGCGTATGTTACGATGATCAGTTCTCCGCTTTCCCATAGGAACCATACCGGAGCAACATGGGGTGAGCCGTCCCTCTTTACGGTCGCAATTCGGGCTATATGTGCCTGCGAGAGGAACTCTTCCATCTCCTGCCTACTCATGGACACTTGGCTTTCCTTCCACACAACTCATAACAGCAAAGACCAGATGACGTTGATCAGTACATGACGATGCCTGCTGTAACGTTTATGTCTTGACCAGTCATGTTCCGAGAGTCATCTGAGGCTAGGAAGACCGCTAACTTGGCCACATCCTCAGCTGAAACCATCCTTCCCAATGGCGAAGCCGAAAGAAATCGCTTCCTAATCTCCTCTTCGGTTATTTTCTCCGCTATGGCAGCATTCCTAATTACCATCTCGATTCTGGGACCCTCCACAGCGCCAGGGCATATCGCGTTCACGTTTATGTTGAACTTTCCGAGCTCCAAGGCGAGACCTCTCGTGAAGCCGATCAACCCCATCTTGGTTGCGCAGTAAGGCGTCCTCATCGGAAGCGGACGCTTCCCCGTCATCGAAGCGATATTGATGATTTTTCCGCCTCCCTGTTCTATCATGATCGGAACCACCGCTCTACAGCACAGGAAGGCTCCTCTCAGGTTTACTTTAAAGGTTTCATCCCATTCTTCTGGAGTTATCTCGTGAACGTATGCTGTGGGTCCAGCAATGCCTGAGTTGTTCACGAGGATGTCTATCCTGCCGAACTCCTCGTACGTACGTTTGACCATGCTTTCAACTTGTTCAACCTTTGTGATGTCGGTGGTGTTGATGATCGCCCTCCTCTCCAGCGCTCTGATTTCACGGGCAACTTGCTCCATCAGGTCTGTTGACCGTGCAGCTAAGGAGAGGTTAGCTCCCTCACGTGCAAACATCAAGGATATTGCTCTGCCGATGCCTCTGCCGCCGCCCGTAACAATGGCAACTCTATCAAGAAGCTTCACTCTTCAATCCCCGCTCTCTGTGACATTTGGATAAACACTTAAATCTTGCGCCCAAACCCAAACACATTCGTGCTTACTCTCACCCTAGTCATAGAACCTTAATTAATCCTAAAAGCGAGATTTAATAAAGTTCCCATTTTATGGGGACAAAAAATGAGCAAAATTCCATTAGCGATTGTTGGTTGCGGCGGGATGGGTCATCGCCATCTTGCTGGGTTGGCCGAACTATATCGATTAGGATCAGATAACTTCGAGCTTGTTGCAGCTTGCGACGTAGTTTCAGAAAATGCGGAGTCGCTGGCACGTGAGGCTGAGGAGTATTTTGAAGAACGTCCGGCTGTGGTTAGCAATTTAGAGGGATTAGCGACGCTTGGCATTGAATCGGTGGACATCACAACAACACCGAGGCATCATCACACGGTAGCGATCGAAGCTTTGCAGCGCGGATGGTATGTAATGGTCGAAAAACCTATGGGATTGACTGTGCGCGCATGCAACCTCATACGCAAAGCTGCAGAACAGTCTGACCGTGTTCTCAGCGTGGCAGAGAATTATCGCCGCGACCCCATTAACCGTTTAGCAAAGGCTTTGCTGGAAGCGAAAGTGATCGGCGCACCACGTCTACTTTTACACAACAGCATTGGCGGCGGCAACCAAATGGTGATTTCCGTCTGGAGACATCAGAAAAATTCAAGCGGCATTTTGCTCGATGTCGGCGTGCATTACGCAGATATGATGGAATATCTCCTCGGTGAAGTATTCAGCGTATTTGCCCAGACGCGATTGCATGAACGCATCCGCAAAAATCCCTTGGCGGGCGCACCTCAATCCATAGAGACAGGAGGTGTTTATGAACACTGGCAGCGAAAGATGCCTGCTAAGTTTGAAGCGACAGCGGAAGATGCAGCCTATGCGACGCTTCTATTCAAGAATGGTGTCGTCGGACAATATGTCGAAGACCATGCGGGACATGGACAACCGCTTTGGCAACGGATGATTTTTGGATCAGAAGGTTCCCTCCAACTACCCGGTGACCGCAGTGGCGGCTCAATTGCGCTGAAGTTGGACGGCGAAGAATCCATCGATGATAAACGCATACTCGACTTTGTGCCTGATTTTCGATTGGATTCGGTCACGGCAAAGCTCTTTGGCAAGGAGCGACTCTGGAGTTATGATCTTCCCTTTTCCGAAACCGACCGTAAAATCATCGCAATTGAATACGCCGATTTTGCCACAGCCATACGGCATAGGCATCCTCCCGAGATTGACGCCTACCAAGGCACACGCGCGGTAGCACTATCTTGTGCTATGTTAGAATCAGGCGCCTTGGGACGGGCTGTCACGATGGATGAGATGTTGCGCGAACAGGTCGATGAATACCAGCGGGAAATCAATGAGAGTTTGGCTTTATAGCGAATAGCAAAAAGAAGCCAATTTAATAGAAAAGAAAGTGGAAGTTAGTTAATTAAACAAGATAGAAAGTGGAGGAAGAGGACAGATGAAGCTAGGTTGCAGCACTTGGGGGATGCCGATGGTTCCTGTGGACAAAGCGTTGGAACAGCTAGCGGGATTGGGATTTGACGGAGTGGAGTTGACAGTTATCCCCGGATATACCACCGAATTAGATAAATTGGATGGGATTGAACGCAAACGCATTCGCCAGCTTTTGGAGAAACATCATATGATGCTTCCCGCGATAGCGGCACATTCGAGTTTACTCTCTGATGACCTGGCCACTCACACGGCGAATGTTGCGCGGTTGAGAGGGGCAGTTGATTTAGCGGTAGATCTAGCGCAAGAAGACGTCATGCCTGTGGTGAACACGACGCCCGGAGATAGAGCTGAAGAGTGGGACGCCGTCCTAGATTTGTTGGTAGAACGGACACGGGAATTAGTGGAGTATGCGGAATCCCGGAGAGCGACGATTGCCATGGAGCCTCATGTGGGGTCGGTGATCAATACTCCTGAAAAAATGCTTCAACTTTTGGGACTAGTTGGTTCCCCATATCTGAAGGTCAACTTTGACATTAGCCACTTTGACATTATAGGACTTGACATTGAAGATACTATCGCCAAGCTCGTGCCTCACACAGCACACACTCACGTAAAAGACCAGCGCGGACATGTGCCGAACTTTGAGTTTCTTATTCCCGGTGAAGGGGATTTCGATTATGTCAGTTACCTGAAGGCAATGCGAGCACATGGATATGATGGATTTATCACCATTGAAATAAGCGTCATGGTTCAGCGTCGTCCAGATTATGACCCCTTCGCAGCGGCGGCGCTCTCCTATAAAACATTGTCACACGCCTTTGTGGAAGCGGGAATAGCAAGGATTTGACGAACCTTTAACAATAATGATTTCTCTTCTCGAAGTTCTCGCTGTAACCGTTGGGTTGCACTCCATCCATCGAATGGAAAGCTTAGCCAAATTACAGAGAGCAACACATAAACCACTCTTCAGTTTGCGGTAACTTCTCTATCTACCTCATAATGTTCCAGATTTCTTGAATGGGAAACATGGAATCTAAGAATTGTGGTTATCTAGGTTTGTGTGTTTTTTTGCGTTTGTTTAGTGAGTGGTATAGTGTTATTGGGAGTGTGTTATTATGCGCAAATTCTAGGATAGAACAAGAGGTAACCATCGGAAAGAACAGAACCGCAACCAGTACCCAGATTAGCAATTTCCTCATTTCTCTCATCCCTCCTCTCTTGTGCTTTGAAGAAGTTGTTAACGTTTGGCAGTTTTGCACCATCGACCTTTTAAATTTTATGGTGCTTCATTTGGGTTTTGGGTTTTGGGTTTTGGGTTTGGGCTTAAATTTTACGTTCTATAGTAGAGTGCCGTCACCTTTTTTTCTCATGTAGGAGCGCTAAGTAGAAGAGACGAACACCAATGGAGAAAGGCGATTTAGACCATTTGCAGCCAATATGCAGACTCATCGATTCGCCAATATCATTAGCCTATACTATAGGCTCGAACCTAGACCCCCTCCCCTCTACCTCTAGGTTCTTAGCGCCTTCATTCCATTCTGAAGCAATTTTGACTTTGTATGAGAGACTTACGGAAAAAAGCCGTCGCCGGTCAGATTATTCTCAATTCACGCAAGAGCCTTACGAATCTCTTGTCTCTTGCTCTGATAAGGTCTTGAATATTTTTTCCTTCATAGTTATGGAAGCCCTTTCCTGATTTTACACCCAGTTCTCCTGCCTCAACTTTTTGTTTCAAGATCTTTGGGGGTTGAAACTTTGAAGCCTTGAGTTTCTCATAGAGATACGTTTGGCAATCAAGCACGACATCTAGCCCAAGGTTATCTAGAGCCTCCATGGGACCCATAAGCGTGTAACGGATTCCCAAATGTCTCGTCCAAACTTTGTCTATATCTTCCATAGTGGCAATACCTTGTTCCAGCAGATTCAGAGCTTCCACAACCATCGCAAACTGTAGCCTGTTGACTATGAAGCCCGCTACGTCTTTGCACAGTATTGGCTCTTTTCCTAATTTCCTCATAAGATTGATCGCGGCGCTGACTGTAGAGTCGGATGTCTTATCTCCACGGATTACTTCCACTAGCGGAAGTATGTAAGGCGGGTTCATCCAGTGAGTACCTACCACTTTATCCGGTCTCTCGGTAGCCTCGGCTATCTCGCTTATGCTTAACGTAGACGTATTAGACGCTAGGATCGTATCCTTCGGGCATAACTCGTCAAGTTTTCGGAAAACCTGCTTTTTCAGCTCGATCCTTTCTGGGACGGCCTCTACAACAAAGTCAGCGCCCTTGGCAACTTCGATTTCGGTAGTTCCTCTTATCAATTTTAATCCGGATTCCGCCTTTTTCTGGGTAGTCAATCCTAAATCGAGGAGGGTTTGAATATTGTTTTTTATTTCGTTGATCGATTTTTCAATTATTCTGGTGTTGACATCCACCAAATGGGTTTGGTATTCGTTGAGTGCAAAGACCAGTGCGATTCCGTGCCCCATTGTACCCGCGCCTATAACTGCTATCTTCTTTAAACTGTCAATACTCACACCGCTTCGCCTCTCAGATACCTCGTATCTTATTATTGGGTCAGATTTCTTAAACATTTAAGTATAGAGTGAAGTTGGCCATCCCTAAGATTCTTCCACACATTTCTCTAGCGAGTGTTGTGATGGCATTGGGCTGCGTCGATGATCATGTACTATCACCGTCTTTTCTCTTTTCTAACACTTTTTTGAAGCTTGTATTCGACGAGCTGTGATGTTAGTTATTGGGAGACAGAGACACATCTCAATTCCTGAGTTCAAGGATTAGGTTGAGTGAGTAATTTGATTAAGCTGAGAGAAAGATGATCTGACCCTTTAATGGTTAAGTCAAGGAGGCTTTGTGCGCTTACATGGTCCGAGAGAGGATGAGGTTTGACAATTCGCTGTGGGATTATCAACTCTGCAAATCTCCAGATGCGGTCTCTGCTTAGTCCGTTCGGTTCCATTTGGGTATTCCCCTTCGGAAAGATGAAAGATGAAGACGCTATTAGGGATATAGCCCTACCGATCTCTTTGCCACCTCCGGTAATGATTGGAACCTTACCTAGATCAATGATCTACCTTTATTTGTCCTCGTACATTTGTCTTTCGAAGATTGTTTGAAGCAATTCTTTGAGTTTGGCAATAATTGAGACGGATTCCTCTAGCGTATTATTCGCTAGGTCTTGATTTGCTTCATCTAAGTTGTTGCATTTCGAATATAATTCTGCAAAACTCTTTGGATTCTTTGGCGGCCATTCGGTGATGCCGATTTCTTCTAGCAGGAATCTTAAGAGTCCTGCATGGTACGGAATATTGAATACGACATCCAGGTAGTATCCAGCTTCAAACATGGGATTGATCCAAGAGTCTAAGAAATCAGGTCGGGAAGGATGTTTGGCTATGTATTCCCTGAACTTTGGATTATCCAATAGAAAATTTCGTGAGATCGACAGAAGTTGTTCCAAGTTATCCAGTCTTTTTCCGGCCTCTTCTTCATCTATGTCTTTCATATCAAGAGCTGAAAAGAGCTGATCTGCAAGATCATTTTCGCCAAATTCGCGCATTACATTCTTGAACAAACTTGCAATCTTGCTTGCACTTAGAGGTGTTCTGGTAGTTTCTAGGATAGTCCCAGCCCAGCTTCCAAGGGCGCTTCTTGAAGAATCTATCGCCGAAGTGTAGTCCTTACGCTTGATAGATTCTCCTGCCTTTTCTAGGGCTTTGTCTGCATCTTGCAGACTCTTTAGGGCCTTCTTTTTAATTTCTCGTTCATAGTATTCTCGTGAATTCCATATCTTACCTGTCTTTTCTGAGATATCCTTGAGAATTCCTTGTGGATCATGAAGAACCTTGCAAGGATAGACATCCCATGGTCCGGGTGGGAAGCCGTCGTAGCCTGACTCTATGGCTTTTTTGAGAGTATCCAAAGTTATGCATATGATTTCAAGATAACGCCCTTCGATCTTCATTCTTTCAAAAGAGTAGCTCTTGTCTGCTTGGTTCAATACAATAGTCATATCTATATCTGAACCGACTCGGGCATCACCTTTCGCTAATGAACCCGTCACACCTATCGCTAGGACATCCTTCCTTTTTGCCAGTTCATCAGCTTTTACTTCGGCGATCTTGACTAGTTTGGCTTGTTCCTTTCTATCCTTTTCGTTTTGCAGAAACCTTTCAACCCCGAAGAGTCACCAGAACCAATGCTAGTGGAAAATAGAGATTTTTCCGCCATATAACTTTTGTTTCTTGCGTTTTGATTTCTAACCTCCTAACGAAAGTAAGCCAAACACACTTAAGCCTCTGCAACCTGAGAACGCATCTCATATTAGAAAGATGGCTGGAATTAATACAAGACCTTTGTTATTGAATCCTAACCTTTTAAGATGGCAAATAATAGTTCTTAGTGACCAGTCAAGGCGGGAGTATGGCTGTATGAGCGGGAAAGAGGATCTGGAAAGATTGAGAGACGATGTCAGCAGGGTCACGATCCAGATTATCAGACTTTGCGGAGAGAGGTTCTTCTTGGCAAGAAAGATCGGTGAAATCAAGGCGCAGAGACGAATGCCGGTTGAAGATTCGAAGATTGAAGCGAACTTGAAAAAGGAGGTTCTCCAGAAATGTCGCTCCTACGGTGTCGACACCAAGTTTGCGCTAGATCTCCTAGACCTGTTACTGGACGAGTCTAAACGAGTCCAGAGAAACCTAATGGAGGATAGCAAAAACGATAAGCAGTATCCGCCCAAATCTCCAAGAAGACTGGAGGAACCGTAGTTGAATGTTACAGTCATAGGCGGAGCCGGAAAGATGGGACGATGGCTTACTCACCACTTCATTAGACAAGGGCATGAAGTAACAATCTCCGACATCATATCAGATCAAGCTGCGAGTTTCGCCAAGTCTATTGGGGCAAGGTTCGCCGAAAACAACATCGCAGCTGTAGGCGACGCTGATCTAACCGTTCTATCAACTCCCATACCTGTCACTCCTCAGGTGCTTAGAGAGATCTCTCGGCACTTAAAGAAAGGCTCAATAGTTACTGAAATATCGTCACTGAAGTCTCAAGTGATCCCTGTCTTGGTGGAAATAGAAGAACGGAACGTGATACCGCTCTCTATTCATCCTCTTTTCGGACCGGGTGCCCGGAGATTGGAAGAGGAAAAAGTCGCACTGATCCCGCTGGTCAATCCATCTTTCGAAGTTGAGTTGGCGAAGAAGCTATTTCCAGGAATTGAGGTTATAGTTGTTGATGCCGACGAGCATGATCGAGCTATGGCTTTAACCTTGTCCTTGCCCCATCTTATTAATATCATTTTTGCCTCCGCGATAAGCGATGAGGACCTAAATGTACTAAAGAAGTTGGGAGGCACAACCTTCACATTACAGCTTACTTTAAGTGAAAGTGTCATGAATGAGGATCCAGAGTTATACGCCTCGATTCAGATCAACAACGAGTACACGACTCAATATCTTGAAAAGTTCTTCACGAGATACGAGATGGCTAAGGAGTGGATTGCCAAGAAAGATTATAAGAAATTCGCTGAGTTCTATACCTCAGTTCAAGATTCCTTGTCTAAGGATGAAGACTTCTATAAGTCTTATGAGAGAATGTACAGGGCGCTTGAGGCATTCCAGCACTACTGACCTTTCACTCTTTCAGTTTCACCAACGTATTCGTGCTCAAGACAGGTGGTAGGCGACGTATCTCGTCTATCTTACGGTTCAACTCGTCTATTGTATACGCTTGTATCAGCGCCGCGATGTCATAGTCTCCCGAGGTTTCAAACACTCTATTTGCAATCTTGCCTATCGCGGCCGTCGCTTCCCTGGTATGCGTCGGCTCAGTCTTAACGAGGACTATCCCCTCAAGTTCAACGGTTGTCTCAATCGTAGACCTTTTTATCACGCCTTGCTTAATCAGTTCCTTTATTCTTCTCCTCACTGCGCCTTCGGTTAGTCCGACAGCCTGAGCGATTTTGACGTACTTGGTTCTTGCATTCCGCTTAAGTATCTCAAGAATCTTTGCGTCGATCTTGTCCACATTTCCTCATGTTGTCTCATCATTGATAAACCTTTTGCGAAATTCGTAGTACAGGAATCGTCGATCGGATGATTTATTACGATTTTCGTAGCAAAAAAACGAAAATCTTAAATACCTTTCCCCGACATATGTGTCCCCAATAAGAAGGGATGAAACAAAAGTGTACATGTTTGGCGGGTGTTACACGGCGCTCATAACCCCTATGACCAAGGACCGTAAAGTTGATTACGAAGGACTGAAAAGCCTAGTTGAATTTCAAGCGGAGGAAGGCGTCAGAGGAATACTGGCCGTCGGCACGACTGGTGAGAGCCCGACGCTGGACTGGGAAGAGCACAACAGAGTAATCGAAAAGGTGCACGAACAAATTAACGGAAGATGCCTAACGATCGGCGGAACCGGAAGCAACTCCACATGGGAGTCCATCAAGGGGACGGAGCATGCTTTCGACTTCGGCGTCAGGTGTGTTCTACTTGTCGACCCATACTACAATGGGCCTAGCTCTTTAGAGATTAGGAGGGAATACATTGAACCAATAGCGAGAAAGTTTCCTGAGGTTCAGGTCATTCCTTACGTGATTCCAGGAAGAACTGGAACCCAGCTGCTGCCACAAGATCTCGCGATTCTCCATTCTCAGCTGCCAAACGTGAACGCGGTTAAGGAGGCAACTGGAAACCTAGATAACATGAAATTCACTAGGAAGTTTTGCGGCGAGAAGTTTGACATCCTATCAGGAGACGACGACAAGACTCACGCGATGATGACCACGCCGGAGATAGGTGCCAGCGGAGTAATCTCAGTAGCCTCCAATGTGGCTCCGGGACCTACTCAAGGGTTTGTCAAATCGATCCTCGAAGGACAATCTCATGAGGCTGAACGGTTGCATAAGGCGCTCAAACCACTTTTCTCGGTGGTTACAGTGAGCACTCAAGAGGAGACCCCCTACGGTATGGTGACATGCAAGGCTAGGAACCCCCTCCCCTACAAGACTCTGATGAACGTCTTGGGCGTGCCTGCTGGTCCCTGTAGGCCTCCGCTCGGAAAGATGAGCAGGAAGGGCTTGGATGCTGTTCTGAATGTGGCGAGAACCGTTTATGAGACCACACCGGAAATACTCAAACCAGTCGAGGACTTCTTCGATCTAGATTTGAGTAAGAGGCTATACAACGAGAAGAACTGGCGAGGCCTAGCGTATGATTAAGCTCTGCATAGCTGGCGCCACAGGCAGAATGGGCAGCACCCTCGCCAAAGAAGCCGTTAGCAGAGGATTTCAGGTTGCCGGAGCCGTTGCGGCATCAGACGACCAGAACGTTGGAAAGTCTCTGAGGGACGCCGGAATAGCAGACGTGAATGTTCAGATAGTTCCTCCCTCACGTCTGAAGGAGGCCCTCATGGACGCAGACGTCTACATGACCTTCACTACGCCGAAGGCGGAGGTTGAGAATCTCCCATTAGTAGCCGAAGCTGGTAAACGGATCGTTATGGGTACAACTGGCTTCGGAGAAGAAGAGATGAGAAAGCTACAAGAATCAATCTCGGGTAAGGTTCCAGCCGTATTCTCACCCAACTACGCATTAGGCGTCAACGTCCTCTTCAATCTGGTTAAGACCCTATCGCTCTTTCCATCCGACTATGACTTCAGTATAACGGAGATCCATCATGTTGGGAAGAAGGATGCTCCAAGTGGAACAGCCAAGAAGCTCAGTGACCTCGTGTCCGATGCGAGGGGGTACTCCCGTACCGTCTACGGGAGAGAGGGGATAAGCCCCAGAAAGGCGGGGGAGATAGAGGTCCTCTCAATTAGGACTGGTGGTGTTCCGGGGGTTCACGACCTAATAATAGCTGGGCCCCACGAGATGATCCGGATCGAGCATGTGGCCTTCTCTCGAAGCGTCTTCGCTCAAGGAGCTCTATTTGCAGCTGAATGGGTCTGTAGGCAAGTCAAGCCCGGGATTTACACCATGGACGATGTACTGAGCGGATAACGGCATGAACCTTGCTGAGGAAAGAGTGGTCATCAAATTCGGCGGATCAGACCTATCTACTGGCGAGAACGTCAGAAAAGCCGCCAAGATGGTCACCGAATCGGGCTACAAAGAGGTCGTCGTAGTAGTCTCAGCCATGGGTAAGACCACGAACAATCTTGTGGAGGTTATGTCACATATCGGCGGAATCGGCGACCGGGAATATGCAGATATACTCTCGATGGGTGAGAGGACCAGCGCCAGGGTCTTGTGTTCAGCTTTGAGGGCTCAGGGAGCCTCAGCAATTTACATTGAGCCCGAGATGGAGGAGTGGCCGATAATAACGGACTCCAACTACAGGGACGCCGAACCGAATATGGATGAGACTTGTAGACGCGCCAAGAGGTTCCTAGAACCAATGCTGGACAAGACTATGCTGGTTGTATGCGGTTTTCTGGGCCGCGACGAGTCTGGAAACATAACCACACTCGGAAGGGGCGGAAGCGATACTACAGCCCTAGTTCTCGGGAACTGTCTCAGAGCTAAAGAGGTTATCCTTGTTAAAGAGACCGAAGGTGTTATGTCAGCGGACCCAAAGGTTGTGCCGGATGCCAGGCCGCTTGAGAGGCTTGATATTCACGAGATGTTCGCCCTAGCTCATGGCGGAGCTAAGATTGTCAAGGCTGACGCTTTAAGGTATAAGCTTCCAGAACAGAAGCTTAGAGTTGTGAGCTTCTCGAACGGTTTAAGATCTCCAGGAACCGAAATTTCAGGAGTCTTCAATTTCAACTCCTTTGAGATCAAGGAAAGTAGAAACCTTGTAGCAATCAGCTTAGTTTGCGAAATTAATCCGAAGAGTATGGGCGCTCTTTTCTTGAAGCTCGGAGAAAGGCCGATCTACGGAGTAAGCACAGGAACAGAATCTGTCACGGTCTTCACTTCTTCTCAGCGCGTTGAAGAGGTATTGAACGATCTTCACAGTCCGGGCTTATTCAAGGCGGTCAGCTCGCGTGGAACAGTCGGCATGATCGAGTTGACCCATCCCGTCTTCATCGACTCGCCCGGCTGGGTCGCGAAGGTTTCCGGTGTATTAGCAACTAAGAACATAAACATCATCGAGATAACGACGAGTAAGGCTTCGATAAACATTTTTATTGATGAATCCCGTCTTGATGACGCAGCAAGAGCCGTGAGGGATATCATTGAAGCGTGAAGTTGCAATCTTGGCTGCCACAGGGGCAGTAGGCCAGAGGTTTGTCGAACTCCTGGAAGGGCATCCTTGGTTCGACATCTCTGTGCTGGCGGCTTCGGAAAGATCGGCTGGCAAGAAGTACAGAGAGGCTGCCAACTGGAAGTTAGAGTCCGATATGCCTAGAGAGATCGGCGAGATGACTGTTACCAACACGGATTTGAAGTCAATGGAAGAGTCTGGGAACATCGATTTCATCTTCTCAGCCTTGCCAGGAGACCTCGCAGGTCCAGTTGAAGAAGAGTTCGCGACTCATTATCCGATCATAAGCAAGGCAGCGGCACACAGGCATGATGTAGATGTTCCGCTCTTGATACCTGAGGTCAATCCTGAACAGCTGGAATTAATCCCGGTTCAGAGGAAGAATAGAGGCTGGAACGGTTTCATCTCAACCGATCCAAACTGCTCGACAATCCAGTTGGCGATTACGCTTAAGCCCTTGATGACCTTCGGTCTGAAGAAGATCATCGTGACCACTATGCAAGCTCTTAGCGGCGCGGGGTATCCCGGGGTAGCCTCACTAGACATAGTTGATAATGTTGTCCCCTTCATCTCTAAAGAGGAGGAGAAGCTCGAAAGTGAGACCAAGAAGATTCTTGGCACCTTCGACGGCTCTCGGGTCAGGCCCGCCGATATCATTTTGAGCGCAAGCTGTAATAGAGTAAATGTTAAAGACGGCCACTTGGAGTCGGTCTTCGTAGAGCTAGGGTCCAATCCAGGAATAGAAGAGGCCAAGGAAGCCCTTAGAAACTTTGTCGGTGAACCTCAGAGGCTAAAACTTCCATCGGCCCCGGAAAGGCCGATAGTCGTGAGGGATGAGGTTGACCGACCTCAACCCAGGTATGACCGTGACGCTGGAAGGGGCATGAGCGTGGTCGTCGGTCGCGTTCGAAAAGACCCGATAATGACTGTTAAGTACTTGTGCGTTGGACATAACACAATTAGGGGAGCAGCAGGCGCCGGAATCCTAAGCGCCGAGCTCATTGTTGCAAAGGGCATCCTCTAATTCTTCCTTAATCTTCAGCGATGATCTTTATGCTTGCATCCGAAGTGTATGCGAATAAAAATGGCATCTTGTACATTGAAGGCGTCTCCGCTCTGAGGCTGGCTGAGGAGTTTGACACGCCGCTCTATGTGATAAGCGAGACGAGGGTTAGGGAAAATTACAGGCGTTTGAGGGACACCCTGTCAGAGCACTATGGGAAGGTTAGGATATACTACTCGGCTAAGGCTAATACAAACCTCTCCGTGCTTAGAATCTTGAAGGATGAAGGAGCCTATGTGGATACGATCAGTCCTGGGGAGGTATACTTAGCCATAGAGGCTGGTTTCCCACGCGGTAAGATTCTTTTCACCGGGACGAGTGTTAGAGACGACGAACTTAAATTCCTTGTGAACTCCGGTGTGACCACAAATATTGATTCTCTATCGCAGTTGAGGAGACTTCTCGGTTTTTCCACGCCCCATCTGCTGTCTGTTAGGGTGAACCCTGAGATTGGGGCCGGGCATCACGCCCATGTGATCACGGCTGGGAAGGATTCGAAGTTTGGCATCCTGGAGAGCGATATCATAGAGGCCTACAGAATGGCTAAGGAAGCAGGTGTGGAAAGGTTTGGCATACACATGCATATAGGCTCGGGCATATTGCAGGTTCAACCTTTCCAGCTTGCCGCTGAGAAGCTTCTAGAGATAGCAGGTTCAGTTCACAGCAAGTTAGGCATAGACTTCGACTTCATCGATTTCGGCGGCGGCTTAGGCATCCCACATAAGCCGAATGAGAAGGAGCTGGACTTGGACTCGTTTGCCGAAAGGGTTCTCGGGATCTTTAAGGACAAGGTTAACGAGTACGGTTTGGGCGATCCATTCTTCTGCGTTGAGCCAGGACGGTTCATCGTCTGCGATGCGTGCATCCTTCTTACGCGAGTGAATACAGTTAAGGTTACGTCACACAAGAATTTCATCGGCGTTGACGCAGGCTTCAACACCCTAATCAGGCCAGCTATGTACG
>Ga0315309_1000809_pt1 | contig 19102 bp, 21 predicted proteins | sample TDP4_MG_FD_203080 | JGI IMG/M metagenome (GOLD analysis project Ga0315309, IMG submission 203080) | Freshwater sediment microbial communities from Lake Towuti, South Sulawesi, Indonesia - TDP4 | ecosystem: Environmental > Aquatic > Freshwater > Lake > Sediment | place: Indonesia: South Sulawesi... | reverse complement strand
TACGATTTTACTGTTGTTGCGCGTGCGTGTGTGAGACTACCTATACCGGGAGGGGGGCACGTTGAGAATTACCAGAGAAATAAATTCTGTGTTAGCCTAGAGGGGGGTCTAATAGAAGGGTTGAGCAGAGGCTGTTTTGGACGCTGATTGTGGAAGGGAGTTAGATTCGGCTTCGGTTTAGACTGCGCAGAATCAGCACAAGAGGCTGGGAGAGTTAGGGTCTGTATCCGTTTAGTGTTGCGAGGGCTAGGGCAGAGGCTGTGAGGTCGGCTGTTGTTCCGGGGTTTAGTTGATGCCTTGGGTCGCGCAGTCTTCTGTCCAACTCTTTGAGGATGCTTCTGCCTTTTTGGGTTTTAAGACCGCCAGCCTCTAGAACTCTTCTGGCTTGGGTTGAAACCTCTTCTGCTTTGGACATGCGTGTTTTTCTTGCGATGAGTGTGTCGGGCACTTCGGACAGAATCTTGAGAAAAGTGTGAACGGTGGCTGTGTTGATTCCGTTTGTTTCTTCGAGTTGTTGAGTGAGGAATGGGTAGCCAATATCGAAGGTGATGTGGTAGTTGTTGACCCACTCTGAGCATATGGAGTCCCAAGGCGCGGAGATTTTGAAGACTTCGTAGAGACTGACCTTTTCTTCCATGATTTTCTTTTTGGAGGCAGCGTCGGTTGCGTCGAGTTTGGGCGCCTTGCCCAGACCTCCTGGTTTGGCTGTTTCAATGGCTTCGTAAACGTTCACCGCATCCTCGGGGGTGGTTGACTCTACAAGTCGTTTCAAGTTCTTTCTCAGTTTGGTGATGGAAAATTCTCCTTTTGTGAGTGTGATTCCAGCGGCTGCGGCCATTGGAGTGAGTAGAATTATCGACCCTAGAAGGGTGTTTCCGCCGTGTTGCCAAGCGTCCATGTCCATTACAGCTTCTTTGATGATTCTTCCAACTTCAGCCTCTTCTGGACGCAACGTCCTACTCGAAATCATCACTCCTCGTTCGGCTGCATTCTTAAAATGTGGAGCCACCGCCACCGCCGAGGATAAGAAGTGCTCGTACTTGGTTCCTTGAAAATCGGCGGTTCTGTGGACATTTCCCGGCTTGGGATAGGCACTCACCTCTAGTAGAATGGCGAGCTGTAGACAATTTGAAACGTATTGGGATGTCTTGGTTAAAGCCTCTGTAGTCATAATGATCACGCTTTGCCACGCTATTTTTCATGCAAACTTTTATTAACGTTGTGTAAAAAATTACACAGCATCCTAGTCTAAACTCAGAGGTGTAAAGATGCGATCCAAAACTATGTCCTTGCCCCAAAGATCCGCTTTAACCTTTCATTTGACCACGAGAGATATCGCCTTCATTTCGGTGTTTGCAGCTTTATATGTTGTGCTGGGTTTCATCCCACTCTTCTACATCTTCGGAGCCTACGGACAATTCATAACAGCGGCTCTCATTCTGGCTCCAATTACAGGTATAATATTGGGACCTGTTGGAGGAACACTAGCGATAACTATCGGTGGAATAGCAGGTATGGCAATAACTGGAAACATGCCCATGGGGGTCTTCACTTTCTTACCAGGAACCTTCGATGCTCTATGCGTCGGATTAGCATTCAGAGGCAAATGGTACGCATCAGCCACAATATTCGCTGTCTTCATACTTGCCTTTGCCGCACTACCCTCGATTGGTGCTGCCAAGTATTTCGTCTGGTTTCACGCCGTTGCTCTGCTTATTTTGCTATCGCCTGCTTCAACTTTGGCTAAAGAGTATGTGAAAAACAACGATCCGCAGAAGATAGTTATGGGCGTAGGCATACTAGCATTCATAGGAGTTTTGATCGATCACATCGTGGGGTCTTTGTTCTTTCAAATCTTAACCCCGATACCTCCATCTGTGTGGGAAGCGGTGGCATTTATCTATCCGATAGAACGAGTGCTTGTCACAATCGTTGCTACAGTCATTGGTGCAGGAATAATCAAGGGTGTAAGCGCTTCGGGTTTTAAAATCGGAGAAGCACTTGCGTAATCAGTCCTTGACTGGTCAAATTTACACATTTATTTAACTTAATTCTCTAACAAGATTGTAGTGAAAACAAGTGAATCTCAAGGGGAAAGAAGGCGACCTCGTCGAAACCTGGGATGGAAACATCTTCGATGTTAAAGGACTAGTTCATCCTTCGAAAAAAATCATAGCTTTCATTCGTTTCACTCCTGACCCGAAAGGCGACAGAAAAAGAGACGGAGTGACCTATCGCAAGGTCTATCCGCTTCACGAACGATACGAACTGCTCAAGGAGAGGTTTCCGCAGTATTTAGTCTATGACAGAGTCTTCAACGAGTGGCTCTGTGAGGTTCCAATTGAAGCAATACAGCACTATTACAATCCAGTTGACCACTTGCGAAAGCTTCGTCAGAAGAGACAACTGACTCCACTTGAAAAAGCAGCCTTGCATTTCGCAGAGCTGCTGAAGAAAAACGCCCATGTTTCGTGGAGTGTGCTGGGTGTCTCTGGCTCGTTGCTTGTGGGGCTGCAAACGCCCAAGTCGGACATTGACATTATTGTCTATGGGTCACAGAACTGCTACAAGGTCTACGACTCATTAAGAACTCTAGTGAACGACAAAGATGGCTCAGTCAAATCCTACAGCAAAGGAGAGTTGAGGCGCCTGTTCGATTTTCGTTCGAAGGACACCGCCATGAAATTCGAAGACTTTGTTCGAACAGAGTCCCGAAAGGTTCTGCAGGGAAAGTTTCAGAACCGAGACTACTTTGTTCGATGCGTGAGAGACTGGAAAGAGATCAAGGAGAGGTACGGTGCAGTTCGTTACAAGCCTATCGGTTACGCCAAAATAAGAGCAAGAGTTGTAGACAATTCACAGATGATTTTCACTCCCTGCCGCTACAAAATCGGCAACGTAGAAACCGTCGAAGGAACACATGGAAAGGATGCTGGAGAAATTGTCTCCTTCCGTGGAAGATTCTGTGAGCAAGCGAGAAAAGGCGAGGTCGTGGTTGCGCAGGGCAAAGTTGAGAGAGTCCAAGAGTTGGGTGGGCGCGAGCATTACAAGCTTGTTTTGGGTAACAAAACTTCAGATTTCATGGTTCCAGTGAAGGCTCAGTGTCGAAGAAAGTGCGAGTGCTGATTCAATATCCTCCGACAAACTTTTTTAAAGAATCTGGCGTATCTGTCAGATTCTCGATATGGCTGGGTCGATTTTGGAAATCAACAGTAAACTGGTCGGAAGATGCGGAATCTATTGTGGTGCTTGCAGACTCTACGTCTTAAGAAAGTGTAAGGGCTGCGCCGTTGAAGAAAGCAAGTGTCCATACCTAGAATGCCTAGAAAATAAGGAAATCAACCGCTGTGGTGAGTGCATGGAGTTCCCATGCGAAAGGCATTACGGTCCAATGGCAGTCTACACGAAGAAGTACTTAGACTGGAAGAAACAAGAAACAGCTAAAACATGAAGAAAAATCACCGCAATCGCATTCACATGCCCAGCCTATTTGGCGCCTAATAGAGGGGCTAGGTCAACTGTGCACACACACAAACAAAATGCATTCTCACACCGAGTCCTCAACAACCTTCAAAACCTGCTCATAATAGCGCGGTCCATAGGTCAGAGTTATCTGATGGAAAGTTTCGTTCGAAGCTACGACCTGCTCGAGGTTTCCCTCCACGTAGACCACCTCATCTCTTTTGGCTTGGAGCCTAAACTCTTCCACATAAGAGACAACCTGCCGAACATTCTCAACCCTGACACCATTCAAAATCTCAAACACATCAACGCTGTAAATAGATGGGATGAAAGGCGCGCCGCTGTCGTCCGTCACACGGGCCAACGCCTTAACCCGGCCCTTCTTCACGATTCGCCAGTCAGGGCTGTAATCATTTCTGATTTCGCTCCAGCCCTTCACCGGTTCAAACTCAGTCTTGACGACCCTATTGCTCTCTTCGTCCCTAAACAAGGCGTAAACCATCTTCCTCCGCTGGTGCCAAACAAACTCACGTGGGCTGTAGTTGAGAAATCTCCAACGCTTCCCTCTAACAACCTCCTCATCCTCAAACTCGTTTCTTAAAGTAGAACTCTCCCACCTGTAGAGAGTTTCCAAGGCTTCTGACAGTTTCCCCAGCTTATCTCTCCCATATATGACCATGTCGAGGTCCGAAAACCGTGGGTGATAGAAACCATGAAGGAGAGAGCCGAAAACGCCAAAGTCTGTCTCAGACAACCCCGAAACCTCACAAACAAGGTTGGAGAGCTTGCGCAACGCCTTCAAAAGGCTGTCTCTAGAGCGTCGCCCCAACAGGCGCTGAAAAATTTCCTGCGGCTTCCTCGTCTTTAAGATCTGGTTGTGAGAGACTCCCACAAGACGAGTCTGTAAGGGCTCATACCAAACCGTGTACTGCGGATATCTCTCCCGCACAAAACGCAAGCCCTCGTCAGAATAGAATTTGTAGTAAACTCTACCTCTCTTGGCTCTGAACGCTCTTTGCTCGGCTGACTTGTAAATGGTTTCGGGTGCGTATTCGACGTCGCAAACGTATCCGACTGGAGGATGAGAGTAGCCATAAACTCGGAAGATTAACCCCTCCCGAGTCTCTAGGGCGTCTCTGTCTCTCAGTCTCCGCCTCAAGCCGAAGGCCAAATACACTCTCCCTCACGTGTTCCCGAGCCAACAACCACTTGATAATGAATCTCGCCCGTCTCCATGTGTTCCACTCTCTCCAGCACACCAGAAACACGAACCTCATCACCATTTCGAGCCACATTTCTGTAACAACCAATCATAGAAGCAACAATGGTTGGAATCCGATCTCTTCCAAGCTTTGATGTGGAGTTGAGCGCCCGATAGTTGTTAACGCGGTATATAGCTGGTCGAAACATAGCTTGGCGGTCATCCGAAATCTCGCAAGAAAACTTGACAGGCTTAACCGGCGAATATCTGTAATCACCGTATCCGACTGACACTTCATCTGGCTTCCGAACAGCGTTGTAAAAGAAAATCCTTCCTCCGTATTGTCCCCGCTGCCTTCTCAATCTGTCCAGTTTATCCTTGAAAACGTAGCTTAATTCTCCTTCCTCCACCATGCAGCCGATAGTTTCTTCAACTTTCCTAAAGTTCTCTGAGCCATAAACCACCAAATCAACGTCTGACCAAGCTCTGTGCATGCCCAGGGCGATGGAACCGTGCAGACCGAAATCTTCTAGGGGCACGCCCGATTGAGTTGAGAGCAGAGTTGTTAGCTCAAGCGCCAACGCTTGTAGGCGGTCTCTCCTCTTTGTTTTTGATAGCGTTCTCATGCAGTGACTCGGCACGTAAACCTTTTTCACTAGACTCCGAGGCGGGCTGATTATGTTGCGTCCGTGTGATGGAGAGAAGTAGAGGTATTGAGGAAAATCTCTCTGAAAGGTTTTGGTCAGCCTCTGAAGGTTGCTGGTTGAGTAGAGTTTTTTGGGTCGAACCAGCTCGATTTCGCCGAGTCTCCAGCGTCTTGGTAGTAGGCGAATTTGAAAATGGTGTTTCAGTTTTGATGGGATGTATTTTAGGAAGGCTGTGACTCTTTGGGGTGGGTGTTCGTAGCCGAAGGTGTACAGTATGAAGTTGTGGTGTGTGGTGAAGGCGTCGCCGTCTCTTGGGGTCCAGTTCTTCAATATTGTGGTGTGCACCTTTTGCGGGTTGCATGCGGTGTTTCATGGATATTTTGCGTGGTCTTCCTTTTTTGTTCTGTGTTGAAGACGCTTGCGTGTGTGAGTCCTCTACCTACCCGGGGGGGAGGCGTCTTCTTTTGTGGGTTTGGTGTGATGGTTCTCTGATGTAATATTTGGTATGTTTTTGTATATCTTAAAGAAATCTTTATATGCATGGTTGAGCATAATATCACTGCATATGTCTAAAAAATGACATATTGTATCTCCGTAAAACCGCAAAACCGCTCAACAAAAATACAAGGCGTGAACCATTCATGACGTGCCCTCACCTAGTTGTCAACGCGGGCAAAAAACTCTGCAAGAGAATGCTAGAAGACGGGCTAAACGGAGCGGTCTCCGACTTCGACGTGAAGCATTACTGCAAAGGCAATCAGATCCATTGTTACTACTTCCGTTCTCCGCCAAACCGAAAACTCCTCGACTGGCGTGCCGGCAGAAAGAAGAAGATTGAAGTTGAGGCCCTACCTACAACAACTTGACGAACCGCTTGAGTTGATAGGCGTTCTCAAATTTTTCTGACAAGTCAAATTGAAGATAGGCGGCGCGATTGTTGAAATAGGGAGCGCCCTTGCGAGAGAACAGCGTCAATATCCTCCCATTGTGGTTGATTTTGAATCCTTCGTCACTCGGTTCATGTCCTCGAATCAAGACATTGACCCCGAGCATCTTCAGGAACTTGTCTGTTACGTCTTCCCCGAAGAGTCTGCCAGCTCCTCTGGGTGAGGGATAGACTCCGTTCAAGCCTTCTTCGGGGTCGCTCCACAATATCTCTTCTAGGTGGCTCTCGCGTGGGTGTCTTAGATGAGCGTAGGCTAAATCGTCTATGGATTTGGCTTGACTCGGAACTCCACCGTGCAACATGACACACCTCTCTTCTATGAGAACGGCGTTGTGCAGGTGGTTGAAGAGTTCCCGCAACTTCCAATAGGGACTTCTCCATTCTTCACCAAACCTTTCGTGCAATTGATCCGGCAAGTCATGGGGATGAGCCAACAGGTCCTCTGGACCCTCATGATTCCCCCTCATAAGAACAACTCTCTCAGGAAACGCCTCCTTCAGCCTCAGAACAACATAGAAGACATCAACCGAATGAATGCCACGGTCTCCATAATCGCCCAAAAAAACTAGAATTAGGTCTTCATTCTTGTCAGCTCTGTTCATGAAGTTGCAGTCTTTCAAAATCTCCACAAGGCTTTCCATATCTCCGTGAATGTCACCGACAACAATAGCCTTACCTTTCGGGGACGCCTTTACAAGTTTGCCAGTGATTCGCAGACTTCCCACAAGTCCCTGTTCTTCTGCCAACAGCTTTTTTACGTTTTCAATCAGCTGTGAGAATTCGGTGACGCTGGTCTCTCTCGCCCTTCTAATCATTTGGGACAGCTGTTCGATGTTCGCCTTCATTCTTGGCACCAATCTAGGTCGCAGTGATGAGTCTCAAATAGTTTTTATAATCGCCAAGCGTAATTAATGCTTCACTCCGACTGACCAATCCAAGCAAAGTGATGCTTCTATGCCACGTCAGGAGAGCCTTTTAGGCAAAAAAGCTATTGATTGGCTACTCGAAGAGGAAAACCCTTCTATCCGATACTTCGCTTTACGAGACTTGCTAAACAAAAGAGAAACCGACCCAGAAGTGCAGGCTACTAGAAAGGCAATCACAAACTCAAAACTGTTAACCAGAATCTTCTCCAAGCAGAACCCACAGGGATTCTGGGAAGAATCACACAGCCCCTATCATCCCAAGTACAAGTCTTCCTATTGGCAGATCATGACATTGGGTCAGCTCGGATCAAGCAAGGATGACAAAAGGGTCGAGAAAGCCTGCGAGCACATTTTCCAGTTTCAGCACGAGGAAGGAGGGTTTTCATCATACACGGAAGCGCGAGCGCTGAAAGAATACGAATGGGTGCAGAAGAGAGCAGAGTCTAGAGGTAAAACCTTACCGCCTCGAGAGAAGTGGGTTAAGTCCCATGTTTTCGAAAGCCAGTATTCTTGTCTAACTGGCAACATGAGCGCCGCACTAGTTCGACTGGGCTACGAGAACGACGTGAGAGTGAGAAATGCCCTCAAGTGGCTGGTCAAGATTCAGAACAGAGACGGAGGATGGCTCTGCCCCTACTGGAAAGCCCACGTTAGAGACAAGCACGGCTGCTTTTACGGAACAATCTGCCCGCTCGAAGCCTTTTCAGAGGTTTCAGAAGCGAAAAGGTCGCAAGAGATGAAGCAAGCCATAGAGAAGGGAGCGGGATTCCTCCTCATGCATCGCCTCTACAAGGCGGACCATCACGGTTTCAAGCCCATAAACCCCTCTTGGCTCAAGCTTAGCTTTCCATGGTTCTACGGATACAACATCTTGAGGGGGCTCTCTGTTCTCACAAAACTAGGCTACGTCAACGATGAACGCTTAGAGGACGCCGCCGAGGTTCTGCTCCAAAAACGGCGCAAAGACGGAACGTGGATTCTTGAGAGCGCACCTGCTGGTCGCATGCACGCCAACATAGAATCTGTTGGCAAGCCCAGCAAATGGATCACCCTACACGCCCTAAAAGTTCTGAAAAGGCTCAACAAAATGGATGAGGAAGAGTTGTAAAAAGCATGAGCACTCCAAAACTCAGCTATGAAGAAAGCCTACTTGAAAAGGTTGTTTCAAAGGAGCTCTGCGCTGGCTGTGGCGCCTGCGTTTTAGTCTGCCCGTTCACATGCCTCGAATACCAAGAAGAAAAGCCAGGATTAGTGAAAAAATGTGAGATATGTGGAATCTGCCCTCGCGTGTGTCCCCGCTACGATTTTTCACAGGCGACTCTGGAAAAACTTGTGTTCGAGAGGGAGAAGAAGCCAGAGGAAGCCTTCGGCGTCTACCGCCGCCTGGTTGTGGCTCAAACCAATGACGACAACATTAGGCGAGTTTGCCAGGACGGAGGAGTGGTTTCCTCTCTGCTAACCTTCGCAATGAAGAACGAAATAATCGACGGAGCCATCGTCTCTGGAACGAGTGAAGACAGACCTCTCTTTCCCACACCAAAGTTAGCGACGACTCCGCTGGAAATCTTGGAGTGTGGAGGAACAAGATACTCCTATTCGCCCAACCTCCTTCTCTTGCAGGAGGGAGTCAAACAGAAGAAAAGGAGCGTAGCCTTCGTCGGCACTCCTTGCCAGATACAAGCCTTCCGCAAGATCGAGGCTGTTCCATTGAAGAAATACTCGAGCATTGTGAACTTCACGATTGGACTGATGTGCACCGAGAGCTTCACCTACGAAGGGTTGATGCAGAAGCACATTCAAGAAGTATCAGGCGTCAACCTTAATGAAGTCGTGAAGATGAACATCAAGGGAAAAGTTTTGGTCACAACAAAATCTGGCGATGTCAAGGCTATCCCATTAGCAGACGCAAAGAAATACACACGAAGAGGCTGTTTGCCATGCACAGACTTCTCAGCCGAACTAGCCGACATATCAGCAGGCGGACTTGGACTAAGCAACTGGACATTCACGGTCATCCGCACAAAGAGAGGCGAAGAGGTGTTTGAAGGCGCCGAAAAAGCGGGAATGATTAAAACGAGGTCTGTTGAGGAGGAAAAGGCGGCGCTGGATCTGCTGGTGAAACTCTCAAAGAAGAAGCGGAAGGAGCCCTAAAGCCTTAAGTTGAGATGATTTGAACCGTCTTGTTGGTGAGTTGAAAAACCATCTTCTCCAATTCTTTCTTCTGCTGCTCAATCTTTTCCTGCAGCCTCCTTCCTTCACCAATTAGGGCTGCTTTTCTCGAAGTGACGAGCTCGAATCGTCTCTGCAGTTCCTTCCTCTCCGTCTGAAGCTGAGCCAACTCGTTCTGAGAAGACGCCACCGTCTGGGATGCTAGAAGCTGCTTTCGAAGGGTGTGGGCTTCGGTGCAACTCTGTTGTAAGGAAAGTAGCGCGTTCCTGTCTAGAACGCTGTCTATCTGCTCTTGAGCCTTTCTCAAGCGGCTGCTCTTCAACTTCAATCTGCCTTGGTTTATGGCTTCGTCAACCCTGCGCAAGATTCGTTTGAGCACTGGGTGCCCCTCCTCCTCTGTGGCCAGCGCCTCGAAAGGGTCGTTTAAGTAATCGCTCAGTTTCTTCGCCTCGTCCAAGGGCAACGCGACCTCAGCGCTCCGTGCGAGGCTCTGAAGCTTAAAAAACGGTTTTTGCAGGTGGCGCAGGCTGTGCTTCACGCTTTCTCTCAGCTCCTCTGTCTTCTGGTTTGTCTTGACGAGTTCCGCTAGTTCCACCTTGCCTTGAATGAGCCCCATTCTCTGTTGATTTTCTGCCAGCTGATTCTCAAGGAATCTCTCTCTGAGCTCCAACTGTTTGATGCGGCTCTCGTTTTCCGCAGCCTCAGCCAGCGATTGATGGAGTTTGTCGACTTCGGCGAGCGCGTCATCAGCCGTTTTGGCTTTTGCGTATTTCTGTGTCAGAAAGTTGCGGAGTTCTTGAAGTATGTCTGCTGTCCTTTTTAGGTGGACGTCTAGCATTCGGCGGTCGAGTATAAAGTAGGGTGAAATGTGGGGGTAAAACAGTCTTCTTTGCTGGTCAACCGTGGCTTGCATCCTCTCAAAGTTCACGTGCAGGGTTTGAAGGCTGGCGTAAGAGAGCTGGTCTGGAACAACAACCCTCTTCAAGGCTTCTGCCAAGTCACGCGAGAACTTGTTTGCCAGTTTTGCGCGGCGGTAGGTCTTGGGGCTGCCTTTCTGTATTTCTCTCTCGCTTTTCTCTGTGAATTTTTCGCTGGCTTTGACTGCTTCATCGAGTCGCTCTCTTATTTCGTTGAGGAGGCTTTCTCCCTTGCTTCTTAAGGGTTCGATTGTCTGGGAGGTTTCTCTCTGTAACCATTCTCTGAGGTTTGGGAGGGGTATCTGAGAAGCCTGAGACATGAATTTGCACTTTCTTTCAGAGAATAGCAACCCGAGTTTTATTTGCTTTTTGGGTTTCCAAAATGGAAGAGAAAGTCCCGTGGTGTCAAACGAAGATTTAAACGCATTTGTGAGTAGCTACTCTTAAATAATTAGTCTCCTCGCATAGAGACACGGTAGATTTGCTTGACCCGCCTAGAGAAACCCACGGTAAAGATTGCTGGAGCAGCCGTCTTGGCACCTATCTCCGTGCTTTTTCAAGTCTTGCCTCCCTTTTTTGTCACACCTTGGTTCATGCGCGTTGATTTTGTAGCTGTTCCATGGGTTTTGTGCTGGATGTTTTTTGGTTTTGAAGCGAGTCTCCTAAGTTTGTTAATTAGTGTACCACTTGTTGGGGTTTTGGGTCCTTTTGCTGGTGGATGGGTTGGCGCTGTCATGAAGGCTGTAGCAAGTATCTGGATGTTCACTATCCCCACTCTATTCGCTTGGAAAATGAAGGAGAAAGGATCTCTCTTAACAAACAAAAAACTCTACGTGACGGCAAGTGTTCTAGCTGTTGTCGTCAGAGCCCTAGTGACGGTGGTGTTCAACTTTTACTTTGCCTTACCTGTTTTTTTCAACATGACGCCGGACCAAATCATTCAGTTTTTCACTAACCCCATATTTCAGAGCTTTGTTGGGCATTCTCTTGGGCTTATTGGCTTAGGTGCCTTTGTTGCTGAGGTGGCTTTCTGGAACACTGTTCAGGGAATAATCGACATGTACGTCGCTTTACTAATCGGGCTTATTGTTCTGAGAAGGTTTCCAGCCGCTGCGAAGGCATAGAAGTGCAAGTTTATGAAATCTGAGAGACATAGACTCTAGCCAGAAATCAGAACGAAGAGGAGGCTAAAGGAATCAAGATAATCACTGTGAGGTACAAGAGACCACCAGACAGCGTAATTCTCTTTCCTGCCGCTTTGCTGCATGAGGATGCTGAAGGCCTTGTCACAATGAACATCTTAAAGCCAACAGAGCCCATAATCATCGATGGGTTAACCCTAGTAGACAGAGGCTACTTAGGAGTTTGGCATATTTCCTCTTCTGAATGGCACGATGTGGGAGCCATCTATGACACCGCAAAGACTTTCACAGGTTACTATAGCGACGTAGCCACTCCAATAAAGCGTCTTCCAAATGGCTACATGATGACGGACTTATTCCTCGACCTGTGGGTTTTTCCAGACGGAAGACACCTTGTTCTCGACCAAGACGATTTTGACAAAGCCGTGGCTGAAGGCTTGTTGACCAATAATCAGATTAGGAGAGCAAAAACCGAACTCGGAAACCTAATCAGAGCAGTCGAATCTAAACAATTTCCGCCGCAAAAAATAAGGAGACTTATCACGTTGCCTGAAAACGTTGAAGAAATCGAGAACGCGCTGCAGAAACTCCAAGGTACAGCTCAACAGAGAACACTGAGATGATGGGCATGCTTAGCTTTAAGGTCAAGCAAAAAATCTATCAGATTGGCAACGTCAAAATAGGCGGTCAGCCGGGCGAGTTGCCCACGATTCTGATTGGGAACATATTCTACAAGGGAATGCCTGAGGTTTTTGACCACAAGACTGGAGGTTTTGACCAGAGAGCCACGCTAAAATGGATTGAAACTGCCGAGGAGCTTTCCGAAAAGACTGGCGTGCCCCATTTCTTAGATGTGATGGCGATGCATCCGGAAGCAATGAGAAGATACATAGTGTTCGTTTCTGAACACGGCGACAACGTTTTTCTTGTTGACGGAGCCACCCCAGAAACCCAAAAAGCTGGGCTAGAGTCAGTCCATGAGTTGGGACTGCAAGACAGAACAATCTTCAACGCCGTATCCCCTCAAACAGCAAAAGACGAGTTGGAAGCCATAGGCGAATCAGGCGTAACCTCATCAATCTTATTAGCTCAGAACGAAACAGACTACTCACCTAAGGGCAGAGTCTCAATACTGAAAGGACTTAATAGGCAGAGAGGCTTGCTCGAGATCGCAGAGAAAGCTGGAATAGACAAAATCCTCGTCGACACCATAGTTTTCGACGTGCCAAGCATAGCCTACGCCGCAGAAGCCATAAAACTGGTCAAGGATGAATTAGGCTACCCCGCCGGTTGCTCACCCGCCAACGCCACCTACGAGTGGAAACAAAGACAAGACAAAGCCTTGACGAAGGGCTTCGCAGCCTACAACGCCTCAGCCCACACAATCGCCCAAATGAGTGGAGCCAACTTTCTGATTTATGGACCTTTGAAGCAGGCGAAAAACGTGATTCCAACATGCGCCATGAACGATGCAATCATAGCCTACCACGCCTCTCGACTGCTGGGAACTAAACCCCTCGATAAGAATCACCCGATATACAAAATATTCTAAGCCTCTGACCCTGACCATCGTCTAAAGAGCTTGTGTTCAATGTCTAAAGCGTCTAAAACCTTTCCAACCACAAAATCCACGAGGTCCTCAATTTTTTCTGGTTTGTGATAGAAGGCTGGCATGGCAGGAACAACAATGGCGCCCAGCCTCGCCAACTCCATCATATTGCGAAGATGAACAACGCTCAAAGGAGTCTCGCGGGGAACCAACACCAGCCTTCGTCTCTCCTTAAGCGTGACGTCAGCAGCCCTCAAGATAAGATTATCAGAGTACCCATGAGCAATGCCAGCTAGCGTCTTCATGGTGCAGGGGACGATGACCATGCCATCTGTTCTGAAGGAGCCGCTCATCATGGGAGCGGTTAAATCATCTGCACCGTAAACGTGACTCGCCAACGCCTCTAGGCGTTTTCTAGTCGTTTTTAACTCGTGCTCAATCAGCTTTTCAGCGGCCTCACTGATGATAAGGTGAGTCTCAACCCTCTTCTCTCTCAACACGCCGAGCAACCGTTGACCATAGACTACTCCGCTGGCGCCAGTTATGGCTATGATTAAACGCAAACTTTTCACGCATCTCTCATTTTTGTTCCAGCACTTCTCTCAGATACGCTTTGTACGGACCCAGCTTACCTCCGTAGTTTCCAGCTGAGATCCTCAGCACGCCTGGGACCTTCACCGCTGCTTTTATTCCCTTAGCCATCGCACGCTTCACAAGTTCAAGATTCACGCCGTTAATGACGATCTCGTATATGCTGCTGACGTCTTCTGGAACCTGTGAGTCGGAGACAAGCTTTCTCAACTTTGGACTGAATTGGTGAAAGGTGGAAGCCTTGAGCTTGTATTTCATCGAACCAGATTTGGAGCCGGCTCTGCAGATGCCTCCTGGAAAGGGCAAGATGACTCCATCTGACCTCTGGCTGATGGCGTTTACGGCTTCCTCCGCCGCTTGTAGCCCAGCCTTTTGGGTTTCTGCTAGTATGAGGAAGTTTCCTCCGGCGATAGCCTTGGAAGCGCCGAATCTGTCTTCCACGATGAACTCTCCTTCCATGACTGGGATGCGCCAGATCTTCCGATCGCCGACAGTGTCTCTCTTCTGGAATCCGTCGCCGAACAAGCGCAGGCTTCTTCCGACCTTTAACCTTCTCCTCGCCTCTGGTAAGGCGTCGAAGGCTGCGGTGGTGGGGCACGTCATGACGCATTGTCCTATCCTCAGAATCATCTGTGCCTTCAGGTCTCTCCGCGAGTGATGGTAGATATGGACTAAGGCTCCTATTCGTCTGTCTGGCGTTTTTTCTGGAGGCACCAGTCCTTCTATTCCCGCTTCGGCTGGTGACATTATTATGGAGGTGGCGAAGCCTATTGTGGCCCTAGCCGCTGTCAGCGCCCACTTCTCGTTTTCGGCGGTTATTAGGATCCGTCCCATCCACATAGAGAAGATTTCGGCGTATGTGTCTTCGATTTCTACGCCGTCGCATCGGAGCATGATGACACCTCGAGGTTGTTGATGCCTATTTTGAGAACGGGAGAAGGTTGCGTGCGCTGGGGCTGTCTTGTTTGGTCTTTTCTAGTTTGGCTAAGACCATTGACTTGGCGATGTCGTAGGCGGTTTTGTAGTCGAAGACGCCTTTTGGTGCTTCAACCGCTCGCTTGAAGAGTTGTGCCTCAACCTTGTTCTTGAGTGTGCCTATTGATAGGGCGCCTATTCCCCACACTCCTGGGAGGATTTCTGTGTTTTCGTCTGTTGGTTTGAGTCCTTCCACGCCTAGGGGTGGGATGGCGTTTATGTCGCCTACTACGCTGCATCGTTTTCCATGCTCTTTTAGGATGTTGAGTGGCAGTAGGTGTATTCCAGCCGCGCCCGCGGAGAGTATGACTTCTGAGTCTTTGATGGATTCGCCGATTTCGTTTGGCGTTGCTGCTTGGACTCCGTGTGCCCTTTCTGTTCCGGTTTCTTGGTTGATTTTTTTGGCGACGGCTGTTGAGCGGTTGATGTCTCGTGAGGTGACGATTACTTTGGCGTCTTCTGTGGCGTAGAGTCTGGAGGCTATTTGTCCGACTGGTCCTGTTCCCGCTAGGACTGTTACGGTTTTGTTTTTGAAGTCTCCTAATCCTTTTTCTATGGATGTTGCTAGTGTTTTTGCTACTGCCGCGGATGCGGTTGTGTAGGCGCCTCTTGGGTCAACTATGACTGCGAGTTCGAAGGGTGGGAACATGCATCTTTTGGCGATTTCCAAAATGTCTACAGCCTTTTCTACGTCTTGTCCTCCGATGAAGATTTTTGTTTGTTTGGCTCCGTCTGGTCCTCTTGGGAACATTGCGTCTTGTATTATTCTTTTTGCGTCTTCGACGGCGACGTTGCTGTATGTGAGGATTTGGGCGTCTGGGTAGAGGTCTATGGCTGTGAGTATGTCGAACGGGCTGGCGTGCTTGTCTGTGTCGAGGAATATTATGACTGTTTTTTTGGTTGGTTTGGACATGATTGTTTTTTCACCTTGATGTTTGCTGTTGGAGTATATCAGATACATTGGTGGTTTGCTTTAAAACTTGCGTGAAAGTTGCTGATGAAGAAGGAAGAATGGATTTTGCGTATGTGTGCGCACGAGGGACCTAGCCCCTCTATTAGGCTCTGGATAGGCGCTGACATAGAGACAGAGAGACGGGTAGATAGGGGTCTAGAGGGGGGTTCTGTTTGGAGTGCGCAAAGTCAGCACGAAGCCAAGAGGATACAATCTGAACTCTTAGAGACTTGAGAGCTTTCTTGGAATCCCTCTGTGTGTGCCTTAGATTATCAATGTATACAAGCTTAAATAGGCGATGTGTCAACTGATTTGGCACGTGAGAACTAGAATTCCGTGAGAATGCTAGTTTTCCTTGACTATACAGGAGGTGTAATTCGATTGTCGTATAGAGAAAGCCGAGAAATGCACAAGGCTGTATGCGCTGATTGTGGTAAAGAATGTGAGGTCCCTTTCAAACCTGACGGAAGCAGACCCGTATACTGCCAGGAATGCTATTCTAAACGAAGACCCCCGAGAAGATATTAAGCTTATTAGCTAAAATCTTCGGTCTGTTATACGCCGTTTCTCTTTTTTTTATCAATTCCATAAAGAGGGTTACTCCTAAATTCTTAAGCACCCATCTACTCGAACAGTCAATTCAATGGGTCTGCTGAAAGCTCTGCCAAGTTGCCGCACGAATAAACTGTTGTTTGACCCTGGGATACGGCGTGCTCGCTCGGCGCAATAGGGCTGGAAGCTTGAGAAAAACTACTTACTTTTCTCACTCCAAAGCGTGGCATACGCATAGTTAAACCTGTCCTCCACTAGCCTGTTAGAGTATTGAACTGCAAACGTTGCATTTTCCTTGAATTATGCCCCCGACTTTAATCTTGCTAACAACTTCAAAATACAGCGTTGTTCGCAGTTTCTCGCGTTCCGTGTTGAGCTTCTTTGCTTTTTCATGAAGCAACTTTGCTATCTCCGCTACGTTCCGAGATGCTTGTAGTTGTCCAATTAGTTTCAACCCTCTCTCGCAATATTCCCTATCGCCAATAACTATGCTTGAACCGTTCCAGCTGAGTTCGAAATCTGGCGTTTTTTCTATAACCTCAGGCTCAGTTTGCGGGCGACCTGTGAGCACTTTACTTAAGGCAAGGCTTATTATTCGAGGATAGTAGACTCGACGTCCATTCCCTTTTGATTCTGCATCTGGTGAGCCTAATTCGTCTTCAACCAAGGAACGCATCGAAGCGTCAAATTCCCTAACCGAGTCGTTATGTTCCCTTATCTGCTTTTCAAGCGTGGTTAGCTCGGAGAAAATTTCGGGGTAACCCGACTCCAAATGCTGCACGAAAAAGGGAAGAACGTCAATCGTATCTTGGGTAGACTCGTCTACCGCCGTAGCAGTAACCTTCAATGATGTGTCTGTTGGGTCTTCAGCACAAGGCAAAAACCTGTTAGTTTCGAGCCACAGTTTGAAAACTTCCATGAGTCTATCACTGTGCGGTCTCAATATTTGAGATATCTTAAAGAGGGAGTAGATGCTTCTGCGCCATTCCTCGAGCATGGGGTGTTCTTCGGACTGCTCGCAGGGCTGCTTCAAGGGATTCTCGAAGGGATTATGCGAGAAGGTTGGAAGTTCGTGCTCACTGTGCGGAGTCTCCACCTTCAATGGCGGCCGCTTGACAGTTAGGCTGCTCATGTGGGTCTTCCACGCATACACACATAAACGGCACACGTCAAGTGGAACATCCGAAGAATCTATGTGGCACGTCCTTTCTGGGATGAATGCGCACCTCATCGTCGACCCCTCTGACGGCCTAGTCATCTGCGTTCACCTTCTTTCGCTCGACGCATAAGCAAAGCATGGATGAAAAGGGTGCGCGCTCCAGCCTTGTTTTGTTTTTTTGGCTGAGGCACCTCTTCTGGGGATTCTACGTTTGGACCCTGTGCCCTGTGTACATATAACGTGCGCGCTCTAGGTTCAGCCCAACCAATAGAAACAACCCTGCCTTCCCCACTCCTTCCCAGAACAAGAGTTTCTTTGGGCTTGGATTTCGCCAGCGTAACAATGCTGTGGAGGCCAAGGTAGAGTAGAGCGCAGGACGAGGCGCCGACGACACTGCTCAAAAAGGGCAGAGCCGTTGAGGACTGTGGTCTCATGAGGCGGGGCAGGACAGTCATGTATGTTATCCAGTAGAATAGAAACGCCATCGCCAAGGAGAGGCAGACGATCCCGAATAGGCTTTTGGAAGACCCACCGCGCATAAACATCACTGCCCAAGGGCGCAAGTTCACAGAAAATCGTTTGACAGCCGCGTTTGTTATGATAGGACCGCTTTCACAGAGGCGCTCAGTTTCATTGTGACGTTAGTTAACACTGTATCTCCAGTCTGATAGATTATCTTAACACTGTAGTATTGGGTTGCTGGTGGATTGCTGACTGTCAGCGCAAAATCGGCGTAGGGTTCGTTTTCTGTTAGGGTCGCTGCAACATTGCCTCCACTGTCTACAACTTCAATCACAAGAGATAGGAAACCCGAATAGATTGTTGGGTCAGTAACTACGAGTTCAACCGCAACGGTCACGCTGTCGCCCGCAACGAAGCCTCCCTTAGTGAAGTTAATGGCTATTACATCAGCATAGGTTTCATTTCCTGAGCTTCTGGCTGGGAAAGTATCGGTTATTGGAGTTATCGACACAACTTCTTCGGTGGTCACCGTGAAAGTTCCTGTTAGTAGCTGCGCATAGGCTATAGTTGCTGTTGCTATCGCTATCAACACAAAAGCAATCAAGGCCTGCTTCTTGTTGTTCATTTTTTCATCCTCCTACTTTTTTCTTTTTGTTGGACTTCGATATTGAATCAGAGGCAGAATCAATTCTAAAGCCTTATGAATTCTCGATACAGATTAGCCCGAGTGGTTAGTCGAATAATTAGCTGATTTGTAAATGTTGTCGCTGCAAGCGAAACTTTCCGTCAGATAGCTCTAACTTATGGACCGCGTTATTATGAGCAGGTTTTGAAGGTTGTGGGAGATTCGGGGTGAGAATGTATTTTTGTTTGTGTGTGCGCACGGTTGACCTCCCCCCTCTGATATGTTTCAAATATGCTGCAGATATGAAGTGTATCGGTTGAAAAGAGAGAGTGTATCGAGTGAAAGAGAGACAGAGACGGGTATAGCCTCGTCTAGAGGAGGGGGCTAATAGAGTAGCCCTAACAGCGTTTGTTTTGGACGCTGATTTTGGAGGGGATTGAGGGACGGCTTCTGCCCAGAAGGCGCAAAATCAGCACAAAAGCCGAAGGACGCAATGCACCACCAAAAAGCACAAAGAGGTTGAGGGTTGTTAGGTCTTGTGCGGGAGGACAGGTGAGACACTATTCTCTTTAGTTAGAGCCATGTTCAGACAATATGACGCAGTTTGGGAATTTGTTTGGTATCTGGGCGGTCCACTTTTTTATTAGTTGTTGCCGATCAGCCTTGTCTTTGTCGCTTTTGATGAGCATACCTACATTAAGGGCGCCTGTGCGCACTTTTTGTAATGCCTCGCGGTTCTTGCATGCCATGAACTCTTTACATTCAGTGCAGTCAGCTAGTTTTCTGCTCGAAGTGCAGGTTCTGATTTTGCAGTTTGTTGCACCGCC
>Ga0315309_1000808_pt1 | contig 19126 bp, 17 predicted proteins | sample TDP4_MG_FD_203080 | JGI IMG/M metagenome (GOLD analysis project Ga0315309, IMG submission 203080) | Freshwater sediment microbial communities from Lake Towuti, South Sulawesi, Indonesia - TDP4 | ecosystem: Environmental > Aquatic > Freshwater > Lake > Sediment | place: Indonesia: South Sulawesi... | reverse complement strand
TCCTCTTCCAAAACTCTTTTTGTGAACTTCGGCCTATCGCCTCTGGTGCTAAGATTGACAAAAGTCTCACGGGCTCCAGTTTTTCTGTCGTTGACTGCAAGATTGAAGATGGTTTCATCCTCCTTTTCCTTTTCTTCATCTACATCATGGTTGATGGCTATGTCAAGGTAACTGCCCCAAGCGCCTGGATTGGATGCCTCTAGTTTCAAAGTTGAACCACGAATCGCAAAAGTTGCTTTTCCGGTTTTCTCATCGTCTTCTCCAGCATTGTGGACACGGACGACTACGGCATCCCTGCCTCCATTCAGGAAATAGTGATAGACTGCATAACTCATGTTGCTTTTCTCCGATAGACCACCGAAGCGACGTTCGTACTCAGGGAAACTGTGAATTTCTTCCGCTTTGTCTACTGGTCCCCTTAAAGCGCGCCCGATGAACGCGGTTGTCGATGTGCTCACTCCAACTATTCTTCTGACTTGGCTGGGAACTTCTTCGATGTAAACGCCTGGATAGGTTGGGGTCGTTGCCATCCCTCTTACTTCTAGACCGCTCTCCGGCCTGCAAGGATCTCCGTGATGCTTAGAGGTGGAGCGAGAATGAACTTCCGGGCCATTAGACATGCACTTCCTCTCACTCATTTCATAGTCAGAGGAAAATAAGCGTATCGACTTCCGATCGATGAACACTAAGATCACTATTATGCCGTTGGTGGCTTCGATCTCCTTGCTCCGCTGCTCGCCTTGTTCTCCCTCTTAGGGCAGGATGGCTGACCTTGCCCGCTGTCGAACCCTCGACGCCCCAGCCGTGGCGCTGGAGTTGGCTGATGTCTCTCGGTTCCGTCTCCCAAACTTGGACGAACCGACGGGTCTGCTTCGAGAATCCACGCAGCCAGCCGGTCGGTCCATGGATACTTTGTCACGACTGTAGCGTACTTCAGGGTGGCGAGAATTCAGGAAAAATTGAACGGCATCCTTATGATCGATCTATTGATCGATAGAATGGTCAGAGCTGAAGAGCTCACCGTCCCATGTCCGCTATGGATGAGGGGAACCTCCCTGACGAGCCCGTGAGATTCGGGTGAAACCGGGCTTTTCTGGTTGGAGGCGTAGGAGAAGATGTCCCTTAAGAAGAGAGCCGAAGAGGAGAAAAAAGTGGCACACGAACAGAAGAGAAGACAAGCTATCGCGTGGACCATAGCAGGCCTGCTGATAGCGGGCTTTGGCGGTCTCATAATCAAGGTAGTCATGATAGACCAAGCGACCGGGGAAACGACGACCGTGACGTATCTGCCGCCCATCGTGACCACCACAATCGTGACAAAGACGATTAGGATAGAAGCATCGATGGGCGGGAGCCCGGTGACCATAGTCAAGAGGGTTACCCAAACGATAACAACGACGATCTGGAGCTATACCACCGGCCTAGAAAAGTATTTGAACGTGACCGTGACCGTCACCATGCTCACCAACGAAAGCTTCGTCGGGCCGACCATCACCGAGATAATCAAATCTGTCGAAACCTCGACCAAGACCGTTGGGACCACGATGACCGAGACGGTTACCACGACCGAAAAAACAACGATGACTCCGCCCTCAACCAAATCTCCCTGACGAGCTGGCGTAAGCCCGCGAAAACCGACATGCGGGCTCGATCGATCAAAACACCGGCGGCTAGGCTTGAGCACAGGGATCGATCGATCGGGTGATGAACGGTAAACCGTTCTTGAATCTACGGCTTGCTTTGTCGTGGTGCCAGTGTCGTCTGTTGTTGTCTTTGTCGATTTCAGTCACGATGAGATGTAGTTCTCTTGAGTCGTCACACCCTCCGTCTCCCAATCGGTTCTTAGCCTCTCCAATGGCGTCGTTCATGTGTTCTTCAAGGCTCCTTGGATGTCCACCTCTCGCCAGTCTGGTCTGTCGGAATATTACGTTGAATGATATTGAGGTGGTGAATGGGTTCTTTCCGTCTAGGAGTTTGAGAAAATCGTATACGATCTCTTCATGTGCCCAGCCGTATTTCAGCTGGAATTCTATCCCGATATCCGGTTTCTCGTAATCGCCGATTGCGAAATCGATGAACCCTGCTTTTCCATTCAGGTTCGGTCGATATTCCCCATTTTCCTTCTTGTATCGGCCGTAGAGCAGCCCTGTTTGCGTCTTGTACGTGGGCCATTCCGGGTGAAGAGTAATTGCTCCACTGTCTCTGGTGAGATCTAGTAAGCCATACTTGTCTTGTAGCTGGTGTGAGAAGAAATGGTGTAGGTATCTTTCGTTGAGCATCAGCCCATGATGTCTTATTGACTGGGCGATGTTTGCAATTACTTTCAGGACATCCCTAGCATTCAAATCATTCATCTTCATTCGCTTCCGGTTCGATCAATCTGAGCGTCACCCAGGATTACTCTGAGAACCTTGTTGACGGACTTGTTCATGGAGGCATCCACGGTTCGACGAAGGCTGCCGCCAAGTGGCAACGTGTCATAGTTTGGGAGGCGGTTGAATTCGTTCCTGTCTCGGAACTCGGGAAGTATGTCGATGCTGTAGGCGCGGGGCATGACCTCGCGTAGGATGTTTTCTGTGAAGTATGTGGCGAGGTTTCTTCTGCCTGGGTCGAGGAGGTGGCTGAGGGCGCTGAAGAAGTACTCGTGCTCCATGGGTGGGTTGTTCTTGTAGAGGATGTGGAACTTGAGGGGGTTTGCGCTTGGGTCCGCTCGCTTCAGCTCCACCTCCACCCACCCAACCCTGTTTACAGATTGGAGGGTGAATTCGAATTTGACGTTCGTCTTGGGCCTGCAGCCCACGGTCTCCTCGAGTTGGGGAGGGAAGGTTGGGCTCTGCGTCCAGGTGGCCGCGTCCTCTGCTCCTCTCCTTTTCAACTCTTGCTCGATGCGGTTTGCGATCATCTTGTCTAGCTGGCTCTCGGCGAGCAACACCATCTTCGTTTCCCTGGAAGCTGGGGAATGGGTGGCTAGAAAAGGGTATCTGAGAGTGTTTCGAGGAGTTCCTCGATCGGTCGCTGTATTGCGTGGGTTACCAGTCGCCTTCGTACCTTCCTAGCAGAGTCCAGTTCGTCTGCGCCTTGTTCTTCCTCGTAGTATTCGCAGTCTTCGCAGAGTCCGTCCTCGTTCAGCTCATCGATCGACCGATTGCGAGACACTCATTGACTTTGATGGGAAGAGCAGCTCCCAACTACGATAGTTTCTTTGGAGTTGATCTACACCAACTTGATGAACGCCTGGTTTTGCTGGGTTCCAAGTCGTGTTAGGATGTTCTGTCAACCATTTTTCTAAGCGAGCCACCAGGAGGTTTACCATGTCCTGTTCAGGCACAATATAGAAGCTTGGTTTCTTTTCTGGGTCCGGCCAATGCACGAGGACGTAGTCGCTTTTAACATGTTCTACAAAATAATCCTTGAAGTTTTTGTCGCCAATAGTGCCGCCGCATGTTATGAAGGTAGAATCCGAGGTCGATGTCTTGACTTGAACCCCCTTGTGGTTGTCGATCAGCACGTCAACTGCTTTCGTGCTCCTTGTCGTAGGCATTGCCATGTATCCTCTGCGATTAAGTTCTGCGCAGACAGCAAAAACGCCAGCGGCTCCTAGAAGCGCCTTGTCCATGATTCAGTTCCTCCGACCCAAAAAACAAGGGGTTTCGTCCCGATTTCAGGGACTCATCAGGGAGTTTCAAATCATGCCTCCCAGATACAGCACGAGTAGTATCAGAACCGCAAAGACTATCACAATGACGGCCACCGCGATCAGTCGTTGCTTGAGCGGGAGAGGAGTTCGTTTCAGTACTACCTCGCCACGTCTCTGCCGTCTTATGGCCTTAGCGACCTCCCAACAGATCAGAAGGGCGAAAGCAACTCCTACGAGAGGATGAATAAACCGCCATTCCTCGGGAGTCGGACTGATGTAGTAGTTGAAGATACACATCCAACCCACTATGACTATGAGCAGAACGCCTAGAGCTACCATCGTTGATTCTTTCAACTTCGATCTCCTCGAAGAACGTCTAGTGGGGGTGAGGGTGTTGGCGGCGGTGGGGGCGGGGGCGGCGTGAAGGATGGCTCCGCTTTCCTTCTTCTGTCGTAGTCTACGAGGATCACGGCAACCAAGAGACAGGCCGCGACCAAGCAGATCAGAATGACCTGTACTGGATTCAGGCCGCCCGAGGGCGGAGGCGTCCACCCCTCGGTGATGGTGGTAGTGCTGCCGCCCGATACGTAGGTCGGAGGCGTTGTTTCTGGAAGGATGTTTGTGACTGTTTCGTAGCCTGAAGAATCAGGATTAGACCAGGGAATTATGAAGGTGTCTTTGCCTTCATCGTATTTCGCGATAACATAGTGAACGTCCTTCTTGTGAGCGCCATAGAGGCTCAGGCGAAACGTTCCGCCTGGCTGGACATTCGGATGCTGCTGAACCCCCAAGAACTGGCCAGGACCGGCACTAAAGGTGAACCCGTGCGCCGTCCCCCAGCCCGTGTTCTTGAAGTCGACGTAGACATCTCCATCGGAGTACCAAGCCTTCTCGACCACGAAGCTCGGGCTTCCAAGCTGTATCAAGCCGAACCTAACACTCAGCCAAGTAAGTCCTATGAACCCCACGGCCGCGGCGACGCAAATTCCCACGAGAACCCGTATGTTCCTCCCCTGGTTAGGAGGAGGCATCGGCACACCATACTCACTCATCTTCTTCCCATCTACCTCCGACCCAAACAAGGGGTTTCGCCCGTGTCCCACGGGCTCGTCAGGGAGGTTCTTGGTCATTCGTCGATGAATCGCGGCACGTTTTAACCTCAACCATTGCTAAGAATCTTTGCCTTAAGAAAGGCTGAAATTGGCATAAAAGGACTCCTCCGGGAGTGAACGGCCGAGGTTTGCATAGAAAGGTGCACGTGGGGATCGAATGGTTTGGGTCCCCGTGGCCATCGTCGCCACGCTGGCACTGCTCACAGGGACCCAGCTTTTTCGATCCAGACGCCCAGCTAGGCGCATTTCATCGAGCCCAAACGCGTCGACGATCGATCGATCGGAAGCCTGCCCAGACACCGAGCGCGGCGCCGAAGAGGCCGACCGCGCTGCCAAGGTATCCTGCCTTCACGCTCCAACTGATGGTGTTTGAAAACAGTGCGTAGGCAGCGATAAGTCCTCCGACAAGAAGGAGGCCTGCGATGATCACTCTGTGTCCTCGCGCAGTCAGGGAGCGGAGATCCATCGCTGGTTTTCCAGACGACGTGGCCTCCCAGGCTGCAAGCATCTTTCTCGTAACAAGTAGGGCGGCGGCGAATAGAAGACCTCCCATAAGAAGGAGGGCGTAGGACACTGGGCCGGCGGCCAGGACGCCCAGCTCTGTTAGAACCGCAGTTATCTGCAGGTCCATGACGCTCAGGCTTACCAGCGCGGCGATGAGGCTAACTATGCCTGCGTTGCCCTCGCCGAGGCGCTGCGCGCATCCTTCGAGGCTTAGGATGGCATCCCATAGGCTTCCTCCCACCTTCGCTCTGAGCCTCACGGCCCAGAGGAGGCCGGGGAAGCAGCACGCGATGGATGCCAAGAGTAGAAGCGCGCCGATGGGGGAAGCTCCGGGTCTTAGGGCGGTTAGGATGAGTCCCCAGAACACTCCCAGAGGAGCTGCGAAGAGGAGCAGAGGCATAAACCATGTGAGCGCAGCGACCTCTCCAGCCGTTAGTTTGGCCGCTGCGTCGACTAGTCGGAAGAGCTGTTGTCTTCGCGTGGTTTGCTGCATGGCTGAGAGTGTTTCTCTGCCGACGGCTGTGATTTGGTAGCCGTCGTCGACCTTCTCGAGGAGGCCGGCGCCCGTGGCGACGCCCACGTGGTACGCGAACTTTCCCGAGTCTACGAGGGGATCGAGTCCGAGGCGCCTCATCAACGTGCTGTAGGACCTTACCCTCCCGTCTGAGAGAGCCCGCAGCAGGTCGACGCGGGTCTTTTCCGACAGCGCCTTCGCGAGCTCGGCGACCTCATCCTCCTCCATGGTGCTCCAGGAGTCGTTTCCCTTCAGGTGTTCTATATACGTTCTTGTCAAGAATGATTGATAACCGAGAGACCTGCAGTCCTTCACATGTGTGTGATTCAATCGATCGGGCGTCGGGTTGTTTGCCAGTCGCTTTCGTATTCTTCTAGCATTGAGTCCAGTTCGTTCGCGTCTTGGATCGATCGATCGATCGAAAAGCGTATCTTGGAGGCGTACGCTTTCGAGAAGATCTTCGGCCAGAGACCCGGCCGGAATCGCGCGGGGTACCGGTTGCCTTGGGATCTGGCTGGTCGTGGTTCGGCAGGTTTCCCTGCGTTTGTTTAGGGTGTGCGGCAGCCTTCTTCATCTATGATGGCTACGTTGTGGTCTTGGAGGATCTTGATGCATTTCTCGATGTTCTTCAATGCATGTTGGGCTATGGTTTCGGGGTCTCCGCTTAGCCTTAGGTAGACCACCTTGACTCTCTTCATTAGAGGTTGTTTGAGGTGTGTGAAATCGGCGTCCCGGGTTATGATTGTCCTTCGGAGTTGGATGGATTGTTTGGCGAGGTCATCGTTCTTCATTCCTGGTCTACCGGTTTCCGCTACGGCGGCCACTTCGTAGCCTGCTTCGCGTAGCCTCCTTGTTACTTGGAAGGGAATGTTCTCGTCCACGATGAATTTGATGGTCACGGTGTTTCACCGGTGCTCTGCTACGGGGTCGGTGGACCGACTAGCGTAGGATCTTGATCGTTCGGTTTTCCCTGAGCAGTTCGACAACTTTCTTGACGAGTTCGCTGGGAACCGTCGGGTACTGCTCATGTATGTCATCGGGGCTGTAGCCCTTGTCCCATAGTTCTAGGATGTATTGGACCGGGACGCGGGTTGCCTTGACGACGGGTTTTCCTCCGCATACGTCGGGGTCGGAGATTATCAGGTGTTCGTCGGGCAAGGTGCTCACGAGAACAGTGTTGCGGATGGATCTTTAAAAGGCTTTGTCGTCGATTCCAGGCTGTTCACCAGTCTCCTTTGTATTCGCCCAGCATTGAGTCGAGTTCGTCTGCGTCCTGGGTCTCTTCGTAGTACTCCTCTTCTTCAAGTTCCTCTGAGCAGTCTGCGCACAGTCTTTCCTCCAGGTCATCGGTCACGGTGTCGAGTTCAGCGCCGCACCTTCGGCAGCGCACCTTCTTCTCTCCGCTCATCACTACCCATGGTCTAGGGCGTTTCTAAGAGCTTTGCGCTCAAGGAAAGGTGAACTGCTCCTGAACCGGTCTGCCGGTCCACCGACTGAAATGGGTGGGATCTTGATGGCGGAGGGGTGAGCGGCTCATCGAGGGTCCTTGGGTCTCTCTTCGGGCCTGCTGGTGTACCTCCTCTTCATCAACCTGGTTACTCTGGGCGCTATGCTCTTGGACAAGGCTGCGAAACAGGGCTTTCAACCCGCTATCGTCTTGATCCTGCCTCTGAACCTTGCGGCGTAATTCATTCGATCCAGCGACCGACGAAAAATGGGGAGAAAAGGAGGGGAGTCATGGTTTGATTTCAGAGCAGTCGATCGATCGATCGATCCGATCCAAGACTCGAACGTCTAGTTGGCTGTGACAATGAGAAATAGGAAGAGGGGGATTGCTGGAATTTGTCCCGGTTTTGGGTTTATTTCTTGCCCTCGTCTACTACTCTGATGGTGTCTGTTCCTTCGAGCGTCAACCAACCACTCTATCTCTGGAAGGTTCAACCGACCTATCCTTGTTCGATCGATCGCTATATTGGCGCGACGGGTTTGGGGACCGTAGGCCTCCTCGCCCTCAGGAGGATCAATCCTAGAACCCCTGCCACAGCCAAGACAACTATGACAACGCTGAGGAAGGTTAGAGGCTCAGGGGTGACCGTCGAAGGGGATGTGGTGGTGAGAGTACGGGAAGGTGTAGAGGTGACCTTGGAGATGGGTGCGGTAGTGGTCGTCGAGGGTGGTGTCGCCGTGATCATGAAAGACACGGTTTCACTTGTGGCGCCGTTCCGGACGGGGTCGCCGTCCCATCGTGCCGTTACGCTCCACATTCCCTGTGCATCGGCCGCGAAGGCGTCCTGGAATGTTCCGCCCTCTTGGGCTGTAGTGGTCCTTGTGAACTCGGTGCCGTCAGGCTTCTTGTATTGAAGCGTTACCTCCAAGCCGGGAAACGCTGTCAGGTAGCCCTTGATGTCGATGTAGGCGCGTCCGGTGACGTCGACCGTGGTCACTTTGTCCGCTGCTGAGATGCTGATGCTTGTGTTATATTTGTTCGGCGGTGGGAGGACCTCTACCTCGAAGGTGAGGTCATAGGTGTAGTCTACCTTTCCGACTGGGCCGCCCCAACCGTACTCCACCTCGATTTTGTGGACGCCGAGCTCTGCGTACGGCATAACCCTGACGGTTGACGTTATGTAGCTTGAGCCTCCGATTACGTATGTGAAAGAGCCTCCGTACTTGATGAAGCCTGGGCACTCATCAACCTTGTAGTCGTACCACATTTGACCGGACTTGTAGGTGTGGAATGTGCATTTCTCCCCTACCTCCATCTTGACCCTGTCTCCGGGTTGGAGCGACTGGACCTCCCCCCTCTCTTCGACTATGTCCATGTAAAACCCTGATGATGTTGTTGATCCTGAGTACTCTTCACTACCGGTCCATGAGGCGTTTGCTTGCCACCAGCCTATCTGGTCAGGGGTCAGTACGTCCTTGTATGAGCTGTCGCTGTCTGTGAGGACCTCCTTCGTCACGATGTTGCCGTCCGGCTTCTTGTAGGTGAGCGTGACCTTGACCCCTGCGTGTGGAGGGTCAATCCTCCCTGATACCGTGATGGTGCTTCCTATTAGGGCCGAACTTGGTGAAGTCCAGCACGTGATTGTGCTTGGCCTGCCGATCGATGGCTTCCGTATAACAACGTCGCCCGGGGGATTCTCCAGAAGATAGATCAGTCCGAAGCCTGGGACGACGGTTGTGCGGGTTGCGGCGGCGATCAGTTCACCGTTGGCTGAGATCGCTATGTCCTCCACCGACTTTTCCTCGGCCACGGTGAAGCTCCAGAGTTGCTTCCCATTGCTGTCATACAGTATGATATCCTTGGAGTCGCTGACCGCTATGTAGTTGCCTCCGGCCGAGACCGAGACGGTGTCAGACCCCCACGTCTCCCTCGCCTCTTCGCCGCCCCAGAGAAGCTCGCCGTTCTTGTCAAAGAAGTATAGGGAGTAGGCGCAGGCGGCTACGTAGTCACCGTCCGGAGAGACGGAGACCGAGCCCACCGTCGACCCCGTCCCATAGTTCCAGAGCAGGTTCCCGTTCTTGTCAAAGAAATAGACGTGTTGGTCGAACGACCCAGCGGCCACGTAGTCACCGTTGGAAGAGATGCTTACCGTGTAGGAGCTGCCTCCAAGACGATAGCGCCAAAGCTCATTCCCGCTCCGATCGAATAGGCAGAGGTTGTACTCCTGGGCTCCGGTTGGCGAGAGTGTGGCTGCCACGTGGGTTCCGCTGGAGGAGATGGCGACATCCCATACGGTGGCGTCGAGATCCTTCTCCCAGATGAGACCGCCGCTCCCGTCGAGTAGCTGGATACCACCTCTGTACGCAGCCAGGATTAGACCGCCGTCTCCCGAGATCGCGACCGCTCCAACGAAGGGGCTGGGAAAGTCATTCCTCCAGACAATGTCACCGGATGAGTCCAATAGGTAGAGATGTTCGTCGTCTATGGAGGCAACTGCGTATCGACCATCGGCTGAGACGGCAATAGATTCCACATCCTCACCTTCAGTCCAGTACTCGATCACGGTTGCCGAGGCTTCAGGGATCATGGAGATCATCAAGAGCACGAGGAGAGACAACGATGCCGCTTTCTTAGCCCAGCCCAGCGCATGGTGCCCGCATGCAGCGGTTGAAGATGCGGTGCCTATACCTCTTTTCCGCCAGGCAGCCCAACCTCGAGGTTGAAAATCCCTTCCAAATCCCGGCAAAACTCCCATGCTTCCCCCTCCTGTCTAACACACGTGGTTCATGGATCACTTAAAAAACTGATGATCTGCAGCGCTCGTCGGACCGATCGATGGTGCTCATCTGTTTGCGGGTGTCGATTTATCGAGTCGCCGGCGCGCCAGGGACTCGGCGGGGCCGAGCCTCAACACGATGATCGCTGTTGCGTCGTTGGTGGCTTCAACCCTCGCTCCGTTGTTCGCCTTGTTCTCCCTCTTGGGCTAGAAGACCTGGGTCATGTTATCGATCGACGGCGATCCTCAGAGCAATGGTTATAGGGTCAACAACCTGAAACCGAGCAGTGATCGGTGAAAGAGTATGCCTAGAGTACCTATGGTGGCTCTTGGCGACACGGGGCTGAAGGTGTCGAGACTGGGCTTTGGAACATTCGATCTTGGTTCCCCGTCTCTCAACATCAGCCCGGAAGAAGGCGGCCGGATTCTGGCCGAGTCATACAAGCTGGGAGTGAATTTCTGGGACACCTCCGATGACTACGGTAGTCACCCTCACGTCGCCTCAGCCCTAAAACGCGTAACGAGAAAGGATGTCGTCATATCAACCAAGACGGGTGCCAAGACGGTGGAAGAGGCAATAAGAAGCCTCAGAAGCTCCCTCAGAGAGCTGAGCGCGGATTACATAGACATTTTTCTCATGCACTGCGTTGAGTCCGACTGGATCGGAGAGTGTCACCGGGTGCTGAGAGAACTGAACGACGTAAGAACGACCGGGATCGTCAAGGCAGTCGGCCTATCCACCCACAGCGTCACCGTCGTGAAGGAAGCCTCTCAATTCGAGGAGCTGGACGTGATCATGACCATCCTCTGCAAAGCAGACCAGGCGGTGATCAGCCAATTCCCCGAGAAAATCCCGCTAGAAGACGGCACCATCGAGGAGATGTTCAGCGCGACTGAGCTGGCACACAACAGCGGAAAGGGAACCATCGCGATGAAAGTCCTCGGATCCGCGGCTCCACCCGTCGTGAACAACTACGGGTCGTCCATAAAGGCGATCGCCCAGCTGGACTTCGTCGACACGATGGTGATCGGTATGAGAAACCTTGGACAAGTCAAAAAGAGCACAAAGGCCATTCTTTCTGCTCACAACCCGTGAAACACAAGTCGATCGATCGATTTATTCCCTTCTGTGTGCTGTTCCCTTGGCGGATGAGCCAGAGCACGTTGAGGGTGTGCCGGCGTAGGAATGCTCTGAGCTTATCCCTGAGGTCAACTGGGCCTATGCCGGCCGTCATCGATATCGATAGACGAAGCCGCGACACGATTTAAGGATCGATCGATATACTCTGATGGTGTCGGTGCCTTCAAAAGGTGTTGCATCCTTGAGATAGCCTTCTACCGTCAGCCTTGCTTCCCCGACTTCAAGCAAGCGGAGCAATGCCTGCCTATCGAAATTCACCGCTAGATCTCGAACGCCGTCTCTATCGTAATCTCCGATCTCGGAAGGACCCATGGCATGTAGAGGCGCGTCGAGCAGTTCGCCATTGAGATTGGTCAGAGAGACAGAACTGGAATCGATGTCTGTAGCGTTGTAGCCCCTTGGAACCTCGATGTAGCAGGTGACGGATTTCCGTTTGCTCTTTAGGTACAAGGTGCTGGGAGTGAAATCCGCGGTCGCTTCGATCGGCTGTAGCGCACGCGAATAGGATAGGAACTCTACCTCCTTTTGTATGCTATTCCAGCAAAGCCATGTATGTTGGCTTGTTGTCTTCCATGTCCAGGTGCCGGTCTCGGTTTCGGAAGTTGCGCTGCTTCCATTGATGGTTTTAAATGAGGGTAGGTAAACCCGATCCCTTACGTAGGCATAGGGCTTGTACTCAACCGCTTTGATCCCGTCCTTCAGGTCAATGTTGATGGCAACAACGAGAGTGTACGTGATACCGATTTTCGGTTTTGCTATGTCGCAGGTTGCGTACTCGTCAGTTTGGTTCCGATGCGTGATCTCTCCGCCTTCGCTCATGCTTGGCCAAGTCACAGAAAAGACAGATGACTCTATGCTATCGTCTTCGCTCGCAGAGACGGTGAGACTGATACACCGCATCTGTTCAGCAATTTCCGTCTCTCGGGGTGTGACTGAGAGGGTAATCGTTTGCGTGCCTCCGGGATAGGCGAGTTTGCTCGGGGTCATGACTCGCGACGCTGAGAGATCAGGTGTGAAGGAAAGAGATCCCTCAAACCACACCGTTGGACCGAAGTCTTTTCCTACATCGAGGTTTGGAAACTGCCACCGATACCTAGATCCTGGAATAAGGTACCCTTCACTAACACTCGAGACTGGGAGGGTCGTGGTGAAGTTTGCCTTCGGATTGAGCACAGGTCGCGAGTCGAAGTTACGCAAATCTGATATCTCGCTCCGTTCTCCTGTCAGCGCAACGGAATGTGATATGGCATCACCTTCAGTGTCGTAGCGGTATGCGGTCATGGTTTCCACATGTAGCATACCCTGATCCGGTTCGGCAGAAACTGAGGATATCGGCTCTCGAATGGGCCAGAACGCCAGCAGGAAAACGAGCAGAAGAAACACCTTCGCCGCTTCCTTGGTTCTGTTTTTCCTCCTGTGAACCATCTCTTCGGTTGATAAAGTTGTCTCCCCCATTCTTCAATTTCACCGATTGCGTTGTCACCTATTTTCTATAAAACCTTTTGCTGTGATGCAAAGTCTATGATTGTGCTAAAACCCGGGTATTAGAAAGAAGACCAGAACAAGGACAGAGATGATTACGCTACTCGATCGATCGCGGGTCTTCTGGAAGAAAGCCGGGGTTCTTCTGGTAGATTCTTTTGCCTATTGTCGCAATTGGGTCGCTGGATCGACCGGGCCGAGCCTCAGTACGATGATTTCTGTTATGTCGCTGATGGCTTCGATGTTCGCTGCCCTGTTCGCCTTGTTCTGGCCCTTTGGCCGGAGTCGGTCGACCTCCTCAGAGATGTTTAGCAGTCGCATAACTGGTATAGCGATTTGACCACTAGACTAATATTGAGAACTTTGAGAACCTATGAGGGATGAGTTTGAATGAGTTCGGTTCACATGAGCTTCTTTCCGCCGGAACCTCTGGACGAGAGGGATAGACTGATTCTGGAAGCCGTCTGTGGGCATGGAAGGAAGGGGCAGAGCTTCAACAAGCTCGTTGATGAGCTGAAGGACTTCATCTCCAGGAGCACTTTGGCGGTCAGGCTTCAGCGCCTTCGTAGGTTGAAGTACGTGGAGAAGCTCCGAGATGGGAAGACAAAGCAGCTGACGTGGATTAGAGGAAGCCTCCCTACCAGGATGTTGATGTGGCATACCGGAAGGGCGAAGGAACGAGTCAAAGCAATCGAAGAATGCGTAGCAAAGAAGAATGAGAGCGTCTTGAAGGCACTCGAAGTTGGGACAGTACCCGCCGATGTGATCGATGACCTTAGAAGGTTTGTTCAGGACGTTGTGCAGCGAAGGGTGAGCATCATCTTCAACATGATTGCGGAAATAGCCATCGTATATGGAGAAGGACCAGCTAGCTACTTATTCTTACCAACGATCATAGAGGACTTAAGGAACATGACTTTGGGGTTTTCATCCCTGATTCGGAATCGACCTGACTTGGCCATACTCATCTCCCTAGGCGCTGGCGGAAAGCCTCCGGAAGAGCGTGTTGAGGATGTCAGAGCGTTCTTTGAGAAATTTGGAGAGGAACTCTTCGAGAGAGCACCTATGTCTCCTGAGTCAAGAAAGGCGATGCTGGCTGAGATTTTGGAAACCCCTGAAAAGCTCGGCAAGTTTATTTCAACTTTTCAAGTCCCCAAATGAAGTTCCTGTGAACGATCGATCTAGATGAGGTGCAAGAGCTAAGCTTGAACACTGTGATTACCGTTGTGTCTTTGGTTGCTTCTTTGTTTGCTTCGCTGATCATTCGATCGATCGAGACGTTCTGGAAAAAGCGAGAATTCTTCCAGTATAGATCGATCTCACTCCTCCTCCCATTTGAACGCAAACGCTGTGATTGATGGCTCTATGACCTCTCCGAGCATCTTTTTTCCTTGATTGCAGATTCTGCCTAGCAACATTGGGTATTTTTCCTCCCCACTGGGCAAGCCCAACAGCTCAGCGAGAGATTTTGCAGCCTTGAGGCTGATCTTGTATGTCCCTCCCTCATTTTCGGTCTTGTATTGAAGGTAGTTAGCCAAGGTCGTGACATTGTTGATGCTAACCTCCGCCAGTGCGTCGTAGAGTTTTTTCTCCGAATCTTCCCCAGATTCTTTTCTTTCGCCCAAGAGCCTTCTCATCGGCACGTCTCCTGTCAATAGGCGCAGAATGGCTTCATCTTTCCAATCAAACAGCATATTCCTATTAAACATGGTCCGCGTGCTCAGAATTTCAGTATCGGCAAATGCAAGGTTCTGAATATTCATCACTCCTTCCTCGTGAAGTCTTTCAGCGTAATCGTAGGTCACACCCGTGATATTCGAAACATCTTGGTCACCAACTACCTTTCTTGACCCGGGCCAACTCAATTTTGAAAATACGTACTCGCGGGCTCTAGTCATAATCAGAAAGGGCACAGATCCTAAGACAGCTGCGACGGAGAAATGATACGCCGCCGGGAAGGCGTCCAAGAAAAGATTCCCGAATATGGTCACCGCGATCGTTCCGAGAAATACCTTTATGGCATAATCAAGAAAGGCTCTTGGGGGAAAATCTCCGCGGGTATAACGCTGGAAGAAAGGATACAACGAGTACAGATAAGCGCCTATGAACCCCCCGGCAGCCCAAACTAGGTTTATTGAGGTACTACCCAACTGTATTTTTCCGGTCCCCAAGAAAGGGACAAGGGAGGAAATTATGAACCCGAAGGCAACGGCTAGCATGCAGAACGACACGGGCATCTCGTATGCAGAAAGACTGTATGTTGTGTCCTCAAGAATCTCCTCTGCCGTGGCATTTATCAGCTTCCTGATGAAGTCTTTCTTGAACTGCTCAAATGTCTGCTTCTCTCGTATTGACGCTATTGCATCCTTTTCTTGCGACAAGAAGTCAAGCAGCGTCATGTGCAAATATGCGAAATCAGGGTAATCTCGGGACATAGCCTCAACTATATTCCTCCAAGCCTCTTCTCGAGATAGTTTGGGGGATTCGTATTCTTCTCTTAGACGCTGGAATTCTTGTAGGCCTTCAAGATACTTCATGTTCAGCCTCTTGACTTCTTCTTCGAACAGAATTGTTTGCCTGTAGTGTAGCGCAAGAATTGGATAAAGCAAAACCGCAGATGCTAGTAGAAAAGAGGCAGCCAAGATCAGGAAAAAGACGTCAACCGGGCGAACCGTGAAGACGCTCGACATCTCGTGCAGCAAGGCTGAGTCGACCATGACCACTGTGAGTGCGCAGACCACTATTCCAACAACGAATAACCTCCTGGGGAACCGAGCACGCCGCATCAATGTCGGAATCATTTTCCAACCTTTTTCCAATTTCGACGGAGGAATGGATGAACGTGCCGCATCTATTTCTGACATCGCTCTCAACCCCTCAAAACCGCGCGTCAAAGTTTTACTCTTTCCTCCTTTGATAGGTCTTTCCCCTCTCGTTAGGCAAGGAGTCCACCTTGGATGCGTGAACCAACTTTCATTATGTGCATTTATTCTATATAAAATTAACGGATCTTCTGTGTAGCAGAGCCACAAGTTGAGCCCCCAGAGAGGAAATCAATGGTGTTGAGAAGAATTTCCCTCCCTTTGGAATCCAACATCCAACCGAAGAAGAGGTCCGCAGGGCGCTCACAACTCTCACTTAGGCGCGCAGTTCAGGTGCATTCCATCAATCAATTGTACACTATCCGACGTGGTCGTACACTTTTTCCTTTTGCTGTGCTCTGATCGATCCCGGATGAGGATTCATCCCTAGACTTTTGGATAAAATGGTATAAACCTCATTCATAATACTTAAGTAGAACCCAACCTATCTCCAAAATCGAGGGGGCAGAATGTGCATGAAGGTTCACATCATCGACGTTAACGACATAAATCGCAAACCCCAATTTGGTGACTGTTTCCTCATTGAAATCGAAGGCAAGTTTATCCTTATCGATGGTGGAGTCCACCAAGCTGGCCGAAAGGTTCGGGATTACCTAGATAAGATTGGTGTGAATACGTTGGATCTTGTCATAGTGACGCATATTCACAGCGATCATGTTGATGGAATCATTAGTTCAATCCTTAGGGAGGGTGAGGAGGAAAATAGGGTCAATATAGATCAGGTCTGGGCGCCTAACCCTAGGTACCTTGCACCTATCGTGCCCCTAAGAGAGGCGCTGTCGGCCCTAACGGTAGACTTTGAAGACCCCAATTATGCGCAGTTTGATAGTCCGGGTCTTTCAACACGGAGCATCGTCTCCTATAATACCTTCGAAGGGTTGTTGTCACAGAGAGGGATCCCTATCGCCTACCCGATGGCAGATGTGGCTGCTAAGCCGCAGACGCTGGGGATATCCAACTTCTCCATAGAGGTGTTAGGTCCAAGCCAGGAGATGCTGAACACCGTTCTTAGGCGACTGAAGCAAATAAGGGGTAAAGAGATGAAGTTGATCACGGATTCCGAGCGCGCACGCTTGGCCGGGCATTCGCTGAAGAAGATTGATATGGAGTTGAGAAGGCTCTACGATGATGAAAATGACGCGATCAACAACACCAGCCTTATCGTCAAGATCGCTTATAAGCAGACATCGTTTCTCTTCACAGGAGACGCTGAGATAGCAAGCCTAGTCACTAAGAAAGGCGGTAAACTACCCTACAAGATGAGGAAGGCTCTTCAAAAGAAGATGCTGAACGTCAGCGTGTTTAAGGCACCCCACCATGGTAGCGTGAATGGGATCGATGCAAATGGTAGAATCCTCAGTGAACTCGTCAAACCCAAGAACGTGGTCATCACCGCAAAGGCTAAAGATCCTAATCATCCCCCCTCTAAGCTCCTCGAAAAGCTTAGAGAGCGGCGTATTTCCTACTATTTAACAACGAGGAATCGCGATGGAATCGTGATCACCACCGATGGTTTGACAGGACTAGACTTCGGGAAAGCAGAGGAGGGAGGAGACAACCCCGGTACCTAATGCGTTAAGGATAGTTAATCATTAAGAATCCAAATAGTATGCGGTTTCTAGGAAGGATTGAGTCTGAGAACGCTGGCATGGCTGCCTCAGTAAATTGCGTTGAAACCGATGATAGCTGTTTTGCCCGATCAGTCAAGTCGGCAACCGATGTCGGTCCATGTCCCCCGATCACCTGCGGCTACGCCAGATGAGGCAAGTAAGAGCCGAACACCATCAACATTGACGGTCGCGATGTAAGATGCTCACTTGAATTCACGTTCGAATACCTTCATCGCTCAAGCTGCTTGGTACGCTTTCAACATTGCCAACCAGCGGTGATCCTTGGCGTAAGCCAGGTCGCTATAATAACGGGAGATCTGGCCGGGGATTCGTGGCGGTAGGTAGATTGTAACCCCGCCGCATCGTTCAACTTTGGTTCCGTTGTGAGCTTCGGCGATGACAAAACTTTTGCTGTTAGGTTGCAGTTTCGCGCGTACCTCGTTTGCTGACTGCCGTATTACGTCATCTTTCGTTTTAGCAGCTAGTTCTTCGCATACGTTCGCGACATCCCAGAGAGTACTGTCATAAAATCTGGCCTTAGTGGCACGTAATGCTTGGTCCATCTCAGAGTTGGCGGTAGCCATTCTGGGGATCAAGGCTTCCGAGAGTTTGTCCAGCGGCTTTGTCAATTCGTCTATTTTAGATAAATCGAGGGCGGACTGCGTGACTGGACCGGTATAACCCCGTTTGGTGTAAGAATCCACGTATGCATTTACGATACGGGAGGCCAAGTCGGGTGTTGGCTGATCCGGGTTAGCAGTGAGCTCGCGTAATACCGCGTCATAAGGCCAGCCTTCATTGGGTTCGCTCTCTTCCGAGGCGACGACGTACTTGACATAGGGTTGAGACTGATAGGCAACCTCCAATTCGCTCATGAGGCAGGCGTCCATGCCAAGTATGTCCAGGGGCTGTTTGAGCAACTTCACAGCTTGCGCCAACACTTCACCCAGCTCGATGGTGTCTAGCGAGTGACCGCTGCCGTCATCAGAACAGATGGCACGGGCAGCGACCGATGGCAATCCATAGATTTTTTCCAGCGTTGTGCGGAAAAAGGCCCGGCCTAGCGAACTTGATCTGAGCCCGATATTTTCACGCCCGCTATAATTGACGGCTTTCGCCGAACGGGCGATTTTGTCCATCTCAAGAGGTTCCCAACCACCTCCGTGGTTCCACAGCACCAGAGCATAGCGCTCTGCAGGGTACGTTTTGGCTACCCAGCCAATGAAGTCGATGAGAACCTTGGGATCGCCGGAATCCGTTTCACCGAGGGATACAACACGCTCCTTCACTCCTTTACGCTTCACGTGATAACGTTTGGTGCCACGATTGCCAGCGTTGTCAAACTCAGCTACCACATTTACATGGGCAGTGGAGCCAACTTTACGCATTTCCTTTAGGTCTTTATCCCCGGCAGTCGAAAGGCTGTTGTCGCCAGCCATGTAAATCATAAACGTCCACTTGGCTTTTGCTTTCTTTTGCTTCCTTTTTTCTTTCATATCGCTTTAATCCTCCCGTTTTTTTATTAGACAATTGAAAGCAATTATCTATATAAAGACATCGGTCAAGACAATAACCTTACAGGTGAAAGATGCAAGTCAACTACATCGATCGATCGATCGAATCAGGTTTCCCCTAGTGGAATGCCCGATTTCCGTTTTTGATTGATGGATGCGGATATCGCAGTTTGAGCGCGGCCGGAAATTAACTCAGGGCTATTTCATGTATTGCTGGCGTGGCATGGTCCGGGTCTGTTATGGCGCTAATCGGCAGGACGGACCGGGAGAGCTGGTTTGCGTAGAAAAAGATTTATCTGCTGTATGGTGATTGTAGCGATGGAGGAAGGAAATGTCCCTCTCATTTGACGATTTTATCAGGGTGCTCATCTCGCAAATGACAGAGGAAGAGCGCCGGGGAGGCATAGCCTATGCCGCTGAGGGGGTGCTGCCGGCGGGCTCAATAATCCAATTCACGGATATTAGGATCGAGGTGTCAACAGACTCGTACCTGGGGTTCGTAGACCG
>Ga0315309_1000806_pt1 | contig 19141 bp, 18 predicted proteins | sample TDP4_MG_FD_203080 | JGI IMG/M metagenome (GOLD analysis project Ga0315309, IMG submission 203080) | Freshwater sediment microbial communities from Lake Towuti, South Sulawesi, Indonesia - TDP4 | ecosystem: Environmental > Aquatic > Freshwater > Lake > Sediment | place: Indonesia: South Sulawesi... | reverse complement strand
TAAGAGAAAATCTTTCAAAAGGCCAAATCTTTCATTAAGCCTGTAGAATCCTCTTTCAGAGAAGACTACTCCAAATTCCCTTAGAGACTTGAGCTTTGTCTGAACGGTTTTTTGCGACAAACCAGTACGAAGAACTATTTCCTTTCTGCTCAAGGGAGACTTGGATAAAAAGTAGAGGATTTTTAAGGAAGAATCTGACAGGAAATCTTCGAATTTAACGTGTGCAAGTTCTGTGAGGAGCGTCTTCAGCAAAGTGGAGTGCTTTGTCTCCGAGAAGAACACATGTTTTGAAACGCCTCTTTTTTCAGCTTCTATCAAACCCTTTTTCTTCAATGACTTCAAGATTCGTGAGAGAGAGGCATGCGAGATATTGAGACTACTAGCTATATCTCCGATTCCTTTACCGCTTTCTTTCGTTATCTCTTTGAGAATCCTAATTTCATTTCTTGTGAGCTTCATCTTCACATATGTAATTAATGTTAAATAGTATTTAAATATTTAACATTTTTTACCTAGACAGCCAAGCATATGTTGGGCGACATCTCCCGAACAACTGTTTGATATACAATATCACATTGGGTTTTCTCGCTTACAAATTTTGGGCACGCTATTCTTGAATTGGCTCAATTTGAGCATTCAGTGTTGAAAGTTAGATCCTGTTTTGGTTTTATTTTTGCTGAAATACTCAATCTATGAATCTAAAGTGTGACACAAAAGCTTTCAGCTTTTCTGAGAAAATTAGTTGTCTATTAAACTCTTTTTCTACGCCATCCAAAACCTTTAGAAATCCTATTGCATCCGTTATCTCTTCAGAATCTATTCTATCTGGAAAGTAGGCTGAGATGTATTTGTAACAAACACTAATTAATAAAAATGCTACATCTTGAAACAATCTAGTGCATTGCCTGAATTCATCTTCTTGGTATCGTACGAATGAAAAACAATCTGGACAATCAGTCTTCTCAGCCTCTGTATATTTTAGTCCACGTGGATGAAGATACTTATTAAATTCACTAACGAGTTGAGTAATGTCATTCTTGAACTTGTTATTCGTATCACCTTTCTTTACCATCCACGATAAGCAAAAATCAGCATCTAGTTTTTTCTTTGGTCTTCTTTTTTTATCTTTTGGAAAAATTTCATACCATTCGGTAGTAGGAATCTCATACTCGTCCTTCAGAAAATCAAAATAATCTTTTTCAACTTCTTCGAGTTCCTTTTCATTTTGGTTTGTTATTAGAAATTTTACATCCCAGTATATTCCTGCAATATAGTTTTCCACAACAGGACGTAACAATTGAATTGAACTTCTATAATGGCAACTCAGCAGCAAGTAAGCACTTGCCCTCAAGTCTCTAATGCATTGAGCAAACATTTCGGATGAAGGAAAATCACCGAGTGGGGAAGACAGTTTACAAAGAGAGTATATCAAAGCTCCTATTTCACATGGGAACGACATCTTTTCTTTAATCAAGCTTTGGAGGACATATATTTCTCCCCCTTCAAAAGGCTTTGCACTCCTTGCATAAAAATTAATGCATGGAACATGCCCACATTCAAGGCATTTATGCTTGAGTTTTTGCTTTTCATCATCAGAGCGTTTGTTCACCATTTCTCTCTATTAACTCCCATTTGTTCTCATACTCCCAAAACTTTCTTTCTCCTCTTTTGGGATCTACAGTAATTTTGAACACTTTGCGTCCATGCAATTTATTTGAAGGGATTATGAAACACTTCGGCTCATCGGACATATCTTGTGATTTGAAACATATGCATATCACAAAATTGCTTGAATTTTCATGTAGTTGGTTCGGGTTTCTTCCAAATTCCCATCCTTCGGAGTGATAAGTTTTTTTCGGATGTTTTCTTTCAAAATCTCTTGCTATCGCAGTTTTCACTTCAAGTCGCTTATTATTGCTGGTTATCAAGTCATAGGAAAAATACTGTTGTGGGACTTTCACACTTGCAATGTTGAAATCTCGCATCAATTTAGCCATAACATAGGTTTCACCTACATAGCCTTTTTCCAGGAAACTTCTCTTAGGCATTACTTCCACTATTCCGTTTAAAGCGCGCGATTCCGTTTAGAGATGGTAACCGCAAAAGATAAATTTTGTGCTTCAGTTAATATGAAGAAACTTCACTACTTCTCACTAAGATGCCTTATACTGCACTTCACAGAACTTCAATGTGGAAGCACCTTCTGTGCCAACGCGCTAATCATTTTTTTAACTAGGTATAATAACCTTTAACCAAAGTTCCCTCAAGGCGCTCTGGTTCCCAAAATTCCCAGTTCCCCCCTGCATAATTCCTACGCTTTATTGTAGACTTAATAATGCCAATAGCAAGGAACAAGTAGATACAATGATTTGATGTGGCACTTTCTCATTGCATGTTTCTGCAGTGAGGAACATCATAGGGAACTGGGAACGGGGAACAAGGGAATGGTCTCACAACACAAACACATATCAAAAACTTCCAACTTAAACATTGAAGCACTAGTTCAACCTATATATAAGGGGCTCTAAAACCCCCAGAGAGCAACAGCACCACCAAAAACCACCAACAAGCCACACAACAAACCAGAATCTACGCCTCAAAAGTCGAAACCTTCATAAACAAGAAATGTCGATAAGTCTGTGCATTTGAAGGGTGAAGGCTAATGTCCAAACCATTCTACGTAAAATTCGAAGTCCCAAAAGAAATAGCAGATGCAGCCTATGAAGCCCTACAAATAGCCACCAAAACAGGCGTGGTTAGAAAGGGCACAAACGAAACAACAAAAGCCATCGAAAGGGCTCAAGCAAAACTCGTCGTCATAGCAGAAGACGTCGACCCACCAGAAGTCGTGGCACACCTGCCACTGCTATGCGAGGAAAGAAAAATCCCATACGTCTTCGTCCCAAACAAGGAAAAGATAGGCAGCGCAACAGGCATCGATGTTCCAGCCGCTTCCGCATGCATAGTCAAAGAAGGAGACGCCGCAGGATTAATCAAGGAAATAGTTGCGAGAATCGAGCGGATGAAAAGAGGAGCGAAGTGATGAGCAAGGAAGAGAAAGAGGCAGCAGAGGGAGAGCTCACTCCAGCAGAGGTAATCCAAATCATAGGACGCACGGGTGTGACAGGCGAGATTTCACAGGTTAGGGTGCGCATCCTAGAGGGAAAAGACAAGGGACGCATTATAACGCGCAATGTCAAGGGGCCAATACGGGTTCAGGATGTTTTAATGCTCAGGGAAACCGAAAGAGAAGCAAAGAAAATCACCAGATAACTCGAAATCAAAGCCTCTTAGAGGGACTGCCCTTGCCCAGACCTAGAAAATGTTCATTCTGCGGCCACGAATTTCCAGCGGGAACGGGCATGATGTACGTCAGAAACGATGGGTCAATTTTCTGGTTTTGTTCAAGCAAGTGCAGAAAAAGTTCTTTGAAATTCGGAAGAGACGCCCGTAAGCTGAAGTGGACGGCGTACTTTGGTAAAGAAGAGAAAGGAAGAGCCTAGTTACCTTTTATTTCCAACCATTTTTTCCCATAAGGGCTTGTTGTGAATGCAACCTATGTCCGGCGCGTTCGCATTTCCATCAAAGTAGCTGTAGGCTCTAGCTCGGCATCCTCCGCATATGTATCTGTCAGGGCAACTTCCACAACCCACCCTTTTTCCGTTCACTATGCAGTCTTCCAGTTTTTCTCTTATGCGGAGTTTCCATAGAAGCGGATGGTTATCCCATATTTCTTCGAAGTTGTCTTTCAATATGTTGCCGAGAACTGTGTCCTTGTTTGTGGGGAAGAAGACGCATGGCTTTATGTCCCCGTTTGGCTCAAGACAACAGTATAAGCGTCCAGCTCCACACCCGCCCAGAAAGTCTGCGACGTTTTCTATACCCTTCTTTGCCGCATAATGAGCTTCAACCATGAATTTTTCACCGAACTTTTGCGACAGCCCCTTTGTCACACTAGCATATTGCGGACACGTGCTGAAAAACCTGTCAACCTTCACGCTTGACTTTCCACGTTTCAGTTCTTCCTCTTTCGCTTGCAGGTACAAGCTGATTATTTCTTTCCCTATTGTTTGTAACACATGAAATCTTTCATCTGGTGTTAAATCTAGTTCTACATGCTCTCTTGCTCTGCCTGTTGGAATATAGTTGAAATGCATGAGTCTTACGTCCAACTCCATGGCTAATCCTATGATTTTTTCCGTCTCTGCAAAGTTATCTCGGTGCAAAACCGTTGCGATACACGTGTCTATGCCTTCTTCAACACAGTTTTTCACGCCTTGAATCGTTCTTTCAAAAGCTCCAGGGACTCCTCTAAATTCGTCATGCACCTGCGGCGAGGCTCCGTCAATGCTTATCTCAACATAGTCCACTCCAGCATCTTTGATTCTTTTCGCGTTGTCTTTCGTTATGAGAGTGCCGTTTGAAGCTATGCTTACGTACGGTATTCGCCTCTTAGCATAAGCGGCAAGCTCGAAGAAGTCTTTCCTTGCGAGGGGTTCACCTCCGCTGAAGGACAACGCCGATAAGCCTACCCCTGCTACTTTGGAAAGTATGTCTAAGACTTGTTCGGCTTGCTCAGTTGATAGCTCTAGACGCTTTTTGCCTCCAGCATTCTCATAGCAGTGTTTACACCGCAGATTGCATTGATACGTGAAACCCCAAACGATTTCGAAAGGTCCGGCGGGAGTGAAAGGTACGCGTATGCCGTACTTCTCTATTCCTTTCATCATTAAACCGAAGCCTCTGAACCATGCTCCACCGTACCGGTCTTGGAGGAACTGTTTTTTCATGAACCCTTTGTCTACTCGGAGGAGGCGGCTGCCGATTTCATAGAATGGTTTGGCGATGTTATGGCTTATTTGCTGGCAGCGTGGACATAGTTCTACGGGTTCGCCTAAGAAATCTTTCAGGGAAGTCAGGAGAAGGCCTCCATCAGCGGGACATTCCTTGTCAAAACAGCTGATTAAGGATTTGAGAATGGGATTGACTGTGATTGAGAATAAGGCGTTTTCAATAGTATCCATTTGCAAGATGATCTATCTTGTTTTAGATCTTGACATATTTATTTTCTTTTCCCCAAACCATGATTAGTTGTTGGTATGTTAGACTTTTAGACGGAACAAATCTGATCGTATGTGTCGCTTTTGGATATATGCCGAGGCTCGAAAGAACTGATTTATCAAAATATTCGACAGGATGAGCCTTAGAGAGACAAAAATGGTTATATGCCTCAAAACGAAGTCTGAACAGCTCGATTGGCTAAAAATTCCGAATCCTGAAAAAACCCTATTAGTCAAGAAAAACAGAGAAAAACTTCAGCGAAAAACTACAGAAACGAAGCTTTGGCAGTCACTGCCTGAAGCTGAAAGCCTAACCAACAACGGAAACATCGTTTACAAGGGCGATCAACCATTAAACGGGCTCTTGTTCAAACGTGTGCGAAAATTTAGTTTGAAACAGGTCTTAGCGGTTGTAGCTGTCGTTGCGTTATTGACAAGCATGGTAATAATATTTTATTTTCAGCATACTCTCCCAGCTTATACGAGCGAACCGTTGTATTTGGACGCTTTGCCTTCAACTGCAACCTATACGATCGAGACTGATGGTGTCGGAAACTATCGAGCGGTTCGTTACGACGGCAGGGTATTGTGGGAAAGCACAAACGCAAGCTACACGATAAACTCGGCGATAAACGCTTTGACGAGTGGTGGAAAGATATTCATAAAAGCCGGAGAATATGGTTTAGCCGCTCCGATACTTATCCAACGCAACGGGACAAGTCTGATAGGCGAGGGTGGTTTTTCAGACTTGTTCTTCACATCAGATACCTATTATGAAGGCTATGAAGGCAAAGCCGCAACATTACTCTACGATGCAAGTGAAAACGGGATAGACGTGATAAAAGTTGGATTTAAGGACAGAATGTCTGGCGCTTGTAACCTCACATTTGGAGTGACAATCAAAGATATAATGGTTTCCGGTTATCTAACACCTCCAAGAAATGACGGCATACAAAAGTTGGGAAGCGGCATAATTTGTCAAAATGTGGAGAATCTAAGGCTTGAAAATCTGGCAGTTTTTCGAAAAACCTACGGAATTAAAATTCAGACAGTTGGTCCTTGGCATTGGGACAATGTGAATGATGTTACAATCCTTAGGAACATTGCGTTGGCCTATAACGTTTTTGGTCTTTACAATGACGGATGGTTGGCAAATCTAAGAGCAGAAAACATCTTTGGATACATAAATGAGGAAGGTTTGATTAAATTGAACCAACTGAATTATGATGCTCACATTAGTCATGTATGGAGCAACGCAGACGGCTGGAACTCGACAAACATCCGCAACTGTTCAATCCATTTAGGAATAAAAGCAAACGTCTATCTAACGGATGTAACCATCCAAAACACCTGTGGAGAATCAGTAACAGCTTACACTGGAATATTTTTGGAATTTAATACAGGAACAGTAAACGGAAAAGCCTTCTTAGACCGCATTGCAATACAAGGTGTGAATGGTGACGCTTTCCGAATAGATGGAGCAGATGACTGTGATGTGTACCTCGACAACATATACGTTGGTCAAGCTGGTTCTGAAGCGTTGGCTGGTGGCAACGGAACTGTTGCGGGCTCTATTGTAAAGAATTACAACTCAAAAATCAGGGTTTATGTTAACGGTGGGTTTGTCAACTGTTCTCAAATCAAAGAACGCTATTTTGTTAATGTAACAAGCGTCTCCAATCTATCCAATTATATCACCCAAAGAAGTGGTGAAGCGATATTTAGTAACAACAATACTGTTACTTTTGACCATGGGCTGGTTTGCACCCCCACAATTGTCTGGTGCAGTTTTAACAACACAGGATGGGGTGATTGGAAATGGAGCGCTACAAGTACGCAGTTAACCATTACAACCAGTAATAATATAAACGCTGCGTGCTACTGGACGGCGGAGTACAAACCTTAATTTTGGAGAGCGTAAGCTAGCATTATAGCCAGCGTAGAAACATGAATTCATTCAAATTAGTGAGATGAAGTACATATCTCAAATTCAGAACATTTTAGAACACATACAACACCCTATAAGAATTGAAACAAAATGAAATACACAGTCTTGAGCCTTGACCAAAGACTAAAGGTTCTCGAAGCAATCACCGGGGGTGTCGCACTAGCGTGGTTTATGTCATGTCTACTCTCATGGATAATTCAAACAACCTCCTTAACAGAAATCGCAACCTCATTTCCAACATCCACCCTTATACTCCTCGTTTTCCTGGCGTTCTGCTCGTTTTTTGCGTTAACCCTTTCCAAGGCTCTGAAAGAGGGGTTGTACGGATTATACATACTATCCTCCTTCAACGCCTTCTGGGTAGTTTTCATAATCATTTCAAATGTCTTTGGGCTTAGCGCAGTTACAAACTTCTTTTTCAACGGCGGCATCTCATGCCTGATCCAGGTAATGGTGACCTACACCACAGCGATTTTCACTTTAGCCGAAACGGGAATACTAAACTTGAACAGATCCACATTTCTAGTCTTCGGAACAACACCCTTTTTTGCCGCACTCCTCTTCCTTATAGGAACCTACCTAATAGAAGATTTAGGAATTCGAATAGAGCTTAGCAATATCCAATTACTATGGATAATCTTAATCATAACAGCCCTGACAATAGCCTCCATCAGTTACGCATTACGAGCATCATCCAAGAAATAAAAGAAAGTTGATCTACATCAAATCCTAAGTCTATCCTATTCTTCTCTGCTCAAGACGCTCATGGGCACAAAATAGGTTGGTAGCGGGGAGTAGATTTGAACTACTGAAGTCTCTAAGGGAGAATTATGCTTAAGAGAATGCTCAGAGAATATCATTTCAATTGCCGCCGCGATTCTTCCAGCCAAGTCAACGCATCTTCATAGTGAGGGTCTATTTCTAAGGCTTTAGAGTAATTCTCAATTGCTTTCCTATTTTCTCCTTTGAGAGCCAATGCGCGGCCTTTGTTGTACCAAGCTTCTTTCAACATAGGGTCGATTTTGAGCGCTTCTTCATAACAGTGTATCGCATCATCGTATTTTTGGAGACTGGCAAAACATAAACCCTTGTTATTCCATGCCGCCTTGAGTTTATCAGGTTCTGATACATGCGATATTGCCGTATCATAATCTCTAATGGCGTATTCGGGTCTTCCGAGAGCAGCTAGAATATCCCCCGTACTGATAAACAAGTCATAGTTTGTTGCTGAGACTAATTGTCCCACACCTATTCCACCTTTGGCTGGAAGAAGCAAAATTACATCTTCCGATTGAACGGATAAATACTGCTCAGTTCGTTTTGCCAGATTAACGAAAATCTGGGTCAACCATCCTTTGATTTCTCGTTTCTCCCAGATTGCTTTGTATTTTGGCTCCTCAAAATCTGCAATTAGTCTTCGAAGCAGTTTTCCTACGACGTTTTGGCGCATTATTGCCTTAATACGTTTACGTTCAGACTCTGGAAGATTTTGTAGTTCTTTGAGATGCTCGTCCGTTGCCTCATATTTTTCAGTAGATCCAAACAAGCTCTCACTGAGGGCTGACGGAGATACTCTAATTAAACGTAATAATGGTTCCTTCTCTTGGGCATCTAAATCAAGCCTGTATCTTCGTCCACAATACTCAATCAAAGAAGTGTTCATCATTAGATCAGCATAAGGTGACAAGAAAAAAGTCAGTTCATCTTCGCCACCCATGAACTGCCTCCCAAGATCAACGAAAGCAGGCAGATCTCTTGCCAAACGATATTTCGAGTTTGTTCTTTCATCTAGCAGATTTTGAGCTTTTAGATTTTGCAGGGACAACATCACAGTCTCAATGCTCTCATTTGTATTCTTGGAAATTTCTTCGGGAGTTTTGGTCGTCGCATCCAACAAACTTATCAATGCTCGTTTCATAGCGTGGATATCGAGCATCTGTAGATTCTTTAATTGGTTATCCATAGTACCAATTTCGTTACACAGAAAAGCAGGCACGTCTTCGCCTTTTGGACCTAGAATTATGTAGTGAGTTGCATTATTGTCGGTCAAGACAATTTGCACCCAATAGATATCGCCATCTCTGCAAATCAGATACCTTTCGCCATAACAATGCCGTGTTCTTGACGCAAGTATGAAATCCAATGTGTCATCAGACGTAACAATCTTGGCTTTTCTAAGCATAGATAGAACAAAATCTGCATCCCGAAGCAGGAATCGGCCTTTAACATCTGAATCCATTTCATCGTAGGAAGCCAACGCTGTTGATGTGAATCCTGAAAGTGAAAAAAACAAACCGACGAATCTGTTATCGCTTCGAAATTCACGATCATAAATACCATAGAATTTGTGAATGTCTCCAGAACCAATAGGGCGTTCATGGGCCTTACATTCACAAATAATCGGGTGTCCAGTAGCCTTGAGCTTTGCATATATGTCTATCTCGTGTCCAGTTTTATGAGTACCTATACGAAAATCTTCGTAACCAGCACTGTCCAGGGCTTTTTTCATCAGGTTCCCGAATGCATCTCCTTTTTCCTTCCTGGTTTTTCCCAAAACTCGGATGAAAGTCATCACAATCGCCGAATAATATTCTCTTCAGTTTAGAGTTAAATATTTGGGCGTTTTCTTTAATGAGATTTAGTTTTCTCCATCGCCCAAAATTTCAGAAAGGCGAAATTGTTTGCGTGCTATGCTGAACCCAATTTCTTTGTAAAATCTTTGAATATCTCCAAGGCGAGTTATGTATAGTCCCCATGTTCCTCTGGTTTTGGATTCTCTCCAAACGTGAGAAATGTAACCTAATTCTTGGAAGATACAATTGATTTCCAGCAAGCCATCGCAATTTACTGATTCAATCTTTATTATGGGTTGCTTTCTGCTTCTGTTGAAAACTGGCGAGCCATCTGCATCGCAATAGCCACGCAGTAACCCTATTTTTGCTTCTTTTGAAGCAGAGAAGATTTCAGAGTTAACGCGCCATGTGTGGCAGTCCCAAGATGGGTAGTACCATTTTGCAAGATCTTTGACAACACGCATAGAATCTATTCTAAAAATCCATTCACGCGTATCCCGAACAATGCTTCCTCGAATTTTGTACGCTTTAAAAGTTAGGTCAGAAAGATGTGTTCCCCATTCTTTGTCTTTTCCGAGGGATATGCGAACGATTCCTTGCTGGTAGCGTGAATAATCGTATCCTTTGTAATGTCCGTATCTGGGATAAATTCCGAATAGCGACTTGTCGCCAAATAGTGCTCCTATTATTTCGGCTTTTTCTGCTGTGAGCGGCATTCTTCCACGGAAAACGATTTGTGGTTTCCTGAACTTAAATCATTGGCTCGTTTTCATGTGAAAACCAGAATTGTTGTTGGTAGCGGGGACTAGATTTGAACTAGTGATCTCTGGGTCTCTCTGAGCTGAACCGCTCTTATGAGCCCAGCGGGTTAATCCTGGCTACCCCACCCCGCTACTTTTATGCTGAATGAATGCCTTCTTAAATCTTTTTAGGAAATGCTTACCACGCTTTAGTAAAAACATTTTAGTATCAAGTGTATATTATCGAGGTTGATGTGAACAGAATGGATAAACCCTACTTCCTTCAGACACTCACCCCTGTCCTTGAGGATCCGGTCTTTGTGCAGGGTCTTCCGGGTTTTGGGAACGTAGGAAAGATTGCTGCCCATCTATTGATAAAGTTCTGCGGGGCGAAACCTTTTGCGGAGCTGTACTCGCCCTCTTTTCCGGATTATGTTTCTGTTAATTCAAAGGGGATTTGCCGTCTGCCTCGATACGAGTTTTACGCTGCGCCCATGGAGAAGAATGATTTTATAGTAATGACCGGGGACACCCAACCTTCTTTTGACGATGTTGTCGCACACTACATGGTTTGCGGTGAAATATTGGATTTTGTAGAAAAACAGGGATGCGGTTTCATCGTAACAATCGGCGGGGTGCCAGTCACAGAAGAGAAAGCACAAGTATACGTGGCTGCAACTTCGCACAGACTTGCCCGAGAGTTTATGGAAAAAGGGGCAGTGTTGTATAGCAAGGGCAGAATCGTGGGAGCGACTGGCTTGACGCTAGCCCTCGCGAAAGAGCGTAACTTGGAGGGTGTGTGCCTACTGGGCGCAACAACAGGCCTCAGGGCTGACAGGGGTGCAGGCTTTTCTGTTTTCAAGTTTTTAATGAAAGCGCTGGGGAACGAGGTGAAGGAAGGGTTATAAGAGAAAACGCTAAATTTAAACCGTTATTGGAACGTGGACAAATGAGCGAAGAACAGAGAAAAGGTAAAAGCAAAAAAATCTCCGCTAGACTTGATTTTAGTTCAAGATTCTGGAAAACATTTTTGGTGGTACTGGCGGCTTTCTTGACTTTCGCCGGACCAACCTACGTGCCTTATGCGCTTATAAACATTCTCGAAATGAACTATTTTATTTCAATAGGCCTTGGATTTGCCCTTCTTATAGTTGGCTTATTGCTTGTGTGGTATCTAATTAAGAGCAAAGCGATTTCCTAAAAGAGCGGGATTTCTGCCTCAGGTACCCCAGGGTGCATCACCGTTTCAGACGAGTAAGCTCTTCATCGGCAACTATAAAATACTAAAGACTGTGTTAAAAATGGTTCGGTTGCGAACGGCGAGTCAGCAAAGTATATAAGCCATTTCTAGGCGAATAGGCATATCCTAATTATATGAAAAGAGTTAAGCAGAAGTAAAAGAGCTAATCAGAGGTATAAAAGAAAGATGATTACAAGCAAAATTAAGAAACGCCATCTGTTGCTCTTTATCCTGCTTGTAATTGGTCTTATTTTGTCTCTCATTAGTGTCGCCTTTTACATGGGCGAACAATATCCAGAAATCGAAACATTTCGTTTAGTCTTTTACTTTTCAGTGTTTGGAACGATTGTCTTTGCCGTTCTATTGGTGATAGCGATAATGTATTTGCCAAGATGGAGAAGACTATCCGAATCGTGAAGTATTCCAAAAAGTGTAATAAAGTTCTTTCAATTGGACAGAATCATGGGCAACTAGCCAAAGTCATTACTTAGGATATGCCTATACAGAACCATAAATCATATAAGATATGCTGAAAGATATAACAATTATGCAAGAGGACAGAGAGAAAAAACTCGAGGAAATGATAAAGAAAGACGGAGAATCAGCCAGAAGAACAACAATCATACTGGAGAGAGAGGAAAGAGAGTTTATCGATTCCTTAATTCGAGAGGGGAAGGAGCCCGGAATAAAACCCCTAATTTCTAAGATGCTTGACGTTTACAGAAGCATGATGATTTACGATTGGCGTTTTCCCGGCGAGTATTACTGTGGCATAAGCCGAATAGCCTTCATAAACGTAGAGCTGATAAACACACTCATCCAGCACGTTCCCAAGGACCGATGGCGCGAGGTCGGGAGAAAAATGGGTGAAGCCGCAAAAGTCTCCATGGAGGCAACTCTAGGCATTCAAACCGCAAACCGTGAAAAATGGCAGGAGGTTTTTAAACGCCTAAGAGTGCAAGGATTCGGAGACTTCTACCTCAAAGACAAGTACCTCCTTGTAAAAGCGCCGTTCATCAACGAAACTGACATCTGGGCTGGCTTCTTGGAAGGCTTGCTTGGCACAGAATTGGACGTGAAAACCTTTACTCCACCGTTCGTTTTCGAAGTCAAAGAAAAACATGATTCTGCGGCAAAGGAATAAATCATACCAAAAGCAAGATTTAGTCTTATGAGTTGAAGGAGAGAATTAAATGTCAGCAGAATTACATGAAGCGATGCTCTACGAAAAACTGGAGAATAAGAAGGTTAAATGCAACTTATGTGGGAGAAGGTGCCTCATCGCTGAGGGAGGAACAGGCTTCTGCCTGGTGAGAAAAAACGAGGGTGGAACACTCTTCTCGCTTGTTTATGCTAAGGCGATATCAGCGTGTATAGACCCTATAGAGAAGAAACCGCTTTCACACTTTAACCCAGGGTCTTCAGTCATGTCCATCGCCACAGTTGGCTGTAACTTTCGCTGCCAGTTTTGCGACAACTGGATGATAAGCCAAGAAAAGAAAATAGCCGGTAAGCATTTCCCTCCCGAAGAGGTTGTCAAAGCCACAGGGGATAACGCCTGTCAGGGGATAAGCTACACATACACAGAGCCAACAATATTCTTTGAATACGCCTATGACACGGCTAAGCTCGCCCATCAAGTGGGATTTTTTAACACTTTCGTGACGAATGGTTATATGACGCCAGAAGCGGTAAAAACTATTGCACCTCATTTGGATGCGGCAACTGTGGACTTCAAAGGGGGCGGAGCACCGGAATTTTACAAGAGTTTTTCGTCGGTTCCATCCGTTGAACCAATTTATGAGTCTCTAAAGGAAATGAGGAGAAACGACATCCACGTGGAAATCACGAATCTGGTTGTGCCAAAGATAGGAGACTCAATCGAAAGGGTGAAGGAGCTTGCGGCTTGGGTGAGGGATAATCTCGGCAAAGACACGCCCTTTCATCTGCTTCGTTTCCATCCGGACTACCAATTGACAACGATTCCGTCCACTTCCATTGAAACATTGGAGAAGGCTTATGTTGCAGCGAAGGAAACTGGCTTAAATTATGTGTACATCGGGAATGTGCCGGGGCATCCCAGCGAGAACACTTACTGCCCGAGCTGTAATGAACTGTTGATTAAGCGTTTCAGCTTTGAGATCACGAGGTGGAATCTGACAAAGGGCATGCGCTGTCCGGTTTGCGGACAAGAGATCCCAGTTAAGGGGAAGTTGCATGCGAGCGGATACGCCTATCCATACGCCTTGTTTTAGTGTGCTTAATGTAATCGTGTGTGTGCGCGCAATAGCGTATAGCCCGTCTATTAGGAGCCAAATAGGCGTTGGGTTTGGATGTGTTCATTTTAGTATGTAATTCACTCATACAATTCGCTGCTAACGCTTTGCTGGAAAATCGGCAAGCACTCAACACCAACAACTATGTTAAGCCAGAAAAATAAAAGAAATACTGAAACTATGCTTTCATGAAACTCTTATTTAAGAAATCGTCAAGAAAGCTTGAGCAGAGTGAAAGCGAAACCTTACGCATAGCGTTTTTAGCATATGCAAAAAGCATAAACCTGATCACAGAAAAAGTCCACGGAAAAATACAGGAATTTTTTAATAGGCAAATAAGAGTTGTGGATTTTGGTTTTCTCTTTTTCTTTAGGAGAACGGTTGCGATTAAAGTTGTCAGCATGAACAGCGGTATAATTATGGTTGATGGAAACTCTGGGATTATCATTATTATTATTTCGTGCTCTGAGTGAGTGTAGTTGATGTATATGTAAGCGTTTGTTGCGTCTGTCCAGTTTCTGAAAGGCCAAGGCCCACCGTTCAAGAGAACTGTGTAATTGTCATTCCACAATTCTTGAGCGATAATGTTAGGTAGGGTTACATTGCAAAAGCCTTGAGTGTTTTTTAAGCCAGAAACGTTAAAACTCACTGTTTTCTGGAGGACATTGATGTTAAAGTCCGAGACTGCAGAATTGCCGACAACTTCAATGTTGAACGGGGCAGTCCACATGGTTTGCAGAGCCTTCGTTAGGTCGATGTATTGATATCCATATTCCAGGCTCGGCTCTATTTCTGTTCCTTCTTGCCACTCATTAAACGAAGTGATCGCATAACCCTCAGGAAGGCACGCTTTTGCTATCGACCACAGTAGACTGTAGAAAGTGCCGTTCTGCCTGTCGATCGTTAAGAGTGGTTTGTTGGTGTCGTTAAATCCGGGCATTACCGTGGCCACAAAACTTTTGCCTTTTTGCTTAGCTAATTTTGAAGCTTGATCATACTCGTGAAAGATTTGGGTTAGATTCATGGAGATATCGAGTGGGCAGGAAACATGCACGCCATCAATGGAATCTGAGAAATAATCCAAAAAGTATTGAATCTGCTTATGATATTCCGTGAAATCCATGGCTATATAAGGATTAAACGTTTGTGTCTTCGACTCGTCAATCACAGTTTTCCAGTTGTCAAAGAAGGGTTCTGGGCTAACGATTTTATCTTCAGAATTCTCAATGTAGAAATAGTCGACAGCCGCCCATTCACTACACCACTTTCGAACACCACCATCATAGGACTCGACCTTTATCCACACATTTTGCCCAGCATAATCTGATACATTATAACTTAAGTCAAGCCAACCATCATTGAAATTGACTGTCAAGTCCTGTAGCGTTTTCCAACTTTCGGTTTCGTTCTTTATTTGTATTCTAAAACCAACGTCAGAATCCGGCGAACAATCATTTCTTATATCTGATATCGAAACCTTTAGTTTGTACGTTTCATTCGGCGGTAGGAAAATGTTATCCCCACTTTCAACGTATCCTATTCCATCTGGGTACGGGTGTATTTGAAAGATTCCGCACCTCGGCGGCTTTCTGATGTCCTCCAATGGTTTCCAATGAGGCGAGTAATTGCCATGGAGATTCCATGCGCGTGGGTTTAGATTTTCAAGCGCTCTCTTGTAAATGTATATCACAGGTCTTCCATCTATCTTGTACCAAGCGCTACTGCTGGCATAATTGTTCAAAATATACTTAAGATCATTTATTGTTTGATCTATGCTTGATGTGTTCTCATAGTAGATTGTAAATGTAAAATTGTTTTGTTCGCAGACATTTCTGATGTGTAATGTAGCATTATCTGTAAAGGAGTTTATGCCCCACCATGAAACTATAAAACCATCGATACCCGCTTCTTTAGCCATACCAATGTGTTCTTTAATCAGACTTTCATTGTTAGAGTCATAAAAACCCAAGATAGGGTGATCCGTTATTCTGGTCCTGCCATCTGGTGGCCAGTGGCTCCAATTTCCAGATATGTCAAGCGTTCCATACCATGGATAGTAAAACGCAAACGTGCCCATACTAGGCTTTTGAGCAGTTAGCATAGCAATTATTACAATTGATGTTGTTTCAGTGTTTGTGTCTCCATAAGTTGTCCCGTTTGCATAGTAATTCGTTATTATTCCGCCATCCGTTTCCCTTTGCAAGCTCCAGATTCGCATCACAAGCCCATATTCAAACGGTAATGTTCTTCCAAGAACCTTTGAAACGTAAAGTAACAGCGCAAGCTTGTATGTCGCATAACTTCCGTTAGCTCTTGTTGCGGTGTCGTTTATGCCTATGCCATCCCAGTGCACGTATGTGCTGTTCGTTGCATTTTCAAAATATTGCATCGCAGCAGTATCATTTCCCTGCCAATGGAGTGAAAGCGCCATGTATAATAGCCTATCACTGTAGTTCTGCCAATCGGATATTATACTTCCATTACAAATCTCGGTTTTTACAACGTAGTCATCATTTTGCAGAGTCAAATTTGTAGATGTGCGGTTCGGGGTTGGTATAACGTCTCCTATGACCGCTTCATGCATAAAACTTATTGGAAATCCATTCGAATCCTTCGGCAAGTTATGAAGCTTCGCTTTCTCTTTGAGTTTAGTCTCGATCGCTGGTGCAATTCGCCCAGCTTCAAGTGCGTCAGACAATCTCGACTCATTGGCTAATTTCAACGCTTTCCAAGCCCAAAGGTTGTCGGAAACAAGCCAATAAGTATTCGGTGCAACTGCAGGAACTTCACGGCAAAGACTCAAACTCTCGTTAAATTGAGAATTGGTCAGAAAGTTTACAGCCTTCTCAATTCTCTTAACCCCTGAAACCACTTCTCCTCCCGCATTCGGCTGCGAGACGACAACGGAAAGGATAGATAAACATAACATCAAGATAATTGCCAGCGAAAACAATCTCGTCAAATTTAACACCGACACTGTTTCTATTTCCAGACTTTAAACTTAAGATTTTTGCAAAACCTTGACAGAGAACCTTACATGACTTCATTTGCGTGTATCGATTATTGAACAGAAGAAGATTCCTACTGCCATGATCCACAGTTTCCAATGGTTGCAGCCCTTAAACAAACTTATTGCCTATCGATAATAGATTGGTCAGTTTTTCTCTTCTTAGTCAAATAATAACCTATGATTAATAATACAAAGCTTACACAATAATAAATAATGAAATATGTGTGCCCAATAAGAAACGATGCGAAAAAAGGTAGCATAAGAATAAACACTACTAACACCATAAGGTTAAGTCCTTCTGCAATCATTAAACAACCCATATAGAAAAATGGTGCGAAAACGATTCCTAAAGCCAATGTAAACAGCCTTCTATTCACTCTTGGATGTTTGAAAATTTTGTAAAGAACCAGTCCGAAGATACCCCAAAAGATGCTGCATATTATAGCCAAAAAAGTAAATGCCATTTCTAATTCAGGTGCATAATCGCTCATTTTTAGTTTACCTTCACTCTGCTTTTTAATGTAACGAAATATTTGAAACTTACTGAAAAATCCTGTAATCATCATTTTATATGTGCGTGTGTGTGCGTGCACACTCTGCCTAGTTCTATTTTCTCGATGATTCTCTTAGCTGTCTTCTACCTCTCTAAAATTCGTCATTCCAACGCTTACAGATCAATCACAAGAGCCTTGGCAGGTTTAAGCCGTCAGGCGGTCTTTTCGGAATAGGCTGCCGCACAAGAACATACTTCTCTCGGACAACGAACGACTTCACGTCAAAATCTTGCCTCTCGCCAAACCTCCCCTCTTTTCTGACATTAAAAATCAAAATCTACTTCTGTCTTGGAAAGTCGCCAAACATTAATATTTATGGTTAACAGTTGCTTAGCTGGAGGTCGAAAAGTGAAGTCGTTGCTTGTTGTTAAGGGCGAGGAGGTCTACGAGAAGAACAAACAGAGACTGGAAAGGACACACTTAGGAAAGATAGTGGCCATCGAAGTTGAGTCAGGGGATGTCGCCGGGATCGGTGCGAACTTGGACGATGCCTACGAGCAAGCCCTCAAGAAATACCCCGACAAAAAGTTCTATTTTCGAAAGATTGGGCCCTGCCCAGCTCCCACCTATCTATTCTGGGATGGAACCCATTGAAAATTTCCTACAGAAACGGCATGCCCCTCTTGAAAGTGAAGATTAAGGGTTCGAGGGGAGAAATAGAGTATGACGCATACTTAGACACGGGTGCGGGAAGAACGCTGATCCCTGAAAAAGACGCGGAAAAATTGGGCTTAACCTACGCCGGAGACACAACGGTGATAACTGGAACCGGGAAGGACACCGTCAAACTGTACCGAGCACAGATAGAGTTTTTAAGCGAAGAATTCAAAATTCTGGTCTTCGGAAGAGACTTACCCGAACAAGCGCAAATCAAGGCGATGATCGGAAGAGACATCTTAGACAAATACAAGATACTCTTTGACGGAGCCAGAAAAGAAATAGAAATAACTTGACTTCCCCCTGAAAATTCGGTTCTCACACTTAATTGTCTTGCTCACTTTAAATCCCGTATGAAATAGTTAAAAACTTATTATATAAATTAGTGTTTGCGCTAATTAATTATTGAAACAAAAATGTGGAGACTCCTCCGCTCAGACGCCATAGCAGTGTTAAACGACAAAATGGCGAAGAAAAGCCTAGCCAGATACTTCGCCGTTATGCAAGATGACAAACCAGCAAAATTCATGATAGCCAAAAAACTTCAAGCAGAGTTCAGCGAAGACGACTCCGTGGAGGAGTTGTGGCAAAAACACTCAATGCTCACAGAAGAATTCTACAAAACCGAAAAGGACTTTGACGACAAACTGGAACAGTTGCAGCAAACGCAAACTCCAGAAAAATCCTATCTGGATTTGAAAATAGAAATCACAAACAGAATCCTTCAAAGCTGCCATTTTTGCACTCGCAGGTGTGGAGCCAACAGACTGGAAGGCAAGGTAGGCTATTGCAGGTGCGGTTCTGAGATAACGGTTTCAAGCATATTTGAGCATGTGGGCGAGGAACCAGAACTCGTGCCTTCCGGAACGATTTTCACGATGGGCTGCACGATGCGTTGTCACCACTGTCAAAACTGGACAATCTCCCAATGGATGGAGAAGGGCGAAGTTTACAAGCCAGAAGAACTAGCCAAAGAGGTTGAACGTCTGCGTGTGAACGGCTGCAGAAACGCCAACCTCGTGGGCGGAGAACCCACACCGTGGCTGCAACAGTGGCTCAAAACATTCAAGCACGTAAACGTGA
>Ga0315309_1000804_pt1 | contig 19156 bp, 18 predicted proteins | sample TDP4_MG_FD_203080 | JGI IMG/M metagenome (GOLD analysis project Ga0315309, IMG submission 203080) | Freshwater sediment microbial communities from Lake Towuti, South Sulawesi, Indonesia - TDP4 | ecosystem: Environmental > Aquatic > Freshwater > Lake > Sediment | place: Indonesia: South Sulawesi... | reverse complement strand
TTTCTAGCTTTTAAGATTAAATTAACTCGGTACTTCGGAACGTGGTGAATCTAACCGAAAAAGAACGAATAGATTTTATAAACTGATATAAAATTAATAAAGTTCAATATAATTTCAATCGAGAATAGTAGGTAATTTAAAAGAAGTGGGGCAAGCCTTGTCTGAGCGACGCGTTAATATTTCGAAGTTACGTGAAGAGGATTCTGAAAAAGTTGATCAATTAAAGAAGTTTTTGGAGGAGAGAACTGGTGCGAGTGTAGAAGTTAGCGGTGATGAGTTGATTTTGAACTTGGAGGAAAAAATTGCTATAGGCAGAAGTTATTTGCGTGAAACCCTCCGCAAGTTTCTACATAAAGCTGATTTGGAAGAGGATTTCCGAATAATTTCAGGAGGAAAAGATTCCTTCATTGTGAAGGATAAGAAAAAATACGAAGAGTAGAGTGGTTTCTAAGCTTCCTTTTTCTTTTGAGCTCTCAGAAAATCCTGCGCAGCCAATATATGGCGACGCGCAACCCAAGCCTTCTGGTAGGCTTCATCCGAATTATTGTTAACCGCCTTTTTAGCTTCTTCAAGTGAATCTTGAGCAGCGGTGAGGGCTTGTCCTACATCGATATCTCTGGTTTTATGCTCAGTTTTCCATGAGGAGCTCTCAGATTTTTGAGTCAATGCCAGTAAGAATACAGCGTACTCTACCTCAGAAGCTGCTTGCCATATAGGTTGCTCAACATCGCCTTTTTTGCTTACTAGAAGTTTCATAGCAGTTTCGAGGCTTGAAATAGCCGTTTCAAGGGCGTTAATTACTCGTTTTTGCCTTTCCATGAAGTTATTCCACGATGCTTTAATTCGAAAACTTTTGGTTTAGACATATTTAATTCTATAGCTTCTGAACGCTGCTAACGCCACTTGGCGTTTAACCAAAAATATTATTGACATTGTTTATTACGCTAAAAATCGAGAGCAGCGCCTTAAGACTTAAAAGGTAGACCGCTACTTTAATAAAAAAGAGTTATAAGCTGAAATAGTTAAAAATCTTTAGTTAAAGCGTAAAGGAGGGCATTATAGAACCTTGAATGATAGAGCTTTGGGCGCGATACTGACTGTTGGAAGCCTTGCGATTCTAGTGTTTTGGCTCTACTGGCTACTATTCTCATGGCCTTTACCACAGTTCTGGGCAGTAGCTCTTCCAGTGATAGTCGGCGTATGCGTTTTGGGTTTCATCGCAATGTGGATCGGTTGGACAATGGCTACCACGCCACCGCCAACACCGATAGAGGAAACGCCAGTTACTCAGGAAGAGAAGAAGAAGTAGAAAATATAAGGCTCCGCTCAGCGCTCGTAAATCACTGAACTCTTCCCAGTTTCTTTCTTAACTCTAATTATATGCTCAGCTTTTTCTGCGAACTCTTCACTATGAGTAACTGTGATTATCTGCTCAATATTTTTTAGGTTGGATATAGCGTCGGCAAGCCTATCTATAGAGCCGTCTTCGGGGCCGAGACTCTCAGTAGGTTCGTCGAGGATAAGGAAGTCTAAGGTGCGTCCCCGAGCACCCATTATAAGTTGCCCTAAACCAATTTTATATGCGAAGGCAAGCATAGTTCTCTCTCCCCCTGAAAGTAGAGATACATCCCTCCAATGTTCAGCTTCTCGTAGGGATGGAGTATAGTTTTCATCAATTTCAACAGTATATTGTCTTTCAGTTCCAGCTGCCATTTTATCCATAACTTGCTGAACATAGTAGGTAAGTCCACTTACAATTTCCTCACGTAATTTTGGTCCTACAGCTTTGTATGCATCGCGGAAGTCCCCTATCGCTTTAAGTAGTTTTTCAATTCTTTCTTTTCGCTTAATTTTCTCTTCAGCTAGATCTAATCTCCTCTTTAAATCCTCCACTCGCTTACTTCGCTCCTCAACCGTTTTCTCCCCAGATTCTAGTTTAGTTTTGAGGCTTGAATAATAGCCGTAGACTTTATCCCGATTTAATTTAGCTTCTTCAAGTTGTTTAGTGTCAAATTTAGAAATCTCTTTACTTATGGCACTGAGACGCTCATTCAATTGTGTATGTAATTGTTGTTTTTCAGTTAGTTGAGCGTTAAGCTCTTCTAGAGCTTTAGAGTCGTTATGCAGGGAATGAGTTATCTCATCCTTTCTTGGCAAATAGTCGGAGAGAACAACTATGACTTCACGGATTATCTGGCGCTGTGTAGTGGCATTTTCAAGTTCTGCTCGCAGTTTGACTAGTGCATCTCCATCTTTTCTACGCTCTTCCTCAAAATGCGCTAAAAGACCTTTTCTATAATCACCAGATATGGATTGCTGACACACCGGACACTTATTTTCCTTCTCTATGATGGCACTAGTTTCCGCGTGCTGTTGAAGTTTGCTTTTTAGGCCCTCTTGTTGCGCATAAATGCTTTCTTTTTTATCTTCAAGAGATTTCTCTAGTTTTCGAAGAACTTCTATTGATTGATCCTTCAGTAAGCCCAGTTCAGCTAGTTTTTCGTAGTTTCCCTTTATTTCAGTCTCTATGTTTGATAGGAGAGTGTTAAGCTCAACCACTCTTGTCTGATTCTTTTTAATTTCTTCATTAATTCGGTTTATTTCGTTAATTGTACTCTCGATTTTTGCCTTAATACTTGATTCTTCCCTCTGTAGTTCCTCAGTCTTATTTCTCAAATCTTCCAGTTTTCGTAATGACTCTTCAGCTTCTTTGTAGCCTTCTTCAACCTTTTTTAACTCTGTTTTTAGATTCTCTATTTCTAATTGTAGATTTAGGAATTCTTCATATATCTTGTCATAATCTTTTCTCAGGTCATTTATGCCAACAATGTCAGCTTCCTTATCATAACTGTTTTTCTCCCACCCATACTCTTTCTCGAAGTCGCGTAGAATTGCCCAGGCATTTAGAAAGTCGGATAGCCGGAATAACTCGTCTAGAGTTTGTTGCCTTTTCGAGGGTTCTATGTTGAGAAGCTCTTTCAGTCTTTCCTGCTGGATCCAGATTATGTTCTTGAAGGCGTCTTCGTCTATTCCTATTATAGCGCTTAATTGCTCGTCGACAGCTACTTTTTTTCCACCAGCAATAAGTTCCCCCGACTCGTAGAGAGCAAGTTTATCCATATCTTGACTAATTTTGTCACTTTTTTCCCGCCTTAGAGCTCTCACCATCAAATAGGTTTTACCTAAATTATCAAATTCTATGGCGATTTTTCCAGTATTTTGACCTTCCCTGAGGAGGTAATCGTAGCTTCTTCCAATTTTTTCGCCGAACAACCCGAAATGAAGCGCGTATAAAATTGAGGATTTACCATCTCCTACGCCTCCGACTATGCAGTTAAACCCGTCTTTAAATTCTACAGTGGTTTTTACGTGTGAGCGGATGTTTTCCATAGATATTTTGCGGACTTTCATTTTCAGGGAAGCTCCTCAATTAGTTCTTTAACCTTCTCTTTTCTTCCGCTTAGGAGCGGATCTATGAGTTCAACTGCTGTTTTTGCGTAGCGTTCAGCTGTTTTCTTGTCCTGGCGTTCAGCGAAAATTCTTAGGAAGTATTCGTATGCTTCAGTCTTTATGTCTCTACCAGCTTCGAAAATTGCTCGCTGAACTTTTTCACTTATCCCTGTTTCCTCTAATTTGTTGATAACATGAGCATAAAGTGCTTTATTAGCGGCGTTTCTGATTCCAGCTAAATTCACATCCGCTCTATTGGCGCCGCTTGGAAGAATGCCTTCAAGAATTATCGCCAAAACAGCGTGGGAAGTATCTGAGCTTTTTACAAGTTCGATTGCTTTTGCAGTTATCTCATTTGGCCTTAATCCTGAAAAATCGTGTTTAATCGTTATGAAGTTACGCAGTGAAGTTAGTTTAATTCGCTGTATTTTCGCTTCCTTTTTCTCGTTGACTTGAACGTAATAAAAACCCTTTTCGATCATGGATTCCTCGTAGGTTGTTGTTTCTAGGCATCCGCTGTAAGCAAGTATTCCGGATTTGAATTGTATTTTTGAAGGCTTATGAATGTGTCCTCCAGCGTAATAGTCGAAGCCATCGGGTAGAAGCTCGCGGTTTAATTCGGCCTCCATTCCAGGTGGTATTATTTTTGAGTCATCAACTGCTTCATGAAATACGAAAATGTTGAAGAGATTTTTATTTGGAGTGGGCTTGTTTTTCGAGAAAAATCCGGGAAGCATTTCTTCAACATTAATTTTGGTACGATAGTTAGGAATACCGTAAATGTAGCAGTTTTCAGTCCGCCAACAGGCTCCTTCGTGTAGTGGTAGATAGAATATCAAACCTGCATTGTCCAGTGGAGTTAGAATTGTGCCCGTCACAATGTTCGGCGCAGAATCATGAGTGCCATCGACTGCTAGGACCTTGATGTCATTATCCCTTAGCCTTTTTAGGTCATGTATAGTTGTTGCGAGTGTTGGATTTGTGGGTCGGGGGTAGTGAAATAAGTCCCCCGCTATGATCATAAAGTTGGGCTTAAGCTCTATTGTCCGATCTACGGCTTCTCTGAAGGCTTGCGTGAAGTCATTGCGTCTGACCTCTATATTATATTGTATATAGCCGAGGTGGGAGTCGGCTGTGTGAACAAAGCTAAATGGTTTCATTAAAGCTCCTCATTTATGCAGTAGCAGCGCACGATAACCTCAGTTACAGAGGTTTTAATCTCTTTTCTTATTGAGTGTTGGCTTAAAAATTAGAGAGGAAACTAAAAGTATTCAACGAATGCATGGTTAATTATTGATAATGCGGTTGAAGAGGTGACAAAGCACGTTTCCTCAGGTTAGAGTTAAGGACATTATGAGAAGAGAAGTGGTAACACTTGATGAGTCGAAGCATCTTATAGATGTGGCAAGACTTATGGTTGGAAGGAGGATTGCGCGTAAGGGAATTGGAAGCGTGGTGATTACAAGAAAAGGGAAAGCTGTTGGGATCATAACTGAAAGGGACTTCATTGAGAAAGTTGCTGTTAGAGGGTTGGATGTTAAGAAGGTTAAGGTTCGAGATGTCATGTCAAGCCCGATTATATCATGCAGCCCTGAAACCACAATATCGGAGGCGACTGGAATTATGGGCAAGCGAGGTATTCGCCATCTGCTCGTAATGAAGAAAGAAAAACTGGTCGGAATCATAGCCGCTTACGATTTGGTCATATATGGGTGGACAGGCGCTATAGGGTGAATTATTCTACTCAACTGTAACTGATTTTGCAAGGTTTCTTGGTTTATCGGGGTCGCATCCTCGTTCGATGGCCGTATAGTAAGCGAATAATTGTAGTGGAATCACATAGGCAATAGGGGTTAATATTTCAGGTATGTCCGGCTGAATCTCTATACATTCATCGGCTAGTTTTTTGACTTCTTTATCACCTTTCTCAATAAATGCCACTATGTCTGCTCTTCGAGCTTTCATCTCCATAATATTTCCAATAATCTTGGAGTAAGCATGACCTCTAGGCGTAATGAAAAATACAGGGTACCCCTTGTCCACAATTGCTATGAAACCATGCTTACTTTCTCCAGCAGGGTAAGCAAGAGCTGGAACGTATGCGATCTCGAGAAGTTTTAGTCTGCCTTCCATAACTGTGGCTACGTTTATCCCACGACCGAGAAAACATATGCTTGATTTGTTCCAGTATTTTTCGGCTAAATGTTTAAGTTTGTCTTCGTTTTCACTTAGTATTCCCTCAATTACCTCAGGAATTTCAATCAACTTTTTCTTCAATAACCTTAATTCAGAAGGCGTTAGTGTTCCGCGTTTCTCAGCTAGTTTTATGGCTAACTTAGCCAAAACTATTAGTTGAGCTGTAAATGTTTTTGTAGCTGCAACACCTATCTCTGGTCCAGAATTTTGACCTATGTAGACTCTTGAGAGGCGAGTTATAGTCGACCCCATCACATTGGTTATACCTAAAATTGATGCTCCACACTCCTTGGCAAACCGTATTGCCGTCAACGTGTCAGCTGTTTCTCCAGACTGGCTTACCGCGAGCACCGAACAGTTGCTATCCAAAATCTTACCATAATGCTCAATAAATTCCGAAGCCTCAACAGGTTTTGCGTCCATGTGAGCTATTTTAGAAAACATGTACGCAGCGGCTAGACAAGCATGGTAGGATGTACCGCATGCGACAAGGAATATGCGACTGGCTGAATTAAGAGTGGCGGCCATTAGGTCGTAATATAGTTCTTGGGTTCTTAGAGCATTTCGTAGTGCAAGAGGTTGCTCATGAATTTCCTTCAACATGAAGTGGGGGTATCCACTTTTCTTTGCCATTTCAGGCGACCAAGTAATAGTTGATAGTTCAAGGCGTTTCGATTCACCTGTTTTTAGGCTGAATATCTTAACGCCCTTACTGGTTAGCACAGCCATCTCGTTCTCTTCAAGAAATGAAGCTTTATTTGTTAATGGCAAAAATGCTGGAACATCCGATGCGCAATACAGTGATTTACCTTTGATACCGATTACAAGAGGACTTTCTTTTCTGGCACAAACAATTTTATCAGGCTCATCTACACTGATAACGGCGATCGCAAAGGATCCTTTAAGTCTCTGGGAGGTCTTTCTAACAGCTTCAGTCAAGCTTGATCCTTTTGCAATAAAATCCTCAATTAAATGCGGAATAACTTCCGTATCTGTTCTTGACTTAAAGATGTGCCCATTTTTCTCAAGTTCCTCATGAAGTTCAAGGAAGTTTTCAATTATACCGTTATGAACAACGGCGATTCTATCCTTACAGTCAACGTGAGGGTGAGCGTTCTCTCTGGATGGCGCACCATGCGTCGCCCATCGAGTATGCCCAATTCCAATTTTACCTGGTAAATCGTCTAAGTCCAGACGACTGTGAATTTGGTCTATTTTTCCAAAATCCTTCTTCAAATATAGGCGACCGCCATGAATAGTTGCCTCACCCGCAGAATCGTAGCCTCTATATTCAAGTCTCTTTAGCGCTGCGTGAAGAACTGGTGCGGCCTTTCCTTCAGTGAGTAGGCAACCGAATATTCCACACATTTAACATTTCACCAACAGAGTTGAAACTCATTTTTCACGGGTTATTTTTTCTAATTTTTGTTTAATAATTTGACTTACTGTTTTTGCATCAGCCTTTCCACGAACCTCTGCCATGACCATTCCCATTAGATGACCATGTGAGTCTGTTCCATGTTTTCGCACCAAATCAATGTTTTTCTGTATAACTTTGTCGATTACAGTCTCCAGTTCAACTATTGAAATCGCCCTAAGCCCAAGCGACTCAACAGCCTGTTTTAAATCTGCTCCCTCGCGTTGAGTGAGCCACGTTAAAATTTCTGGTAGAGATTCCTTTGCTGTTGTTCCTTCATCAATCAACTTGAATGCCCCTTTTATCTGCTCATCCGTCAATTTATCAATAGCCACTCCCTCACGTCTAAGCCCCTTTATAGTCTCGGTTAAAATAGAGGCTATTACAGAAGGAACAACTTTTGTTTCTTGAGCTATTTCTTCGAATAAATCAGCATAGTCTGAGTTTATTACTTGATTAACAAGTTTACGGTTAAGCCCGTACTGTCTCATTAAGCGTTCAATTTTTTGCTCAGGCAATTCAAGTGAAATCTCTCTAAGTTTTCTAAGCCTGTCTTCAGTTACCGGAACAGGTGGGACATCGGTTTCAGGATACATCCTAGCAGCGCCAGGTCTAGGCCGCTCGTATCTAGTCGTTCCATCGGGTCTTGGACCTCTTGTCTCACTTGGGACACCATCAAAAGCTTCTCTGGCTCTTTCTACAACCGCCTTCAATGCATCAACAGCTTTTTCAGGTTTATCTGCAACAAAAACCGCTGAGTCGCCCTCATCGCATTTTAAAAGCCTCTTTAGTTGTGAAGATTCCTCCATGGTTATTCCGTAGCCGGGCAACTCGTCTGTATGAAATATTCCACCTACTCTCCCCCAGAATATTGCCCTGTCAGCCATCTCTGTTCCAAGCCTTACACTGGGTGCAATCTCCATTCCAAGTAAACCAGCGAATTTCGGTAGTTTAACTGCGAAAACTCGGCCTCCGCGATCAAGCGCATTCTTTATGACTCGAGATTTTGTTTCTTTAAAGATTAAGGAGACATCGATAAAGTCTTCTTTAATCTCTTCTTTCTTAGCACCACGTTTCCGTAGACTTTCTCTGATTTTGATCAGAGTTAATTGTCGCTGAACTTCATATTCCACGACTTTGGGGAGCAGTTCGAGCTCCTGACACCCCTTAATCTCAATCAAATTTCCGTCCGAAATTGAGACATTGATATCTTGACGAATTGTTCCAAGCCCACGCTTAACTTTCCCAGTCGCCCTTAAGATACGCCCTATAGTTAAAGCAACTTTTCCAGCTTCTTCAGGCGAGTTAATGACAGGGGCTGTTGCAACTTCGATTAGGGGTATACCGAGACGGTCAATTCGATAATGAATGAGCTCCCCCTCTTCTCCAGTTTTTCTGGCAGCGTCTTCTTCAAGGCATATGATTTGAATTGGAACCTTCTTACCCTCTACCTCGATTTCTCCATTTAGCGCGATAATAGCTGTCCTTTGGAAACCCGTAGTGTTGGATCCATCTATCACTGTTTTTCTCATAACGTGGATTTCATCTACTGGTTTAGCCTTCATCATTGTCGCTGCTGCTAGGCAGATGTCAACAGCTTCTTCGTTTAGACTGTGCGGAGGCTCTTCATCCATTTCTACTAGACAGCTGGTTTCATGGTCAGCCTCATAAATGATGCCTCTTCCTCGCTGGAATTCAAAGAGTGCAGCGGGATCTATCTGCCCCAATTCACTCTGGGTAGGTCTTAGACGTCTGAAGAATAAGGTTTCAGGTTCCTTCATTGATAATTCTGGCTTACAGAGACAGAATAACTTATGAGTTGTTTTGAGTTGCTGATGTATTTCAATACCGACTTTCAATCCCATTTTACCGTAATCGAACCCCATTGTTATTCCGCCCATTCTTTGTACAGCGTTCTCGGTGAGAATTCATAAGCGAGATTTGTTAGCATAATTTTTTTAATTTCTTCCAAGTCCTTTGTCTGGCCATATGCCCACATCAATTTAACGAGGGCTGTTTCAGGTAACATATCCTCGAGCGGGACAACCCCTATTGCTAGCAGATCTCTGCCGGTCTCGTAAACTTTCATGTGGACACGTCCCCAGAGAGTCTGCGAAGTCATTCCCACGAACATTCCCCTCTCGATAGCCTTTTTTATTGCGTCAAAACAATCTCTGCTCACATGCCCAAGCCCGGTTCCCTCAATAATCATGCCGTAGTAGCCCTCATCGATCAGCCACTCTATCATTTTTGGATTGAAACCTGGATGAAACTTAATTAAGGCAACTTTCTCCTCGAAATTCGGTTTTAAAGTAAGTTTACGTTTGGGATCACGTTTCCGATAGTCTTCTGTTAGCATTGTTATTTTGTTTCCCTCAACTCTGGCGAGAGGTTTAGCGTTAATGGATCTGAACGTATCCCTTCGACTTGTATGCATTTTTCGAACTTTTGTACCTCTATGAAGAAGAATGATTTTATCAGTTGTAGTATCATGCATCGCCAAGCTTACTTCAGCGAACGGCGCATTAGCCGCTGCTATAACTGCTGAGAGTAGATTTGAAGCTGCATCTGAGCTTGGTCTATCTGAAGAGCGCTGTGAACCAACCAATATAACTGGAGCTGGTAAGTCTTGAAGAGCGAAACTTAATGCGGCAGCAGTATAGCCCATGGTGTCGGTTCCATGTGGTACTACAATTCCTTCAGCGCCTTCCTCTATGTGGCGAGCTACGGTTTTAGCTATTTCAACCCAGTATTTCGGAGACATATTTTCGCTGAGAATGCTGAATAGAATTTCAGCTCTTACAACTGCAACTTCTGAAAGCTCTGGAACGACTGCGTACAAGTCACTTGCATTTAGCGCTGGGCGTACAGCGCCTGTACGGTAGTCAACACGGCTGGCAATGGTTCCACCTGTGCTTATAATTGATACTTTAGGAAGGCCTGGTTTTTTCTCTGGAGTTGGTGGAGGGACAAATGTTGGTTTTGCTCCTTCTCCAATTTTTTCAACTTTAATTTTTGGTGTTAAGTGAATGCCGATATTGTAGCCGCTTTGAAGTTTAATTTCAATGTGTTTATCATCACCGAGTTCAGATCTGGGCATTAGTAGGCCCTCATATTTTTCGCCGTTCCTGGTGATTCGGATCAGGTTGCCTATACTCAAATTTGCTTTCTCAAGAACTTTGAGAACTTCACCCTTGTAGCCAGTAAGTTCTTTGCTCACTGTTTAAACCAGCCTTTTTGAAACGTAGAGGCCGTCGTGTTTATACTTAAAACGCATGTAGTATCGTCTTGTGCCAATAGCGCTTGTGATGAGAATTTTATTTTTATCATATTCCTCACGTGAAATTTTTTCGGCTTCGGCGAGTAAAATGGCTCCATAGCCCTTATGTTGTATAGCTTCGGCTAAATGTTTACCTAACGGAACCAGTGGCCCATAGACATGTAGTTCACGGACAATTGAAGTTTTATTCGACCGAATCTCTGGTCTATGTGCACTCTCGGATGGAATACGTAGCCTGAGGTAGCCTATCAGCACGTCGTTAACAGGGTCTTCTGCGGATATGAACAGGTCCACACCTTTGGATGTTTCTTGCGTATAAGTGAGAATTTTAATTTCATTGAGGTCAGGCTTGACTTTATCTTTCAGGAATCTATGCCCGACTTCACGGCATCTTATGCATCTGCATCTTATGCCAAGTGCTTTCAATCTTTCAGCGACAAGTTGTCTAAGGTTGCTTCTGTTAACTCCTGCTATGATTAATTTAGCGGGGATGTCCCTTTGAATCCTCATTATTCGAACCCATGGCGGAATAAATTTTTTAATTTCGGCTATAAGGTCCGCTGCTTCTTCTGTTGTGTAAGGTTTGTATTTTCCTTCATGCCACCATTCATAGGCTTTTGTTCCTTCTAGAACTAGACATGGATAAATTTTGATCATATCTGGCTTGAAATCTGGATCTGTGAATATAGTTTGAAATGCTTTAACGTCTCGTTTAAAATTTGAGCCTGGTAGTCCAGGCATCATGTGGTAGCATACTTTTAGACCTGAGTCTTTTAGGATTCTTGTTGCATCAACAACGTCTTGAACTGTGTGCCCACGTTCCACAAGGCGGTATATGTCATCGTAAATGTTTTGAACGCCGAGCTCAACTCTTGTTACGCCCATTTTAAGCAGGTGGTCAGTATGTTTCTCTTTTGCGTAGTCAGGTCTGGTTTCAGCTGTTATGCCTACGTTTCGAATTTTACCTGTTTCAGCTTTTCTCATGGCTTCCTCTAGACTGGTTGAGCCTTTGTTTGTTATCGCATCTAAGCATCTTTGAATAAAGTGTTCTTGATAGTTCATCGGCATAGCTGGAAATGTTCCGCCCATTATAATAAGCTCGGCTTTATCGACGTAGTGACCAATGGCCTGCAACTGTTCAAGTCTATTTCTCACTTGAAGATAAGGATCAAATTTGCTTTGAAGCCCCCTCATAGTTGCAGGTTCATGACCAGTGTAACTTTGCGGAACATATGGAGGGCCTCCCGGACAATAGTTACATTTGCCGTGAGGGCACGGCCATGGTTTAGTCATAACCGCAATTACTGCTACGCCGCTAATTGTTCTGACAATTTTCCTTTTTAGGATTGAGAGAAGTTTAGTTTGTTCATTAGGCTTTAAGCAACTTATAACTTCAGAGTTACTTGGAACGCGTTTCAACTTAGAATCTTCACAGAGCTTAATTTTAATTAAATTTAGGTCTTCTCTTGTTGGGTTAGGAATCCGCATTAGTTCCTCTATGATTTTACGGCAAATGGATTTCAATTTAGCGCCCAACCTAGGGGAGTAAATGAACTAAAAATAATGCCAAAGGAAAAATGTTGTGGAGGAGGCGCTGAGTCTATTTGCCCATCCAGTTTTGCCCAGGCTTCCGACTTAGAATGAGGCGTTTCTCGTAGTTGCGTAGATTCTTAATTCTAGGAATAGGCCTGTGTCTTTCTTTTCTGGCGACCTTTGGAGTTTGACCCTTTACTTTTCCAGCTTTTGTGAGGCTACCGTGAGTTGGCATCTATAAACACCTCGGGCTTATCATCTACTGCCTTTCTATTTAAACATTTATTTTATGTGAGAATCTTCTTCCCTGAAGCATTCCTCGTATAAACCCCGAAGTCCGTTATTTTTCTCAAGGTTTCACTTGTGAATACCGGCCCATCCTTGCATACTCTTAACCCCAATGGATCGAGAACACATTGACCGCATATACCAACTCCACATTTCATGAATCTTTCTAGGCTTGCTTGAACAGGCATATTCTCTCTCTCTGCTTGTTTAAACACCTCATACATTAATCGCTCTCTACCACATGTGTAAATCATGTTGAACTTATTCTCTTCAAGAATCTCTCTAACGGGATCTGAGGCGAAGCCTTTGATGCCGAAGCTTCCATCATCGGTTGTGACTATAAGTCTCGATTTGACTTTCGATAAAATTTTCTTAATTCTATTCATGAACAGCAGTCTTTCAACTGTTTTAACGCCGAGTAGAAATGTTATTTCTGTCTTTTGTTTAACAAGTGCTTCGATTAATGGAATCAGTGGGGCTACCCCCGTTCCTCCACCAACTACTAGAACATTTCCGGAAACTGGAGTGAAGGGTGTGCCGTAAGGTCCTCTAATCCCAATTATGTCTCCGCGTTTTTTCTTATGAAGGGCGGTTGTGGCTTCACCTAGCTTTAGAACTGTGAATCCAGCTCTATCTCCGGGACCGATGAATGATAGGCTTAATGGAATTTCATCGACGCCTGGCACCCATATCATTAGGAATTGCCCTGGCTTTGCATTTGCAGATTGGGGGTCTTGGAAGATAAATGACTTGATATCAGCTGAGGTTTTCTCCACACTTTGTATTTTCACAATTCTTGGATGATTAGCGAGTGTGGGACAGGCCAACAATGTTCTTGACACTTCCATACTTTCTTTTAGCTAAATACGACTGAACACCAGCAATAACCTCATCGAAAACTGCTAGGTCTTTGTAGAAAATTGCTGTACCTATTTGAATTGCGCTTGCTCCAGCCAACATGAATTCAACAGCATCCTGCCACTCTGTTATTCCGCCGCAGCCGATTATTGGAACCTTAACTGCCTCATAGATTTCGTATACGCATCTAATTGCTATTGGTTTTATAGCTGGACCTGAGAGCCCGCCTATTTTATTTGCGAGTATCGGTTTCTTGGTCTCCACATCTATTGCCATTGCTTTTACGCTGTTTATTGCAGTTATAGCGTCTGTTCCAGCTTTTTCAGCTGCTTCCGCTATTTCAACTATGTTTGTTACGTTTGGAGTTAGCTTAGTGAAAATAGGTTTTTTGAGGGTTGATTTTACTTTTCGAACCACTTTACTTACTTCATCCGGGTCTTGCCCGATTTGCGACCCTACTTCTTTTACGTGAGGACATGAGACATCTAATTCAATTGCATCGGCCCCTGCTTTTTCAGCCTCTTTAGCAACTGCTGCAAATTCATTTGCGGTTAATCCATATATGCTAACTACCACTGGAACACCTGCTCTTTTTGCAACTTTAATTTCATCCGCAAATTCTTTAATCCCTGGATTCGGAAGCCCCATGGCATTAAGAAGCCCGCACCGAACTTCAACTACGGTAGGATTTGAGTACCCTTCACGAGCCTTAATTCCAATTGATTTGGTTACTACAGCCCCAGCTCCTGCCTCCGCAATTCTTCTTAACAGTGATCCGGATAAACCAAGTACGCCCGCCGCATTCATTGTGGGATTTCTAAGTTTCATTCCAGCTATGTTGACCGTTAGATTTGGCTTCAATTGGTTTAGCCCCTTTTGAATGGTTATTATGCGGAGTTCACATAAATATTGGGTTTTGCGATAGGTAAAATGCTTAATTCATTCTGTTAAGCCTGCTTAGCCAGGTTTCGTTGAGATGTTTATTTTCGGTACTATAACAATTGAATTTCACTAGCTCTATTCTATGGTCTAGCACTTTGCGTGGAAAGTACTTCTGTTAGTGGGGCTTAAGCTGGTCCGTATATGTACTGGACGCCGTTTATGCCGCCAAGTCTTATTTTCCATACACTGCCTGTAGTCCGAGTATGTCGCCTAATCCCAGTGTTTGCTTGTAGGTTTCGCCGTAGTTGCTGTAGCCATACATTGTTAGCCAGTAGTCTTTGTCAGCGTAAAGATCGTCTAAGCCGCACCAGTGTCCAAACTCGTGGGTCATTATGTTTTGGACATCCATTTTGCCTGCTTCGCCGCTGAGACTCCACTTATAGAAGGTGTTCATCTTTGTGTCTGTTTCAAGAATTTCGTCGCCACTATACCAGATGTATGTAACAGCTATCACGCCAGCTCTATAGGCGCCCCACGCAACAACATTGTAATTATCTCGTTTTCCGGCACTCCTATCAATGATGCCTTGGTAAGAAAACACTACGAAACTAGTTTGGCCATCCCATGTATCCGTGGATGTCGTGATGGCTGACACCACAGCGAATGCGGAGAAGCCATACTTGTTTTTGGGGTTTACCCAGTAGTTTGCTGTAACATACCAATGGAAAGCTAACAGCTTATAATCAGGGTTTGTCGCTGAATTGTCTGTGGTTGGAATCGCCTTCAGGGTAACAGGACTATCGCCATACCATTCTACAACCATTAGGTGGGTGGATGATTCTTTAGCAAAGACAGATAGAGACAGCGTGGCAATAAGAGACAGCGCGACCAGGGTGGCTAAAGCCAGAGAACCAATTTTCCTCATATTCTAGCTCCTTACTGAAAATGATTTCTTCAGTTTATAAATGTCTTTTGAAAAAGAGCTCTACAATGCCAAATAAGAAAAAAGCCTTTTTTAAGCTCGGTAGCCATTAGCAATTCGGCTATAGCCATTAAGCTGAGGAGAACCGATGATGGAGGATGTGGATTGAAGGCTGTTATTGTCGAGTCTGTAATAGGTATTTTAGGTTTCAATGAAGATAATAGAATAATAGACAAGATTCTGTTTCCAAGGAATGCTGAGAAAATAGCTGAAATTCTTGGAAAGATTGAGAGCGGCGAGGCTCCAAGCGAAGTTTTAGAGCTTATAGGCAGACTACAGGAGAAAGAATACAAAACATTCGTTTTTGAGAGCGACAGCTTAGCAAGAGCTGTCAATAAAGAAACTGGTGTTAATATAAAAGTTGAAAAACCGAGTGCCGCTGGTCAAGAGTTACGTGAAAATTTCGATAGGATCGCTGTTGAAATAGGCTTCGCTAAGAAGCCAGAGGAAATTCATAGTTTAATCCGCGAAGTCTCCGTAATTATTACTCGTGCTGGGATTCGACGAGCTGCTGAAAGAAAAGATCAACTAATTGCGCAAACAATTCAGGCGATAGACGAATTAGATAAGGCTCTTAACCTTTTTTCAAGTAGGATCCGTGAATGGTATGGGCTGCATTTTCCAGAGATGAGTAGGCTTGTTGATAAACATGAAACATATCTTAGACTCGTTGCGGAACTAGGTGAAAGAGGCAACTTCACAGTTGAGAGACTTGAAGAAGAAGGATTGCCGAGCGATAAGGCTAGATCTATCGCGGATTCAGCTAAAACTTCTATGGGAGCAGACATCAGTGAAGTAGATTTAGAGAAAATTCGGGTAATGTGTAAAAAAGCTACTGAGCTTTACGCTGTTAGAAGTGACTTAGAAAATTACGTTAATAAAACGATGGAAGAGGTTGCGCCTAATATCACTGATTTAGTTGGCGCTTCACTGGGTGCACGTCTAATAGCTCTGGCTGGTGGACTGGAAAACTTGGCGAAGATGCCTGCGAGTACAGTACAGGTTTTAGGCGCTGAGAAAGCGTTGTTCAGGTCAATTAGGACTGGTGTGAAACCTCCAAAGCACGGAGTAATTTTTCAACATCCATCCCTCCATTCAGCACAACGTTGGCAGAGAGGAAAAATAGCTAGAGCTTTAGCTGGAAAATTATCCATAGCTGCCAGAGTTGATGCGTTCTCAGATAAACCAACACTCAGCCCATTGAAAACTGATTTTGAAAAACGGGTAGCTGAGATTCAAGAGAAATATAAACAGCCACCGCAACCTCCAAAGAAGGGAAGAAGAACTGCCGATAAGAGTTAAACCTAGTAAAGATTTTCCGGGAGTTTACTGGACTTATTTAGAGGATGGAAGTGAAAGACCTGCCACCCTAAATCTCACACCTGGAAAGTCTGTTTATGGAGAAAGATTGGTCAAGTATAAAGGCCAAGAGTATCGAGTATGGGATCCTTTTAGAAGCAAGCTTGCTGCAGCAATTTTAAAAGGGCTCAAATCTGTTCCAATCCAACCGAGACAAAAAGTGCTTTATTTAGGTGCTGCAAGCGGGACGACCCCTAGTCATGTTTCTGACATTGTCGGACCTGAAGGGCATGTTTACTGTGTTGAGTTTGCGCCTCGTGTTTTAAGGGAGCTTGTTGACAATGTTTGTGCGTTTAGGGGAAATATGTCGCCTATTTTAGCTGACGCAAGACTTCCAGATAGCTACAGAATGCTTGTTGGCGTTATGGATGACGTCTATTGTGATATAGCGCAACCTGAGCAGGCACGTGTCTTAGCTGATAACGCTGACATGTTCCTAAGAAAAAATGGAGGAGCTATGTTAGCTATTAAAGCTAGAAGCATTGATGTATCGAAGCCTCCATCAGAGATATACGAGCGGGAAATTAAGATACTGCAAAAACGGGATTTTAAAATCTTAGAGGTAATTCACTTAGAACCATACGACAAGGCTCATCTGATGGTCGTAGCAAAATACAGAGGTTAGAGTGGAAATGTCAGATCGCTATGAACGCTTACTTAGGACATTCTTCAAAGATGAAGCAAAAAAATTAAATCAACACCTTCCAAAGGCAACAAAAAGCCTTAGCGAACTGCTTACTGAAGATGAGCCCAGTGTTGAAACTATGAGTGGAAGCCAAGTTATAATGAAGAAGAGCGAGCTTGTGGAAATGGCGAAAATAGTCCCAAAAGATTACCAAGATAAGCTTAGGCTACCGATAATTGTTCTTAGAAGGATTGAATTGGGAAGAGGCACGTTTTCTGTTCTGGGAGATAACATTGAAAAGTTTACAGTTAGGCGCATTCTTGAAATGACAAAATTATCATTTGATGCTATGGATAAGGAAAAGGAGGATTTCTTTATTTATCGACCGCAAGTTCAGGAGCTGTTAAGAAGATTTAAGTCATTAATTGTAATTGCTTTTGGCACACCACCAGATATGGAGTTCTAAAAATCATAGCCTTAATTGTTTACCTCCAGCTTCATCAATTCCTCACCTACGTTCACTTTTTTGCCTTTACTGTTCACTAAAATCACGCATTCTACATTCTCCTTATGACAGAATGAACATTCGCCTATGGTTAAATCCTAATTAGGTGTAGTCGCCTTTACCCACGATTAGTTTCAGTTACCTCCACTACGAGTTTATTCGCGGTGTTTTAAATAGAGGTTTATACTGTCTTTTTGGTTGGTTAATTATGACAGCTGAAAATACGCCTAAAGAAGCTTTAACGCAGATAGAAATTGAACATAAGCGTGCGGAGTTTGTTGAGAGGTATGGCTTGGAGATAGGTAACCAGGTAACTGAACTTTTTATTCCAGTTGCTGAAAAATACGGCAAGGATGTGGCTGATGTTCTTTCTCAAGAAAAAATAGATAAAGATATGTTGGCTGAAAAACTCGGTTTAAAAATGAGAGAGCTTGAAAAATACTCTTTTCCGGAGCTTGAAAACAGCCTAATAAATAGGATTCGCTTCGCACGGGACATTAATACAGAGGGAACCATCTGCATTTCTCCTAAAAACGAAAAAAAAGGAAACTATCGTGCCTTTATACCTGCAATCGAATACGCAAATACATCAAAAGAGCTTACGGAAAGCATGGCGTCTTGGATGGGGATAAAGAAGCTTCCTAAGCCTCAACTCAAAAAAGGTGCCACGCTACCAATTTATAACCTACAGAGATCTTGTACTCCAGCCATTTACTTAGTATGTTTGGCAAGATTCGGTCTTGTTAAAAGGGAGCATATTGAGAACGCTGATAAAATAATTGAGATGTTCAAGGTAAGAGCGTGGATACGGTGTGATGAGAACTGGAATCCGCTTCCATTCCATGAGCCGAAGTATATCACAGTCTACAGGCTTAAAAATGAAGAGCGCTTATCATACGAGGAAATAGCTAAAAGGCTTGGAGAACCTCAAGATAAGCTCTATAAACTCATTTACTATGCTAAGAACCCAGAGTTATATCTAAAATGGAAACAAGAATACCGTAGACGAAGGTTGAGTAAACGCCCCACAAACGCCGACTAACTAACCTATCTGTGACCTCACTTCTCTTTCTATCTTTCCTGCTGGTTTCCATGATTTTCGCACAAAATCCGGATAAGAACCGTGTTGTTTTATCCAATTTACTAGGAAGACCTTGGTTTTGGGATCGGCCATATATCCGCTTCCAAAATCGCCGTATTTTTCTCTTAATTTAGCAACGATTTCATCTCTTCTCACTTTTGCGAGAATTGACGCTGCCGAAACAACAGGATAAGTTACATCCGCCTTATGTTCAGATACTATAGTTAGTGAAAAGGGCAGCATCTCTTTTATTTGCGACCCAAAGCGTTCAGCCACTGTGTCGGATGCGTCTACGTAGGCTGTTTCAGGTTTTAGTTTTTTAATAACTTCAGCCATTGCCTTTGCTTCAAGTAAGTTGAGTTTATGAAGTTTCTTTCCAGTTAATACAACTTTATCGATTTCTGCGGGGCTTAATTCAATGATTTCATATTTGATGGCAATTTTCTTTATTTCTTCAGCTAGTTTCTCTCTGCGTTTAGGAGAGAGTTGTTTTGAATCTTTAACTCTTAGCGACTTAAGTAATGGAATTTGATCATCATTTATTAGAACTCCCGCTATGACTAGTGGACCTATTATTGGTCCTCTCCCCGCATCATCCACGCCAGCAATTAGTTTTGGCAATTTAGCACCTCTTTTAAACAGGCATCTCAAACTCATAGTTAAGGTGAAGCTTTTTGAATATTTTCGTAACCGGGCGACC
>Ga0315309_1000803_pt1 | contig 19156 bp, 20 predicted proteins | sample TDP4_MG_FD_203080 | JGI IMG/M metagenome (GOLD analysis project Ga0315309, IMG submission 203080) | Freshwater sediment microbial communities from Lake Towuti, South Sulawesi, Indonesia - TDP4 | ecosystem: Environmental > Aquatic > Freshwater > Lake > Sediment | place: Indonesia: South Sulawesi... | reverse complement strand
GATGGGGTCGCCTTCCTCAACTTTGAAGCTCACGGGGCTACATACAGGTTCACTTTCGTTACGGTCTGCTCGTTTGTCTCTCCCGCCTTTGCGGAATTTGTCAGGTGGCTTCTCGATACGGTTTTCATCTATCGAGACACCTCAGACTACGCCGCTGACAGGCATTTACGACGAGGAACACCCCTCAGTTCCTAAGAACTCAAAGAGCTTATCTTGGCACGCCGAAGCTTCGCTTCGCCACTCCTAACTTCTACAGGCTCTTTTTATGTAAACAGGAGCTTTATAACTTCGTCTTCTGTTTTCTCCCGCACCGACCTCAATACCCTCTCCCAGGAACTATTTATCTCTATCTTGCCGGATTTGAGCATAAATCCATCGGAAATAGGCGCCGGCTCAGAGGAGAGTTTCAGGCTACCTTTCTTCCCAGCCTTCACCAATTCAGCGTTTACGCTATCAATCAACTTCTGGTCGATTCTACCCTTATCCTTTTCCCCAGTAACTACCAGCTCTTCGCCAGTCTGGCAGCTCTCCAGCATAATTCTCTTTACTAACTCTCGATAATCTCTTCCATCTAAATTCCTTATTCTCTTTTCGACTTCCTGATAAAGCTCTTCCAGAATTCTCTGTTTCTCTGCCAGTATCCGCTTCCGCGACTCCAGAGAAGCTAAGGTCACAATTCTTTCCCTGACCTTCCGTGCATTTTCTTCTCCTTCTCGGGTGAGCTGTTGCGCCAATCTTTCTGCCTCTCTTTTGCCTTCTCCAATTATCTGGGAAGCACGAGATTTTGCTTCGTCGAGAATTTTCCTTATCTCCTCTTCGCTATCCTGAATAATCTTCTTAAGAATTTGCTCAAGAGACATAGGAATCCTCAACTATGGGAATAAAACCCTACACTACAATTACAAATTTCGGATTTCAAATTACCCATTACTATAGTCAAGCTTTCGCTTGACACTCCATTACTTATGACATTATCCCAGTCGAATCCCGGTAAGCAGGAAGAAAGAAGCTACCAATCCCAAAAGGGCGTAGGTTTCTACCACAGCACCATAAATCAAAGCTCTCATTTCTGCCCCGGGTTGTTTTGCCGCCACCCCTATTCCGGCAGCACAGACCTTTCCCTGGTGAATAGCCGAAATGCACCCGGAAAGAGCGATGGGCATGCAGGCGCCAAAGATTTGCAGGCCCTGAAGTAAGGTAATGGAAGGAATTTGCCCAGTCAGAAGGCCCAATTTGACAATAACCAAAAACCCAATGACAAAACCATAAAATCCTTGAGTTCCCGGCAGTGCTACCAGTAGAAACATCCTGCCAAATTTTTCCGGACTCTCAGAGAGGACACCATTTGCTGCCGAACCAGCCAGCCCTACACCTATGCTGGACCCAATACCAGCCATAAATACCGCCATCGCTCCGCCAATAATCGCAACTACCAGACCTTCCATTTTGACCTCCCCATAATACGAATTTCAAATTAAAGATTTCAAATTACAAATTATAAATTTCAGATTTCAAATGCAGGGAACAAACTATCTTATTATCGTATATCTCCTCTCTTCAGCAAAAGGTTTGAAGACTTCCCCGCCGCCTTCAAAAAACTTCATAAAAAACTCCAAATACTGTAACCTGGAAGTATGAACATATCCTCCAAATGCATTTATTACCATATTAAATAGATGTGCCAGGACAAAGAGGACAATCACTAAAAGAAGCCCAACATAGGGGATTCCGGAAATGAGACCTAAGATTTCATTAATTGCAGAAGCCAAAAGACATGAAGTCAAGCCTAATGCGAACAGTCTCAGATAAGAAAGTATATCGGCTAAGGAATTGCCTGCGACCACTCCGTACCAGCCAAACAAGCACCAGAAGAGCTTGAACAACACTCCCCTGTTTGTAGTCCACTGATAATAAAAGATTGTTAAACTGCTAAGAGAAAATAGTCCTATACTCATTATGACCAGAATAGGTAGGGAAGGTAAAACCTTGAACAAATAGATGGCTATAAGTAGTGGAAGCGAAGCTTGTATGCCCAAGGCAGGCATTTCTCTAAAAAGAGCGTTCTGCCAGTCTTTCTCTTTTATCTCTCTAAATAATCTTATGGTTACTCCCGTCCCGACCTGGATAAAGCCCAGAGCTACTGCCAATACTAAGAAAAAGAGCGGATTTTTTGTGGGGTCAAAAGCAACAACTGCTTCCTTCATACCTTTCAGGGAGTTGAAACCCGCTGGCAATCTGTCAATTATGTCACCAAACCAGCCACCCGTCACTGCGCCCCAAAAAATAGAAGCGAAACCCCCATAACTAATTAGACGGAAAAAACGCCTCCCCGTCGGCCCCATCTTCAATTTCTTCAAAGCCAGCCAGGAAAGGATAACCAGAACTATACCATATCCTGCATCAGTAACACAAAGGCCGAAGAAGAGCGCAAAGAATAGGGCCAGATAGGGTGTGGGATCGATACCACCATATATGGGCCGACCATAGAGGTCAGTAACGACCTCAAAGGGCTGAACTGCTTTTCTATTTTCCAGAACCACCGGTACCTTTTCGCCTTTCCCGGGAGAAGAAACAACTATTTCTATCTCGGGATATTTCTCTTCTAAAGTCTTCTTTAACCTCTCTACCCGGCTCGCCTGAATCCAGCCAGAAAGGAGAAAGGAACCTCTGGTACGGGCCAGGAAATTTCCCGCTTCTTCCTTTTTCTGGAGATTGTAGTAGTGGTCGTACAGCACCATAACCTGTGGCTTGTAGCGCAATAGGGAAGCGGCCTCTCTCTTCAGCTCTTCTTCTCTCCTTATTGTTTCTTCTATCTCCCGTTCAATCTCAACGATGTAGCCCCGAGGAGAAAGAGCAACTTCTGGCAAAAGAATTCCCTCAAATTCGTGCTTCTTTAGTACGGGTGCGACAATATCTTCCTCCTCTTTTATAAAGAGAACCACTCCATATATGGAAGTCTTGTCTCGTCCGACTTCACACCAGTAACTTCGTGATGAACTCTTTTCCAATTCTTCTAATAACTTCTTATAAGCTTTCACCGGCAGGAATCCCGGCACTACACGAGTCTTATCTGTATCGATGAGACGAGACAATTCTAAAGTCAAATTTGTCCACGGAATTAAGCTTCTTCTCTGTTCCTGGAGTCTTTTCCTCTCAACCTCCAATTTGCCCAATTCCTCTTCTACACTCCTGCACTCCTCGTAGGTCCCATCCAAGTTGAAAGTCTCCAGGATGTGGTCAAGTTGCACTCGGTCCAGAGCCAATCTTTCCTGAGTCAAACCTTCCAAAAATGTAGATTTCTCCTCAAACCCGGCGAAAAATTCGAGGAGGTATCGAACTTTTCTCATTCTCTCGAGAAAAACGTCTTCCCCCTTTGACTCCACAAAATAGTCTTCACTGAACTCTTTTCGCAGATCATTAATCTCCACAAATCCCCGCTTATAGAGGAGTTCGATTACGTCTTCCCGAATAGAATTATGCCCGATTATCTGAATTTTTTTTATTTCAGAAATTGCCATTCTATTTCAGCCCAATTCCCATCTGCTGGAGTACCCGACTCAGTGCCTTGGGCAAGCGGGGCCTCACCTTCTCTCTCAGTTTCTCTATTTCCTCTCTTTCTCTCGCAGCAATCTCCTGGCTCTCCTTAAGCGCATCCTCTTCCGCTCGATTAGCCAGTTCTGCCATTGCTTTCTGCGTCTTTTCCCTGGCCTGAAAAACCATTTCTTTCTTTTTCTTCAATGCATCCTGCACTATAGCCTCGGCTTGAAGTTGTGCCTGTTTTATCTTCTCGCTGCAATCTCTTTCGACTTCTCTTATTTTCTCAATTGCCGGAGTCACCATTCTATTTCGCTCATAATCAAAAATACCCCATCCTTGAGGATAGGGATTTCGGACAAAAATTTCTAATTCCGATTTTTACCATTTAGTAGAATATAATAAAATGTCCTCTAAAGTCAAGAATTTTCTTGACATTTAGCACATTTTTTAGTATATATCAAGTACAAAATTAGGCAGAAATGGATAAACTCAGTTGATTCAGCAGACCCTGGTGCTCATAAAGCCTGACGGCTTAAAGAAGTCTTTAACCGGAAATATTCTAACTCGCCTTTCGGAAACGAAGCTGGAAATCGCCGCAGCCAAGATTGTCCGCGTCAGCCGAGAACTGGCCGAAGAACACTACTGCCATATGAAGGGTAAGCCTTTCTATGAGGAGCTTATCAGGTATATCCGGGGAGAACTCCATGAAAGGAGAAAGGTCCTGGCTATGGTATACCACGGAGAGGATGCCATAAAAAAGGTCAGAGAGATTGCTGGCGCCACCAATCCCGAAGAGGCTGACCCTGTCTCCATAAGAGGCGCCTATGGCCGTATTACCACTACTGGCCTGTATGAAAATGTAATACATACTTCTACAAACGAGGCAGAAGCGGAGAGGGAAATAAAACTCTGGTTTGAACCAGATGAGATAATATACGAACTGTATCCCAGTGAAGAGGTAATGCTCAAAAAGGTCAGGAAGAGGGTCTGGAAGAAGTAACTCTATGGCTAAAAACAAGGTTTACATTATTGACGTGACCAATAGGGATGGCGTCCAGACTGCCAAGCTCGGCTTGGCTAAGTTAGAAAAGACGATGATCAATATCTATCTCAATGAGATGGGGATCTATCAGAGCGAGTTCGGGTTCCCGGTAACCCGCCATGAGAACAATTATTTGAACGCTAACCTCGAGCTGGCGAAAATGGGACTGCTTAAGCCGATTATCCTATCCGGATGGATTAGGGCAATCGAGGAAGATGTGGACGAAGCTACCCGGCTCACTCGAGTAAAACATCTAAATCTCTCTATTTCGACTTCCGAGCAGATGCTGCGGGGAAAATTCGAAGGCAGGAAGACCAGGGAAGACATAATTAGAATGATGACAGATGCCTGTGACCGCGCTAGAGAAAAGGGAATAGAAACTTTCGGCGTCAATGCCGAGGATGCATCTCGGACTGACAATGAATTTTTGATAAGGTTTTCTCAGGCAGCAAAAGACCACGGTGCCTGCCGTATTCGCTATTGCGACACTCTGGGTTATGATGACCCCTTCACTATCTATGAAAGGGTCAAACTCCTGGCTCAAGAAGTGAAATTGCCAGTTGAATTACACTGCCATAACGATCTGGGGCTGGCAGTAGCTTGCTCGGTGGCTGGGGCTAAGGCAGCGATTGATGCCGGTGTTGATGCCTATATTAACACCACGGTCAATGGAATGGGCGAAAGATGTGGGAATGCCGACCTCGTTTCTGTGATTCTGGCTATTAAGAAAGCTAAGGGATTCGAAAATAGATATGTGCTGGACGAGAGGGTAAAACTTTCTTGCGCCTGGAAGATTGCTAAATATGCTTCATACGCATTTGGTGTTCCTATTCCCATAAACCAGCCAGCGGTCGGCTCAAATGCCTTTGCCCACGAATCGGGCATCCACGCTGATGGTGCATTAAAGGACCGAAGAAATTATGAACTTTACGATTTTGAAGAACTGGGTCGAGGAGAACCGGAAATTATAGAAACCGGAAGACAGATTACTGCTGGCGAGTACAGCGGAATTAAGGGTTTCAGGAACGTCTACGGAAAGTTGGAGATAGAATTTAAGAATGACGAAGAGGCGAGAGAAATACTGGAATTGGCTCGCTATGCGAATGTCCACACCCAGAAGCCACTCACTGATGGAGAGCTTCGCTTTATCGCCCAATATCCTGAGCAGGCAAGAAAGATAATGACAGTTACGCCTTGACTTATTTCCTGTTTCTTACTTTTTCTAACCTCTTTTTCTGTTCTTCCAGCACCTTAAATAGTATACCCGGCGTATCGGGAACCTTCCTATAAAGATTCATCATCCTATCAATCTTAGCTAAATTTTTTTCGACCCTCAAAGCGAACTGCTTATTGTAGCTTTGTTCAGAATAGTCCTTATTCAGAACCTCCCTAAACAGACTTTTTAAGTCCTTATACCTTGGTACGAGCCCGGTGGGAGTTTCCAGTGCCTCGACTTCCCGATGTACTCGTAGCTCCATCCACTTAAACCAGACCTTCTTGTCCGACTTGCTGTTTAAAAAATTTCCATTCGCATCCTTGAGAAAATAGTTTGCAGAAAAGATGACCGGGCAAGTCTTCAATCCCTTACCAAAATTCAGATTATCCTGGATGTACCTGGCTATGGGTATGGAAAGAAAATCCAGGTTAGACATGGGATTATGTTTCCTGACCCCTTCTTTGCCCAGGGTTGCCGCTGTAGTTTCTGATTCCAGACAGGCGCCTTTGGTTATTATGCCGTGCACCCAGTCAAAAGACTCCTCCACCGGGACACAGGTATCTGAGTCCCTGCCTCCGTAAACTATTCCCCCGATGGGAACGCCTTCAGGATTGTGGACCTCCTTGTCCACAGTCCTAAGAACTTCTATTCCCAGAGTAAACCGCGCATTAGCATGCGATGGTTTTATCTCGACACCTCTGGCGTCTCTCTTACCCGGCCTCCATTCTCCCGAATGGTTAATTCCTCGCTCTGGGACTTCTCCATCCTTGCCCATCCAGTAGGGGAAACCTCCTTCAGTAACCAGAACATTGGAGAATACGATTTCGCCCGGGCTGTTGAGTGCCTCCCAAAGCACGGGGTCGTCTATTGAATTCACGCCCTGGATTATCCCGAATATTCCTTTTTCTGCATTGGCCGCCCGGATGGTACCATCTTTCTTCCTCAAATATGCTATGTCATCCCCTACTATCGTCTCGTTTTCTAACATCGCCGTTGCCGTTTTCCCACAGAGAGAAGGGAAAGCACCGCTAAAGTAAGTAACCCTGTTATTTGGTCCACGCACTCCCATAATAAACATATGCTCCGTTAACCACCCTTCCTTTGATGCCAGACTTATTCCCAGTCGCATGGCGAGCTTTTTTAGTCCTATTGTGTTTCCTCCATATTGGGTATTCATACTATATACTATGTCTTCCTCAGTATCAATGAATACCCTGCGGTCTTTGATGTTCTTGCTCACGGAATTTTCCAGTTCTCCCTGTGAATGTACGAACTTGAAGAACCTGTCAGAGCGACCAAGTCTTATGAACTCTTCATAGCCTGGCCGGTAGAGAAGCTGTTCACTGTGGGCAACATAGGTGGAATCGGTAAGCTGGACACAGGGTATAGAGAACTCAGACCCGGAAGGACCAAGAGAGAAAAAGAGGACGTACATCTTCTGCCCTTTCATAATATTTTTGAGAATGGTATTAATCTCCTTAAGTCCTTTCTGTTTGTCAATCGAATTCAGACTTGGACCTAAATCAACACCCTCTGGTAGAAGGAACCTGGTATTCTTTCTATCTCTCCCCTGGTCATAGTATCCATCAAAGTGAACGGTATGTCCGGGAATAGCAAGGCTCCTTTCTTCGGCTGTCCTTATTGCTTCCTCTCTAATATAGTGTCTATCTTCCGGTGCATCCGTGCAGACAAAGATAGTCTCAGGATTGCATAATTTTATATACTCAGCAATGAATTGGAAAAGTTTCGGATTATCTATTCTGCTAAGTCTATTGAAATCTTCTTGACTTACCCTATTTCTGATTAGTCTTAGTGCATCCATCGGAAATACCATCCATCAGGGCATCCTCACCACATCGCCGCGGTGCAAAGCCTCTCCTTCCAGGATTGTAGCTACAGCAAACTTCTTCTCCACCTTTTTTATCTCAATCTTTCCGACATAAGTTTCTTCAGCTCCCAGACTGAGTCCTGTGTCAGGGTCTATCAACTCTTCGCCGATTTTGTAGGCCTGGAGCACCTGGCCGACCCCAATCCCAGCATCTGTTCCGGCATTAACATAAACGTTACCGTTGCTTACTTTGACTACTTTAGCCTGCCAGGGAACTGTTTCCATCCGCTCCACAATTCGATTTACGATTTTTTCTATACATTCACGTGTTGCCTTACCCAATGGGGTCTTGACCGATAACCCACCGCCGACAATATTGCCAGTCTTAATTACGCCAGCCAGGACCACACCAACAGAGGTTGCACTGGCCTCCTCACTTTTCGCTTCCAGAATTACTCCGGTCGTTGCATCGTACATGCGGATGTCACAGGCCACATGAGCGCTTGTCGTTTTGAGGCCTGCTCCCGCCTTCTTTTTCAGAAGGATTCCACCCACTCCTGCAGCGCTGACTTTCTCCTCAAACTCAGTAACTGCTCCCCGCACCAGGACCTGGGCACCCAATATTTCGCCTATCTTGGCTGCGGTCTCCCTCCTTACCCTACCCTCCTCAGCCAAGTCCTGCTCCTGGATTATGTCGCCAATCTCTTTCCTTTCCAGAAGGATAAACTCACCTGTCTCATACAGGGCAGTAGTGAGCATCTCCGCCATGCCTGAACCAATCTTCCAGTGGGCAGCCGGTACCTTCATTTCAAAATCCATAACGGCAATTCTTTTTTTGGGTCCCTTACGCTCTTCGCGTTCAGAGGAAGACTTCACTTGAGCCTGGGCACAGCTCACAAGGAAGACCAGTGACAGAATCGCAAAGTTATCTAAAATTTTCCTCATAGTCGGCTTCTCCTTTCATTGGGAAAACCTCTTCAGAAGCTTCGTAGCTATCTCTTCTACCTTTTCCTTATTTTCTCCTTTAGCCTTCTCCTTTATTCTGTTCAAAGCTGCATTCCTGGCTTGAACGTAGTCCTGTTCAGAAATCTCGAACAAATTGTAACAGTTGTAGAAATAGTCGAAACCTTCTCGAGTTGTTTTTTCTATTTTCTCATAATAGATTTCTTTCGGTTTTAAATTGTGAATGTCGAGATTTTCAATAACCAGCTCCAAACTGTCAGTCAAAAACTCGCTTGACGCGGCATCGCCCCAGCCCAATTCACTTAGAGCTTCACTGAACTCACTCCCAAGCTTCATCTTCATACCTTGGGTAATGTTCTTAACCGCTTCCGCCTTAGCTTGACGCAGTGCCAGAGAGAATTCGGCTTGGCCAGTGGTCCCGCCGCTAAAGTAAAGAATGGGCTCCTCAATGGATAACGGAGTGGATATCCAGTCCGGCCTCTCCGGGAGGCTTCTCTCTACTATCCTCTCTGCACCAATTACTGGAAGTTTCCTAGGAGTGGCACATCCTTCGTAGATCGTAAATAAGAAAAGAATTGAACAGAAAATAATCAGGTTTCTCAATCACTTCTCCATCATTCTATATACGAAATAGCTACATTAACACCGCCGTGTTCGTTCTCCACCAAATTAATATTGCATTCTTTCCCCTCCCGAGAGAAAAGGAGCTGTCCAACATTAGCGCCGGGCCAATAATCGGCCCGCACCAGGCCATAGCCTTTCTTCTCCATTTCTCGCATATAGAAGTTCGCAACCCTGTCTATAGGATCGGAAGTAGTGAAATTGAGAGTTGACACATTGTCCTGGTTGGAGACCTTTATGTTCGTCGCTCCCATATAAATAGGAATTCCCTTGACGTCTTTTTTGATTCCCGCTTGCTTGAAGGAATCTACCTTCGCCTTCAGCCGTTGGGGAATTTTCTTCCTTATCCAAACCCTATCTTTTTCAGTTACGATATCACGACCCAGGATAGAAAAATGTTCACCGAGCAAGGCTTTTAGAGGAAAGCTTTTAGTGAAAATATACCATCCGCTAAGAAATAGAACGACCAAAATAGAAAAGATCTTTACCACAAGATTAGCCCTCTGCCTTAGAGAAGCGGTGGTCTCGCCCGGAAGCGCGGTTTCTGTCTCCAATGGGGCCTCTTCCTGAGTAGTCTCCTTCTCCTTTTTTTGTTGCGACTCGGAAATCTTAGATAGAACTCTAATGACGAGCGGGTGAGAAATTTTCCGCTCTCTTTTTCCGAATTTCGCACCCCGTTCTGGAACTTCTTCCGCCATTTACCACCTCCTGGCATACCGTTCAACTTCTCAATAGTTCCACTATCCTCTCCAGTTCCTCCAACGAATAGTATTCAATCTCTATTTTGCCCCGGAATTTGGCTCCTTCTCCTCCGGAAAACCTCTTCGACCCAACTGTCTTAATCCTCACTTTGGTGCCCAGAATCCTCTGTAGCTCTTCCTCAAGGTCAATAACCTCAGGAATCCTGGCCTTCGGGGAAACTCTTTTTTCTGAACGCCTCTTCCTGAACCCAAATCTTTGCACAATATCTTCTGTCTCCCGGACTGTCAACTTCTGCTGAACTATCCTCCTGGCTAGCCTTGCCCTTATCTTCTCATCTTCAATGGAGAGAAGCGCCCTGGCATGTCCTGCCGACATAAGATTGCGGGAAAGGAGCTTTCTCATCTCTTCCGGCAGATTGAGAAGCCTTAGAGTATTAGCAACAGTTGACCTGGTCTTCCCCAAATGGTCAGCCAATTCTTGCTGGGTTAGATTGAACTCCTTCATCAGCCTCTCAAATGCTATTGCTTCCTCTATCGGGTTCAAATTTTCTCTCTGGATATTCTCAATTAAGGATATCTCAAACATCTCCCTATCGGTAACTTTCCTAACCACCGCCGGAATCTCTTTGAGCTGGGCCATTTTGGCTGCGCTCCAGCGCCTCTCTCCCACCACCAGTTGGTAGTCATCCCCAGAAGGAGAAACAATTATTGGTTGAACTACACCGTCTCTCCTTATAGAATTCGCTAATTCCTCCAACTTCCCCTGGTCGAACTGCATCCTAGACTGATACTTATTAGGCTTTATCTTATTTATATCAATACTCACAACCTCCATCGGAGTTAACCGTGATATCTTGGGAATCAATGCCTCTATCCCTTTGCCCAGCGCCTTGCGCATTTCAATTACCTCCAGAAATTCAGCTCTCCTCTTCTATTTTCACTCCATTTCTGCTAAGGAACTCCCGCGTCAATGAAAGGTATGCCTGTGCACCCTTCGAATCCCTACTATACAGGATAACAGGTTTGCCAAAACCAGGAGCCTCGGCGAGTCGCACATTTCTCGGAATTTTCGTCTGGTACACCGCCTGTTTAAAGAACCTATTTACTTCCTCAACTACCTGGGAAGAGAGACTGAGCCTGCCGTCAAACATAGTCAAAACAACACCTTCAATCTCGAGTCCGGGATTCAGGTTCTCTCTTACTAACCTCAAAGTTTCCATTAGTTGCCCCAAACCCTCGAGAGCGTAATACTCACACTGAATGGGGATAATTACCGAATGGGCCGCGGTTAGCGAATTAACTGTGAGGAGCCCCAGAGAGGGCGGACAATCCAGGAGAATGTATTTGTAAATCTTATCGAGTCCGTTAAGTGCTTTGCTCAGTCTCGTCTCCCGAGAAATGAGCGCTACCAGCTCCACCTCTGCGCCAATCAAATCCACATTTGCTGGAATCAGGTCGAGCCAGTCAATCTCGGTGGGAATTAGAATATCTTCAATTGAAGCCTTTTCCAGAAGCACCTCATAGATAGTATGTTTAACCCTATCCTTATCTATTCCGAGACCACTTGTAGCGTTCGACTGAGAATCCATATCTACAAGAAGCGTCTCCTGACCATAATGCGCGAGGCAGCTGGAAAGGTTTATGGCCGTTGTTGTCTTGCCCACTCCTCCCTTCTGATTCGCAATTGCCACAATCTTCGCCATTATACATTGCTCCGGCTATTCCGTTAGATTCTCCGGTTTTGAGAATATTAGCAAAAAAACAGAAAATATACAACAAAAAAAATATCTCAAAAACAGAAACTCGAACCTATCTAATCGGCCTTTTTGCTGCCATTCCCGGCCGGCGCGGGTATTCTTCGGGCGTCTTCTCCACTTTATCTACCAGGACTAGATTTCTCTCTAATTCATCCCCACGCAATAGGAGTCTATAAGGTAGAACCTGTCTCAGTCTTCCGCCAAGAATCTCGATTGCCTTTCTGGCCCGCTTCAGTTCATCGCCAATCTGTCTACCTTTTTGGGAAATGAAAATCCCTCCCACCCTAACGAAAGGGAGACAGTATTCAGCGAGAACGGCCAAATCACTGACGGCCCGGGAGACTGCCAGGTCATATTTCTCCCGGTACTCCGCTTTCTTGCCGTACTCCTCTGCTCGGCCATGAACTATCTGCAAATCCTTTTCCAAACCTAGTTTGCGAGAAATATGGATTAGGAATTCTACCTTCTTCCCCGTAGCTTCCAGCAGGGTCAGGTGAAGTTCTCGCCGGTAAATTCTGAGCGGTATTCCCGGGAATCCTGCTCCCGAGCCAACGTCTATGACCTTTCTTATTTCTCCATAGAGTTCATCCGGAACTAAAGACAGACAGGAAAGAGAATCTATAAAGTGTTTGACCAAAATTTCTTCCTCATCATCTATGGAAGTAAGATTAAACTTTCTATTCCAATCCTTGAGCTCCTGCAAAAAAAGAAGGAACTTATCTATCTGGCCTTCCGCGAGCGTAATCCCTGCCTCCTCTGTTTTCTCTTTGAACGAAGTAGCTAAGCTATCCATAAGAGATACTTCCTTGCTGAAAAGGACCCTGGGTACCCGCCTTAGGCTCTCTATCCCGAGTCTTCTTGACAGCCTCTTGCCCCCACTTTTCCTCATTGAACTGCGAATCTCGGTTGAAAGGCACACTCGCCTACACGCCTTCCACTAAACCGCTGCAGGCCAGACCTGTTGCCCCTTCAAGGCCAAACCTTAAGCTAAACTCAATTTTCGCATTGATTTTACCTATGCCTGATTAGAGCGACCGGAATTGTTTCACGTGAAACAATTCCCCCTTCCGCCACAGCAGACCCCAAAATGTTTCACGTGAAACAATTTTACTTCAACAAGCCCTCCAAAACCCAAAGTCCTATACAGACTTCACTTGCCTTTCCCGAAACTATCTAGAAAATAGTCACAGAAGTTACTGCGAGCCCAATAAATGACCCCTCCTCCACTCAAGCAAATTATCCCAATGAGCCATAAGTGTCGCTCCCGAGGCTTTCGATTTCACCTTTCCACAATTTTACCAGCTCGACACCGGCCCGGGAGAGGTGCTTTTCCCCTCTGAACCAGGTATTCACTGAACCGAGCCCGACCACTTCACCACCTCTTTCCTCAACCCTTTTCTTCAAAATATCGAGTGCGCGGCGATATCCCACTCCTCGGGAAGTAACCAATAGAATCACTCTCTTGCCCGCCAAACTGCAGGCGTCCAGAAAGGTGTTAATAGCAGGAGTGGGACTGTAGGCCCAGACGGGAGTGGCCAGTATGATTATTCCATACCCGGTCAGGTTAATACTCATAGGGACGAGTTCAGTCTTTTGACCAAGATGGGCCTCCAGCACTGCTCTGAGGAAACCGAAAATCCCACCTCTTTTTTTGAGGTCCCTTATCTCCACGAGGTCTGAGCCCAGTTCTTCTCCCAGCTTCTCTGCCAAAAATTTTGTCTTTCCCGTACGCGAATAATAGATAATTAGGCTTCTCAAGGTTCTCTACTCCCGCTATTTCACGCAGTCGGAACCCTTCTTTATCCTCTCCTTGACTGTAGCGCTCTATTTGTAGCTTCAGAGCGACAGCTCTGGCTGATTCAAAGGGGATAATCGAGGGCTTCTCCTTCCACGACCCTCCACCGCCCGTCATTCTCTTTTATCAGGGAGACCTTCAAGAATTCTCTTCCTTTAAGGTAGCCCAGTTCTCCGTGGGAGGCCTCAATCACGGCAAATAGATAGAGGTCACACCTCCTACCCTCAAACTTTTTCCTCTTTTTTAATATACTAATCTTGAAGTCACCGAATTCGTCGAGGAAATCCACTATCTTGACCCTTAGGCTATGGTAATCGTTGCCATATCTATCCCGATATTCCCGGGAAACGTAATCAAAGGCTTCCTCAAACTTCTTCTCCTCTATTAGCTGTTTTGCCCTTTTAATACCCCTATCAATTAGCCACCGCTCCTTGATGAACGAATCGTATACGATGAACAGAATAGCAAGAACCAAAAGGAGCGCAAAGAGTCTCCTCATTTCCCTCCTCGCCTTTCTTCTAGTAGCAACTCGACTCTGTGTTCCATCTCAATTTCCCGTACTTCCCTGTATGCCGAGCTCCTGATCCAACTCCTTAGGTCAATTCCCATCCGGGAAGAGATGACTCGACTATCTTCAAATGAATAGAGTATCTCGCCGTCCCCTTTGCCTTCCATATCTATGTCTGTGTCAAACTCCCCTTTTTTGAGGGTTTTGCCCGTAGTATTGATTTCTATATTAGTGCCGATTAAAACACAAAGGTTGCCTCCTTTTTCTTCAAAGCCTGAAATAGTGTATCTTTGGTCAACTTGCGTCCTAACTAGCATGTCTCCGATGGGAAGGGCAGATTCGGTACGATTGTCCCAGCTATCTCCGACTTTAAGTTCTCTATCCGGAAACATTGGTCTCATCTGGATGTACATGTCACGTATGCCCAAATCCCTCAATTCTTCTGAGAATTCTTCCAGACCTTTTACAGAGATGGTCCGGCCATCGCGGCCAATCTCCATCAATATGGTCTTCCCTTTCAGCCTATCGGCAAAATCGAGGCTCTGCCTTTTACCAGCAATCTCCATCTCCAACTTAGCGTCAGTATAAGTAAGTTCTTCGCGAATATTCCCTCCGGAAGTAATATCCAAGACCTTATGGGAAAAGAGAAAACTACCAAAAGTTTTCGATTCCTGCGGAACAGAAGGATAAATTTCTTCCTCCCTCCCCACCAATTTGGCGGAAGCTTCTACCGCCATCTCATAGTTGGTACAAGTCCCGGCTTCCGGACGATATGCCAATCTGATAGACCGGGGAAACTCCTTTCCCTCTAACCGCGTCCACCCATAAAAGACTAAGGCAACAAGGAAAAAGCGAACAGCCGACTGTTTTCTTCTCTTCATCAAACTACGTATTCCCATTTTCATTTTCCGAAAAAATCGTTCTCCCGCACGATTATTTACCTACACAGAACCGGGAGAAAATCCGGCTCAAAATATCTTCAGTAGCAGTCTCTCCTAGAATTTCTCCCAGCGCATCCAGTGCCTGGCGTAAATCGAGAGCTATGAATTCTTCTGATTCTCCTCTTTTGCAGGATTCCATTCCCTCTTTTAATGATTTTTCGGCTCGGAGCAAAGCTTCCTGGTGCCTCACATTCGTAACCAGAATAGCATCAGAGATACTTATCTCTCCCTTGATGAATAGATGGTAGATTAGCTGTTGTAAATCCTTTATCCCTATTCTTTGAGTAGCGGAGACTTTGACCAACGGCGGGTTCCCCGGGCTAAAAGGGTTACTTGAACTCATATATCCAGGGTTAGCCGAGCTAACCGGCAATGGCTCGCTTTCAACCTGAAATCCGGCAAAGCATGATTCCCACATTTCCCGGATTTCCCTTTCCGACACTATCTCGGAAAGGTCACATTTATTAGCTACGAGCACCGTTTTCTTGCCCACAAGATTCTCTGCAATATGGCGGTCCTCTTCGTTTAAGGGTACGGATAAATCGATCACGAAAAGCACCAGGTCGGCAACTCCTATGCACCTTCTCGTCCGTTCTATACCTGCCATTTCAATTTCATCCCGAGCATGTCTCAGTCCGGCAGTATCCATAATCTTCATGGGAATGCCGAGTATACTAACGGTATCTTCAACCACGTCCCGCGTCGTTCCAGGAATTGCACTTACAATTGCTTTATCCTGTTCCAGGAGGGCGTTTAAAAGTGATGATTTACCAACATTAGGTTTGCCCACGATGGCGGTCTTCAACCCCTCGCGTAAGATTCTTCCCGATTGAGCTGATTTCAGAAGTTCCGCTATCTCCTTAGATATCTTCTCCATCTGATACACCATCTCCCCGCGGGAGAGCTCCGGGATCTCCTCTTCACAATAGTCAAGCAAAGCTTCAATGTGGGCGAGAAGGTCGATTATCCTCTCACGCATCTTCTCCACAGTTCTGGATAGGTGTCCTTCCAGTTGATGGAGAGCACAATTTAGGGCAGTGTCAGTCTGGGCCCGGATTATGTCGCAGACTGCCTCTGCTTGCACGAGGTCAATTCTACCGTTCAGAAAAGCTCTCAGGGTGAATTCCCCGGGTTCTGCCAGCCTTGCCCCTTCCTTCAGGCATAATTCGAGAACCTTCCTGAGAGGTACTATCCCGCCGTGGCAAGAAATCTCTACTACATCCTCCCGGGTATAAGTATAGGGTGCACGCATCACACTGAGGAGAACTTCCTCTACCAATTTTTCTCGATCATAGATATGTCCGTAGTGAATAGTGAATGTCTTTACGCTTACCAAATTTTTCTTCCTCTTCGGAACGAAAAGTCTCATCACAATCGGAATAGCCTGGCTACCACTTAAGCGGACAATGCCAATTCCTCCCTCTCCCATAGGAGTGGAAATAGCGACAATTGTATCCTCTGTCTCAATCTTCAAATCGAACCTCTCTCTGATTTCTTCTTTGGAGATACCACTACTCTCCTGCGACCGCCTTCTCCGGTAGAAGTGGTCTGGACATCTTTATCGTCCTGCAAAGCAAGATGAATTATCCTTCGCTCCGTGGGATTCATCGGCTCCAACTCCCGCGACTCGCCCTTTCTCTTCACTTCCTCAGCTACTTCCCTGGCCATCTTCACCAGTGCCTTTTCCCGACGGTCACGATAATTTTCACTATCTACAATCACCCTTGCCCTCGTCTTCTCGTCTCTGTTCACAATCAGATTCAGGATTAGCTCGAGGGCATTCAGGGTCTGGCCCTTCTTTCCGATTAGAATTGCCCCGCTTTCACTCCTTATATTCGCCATCACCCTCCCGCCTTCTACGGACGTCTCCACTTCTCCCTTTATATCCATCAATTTTAGTATCTCATCCAGTTCTTCCTTTACTTTTTTTTGCGCGGAAACGAGATTGACGCCGGAAGGCTTTTCCGGAAACACCTCCGCTTTTTCCCCTTGTCCCCAATCTTTCCCAGTTTTCACTATCAACTTAACCTTAGCCGGACTCGCTCCCATAAGACCAAATAATCCCGCCTTGCCCTGGTCCAGAATCTTCACTTCCACATCGTCCCGAGAAAGTCCAAGTTCCTCTAATCCCTTCTCAATCGCCTCCTCAACATCTTTACCACTAAATTCTTTCTCTTCCATGGAAATATCTCCTGTAATAAAATCAAAAATTCAGGCTTTAACTTTCACCCTTCTATGCATAAGGAATTGCGTGGTCAAGGTAAGAATATTATTCATTAACCAATAGAGAACCAGACCCGACGGAAAATTTAAAAAGATAACCGTGAATAAGACCGGCATAAACGCCACCATCTTGGACTGAGCCGGGTCGCCCGTGGAAGTCAACTTCTGCTGCACAAACATCGTGACTCCCATCAAAATCGGCAAAACATATATCGGGTCCTTCGTGGAGAGGTCTCTTATCCAGAATATGAAAGGTGAATGGCGCAGCTCCACCGCATTTCTCAGCATCGTGAACAGTGCCCAGAATATAGGAATCTGCAGGAGCATCGGTAGACAACCACTGAAAGGATTCATTTTTCTGGAGCGGTATAGATTCATTATTTCCACATTAAGCCTTTTGGGATCATCCTTATACTTCAACCTCAACTCGTTTATCTTCGGCTGAAGGGTCCTCATTGCTTCCATCGACTTGAAACTTTTCCTGGTCAAAGGAAAAGTGAATACTTGCAATATACAGGTCAAAACAACTATAGATAATCCATAATTTCGAGTTACCTGATAGGAGAAATTCAGAACGGAAAGAAAGATTACGCTCAAGAATCCAAAGAGTCCGAAGTCGAGAGTTCGCTCCAAACCGATATTCAGACTTTTCAAGTAATTATACTCTTTGGGGCCGACCAAAAGGTCAACTTTGTAACTCTTGACCTCCTCCGGCGTTAAGACGGAGGAAGGCACACTTAGACTGACGATTGGAGTATACTTATCGAAACTCTCCACTCTGCCCGAGGAGAAATTACCTTCCCGGTTAATAAATGCCGCAAGGAAGTACCGGTTGGTAATGCCTATCCAGTCTATCTTGCCCCCATAAGTACTTGGTTTCAACCTTCTTGTAACCACGCCCTCAATCCTTCCCTGTGCCTTCATCATCTTCGTGTTCTCTTTCAGCAAGGCTTGATCTGTGCCCAACCCCGGTCCCCAAGAAAGAGACATAGGCCCCAGCTGTTTAGGAAGTTTTGACTGGTTATGAATTCTCACTTCAATACCCTGCAGATAGCCTCCGCGAGAAAACTTGTATATCTTGGAAAGAAGGAGTTCCTCTGGCAACCGATAATTAAACGTAACATCCCCTCCTGCCACCTTCCCCAGAATTAGTTCTTTCTTTTCCGTCTCAAAATTGGCTGCGGAGAGATGCGGGAAACCTTCTATTTCCAAATCGAGCGGCAACATCCCCTGACTACGAAAGTTCTCCAGAACAAGATCGACCTCTCCCTCTTTTTCCTTAATAGACCATTCCAGAATCCTTGCCCCCTGGCCGGTGAGGACGATCCGGGAAGTGTCAGTAATTACCAGAACTTGCTTGGCCTCTCTAGCGAGCTCCAGACCTTTTGGCCCAATTTTCCCTTCCTTTTCCATCTCCTCCGGGATTATTTCTCTCTCTGGCGCAGTAAGAACTTCCTTTTCCCTCGGCAGAGGTCGGCGGGGCGCAAAAAATCTCGCCCAAACCAGAAGAATTAACATTGAAATAATGACAGCAAGTATCGTTCTTTTTTCCATCGAATTGGCCTTCTTAGTTCAGAGTAGAATTTACCTTAGAGGGTCATAACCTCCGGGATGGAAAGGATGACATTTGACCAGCCTTCTTATCCCCAAGAATATTCCCTTCACTATTCCGTATTTTTTGAGGGCCTGAGCGGCATACTCGGAACAGGTGGGATAAAAACGACAAACTCTGGGGAAAAAAGAAGAAATCTTTTGATAAAAGTGAATTACCATTACCAGGACGCGTACAATCATTTGCTCCACTTCCTGACTATTCCAGCCTTGCTGCACAGAGCGACCATTCTCCTCTCTACCTCAGGGTAGTTGATTAGTTCCTTGGCAGAGGAACGGGCAATCAGGACCATTTGAATATCACGCTTTAGATTAGACTGGTGAAAGCGAAATGCTTCTCGCATCCAGCGTTTAATCCGATTGCGCATTACCGCCTTGCCTATCCTCCTATCTACGGAAAGACCGAGCCTGGG
>Ga0315309_1000802_pt1 | contig 19170 bp, 19 predicted proteins | sample TDP4_MG_FD_203080 | JGI IMG/M metagenome (GOLD analysis project Ga0315309, IMG submission 203080) | Freshwater sediment microbial communities from Lake Towuti, South Sulawesi, Indonesia - TDP4 | ecosystem: Environmental > Aquatic > Freshwater > Lake > Sediment | place: Indonesia: South Sulawesi... | reverse complement strand
TTTTCATCGGCACCAGCAGGCTTCAATCTGATGGAGTCAAAGTGATTTGCGATGAATTCCGACGCCGACTCGGCGGGGTGTGTGCCGGCCAACCTTCCTTCAAAACGATCTCCCGCTAGATTCTCTATTGAGTTCCAAGCTCTGTCCGCGTCAAGATATTCGAGAAGCTTGAGCTGACTTGTGTCACAAGTAACCGCCTGAGCGGAGGCTGACAGGGAGACAGAGACAACAATGATCAAAATGAAGGTAAAGATACACCTCATCTTTCATTCGACAAAGGGTTACAATCAGATTATTTCAGCTTTACCTTCGATGGTTCTGTTGGTCTGAGAAGTGGTTTCCATGCGTTCTCTATGCATTATTTGTTCATCCACAGTTAGGTGGCGCTGGTCCTGAGGTTTGCTTGTCCAATGCATGTAATTTCCCAATAGCTAAGCTTCTGCGAAAGCTCGAAAACCGTTAGAGTGAGGACCAATCTGATCGCTGTGGATGCCACAATGACATCATAGTATCTCGGAAGTCCCGAGGTCCGGAGCATGTCAACTCTCGGCCGATCTTCCGTACATTCTACGGCAAGCCAAAGACTGACATTGAAATGTCTTTAGTGGGGCGAGGATTTAGGTGACGATTCATGGTTAGATTCAACGAAATCCTAGCCAGACAAGTCATCCATCGAAAGGTCCGCGAAAAATACACGGAGGGCCTTGTGGTTCTCGCGGTGACCTTAGTAGTGGATGATTAATTATGCCGCTGTAGCAATACGTCATCCGCCATTCCTTAGAGAAGATGAGACACTTGACAGAAGATACGAAAGGGCTCGTGACCATACGCCGATACAGGCCCGATGACCTTGAGTCATGCCGATCCCTTTGGGTAGAGCTTACTGAGTGGCACCGACAGGTCTGTCAAAGCCCTGAGATAGGTGCGCCTGATCCAGCACGCTATTTCGATGCTCACCTAGACCGAGTAGGCCCGGAACGCGTTTGGGTCGCTGAGGTAGGCGGTCGGGTCGTTGGGATGGCTGGATTGGTTCCCGGTGAACATGAGGCAGAGCTGGAACCGCTGGTTGTGAGTGAGCGGTATCGTGGGTCAGGGATAGGCCGAAAACTTGTGAAAGTTGTCGTCGAAGCGGCTCGCACTACTGGCGTCAATCATCTAAAGGTGCGTCCGGTCGCACGCAATGAACTTGCCATCAGGTTTTTTCACAGAGAGGGATTCGACGTTCTAGGCCAGATCGATTTGCTTATGGATCTCAGGTCTACGGAACGCCAAGACTGGAGAGTAGGCGAGAGGATAGCGAATAGAGACTTTAGGGTCTGATACTTGAGCAGTGGCCGCAGAACTGTGTCCGCACCGAACCGGACATTTGGTGTGGGGGATGAGGTTCGCGCACCAATTTACCAGTAAACTAGCTATCTGAGCGCGCTTCTAGGTTGATTTCTCACACGATTCTATTGCGAGTTCTATTCTCCCTAACTGCCTTAAGAACTGAAGTATGATGCCCAAAAAGAATCCTGCCAGTATTAAGAAGGAATGATCGTCTTTTCAGCATAAAGTGCAATCCCATAGGACGACGTTCTGACATCAGAGGACTGGGCGTTCCACTAGTAGGCCCACGTTACAACCCACACACCGGTAATCAGGACGATGGCCGTCCATGACAGCAACTGTACAAACTGGAGGTATGTTGCATGTCTAAGCTTCAGGCCCTCCCTTGACAGCTGAGGCTGCTCAACTCGAAAGAATACATACCAGTAGCTTGAGAACGAAACGATGGTCCCACTGACAATGAACACTCTAGGAACGATGCTACGCAGATATTGGGCCCCAGAAACATTAGGGCTCCTCCGATACAGAAATAGATTAGTGCGTTGAGAAACTCAAACGCTAACGATGGTGCATTCAGCTCCATTTGCCTATCACGTAAAGCTTCCGGTCAAACTTCGTGAGGAATCTGGCTTCGCTCTTCGTAATCACCACAACATCTTCGATCATTGGTCCTCCCCATCCTACCTCATAGTATGGGGTTTCGAAGCAGAATGTCATTCCCTCTTCAAGTGCTGTGTCATCTCTAGGGCCGATGAGGGGAGGATCGTAACCCTCGATGCCCCATCCGTGACCTGTGTGATGGCGAACGTAGTGTTCAAGTCCTCGTTTTCTGACCGTCGACGCAACTGCGTTGAAGATATCGGAAGCCTTGACCCCTGCCTTAGCCATTTCTATGGCTAGTTGCTCTCCGGCTAATAGAGCATCATAATATTTCCGCAGTTTCTCACTGGGTTCGCCGAGAACCGCACTCCGCCCCATATCACAGGGATATCCCATATAGCTGCATCCTCCATCAAGGCGGATGAGATCCCCTTTTTTCAGCTTATAGTCGGAGGGAAATGCAATGTCTGGAAATGCTGTTCGAGGCCCAAATCCAATCGGTGGCCCGTACATTCCCATCTTTGATACGATGCTGCCTCCTTCCGAGATTATTGTGTGCTGGTATGCGTCCGAGAACTCTTTTTCAGTCATTCCTTCTCTGGTTTGTTCCAAGGCGGTTTGCCAAGCCTTCTCCGTGATTCTCAGCGCTTCCTGAATCCGCTCCATCTCCTCAGCAGACTTAACCATACGTATCTCTCTGAAGATCTGTTGCGCAGCGACAGGTTCAAGACTAGGCAGATTGGTCTTGATCTCTTTCCATAGTGGACTCTTAGGGGGTAGATTTGACTCATCCACGCCGATCCTACCCTTTGTGATTCCTTTCTCCTTCAGCAACTTGATCAGAATGAGGGTTGGATCAGCTTGCTTCGTCTTCTCCCAGGCTTCTTGGGCTCTAACCAATTTTCGTTCGGCATCGGTCAAAGGCTCTTTCGCCCAACGTGTCATGACATAGAACTCTCCATAGTACCGTACTTCACTTATCCAAGGAGGAGACATCAAAACAACGGGGGTGGGAGCAGAGATCGGAACTATGAGAGCAGGCTTAACGTTTCGGTCTCGGGGTAGCAGGGCGAAACATCTCCCAAACGGACAGAGGTCACTCGTGTAGAAGACGTTTGCTGGTGAGGATGCGATCAGGGCGCCGAGGTCATATTTCCGCATTTTTTCCTCTGCTCTTCCGCGATTCAGCAACATCTCCATTCACCAGAATTGATTCAGCGTAGATTGGCTGATTTCTATCCTAATATGCGTTGGTTCTACTCGGCCAATCGACTGAAGTTTCGACAAAGCAATCGCTATATGACTTTTCGCGAACCCTTTTTCAATGGCGATTTGAAGTTTGTTGCAGACCGAGGAACAAAGAATGGTTAGGTTCGGAACAAGACTGTTGATGGGACGAAGGTGGGGAGGAATTCGTGAGATCCCTTTGTATGCTCAGCAATTGGAAGAATGGGGATACGATCACCTATGGTGTCCTGACGAAAGATTCGAGAGGGACGTCTACGTTTTGCTGTCTCTAGCCGCTCTGAAAACTGAGAGAGCCATGCTCGGGACATGCGTTACGAATCCGTACCTTAGACATCCGTTGATGACAGCCACAGGGATAGCAACCGTCAATGAACTGTCAGATGGAAGAGCTGTCTTGGGAATTGGTGCCGGTGCTTCCGCCATGTTTGAGCGTCAGAACATGACGCGTCCCTCTCCTCCGCTCATAGCAATCAGAGAAGCCATTGTGGTCATACGTGCTATGCTAAGAGGGACGAAGGTCGATTACGAAGGAAGAACGATGAAATTCAAAAGAGCAGACTTGGATTTTGAATCTAGGTGTGTACCGATCTACATAGCGAGTCGCGGGCCAAGACTGTTTCAGTTGGCCGGAGAGCTCGCAGACGGAGTGATCATTGGAAGTTTGGCGTCTAGAGAAGGACTTCGGTTCGCTTTTGAGAACATCAGGAAAGGCGCTGAAAGGGCTGGCAGAGACCCTAAGGCGATAGATGTGGTGTTTTGGTCATATACGTCAATGTCAGATGATGAAGCAGAGGCAAAACAACACGTTAAGAGGATTGTCATATCGTCTATGTGGAGCAGCAAATCCATCTTGAGACACCTTGGCGTTGATGATGACGCTTGGCGACCGATAGAGGAGACACTGAAGAAAGGATTTGCCGCTGGCCTAGATCCTGAAGCTATCTACAAACAAGCATATGGTCAACTATCGGATGAGATTCTAGACACTTGGTCAGTCACTGGAAAACCTGATAGAGTGGCCAGAAGGGTCAAAGATATCATAGACGCCGGAGTGAATCAATTCGCTCTTGTGCCTTTCGCGGAAACAGAGAAGGATAGGAGAACAATGCAGAAACAATTCGCAGAAACAGTCATCCCTAGACTAAGGTAGGTCCGCAGTCCCGCGTGAATGCTTTATGAGCAAAGAGACATGAAGAGACAGAACAGAAGAGAAGACTCGCCGTTTATGGAGAAAATGCATGTTGATCAGGTTCGGAGTGTCGATCCCGACTGGACGAGAAGGTCTAATGGTCCCAACGGGTTTTGCGTCAAAAGAAACTATTGTTGATGTGAGTAAGCTAGCAGAAGGCCTGGGCTACTATTCGGTTTGGGGTAACGACCACATAACGACCCAGAGCTATATAAAACAGGTCGGGCCGAAGCCATCGTTCTATGATCCTCTCATAAGCTTGGCTGCAGCTGCAGGCGTAACGGAAAGGGTGAAACTGGCTAGCGGCGTTCTCGTTCTCCCTTGGAGAACTCCCGCACTGGTGGTTTGTGCGAAGCAACTAGCAACTCTTGATGTCCTATCAGGTGGACGTTTGATTCTAGGTGTGGGGACAGGCGCATACCGTGAAGAATCAGACGCGCTTCACATCCGTGATAGGGGAAGACGGCTCGACGAGGGGCTCCGAGGCCTGAGAGAGCTCTTCGAAAAATCTGTAGCCAGCTTCAACGGAAAACATGTCAAGTTCGCAGACGTGGAGTTCTATCCCAAACCGCTCCAAAAACCGCTTCCCATATTCATAGGGCAACACAGCGTCATTCCAGCAGTTCTCGATCGAATAGCCAAATTTGCTCAAGGCTGGGTTCCAGGACTTTCAGCAGAGCAATTCCGAGACGCACAACCTAAACTGCAAGAAACTTTGAAGAGATACGGACGGAGCCTATTGGAGATAGAGCTTGTACGCGAAATATCTGTAAGCCTTGACAAGGATCGGGAGAAGGCGGTTGCAAAATACAAGAGGACCCCGGCGTACGCACACATGGTATCATTAGCGAAAGGATGGGGAAAGAGACCTTGCTCCTTTCAAAACACTCTTGGAATGTCACTCATAGGAACTGTAGATGACATCATAGACGGCGTTCAAGCGTATGTTGACGTCAATGTGAAGCACTTTATGCTGAACTTCGCGGTTACAACATCAGCTGAGCTCACAAAGGCCGTGGAGGCTTTCGCAAAGGAGATAATGCCATCATTCATGAGAAAATAGCGAGAAAACTACACTTTTCGAGGGTTGATGTGAGCCACTCAAGCGCGAATTCAAGCTTTGAAGCTTGCCTACGAAAGCTTTTGAACTCGTAGGAAGATTATCCCGTAGACGCCAGAGAATCGGAGGACTCATAGTGCTTCCACATGCATCCGTACTAGGTTGCATTGGAAATACTCCAATGTTGGAGTTGGATGTAGCATTTCAAGGCCGAACATATCACCTGTATACCAAACTAGAGTTCATGAATCCAAGTGGGAGCATCAAAGATAGAATAGCAAGATACATTATTGAACAAGCAAAGATGAAGGGGCTTCTCAAACCGGGTCATACGATAGTTGAGGCCACGAGTGGCAACACGGGCATAGCTTTGTCTATGGTCGCAACTGCGAAAGGCTACCGGATGCTTGTTGTAATGCCCGAACATATGACCGGAGAAAGAATCAAGATTATGACGAGCCTAGGCGCAAACCTCTGTCTGACGCCAAAAAGCGAAGGTTTCGAAGGAGCCCTAGCAAGAGCTGATAGGATCGCCGAGAGCAATGAGCAGTATTTCTTGGCAAACCAATTCAGAAACCCAGATAACATCTTGGCTCATTATCACACAACTGGAAAAGAGATCTTGCAGCAGATCGATCGGGATGCTGATGCCTTCGTAGCTGGTGTAGGTACAGGAGGCACATTGATGGGAGTAGGAAAGGCTCTGAGAGAAAAGAACCCGAATGTGCGCCTTATAGCAGTGGAACCAGAAGAAGCCGCTATCCTTTCTGGACGAAAAGACATAGGAGACCACAAGATTGCTGGCATCGGCGATGGCTTTGTTCCAGAGATCGTGGACGTGAACCAAATAGATCAAGTGATCGCTATCAAGAGCAATGATGCTGTGGAAATGGCGAAGAAACTGTCCCGAGAACGAGGCCTAATGGTAGGCGTGTCATCAGGAGCAAATGTATTGGCGTCAATCCGAGTCATAAATCAAATCGGTCAAGACAAGGCAATAGTGACCGTGCTTCCTGACAGAACGGAGAGATATTTCAGTACAGATCTGTGCAGTTCAAGCGAATGGCAGGTAAGGCAGTGCTCTAAGCACTGCGAATGCCCCTTCGAGAGACTGTGAGCAGTAAGACTCTATCCTCACACTCGTTAGATCTCCAATCGAAACTCGCAAAAACGACAGAGATTTGAGGCATACTATGGTTAAACTGGAAAACTGCATGATGAAAGTCACAACAACTCCTATCATGATCGCTAAACTAGAGTCACCTAGGGAACTCTCGAGATGAAAACAGTCACGTTGAGAATCTTCCGCTATAATCCTTCGACGGATTCATAATCAAGATACAAGACCTACGAGCTGTCCATCAAAGAAGAAATAGTATCGCATTAGTTGCTGCATCAGTCCCATATGACTTACTGCGGCAAAAGCCTTAAAGCGCAAAAGGCGCGATGCCAAGTTCGGAAAGTGAATGAAGAAATGAAAGTTGTGGACAGCATTCTTGAGCTGATTGGCAACACACCCATGCTAAGACTGCACAACGTGACTAAGGGCGTGCCGGCCAACGTCCTGGTCAAACTGGAATATTTCAACCCTAGCGGAAGCTACAAGGATAGAATGGCTATCCGCATGATTGAGGATGCGGAAGAGACTGGGCGCCTCAAGCCCGGATACACCATAGTTGAATCCAGCTCTGGGAACACGGCTATTGCCCTAGCCCTAGTTGGAGGTGTGATGGGATACGAAGTAAAGATATTCTATCCCAAGGAGATTTGGGTAGAGGAGAAAAGAAAGATACTGCAGCGTCACGGTGCGAAAATCGAAATCGTTCCATTGGTCGAGACTGACGTTGCAAAGAGGGCGGGTGTTCATGGAGCAAGGGTTGAGATTCCTGGCAGAGTGAAATGTAGGGAGACGGAGGAAGGGAACCAGACTGTCTGGTGGGCTCGCCAGTTCAGCAATGCAAAGAACCTGCTTGCACACTGTGAAGTGGGACGAGAAATCTTAAAACAAATTGATGGAAAAGTTGATGTTTGGGTGTCGTCTCTGGGTACTGGCGGCAACTTCATGGGCGTTTCACAAGTCTTGAAAGAGAGTAACCCTCACGTCAAGTGTGTCGCCGTCGAACCTGGAGGATGGCCGGGGTGGGTAGATCCCCTGTCGCCTCAAGCTAAGTATGTGCCTGGAATAACTGGCGGAATCATCGAGAGACTCAGAGACAGCGGACTAGTTGACGAAGTAGTGTTCGTTAGCAACGAAGACGCAAGGAATATGGCCTACAGGCTGTCCAAGGAAGAAGGGATGTTCTGCGGTATGTCCACGGGTGCAAATGTGTTCGTGGCCATAAACGAAGCTAAGAAGCTAGGGCCTGACAAGAATGTGGTCACAGTTGCCGTCGACAGAGGAGACAGATACTTCAGCGACGAGCGCTATATTACGTAAGCCAAGGAAAGAGGATTCTATCCATGTTCGATCTTGATAAAGCACGGAAATTAATGAAAAGAAGGGACATTGACGGCTCAATCGTATCTTCTCCTGAAAACTTCTACTATGTTAGTGACTACGCTGGCATAATTTTTTCTGGAAAAGGCGGTACCTCCACCGTGATAGTGCCACAAGATCAGAATCAAGATCCTGCGGTAGTTGTGATGGATTGGGAAACTCCTTATGTGCGAAGGGGAACATGGATCAAGGACATCAGATCTTTTGAGACATGGATACACATCGATAAGGAGGAACCGGAACCCTCTTCTACCACCAAGCCTCATCGGAAACCCGAACAGTTTGACCCTTTACAGGTTATCTCTCAGACGTTAAAAGAGAAGGGGCTTGAAAGGGGAAATCTAGGTGTGGAACTGGAATCCGTTCCTCACCTTTATTATGAAAGACTCAAAGCTGCTATGCCAAAGGCGAATCTCTTTGATATAACTGAGCTTCTGCTGGAAATGAGAACCATAAAGACGCGGACAGAAATCGACAAATTCAGAAAAGCTGTGATGATTACTGAGAAGGCATATACCGCTGTCATGAAGGCAGCTAGAGAAGGTGTTACGGAAAGAGAGGTCGCGAAAGAGTTTAGACGAGTTGTCGCTGAATCCGACTGCTGGGGGGCAGGATACATTCAGCTTGGCACTGGCCTCAATAGCGGTGGCCCTCATTCTCCCTTCATGGACCCAGCAGATTACAAGCTCAAGAATGGCGACCTTGTAAGGCTTGACGGTGGCGTCAACTTCCAAGGAATCATAACCGACATGTGCAGAACTTGGGTCGTAGGCAAGCCGTCAGAGAAGCAGAAGAGATTGCACAGCGCTCTTATGCAAGGCCAGCGAAAGATTGTCCAAGCATTGAAGCCGGGAATGAAATTCTCAGAACTATTCAAGATCGGACTAGAAGCCGTCAGAGAAGCAGGCTACCCCCATTACACTCGGGGGCATCTGGGCCACAGCATAAGCTACGGACCCTTTGCGGAAGAGCCGCCCTTCGTAAGCGCGATGGAGAATAGAACGCTGAGTCCAAACATGGTCCTCTGCATTGAATCACCCTACTACGTCACAGGTTTCGGCGGCATAAACATTGAAGACATGGTCCTGATAACAGAGGATGGACACGAAGAACTCACAAAGCTAGATCGAGACCTGCGCTCTCTCGGCTAGTGCTGCATCCAACATGTCTCTGCGGCCAAAAAAGCATAATTGAGTTTCGCGCGCTATTCAGAAAAAAGAGGAAAAACTGGATATGTCTTCTGCGATCTGACTACTTCAGCCCCCTACTCCTTGGATCTGGCACAACTGGATCTCTTGAAGCCATATCCCACGGCCAGATCGTCTGCCACTCCACATCGCCAGGCTTGTTTGGGTCATCAAGACATTGAGCTATGGTGACCTCGACAAGTTCATTGAAGCCCGTCTTTTCGTTGAATTTCACCGCATAAACCCCTGCCTCTTCTTTGGAGATCTTGACCTTTCGGAGGGCATCCCGCAGGACTGTTGGGAAATTCTTCGAATAGGTCGGGTCAGTCTTCCCAGCGTCCTCGAGCGCATATTTCAGCGTGAGCATAGACGTGTACGTGACCAAGGCGCCCCAGTCAAAATAGTCGAAGTTCTTCATCCAGACTTCGTATAGCCCTTTGAGTTTCGGGTTCTTCAAGACTTGGTCCATTACTGCTCCAGCGGCGAATCTTGTGAATTGGTATTTGACGCCTTTCCGCATATCCTCGATATTCCAAAAGTCGAACATTGTTTGGCCAGCGCCCATGGTTATCCATATGGGTGGAAAATAGTTCTGTTCTGTCATTGATTTCACGATTTTAACCCAGTCGGCCGGTGACATGGGGCATCCAAATAGCATGTCTGCGTCGGCGACCTTCAGTTTCAATATTTCGGGGGTCACATCAACTACAGGCGCCGCAAACGTAATGTCCTCCACTAGCTTCCAGTTCACTTTTCCAGCCTTCTTCGCTTCATCAATGTATTTCAGCCAGCTTGTTCGGGCGGTTTGACCGAAGAGCGCAGATTCGACAAACATAGCTATGGTATTGACTTTATTCATTAGCCCTTTCTTGTTGAGCAGATCTACTAGGAAGTCCACTTCCCTTTTGGCGTACCAGTCGTCATGTGGGAAATTCATGAAATACCATTCGTAGCCTCGTTCCAGCAATGTGGGTGAAGAGGAATCCCAGTTCAAGTTGGGCACTTTCAGTCTAGCGCAGACTTCCTGAGTTGGGTACGTTAGGCTTGAATACCAGGAGCCCAGTACGCATACGACATTTTCCTGGGTGATAAGCCTCTCCGTCTCTTGCAATGCTAGATCTGGCTTGTTCTGGCAGTCACCCCAAACAACTCTGACTTTCGCTCCTTGAAGAGATTTAATGCCACCTGCATCGTTGATCAGATACTTTATCCAGAAATCGATTGCGTCTCTGTTGACTCTGCGTGTGACAGGGCCCGTCAAAGGGTATACTGCACCAATTTTGACCTCTTTCGGACCAGGCGGCGGAAGTGTTGAGGTGTAGTACCAGTATCCCCCTCCGGTAACAGCAACAACGATTACGACAATGATGATTATCGCTTGGAGTGTAGAGATAGCTTTCCTAAGATTTGCTTTTGACAAGACATACAGCTCCGGTCGTTTGTATCCGTCTCTACGTATATAACAGTATCGTGGAGAGCGGCTGTGGTCTATTATCACATGACACCAAGACTTTTAAGCGCAGATTTTAGATGTCAAGCCGTTCCAATCAGCTAACGAGGAATCTTGAGATGACCATGGAAGCACCTTTGTTGCAGATACTGCTAAATGGTCTTCTGATTGGAGGGATCTATGCAATGGCAAGCATCGGAGTAACTTTGATTTGGGGGGTGATGAACTTTATCAACTTCGCTTCTGGACAAACGGTCATGTTCGGCATGTACGTAACATTAGTGACGACTACAGCTTTAGGGATTGATCCACTCATCGGAGTTATCGCGTCCACAATTCTTCTCTTTCCTCTCGGCTTACTGATAGAGAAATCTGTCATCTCCCCAATAATTTCGTCGCCTCGTCTGCACCAATTGGTCGTTTCTCTAGCATTGGGCTTGATGATCGAAAATGCTGCACTCATGCTTTGGGGAGGAGAGATTATGGTTATGCCGAAAGTTGGATCAATGGAGTATCTATCACAGGTTCTCGACGTAGGGCCTCTCAGAATGACTCCTGCAAAAGCCTTGCCGCTTCCTGCAGCCATTCTTCTAACAATTGCGCTTCACTATTTTCTAACCCGAACTCGTACAGGTCTGGGAATTCGTGCAGTTGCCCAGAACTCATATGCAGCCAACCTAATGGGAATAGATATCAATCGAGCATACTTTCTTACATGGGGCGTCGGTCTCAGTTTCATGGGACTAGCAGGCGGCCTTCTGATGCTTTTTCAACCGGTGTACCCGGCCGTAGGTTGGGAGTTTATCTTGATTTCATTCATGGCAGTTACGATGGGAGGTGCAGGAAGCTATTTGGGTTCTCTTGTTGGAGCAGAACTCATAGGAGTGATAGAATCTCTCAGCGGTTTCTTCCTTATTCCTGCTATTAGACAGGTAATCTACCTCACAATTTTCATTCTGGTGCTATTCGTTCGACCACAAGGTTTGTTCCCCACCAAGGAGGTGGGATGAAAACGTGAAATCGAGATCGATCTCATCTGTGTCAAAGGGTATGCTTGGCGTCTACGCTGCGGTTATTCTGACGTCCATCGTCCCCTTCATGCTGCGAGACTCTCCCTTCTTTCTGGACGTGATGATCAAAATCGCTCTCTATGCATTCTTGGGGATGGCATGGAACATCACTGCAGGCTACACGGGTCTAATAGCCTTCCATCATGTTGCACTCTTTGGTATCGGTGCCTACACTTCAACGTTGCTACAGGTGCTCTATGGGGTTAATCCTTGGATCGGAATGCTTCTCGGTGCTTTCTTGTCGGCATCAATTGCCGCAGCGTTTATCTATCCCGCAGTCAAGCTAAAGGGTCTGTTCCTCGCGCTTGCCACATTGGCATTTGCAACGGGATTGCAAGTCTTTTTGATGAATTGGTCGATTGTCATAGAGACGGGGGCCTATCCGAAATACATCGGAGGCGCCGTAGGCATGTTCGTTCCTCTCACAGCGGACTCGCTGGTTGACTTCCAGTGGCACTACACAAAGCTTCCTTACTGTTACATCATGTTGGGGTTATTGTTCTTGCAACTACTGTTCGTGCGCAAGCTCATGAGATCCAAGATTGGCTATTTTCTTCTATCGATCCGAGAGGACGAGGTTGCAGCCGCGCATGCTGGAATAGATGTCGTCAAGTATAAGCTTGTGTCAATGGCTATCGCAGGCTTTTTTTCAGCAATTGCTGGCACCTTTATGGCTCAGTACATACTCTTTGTTGAACCTCAATCCACCATGAGTCTGAATTTCATGTTTGAAGTAAGCCTCTTGACGATAATGGGAGGTCTGGGAACCTTGGCAGGGCCTCTTCTAGGTAGCCTCATATACATACCAGTATCCACAGTATTGCGCGTATTGCTTGGGGGCACTAGGTTCTCCGGAGTTGCTCTGATCATTCTTGGCGTTGCACTAATAGTAATGACAATAGCGCTACCGACAGGTCTCTACGCACAAGTCACAAAGATCATCCACAAATGGCGGATTGGCTGATTATTGAATTACACACCCCAAGCCAATTGCGGGTGTTGCTCACCGCGTAATCGCTCAGTGAGGATTCCTAAACGAGACCCAAGTAAGCCTTCTTTAAATACTCATCGTCTAGGAGCTCTTCTCCTCTTCCGTCCAGGGTGATACGTCCGTTTTCAAGCACGTAACCCCTATCGGCGATTCCCAGCGCATGGTAAACATTCTGCTCGACTAACAGTATCGACGTCCCCATATCCTGTAGCTTCTTAATAATCTCGAAAACAGTCAGAACCACCTTAGGTGCAAGGCCTAAAGAAGGCTCATCCAACATCAAAAGCTTTGGTCTAGACATCAACGCCCTAGCTATCGCGAGCATTTGTTGCTCTCCTCCGCTCAGTGTCGATGCCTTTTGCTTCGTTCTTTCTTTCAATATGGGAAATATCCGATAAACCTCTTCCACAGTGTCATTGAATTTCTCATTGGCTTCCTTTGTATATGCTCCAAGTCTGAGGTTCTCTCGGACCGTCATGTGCGGGAAGAGCTCCCTCCCTTCTGGTACATGAGACAAGCCTAGTTCAACTATCTTGTGTGGTGTGAATTTCTCTATTTGACGACCTAAGAACTCGATATTTCCTGAAGCCGGCCGAAGTACCCCAGACATTGTTCTCAGGATTGTAGATTTTCCGGCGCCGTTAGATCCAACGATGACAACGGTCTCTCCTTTCTCAACTCTGAAAGAAGCTTTCCAAATTGCTTGGAGTTCCGCGTAGAACACATCTATTTCATTCACCCTAAGCATATCTTTCACCGAGGTATGCATCGACAACTCGTTGGTCGCAAGCCACCTCCTTGGGCGTTGCATCCGCAATCTTCTCGCCGTGATGAATAACCATGATCCGTTCAGAAGTTTCCATGACAGCTTTCATCACATGTTCAACCCAGAAAACGGTGATACCCGAATTGTCTCGTATAGTCCTGACTAACTCATTTGCTTGTAGAACTTCCGTTGGATTCAATCCGCTCGCGTACTCATCTAACAGGAGCAGTTTCGGAGTAGAAGCCAATGATCGGGCCAATTCAGTCTTCTTTCTGCCAAATACATTCAGATTCCTCGTTACAGTGTCTTTCTTGTCCAGTAATCCTACGAAGTCCAAGTACTGCTTTGCTTCATCTCGCGCTTCGGATACGCTTGCGCTTCTCTCTCTTCCCAGGATTCCTATCACCACGTTCTCCAACACAGTCATACTCAGAAATGGCCTTACGAGTTGGAATACTCTTGCGATTCCTTGCCTGGAGATTTGATGCGTCTTGAGACCGGTGATTTCCTTCCCGCAGAATCTTATCGTCCCGGAAGTGACAGGATACACTCCCGTGACAAGATTAAATATCGTCGTCTTACCGGCGCCATTCGGGCCAATTAGACCCACAATCTCCTTCTCTCCTACAGTAAAGTCAAAACCCTTTACTGCCACGAGTCCTCCAAAAGATTTCGTCAGTCCCCTTCCTTCCAGCATTTGGATGCCTCACATCAATTTTTGATCGAGTCAGCATCAGGATGACTTAAAAGGCTTTCCTAAGTTCCCAACAACACTCTCGATTAAGAAATGAAGTGATGTCCAATCGTAGTCAAGATGTCTGAAAAACTTTCGAAAAGTTAGAGTCTTGGGATCGAAATGTCTGCTTACATGTCTGCCCCTTGGAATCCAGTGGGGCCAGCTTAGAGAGAAGGTCGCGTCTATCGCGGCCTATATCTTGCATTGGCAGTGATCGTCACTATGGTGTTCCTTGTTCTCAGATCTGATCTCAATCATAGATATCTCATATACAATGCAAACCCTTTCAGACTGAGACAGCGGGCGTTACGAAAACTTAACTAGGTGAAACCACGATTCGTTTGAGTGACGTGATTATCCAATGTATGGAAAACGTGGAAGAATAGGCCTAATCGTTCCTTCCGCTAATACAGTCATGGAACCGGAATTCTACAAGATTGCTCCACCTGGCGTCACCACATATGCTACAAGGATGTTCATCGCAGAGACTAAGGTGGAAACACTTGTCAAAATGGTGGAAGATGTTGAAAGAGCAGTGAGAGAGCTCTCGACAGCACATGTGAATGTGATTCTCTTCGGTTGCACTGCCGGCAGTTTTCTAAGAGGTCGCGAATGGGATAAGCAGATCGTAGAGAGAATGGAGAAAGAAGGAAAGACGCCAGCGATAACGACTTCAGGGTCTGTTATCAAGGCACTGGAACAACTTGAAGCGCGAAAGGTCGCCGTCGCGACACCGTACATCGACGAATTGAATTCCCGTGTTAAGGAGTTTCTTGAGAGATCTGGATTTGAGGTTACCAACGTCAAGGGTTTGGGGATTACCAAGAGCATCGAGATAGGAGAACAATATCCAGAGACTTCCTATGAGTTGGCAAAACACGTTTACAAGCCAAGTACCGATACTATTTTCATAAGTTGCACTGACTTTAGGACAATTGAAATAATTGAGAGACTTGAAAGGGACTTGGACGTCAATGTCGTGACGTCCAATCAAGCGTCGTTCTGGCGCGCGCTTAATGTCATGAAGTTCTCGGAGCCAGTAGAAGGGTATGGCAAGCTGTTATCGATGTTGGGCTAAGCCGCCTTCTTCGCGAATAGGAGTATTTTGAGCGTCTTTGAGATTTGATCACCTAGAAGTATCTATGTTATGCTTGGTGAGAGGATCTACCTGGTCACCATTGTACCAGTCAAAGATGCTGACTATGCGAATGTCTATGGCAAAGACGTTTCTGATCGAAAGACGATCGTCAAGAGCGTAAAGATCAAGAGAAGGCTCAGGATTAAGGACGCTATAGAAGACCTCTCTTTCGTGAACAGAAGAAGTTTCACTGTAACGGAAGAGCTTCAACCAGTGTTCTACGAACTAGTAGTACCAGTGCTCTTAGAGGATGCAGTCATTGCTGTCGTGAAAGTAGAGAGCAGTCAGCTGAACGCCTTCACAAATGAAGACCAAGAACTTCTTGAGACGTTGACAATTCCTGTCGCTTCTGCCCTTGGACGTGCTGGATTATGTGCTGGGTTATGCTAAGCTTCAGGGCGTGCTTGGCGGTGTCTTATTGAAGTAGACGATTGCATTCGTCTTCACAAAACGGTGCTATTATGTATCTATTAGAGCCTACAACTGATTCCCAGGTGGAGACCAACAGTGCGAGCGGATCCACAAGTTGGCAAACAGGAAGCGTCAGAACATGAGCTTTCTATTGGGGGAGGTTTTCTTGAAGGCATATTCGATCTCCATGTTCACGCTGCTCCGTGCATCTATGAAAGACCTTTCGACGAGATAGATCTGGCGAGAAAGGCTAGGGATTCTGGGTATGGTGGTATACTTTCGAAGTGTCATCACGCAATAAACGCTGACCGGGCTCAACTCGTCAGAAAAATTGTAGACGACATCGAGGTATTTGGCGGAATCGTGTTGAACTATCCTGTAGGAGGTTTGAATCCTTCTGCTGTTGAAGCCGCCCTACAATTTGGGGCAAAAGAAGTCTGGTTTCCAACCATGCACGCAGCTCACCATATCCAGTTCTTTGGAGAACCCGAATGGCCTCTCCTGAAGAGGAGAAAGGATTCGAAGGACAAAGCAAGGGTGAACAAAGGAATATTCGTCATGAACGAAGATGGAGACCTCAAGCCTGAGGTCTATGAGATACTTGACCTAATAGCCGCGTCGGACGTGGTTTTGGGAACTGGTCATTTGTCAAGAGAGGAGGTTTACATGCTGATAAAAGGGGCCCGGAGGAGTGGCGTTAGGAGAGTTCTTGTAACTCATCCGGAAGCATTCCACTGGAGTGTCGAGGACATGGTTAGGATGGCTGACCTTGGGGCAGTGCTGGAATTATGCGTGAATTCGTATTTGACCCAAGCCTACCATGTGTCTATCAAGAGTCTAGTTGAAGCGATTAGAAAAGCTGGCGCTTCAAGGACTGTGATGGCTACCGATCTAGGCCAAGTATACAATCCCCATCCCGTCGACGGCATGCTGCGCTTCATCAACGATATGGTGAGATATGGCATCAGTGAGAAAGAATTAGCATATATGACAAAGGATCATCCGGCGAAGCTCTTGGGATTGAGCTAGCTCTTAATTCCAAGGGTAGGTTGAACATCCAATTAGGACGCTATCGCCAAGTCTTGGTGCTTAGCAATCAGCAGCTTGTTTCGTACCAGAGCCTGATATCGAACCTGTCGCTCGTACTATTCGCGCGCCAGTCAGCTCCAACAACGTTTCTGTCAAAAGGATTGTTGAGTTTCTCCAGTCCATTCCAGTTGGGGGATATGCTTCAATGACTTGCCGATTAACTCTTTCACGCTGAGGCCTCTCTTCCTGTTCAAATAGTTCTTGATTTCGTCGATCATGGTGCGCACCGCCGTTGGGCCTTTGCGCATAGCAACGCAGTACACTTCGACGGCACACGCTCCGGCCATCAGATATTCAAGCACGTCCAGTCCTGTTGTGATCCCCCCTGATCCGATCAAGGGTATCTTCACTGACCGTGCTGCGTTGACCACGTTAAGTATACCAGCTGGTTTCGCAGCAGGCCCAGACACGGTTCCTGGAAACTGCAACGCACCTAGTCGAGGTCTGCCGGTGTCTACATCTATGAGCATTCCTGAGAATAGGCCGGTGATGACATTGGCATCAGCCCCCGCCTCCTCGGCCACACGTACATGGCGTGTCTTGGTCCAGATAGGCAGACTTACTTCTTTCTTTAAGGTTCCCACCAAGCGTGCAAGGCGTTCAGGCGACCTAGACCAATATGCCCCCCATCTTGTTTCAGGAGAGATGTGGGCGCATCCGGTATTCAGCTGTACTACATCGGCTCCACTCTTCTCCATCAGTTTGGCACCACTAATCCATTCGTCTATATCCGCTGCGGTAATGCTCACTATCAGCGGAACCCCATCCATTTTTGCCACCTTGATTTCTTCAACAAATGCTTGGAATCCGGGATTTCTGAGTCCGTCGGAGTTCAGTATGTAGGCTTCATGGACATCGACAACAGTCGGGTGTAGATTTCCCGGCCATGGCACTGGCGTAAGGGTTTTTGACGTGATTGCGCCGAATCCTGCTTCCGCGAACTTTCTGAGGATTGATGGCTTATATCCGAGAGGACCAGACGCGAGTATTATTGGGTTTCGAAGGGTTGTTCGACCAATATTGACTTGGAGATCCAACTGCTCCTCCATTCTCGAGACCGAATAGTTCCTACGATGCGAGAGCAATATAAAGACCGAATTAGCGCGCTAAGGCCCTGCAAAAACACGTTTCTTTGACCTGATGAATCTAAGAATGGAATGGTGCGGGGGATGGGATTCGAACCCATGAAGGCCTGTGCCACAGGATCTCACATCAGGTCGATCTTAAGTCTAACACCATCTTCCACTTAGATGGCCCTGCCCCTTTGACCTGACTCCCGCCCTTGATGACACGGGGTCTCGGGAACCCCCGCCACACATGGAGCAACGGATGTCAAAGATAAGCTTGTTTGCCGAGAAGCCCCGTTGAAATCGGCGCCTACTTCCTAGCAAGTTTGGCGAAATTCGCTAGAACGATTCCTCCGGCTGGATGAGCCTCGTCATGGCGTTCCGGATGGAACTGCACTCCGTAGACGATCCCCTTCTCATTCTTCATTGCTTCTACAGGCGTGTCCTGAGACCTCGCCAAAAGCGAGAACCCTTTCGGAACGCGTTCCACCATCTCTTGGTGAGATTCTCTGACCAGGATGCTGCTATCTAGATCGTCAAAGAGAGGATCGTCAACCAGTATTTCCACTTCGTAGTAACCCCTCAAGGCCCTCTCCATATTGATAATGCTCTCACCGTAAGCCATGCCCAACAACTGATGCCCGCCACAGATTCCAAGCAAAGGTAGAGTCAACAAACGGGTTCCCTCAATCGCCTTTCGGAACCTCAATCTGTCTTCAGACCTGCTGTATAGAGCTTCTGAGCCGCTCAGCACGATAGCATCATACTTCCCCATCTGGTCCTGAACGAACTCTGGTCCAAAATGCTCGTATGAGACTCTTTCCACGGAACCCCCTGACGCCTTCTCAACTTGGGCACACAGGTTGTCCATTTGGACAGCATATTTTGTCTGATCAACGTAATCGTTGACTACAAGTATCCTCATCGGTTTCAATCACCAGAGCCTTAGATGCTCTCAGTCGCCTTTCTCAGTTTTCTGGCGCGGTCTTGTGGCTTCCTCTCTTAGCCTCCAGATACCAAATTCGCCGACCGTCTCTGTCGTCTCAACCTGCCGGTACCATCGCTTCCTCGATCCTACAGTCGCCCTCAACTTCCAGCCGGTCGCCTTCGGTTCAGCGTCTATCCGAGCTTGCAGAGAATCAATTTTCGAGAGAAGGTTTGACCTTTCATCCTCTGACACGTCTGGAAGAGTCAGTAGCAGTGTCCCAATGCCTTTGAGATTGGTTGTGACTGTGTACCAGAAACCCCAGTCATCAGAAAGCAAGTTCGCGACACGATCCACGTTGACAGCCTCGCCCTCATCGCCAGCTTTCAGATCGTGAGCGATCAATAGGAGTAGCGT
>Ga0315309_1000801_pt1 | contig 19181 bp, 15 predicted proteins | sample TDP4_MG_FD_203080 | JGI IMG/M metagenome (GOLD analysis project Ga0315309, IMG submission 203080) | Freshwater sediment microbial communities from Lake Towuti, South Sulawesi, Indonesia - TDP4 | ecosystem: Environmental > Aquatic > Freshwater > Lake > Sediment | place: Indonesia: South Sulawesi... | reverse complement strand
TTCTTGGCATAGCTCTTTCAACGATTGGAGCAGTGAGCCCGATCTTAGCATCGGGCATTCACGAAGGCAACGCTTTGTTAGTTGTTCTAAACTCGGTTCGCTTAATTAGAACAAAATGACCCATTACCCCATCATTTCAAATCATTGAGAAATGAATGCTAAGCATTTACACTTCATGAGGAGACAGGAAAATCGATAATTTAAACCTCGACTTGTCCACGGCATAATGGTAGCCCGGGAGAGATTCGAACTCTCGCCCTCCTGTCCAGCATGTTCAAGGCTCAAAAAAGTGTCTTCGGCTAGGTGGACTTGAACCCATTTGGGTATTAGTCCGGCCCGGCCCACTTTAAAACCTCATTTTATGGTTGATTTAAAGATATTTTCCAAAAATGACACAGAAGAACGCTTTAACTTCGATATTTTAAACGAATTTGAATCTACCCGTGGAAAAGTCGATGTTCAATTAGAAACCGAGAATTTGAACTTTAACTAGACGTTTTGGCGCCGGGGAATAGGTTTAGATTTTAGTTTAAATTCTCAGCGAACTCATAAAGCCTCATAAATTTCTTTAGCTGCGGACAAAGCCACATCCTTTTCTGCCCAATCTACAAAAATTAAGATGTTTGAAGCCACGGTATGCGCTCCAATAATGCCTATGCCTTTCTCTTCCAACGACTCTATGATTCGCTTCAAAACCTTTGAAGTGTTTTCCAACTCTACACCAGCAATTCTCAAGAAAGCCACGCTCTTCCTCAACGTCATAGCTAATCCCTGTCCACTTTCAATGATGACTGAATGAAAGGCTTCAGCTATATCGTTAGCCCTTACTTTCGGAAGATAAATGCAAACTGTATTGGCGTCAGCTGACTGTGCAAGAATCGGAATCTTGTAACGGCCGATTTCTCTGAAGATTTTTGAAAGAATCTTCGGCTCGTTCGACAACCTTTCGCTTACAATTAATATTGCACACACTGGAGAGTTGTGCCCAAGATAGATGGGCGCCTTTGGAAGGCATCCAGTGACAACAGTGCCTTCAGAATCGAACTCATTTTTGTGGTTTCCTACAATTCTTACATTGAATGAACCGTCCAAAAACTTTAGTGCCTTTCTGCGAATGAATTTGTCTCCTGAGTCGCAAAGGTTCACAAGTTTTCTAGCGTCTATTCTTTCAATTCTCTTGGAATTCGAAACGATTTTTGGGTCCACTGTCATTATTCCGTCCACATCCGTAACGATTACGACTTCCTTTGGCTTCATCGCTCTTGCCAGTATGAAGGCTGTTACGTCGCTTCCTCCTCTGCCTAGAGTGGTGACCTCACCTTTCAGAGTTCTTCCGACGAATCCAGGTATAATAGGCACTATGCCTTTCTCCAACATTGGTAGAACGATGTGTTCGATTCTTGGGACGCATTCTTCGAGGATAGGCTTGGCGTTGCCAAAATGGTCGTCTGTTATTATTGGCCAGTCTGGATCCGAGGGGTCAAAGTATCTAACGTTGACTCCATAAGCCTTAAGTGCTGCTGCAAAAATTCTTGCACTGGTTCGTTCACCCATGGACAAAACATCATCTAGTTCTTGTGACGCGTTCCTTTTTTCACAAGCCTTTAGAAAATGTTCTATCAACGTGTCTGTTGTTTTTCCCATGGCAGAGACAACTGCGACGATCTGTTTGCCCTTCCGTAGCTGAAAAACTGTTGTTTTGGCTAGGTTTTTCGTTCGTTCTCCATCGAATAAACTTGTTCCACCAAATTTTAGAATAACTCTCTGAACTTTAGTCTTGGGATTGAGCTTGATCTTCCTCCTTAACGATTTTGATTATGCTAGGAACCTTGCCTGCGATTCCAGTGATTCCTCTGTAGAGGATAAAAACGCCGTTGACATCCTTGATGGATAAGGCTTTATTTATTCCAAGTTTTACTGCCTTACGGCAGTCTTTGCCCTTGACAATGTTGCAAACCCCTGTTGCTACAGCGTCTGCCACACCCGCGTTTTTGGAAAAGATAGTGACCGCCTCAGCTTCTCCAAAGCTCAATGCATGGCCGAACACTCCAGAACTCGTTGCGACGCCTACTGGAAACTCCTCCAGCCTAAAGCCCACATGTCCCGAAAGTGGGTGGCTACCTGCTAAAAGAACCACGTCAATGGGTCTGTTCGATACAGCTGACACTTCCCCGCCATTCTCCACCACTGCAACCTTCGCGCCAGAGGAAATCATGGCTTCGACAGCTAAATCTGCCAGGACTCCGGCAACAGCGGCCATAGGTCCAACATTAGCCTTCTTGGAAGCCGAAACCATCAGCTTCACTACTTGAGGTCCTTTATCTACATGGATAGGGCGAAGGAAATAGAGAAACTCTTGGTGATTTCTGCAGTATTCCTCGAGCTGCCTTCTGTGATAGATTATTGAGGATAATGCTCTTTCTCTTGCGTCTGCTCTGTCTGTTACTATGGAGCAATTGGTTTCTTTTATCGTGAAGGTGTGTTTGAACACGTTTTTGTTGTGAACGTATATCACTTGTCTATAGCTCCCCTCGGGCAGCCAGCGCCCGCTACACAGTTCTTGCAGTCTGTACATCTTGAACGAAGGTATTCTATGGCTCCCTCGTTCAATTGGAACACTTCGCATGGACATAGTACGGTGCATAGAGAACAGAATACACACTTTTCTTCATGCCATTTCTTCGACATTCAACTTCACCTCATTTTCATATGGTGGTACTCTACGTCTCTTGGCAGTCTCTCAACGGGTTTGGTTAGGTTGAACCTTGCTTCCGATATCCACGTTTTAAGTTCACTCATTATTTTCTCGGCTTTTTTGATGCTTGAGGTGCACGCTGTTTTAACGGTTTTATCTGCGACTTCAACCTTGCCAGATTTTAATTCCGCATAAGAGACTTCACGCAAAACAGGTCGATCTCTACTGGGAACACCGTAATCCAGTATCTTGGTGAACAGCTCTTCATCTCTTACGGCAGCCCTCTCAACTGATTTTTCGTTTAGCATCGGAATAGGAATGCCTATACCTAAGTAAAGAGTGACTCCATAATTGTGGAAGGTTGCACCCGCTAAATGGTCTGGCTTCATCTGCTTTAGGTCACCTTTAACCATAAGGGTGCCAAATCCGTTTTTCGGGTTATGTTGAGTCCCCTCGCCAATTACGTACCCTACTCCCCCTCCAAGGAAAATCCTAGATCCTATGCCTATGGTTTCATATGTTGGATCGTTTATCAGCGGGTTTATTTCGCCGCAACCGGCGTAATTTACATTTCCGTAGTTGGGAAGCAGCACGCCCATGTATGTGTATAAGATTTTATCCGTACTGTTTGTTGCTGCGTTATACCTTTGGTAACAGTTTCTGGGGTTAACAAGTATCGCTTGGTTCAAATCGTGCATTGTAAAATTTGTTTCAAGGGTCTTCCTAGGGTAGCAGTGGGTTCCATAGGCCACCGCCCTTAACTCTATTACTTTTCCTGAAACTAAATCCTCTATGACATGCCCACCGCCATATTCAAAACCCCTAGTGACGCTCATTTTTGTGGCGCCGATGTAGCAGTCTGCTGCAGCTGTCCCGTGATACGCCTCAACATCGTTCAACCATAGCTTTTCCATTTTTATGGGTGGTTCGCTGTGTCCGAAGTTCAGAAAAGCTCCTGAAGAACACATCGGTCCAAACGTTGCTGTTGTCACGGCGTCAACTTCTTTGAATGCTGTTTGAATGCTGCTGCTTTCAACGAGTTTTTTCAGTTCATCTACGGTTAGAACTTGTATGTCTCCTCTTCTTATTTTATAATTGATTTCGGCTATAGTTCGTTTTTTGAGTCCATATGCCTCCTTGGGTTTTAGAGTATAAGATAAGATTCTAATTTAAATATTTTTTGGGGAATTTTATTCCGAAAGGAATATATCTCCGTTCATAACCATTTTAGAGATATGCTGCACTCCATTGATGAAATCGCTAGGAAAAGAAAAATGCTTGACTTGACACAGAAACGACTAGCCGAACTGGCTGGTGTAAGTCAATCATTGATAGCAAAGATTGAATCCGGAAAAATCGATCCCGCTTATACGAAGGTGAAAGCTATTTTCGACGCCCTCGAGCAGCTGGAAACCCGCATATATTTTCACGTCAAGGAAATACTTCATAACGAAGTCATCGGCGTTCAGAAGGACGCCTCGGTCTCCGAAGCCGTGCAGCTGATGATGAAACACGGCTATTCCCAGCTCCCAGTCTTTGATGGTGAACACCCTGTCGGCAGTATCTCCGAAAAGACAATATTAAGCCAAGTCCTGGCTGGCGAAGACCTAGACCACGTGTCCACGCTTCCCATTAGGGATCTTATGGACGAAGCCTTTCCACAAGTTGGAGAAAATGCTCCGCTTTCTTTGATTTCAGGTCTCCTTCAGGTTTATCCCGCTGTCTTAATATCCAAAAAGGGTAAGGCTGTGGGCATTGTGACAAAGGCAGATTTATTGAAAATGCTTCTCTAATTCAGTTAATTTTTAATGGTGTCTAAAAACATGTGCATGATTTCATAGGACTTTGCGTAATCAGGATTTACCTTAGTCAATTTAGTTTTGACAAGCTCCATTTTATTAGCAAAGGCTACCTTATCCTTTCGTCTAATCAAATCTAGCCATTCTCTTGATTTCTCTAAGAACAGGTGTTCAATTTTCTCTATTTCTGGTAAATTCATTTGAAGATTTGTGTATGTTTTGGTTTCTTCAGAAGCAACTGCCTCTGCTAACGTTAGCAACATTTTATAACTTGCCCCAGCGACTTTTTTTATTTCAAGAAAGTTACCATATTCCAGTAAAGTATCGCAGACAACCAAGCCGAGAAAGTGGGGTAATCCCAAAACTTCAGACATTAATTCGTCATGTTTTCGAGGAGACATGATAAACACGTTTGCTCCTTTTTCTTCTAACCAACCTTTGAACTTTTCTGCAAACACATTTTCTTTATTGCTAATTGGTGTAAGAATGAAATTCTCGTTTTTGATGTTTTTTACACCTGGACCAAATACAGGGTGTGTTCCCAATGTTGTTCCAGTCTTTATATATTTGTGCATTATTTTAACCGGAATTTCCTTTATTGAGCAAATATCCATCACAACTTGATTTGGCTGTATATGGGAGTGAATCTCTTTCACAACGTCTTCAAAGTTCTCTATCGGCACGCATATTAAAACTCTGTCAGCATTTTTAATTGCATTCACGTTGTCAGCAATTTTGACTCCGAATTCATCTCTTATTCGCAGTAATTTTTCCTTGCTTCTGCTTGAAACTATAACATGGTCGCCTTCCTCTAAGAAGAATTTTATGAACCATCGTCCCATTTTTCCTGCACCAATAATTGCCACTTTCATTCGAGTGCCTCACTCGCTTTCGGTTATGTTAGCTTCTTGAGCATGAATGCTCATAGCGATTATTTCTCGGTAGATAGCTATAACTTCTTGTGGGTTAAGCCTGAGTCTAGATGCTCTTCTCATAATATATTTGTACTGTTCATTTTCTCTTTGGTAGTCTCTTACTGGAATGCCGTGTTCTCGTTTCATCTTTCCAATGCTTTTAGATACTTCAACCCTTTCCTTTAGAAAACATAGGATTTGTTTGTCGATTTCATCTATTTTTCTTCTTAATGGTAAAATTTTTTCCAAGCTATTTTTGCCCCCGTAAAACTTTCGGTATAACACCTGCACGAAGCATATGGTCAGCCAAAACAAGCGCAACAGCAGATTCGACAACTGGAACAGCCTTAGGCACGATGCATGGGTCGTGTTTACCCTTAACCTGAATTGATGTTTCCTCCATTTTTGATAAGTCAACTGTTTTTTGTTTTTTTGAAATCGAAGGCGTTGGTTTTATGGCTGCTCTAACCAGAATTGGCATTCCAGATGAAAGCCCACCCAAGACTCCACCTGCATTGTTTGTCAATGTCACAATTTTTCCGTCACGTATTGCGTATGGGTCATTGTTTTCAGAACCCTTTAACCGAGCAGCCTTGAACCCGATGCCAAACTCAACTCCTTTGACGGCTGGTACGTCAAGAAGCATCTTGGCGATGTCAGCATCTAAGGAGTCGAAGAGTGGTTCACCGACCCCGACTGGAACATTTGAGGCAACGCATTCAACGATTCCTCCTACGCTGTCGCTTTCTTTTTTTGCCTTCAAGATTGCTTCCTCCATTTCTTTTGCGCTTTCCAGATTGGGGCATCTAACCGCGGTTTTGTATGTGTTCCTGCGAATTTCTTCAAGAGTTGGTGTTGCGTGCAGTTTCACTTTACCAATCTCAATAGTATACGCAAGAACTTCAACGCCGAAGAGACTTAACAGTTTCTTGGCAATAGCGCCGGCCATGATGAAGGCAACTGTGATTCTGCCTGAAAATCTTCCTCCGCCACGATAGTCGTTGAAGCTTCCATACTTGATTTGAGCAGGATAATCAGCGTGTCCAGGTCTAGGCGTGTCCTTTATTAGGTCATACTCGCTGGGGATAACCTCTTTGTTCCACACTAGAGTGCAGATTGGAGCGCCAGTTGTGAAATCATTGAAGGTTCCAGAAAGAATTTCAACGAGGTCTTTTTCCTTTCTTGCGGAAACAATCTCTGGTTTAGGCGGTATCCTTTTGTCCAATTCTTTCTGAATGTCTCGTTTAGACAGCCGAAGGCCAGCTGGGCAACCGTCTACAACAACTCCGACGCATCTGCCGTGGCTTTCGCCGAAACAAGTTATAACAAATTCTTTTCCTACGGAATTACCTTTCAATGACATTCGCTCCTAACGAACGTAAATCATCAAAGAAACGTGGATAAGATTTATTGACGCATTCAGAATTTTGAATTTCTGTTTCACCAACTGCCTCTAAGGCAGCTATAGCGCAAGCCATAGCAATTCTATGATCGTTATGAGAATCAACAGTTGCTCCCTGCATTGCGCATGGGCCTTTTATTATCAAACTGTCTTCTTTCACAAAAATTTCTGCCCCCATCTTCTTCAGTTCAGCTCCTAGGGAATTAAGTCTGTCAGATTCTTTATATCTAAGCCTCTTTGCGTTGTATATTTTCGTGATTCCTTTTGAATAGCATGCAAGAACAGCGCAAACTGGAACTAGGTCAGGTATGTCCTTGGCATCGACATCAACGGCGTTAAGTTGTCCTCCCTCGACTTCTACGAATTTGTCATCCGTCCTCACTTCTGAACCCATTTTCTCCAAGATATCTAATATTGCCTTATCTCCCTGAATTGTATGGTAATCAAGATTCTTCACCCTCACCTTTGAAGAGGTTACTGCCGCAGCTGCTACGAGGAAGGCGGCGGATGAAAAGTCACCAGGGACCTGGTGGTTGCAGGGACTATAGTTTTGGTTTGAATGAATCTTCAGTTGGGTGAAATCATTTGATGCAGATACTCCTATTTCATGTTTAATGAGAACATCCATAGTCATTTGAACGTAGCTACTAGACTCTAAAGGTGTGGTTACAGCGATTTCAGTGTCCTCTTTCGCCTTGGGACAAGCGAATAATAGTCCAGAGATGAATTGAGAACTTATGTCTCCTCTTATTGACGTTTTACCCCCTCTAATTCCTCCTCCGTGAATCCTAACCAAAGAACTTCCTTCTTTCAGCTGGAGATAAGATTCTGTTCCTAGTTGCTTGAGGCTTTGAAGAAGAGGCGCTATAGGCCTCCTTTCAAGAGATGACCCGAAGGTGAAGATTGTAGAACCTGAGGCAAGAGTGGCAACAGGTATCATAAAACGAAGGGTAACTCCAGACTCCCCACAATTTATCGGATTCTTTGGAGTTCTAAGCAGCTCTACTCCTCTAATCGTCCAGCAATTTTCCAGCAACTCTGTTTCTGCTCCGAAGACTTTTACTGCTCGCAAGGTTGCTTTAGTGTCGTCTGAAATTAGAGGATTCGATATTTTTGAGGTCCCATTTGACAATAACGCAGCTATCAGCATCCTATGCGTATAAGCTTTGGACGGCGGAGCCGAAACTTCACCTGCTAAATGCTCGCTTTTCTTGATAACAATGTCTGCCAATTAATCAGCCTACCACCTTAGCCTCCTCATGATTAATCTGGGCTTCCAAAATTTCGCCCTCATACCTCTGCCAAGCATCTTTCACGAGGTCTTTCTCCTCATTGCGAACAATAGTAGTAACTGCGGGACCTGTGCCAGATAATCCTGCAGCGAGGGCTCCTGCCAATAAAGCATCAATAGCTATAGACGGGTTGTATCCCAATGCTGAAGAGTAGATTAAACCGTTTAAGGTTAGGGCTGTCCAATGGTTTCCTTTTAAAGTTTCTCTGTAAGCTATTTTGATGAGTGAGGCAACGCCTTTCATTCGGCGCACATCTGAACTAGCCGTGTAAGCTTTCTCTGCTGGAACATGGAACAAGACAGCCAAGTCTTCAGCTATTTTAAAGCGTTTAACAATTCTTCTTTTCAAGTTATCTGTGACTATGATTCCTCCAAAGTAAGAAGCGCAAGCGTCGTCGAAGGCGCCTGTTATCGTAACCTTTGCAGCGATTGCCCCCTCCACGCCAAGCTTCACTATTGTTATATCGTCTAACTTTTTGTTTAGAGCAGTAACGGTGGCTAAAGCTACGGCGTTTGCCGCTGCACTGCTACTTTTCATGCCTCTCGCTATCGGTATATTTGACAAGGTTTCAACTTTGGCGCCAAACTTTTCTTCAAGATTGAAATATTTGAGAACTTTTTTCACAGTGTTTTCAATTAAAACTGGACTTTCTGTTGGATCTGAGACAATGGTGCTCTCAATAATTCTAGGTTGATCGGTTAGCCTAACCTTTGCTTTTGTCCATAAGTCTACGCCTATGGCTGCTCCCTTGCCTGTGGCGATGGCGTTTATTATTGTGGCTGCTCCATGGGATATGGCTTCAGCTTTTCCATTCAATGGTGAGCACCTAACCATGATTCTGAAAGTTTATTTAAAACAGCCTGTTTCATCACTTTAACTGGAGCCGACTGATTAGTCCAAATTTCAAAGGAGGCAGCACCTTGATAGACAAGCATCTCAATGCCAGATACGATTTTAGCTCCCACAGCCTTCGCATCTTTTGCAAGCTTAGTTTCTAGAGGGTCATAGACTATGTCCATCACACATAAATCAGGTCTAAGCGAACTTTTGGGAACTAAACTTTGATCAATGTTTGGATGCATGCCCACAGAAGTTGCGTTAACCAGTATATCCGTGTCTCTCAGTTCTTCTTTTATGATTTCGGTTGAAAGCACGTTTCCATTTATTTTATTGTTAAATTCTTTGCGTAAAACTTCTGCCAACTTTTTTGCTTTCTGAGGAGTTCTATTAAGGATTACGATTTCTTCTAACTCTTGTGCCGCTTGAAAGGCTATGGCTTTTCCAGCGCCACCTGCTCCGAGTAGGAGTAGTTTTTTTCCGTTTGGATTTATGCCGTTTTCTTTTAGAGCTTCCAGTGCGCCGATGCCGTCGGTGTTATAACCTATAAGGCTTCCTTTGTCGTTTAGAATAGTGTTCACTGCACCGATGGACTTTGCTGTCGAGTCTATTTCATCCAAATATTTCATAACAGCATTCTTGTGGGGCATAGTCACGTTTAACCCTAAAAAGCCTAAACTTCTTGCGCCGATGAGGGCATCTCTTAACTCTTCTCTTCTAACTCTAAAAGCCATGTAGACTAAGTCAAGGTTCAACTCTTCAAATGCAGCGTTATGCATTGCAGGGCTCAGCGTGTGTTCTATTGGATCTCCAATAATGCCACAAACCCTTGTTTTCCCAGAAATTTTCATTTTACTTTAGCCCCAAAGCCTCGTATGCGCTTCTCATTTCTTGAATAGTAAGCTGTCCCGACGCTGTTTCTCTGCCACTTTCAAGAGAAGCCAAAGTGAAAAAAGCACCAAAAACAGGGGATAGAAGCCTCGAGGGTTTGCCAAGTTCTCCCATGGAAAAACAAACCATCCTTGCATTTTTAGAAGCTTTGGACACGAAGTTTAACACGGTTAAGTTGTCCTCGACTAATTTGGCTGTAGTTACGATTTTGCAAATGTCAGCCATGCTCGCAATTTCTTTTTTAAGAATTTTATTTAGTTGCGTTGAGTTTGGAGTTTTGTTGAAATCGTGAAATGACACTACAGGCTTTGCACCCATCTCACGCAGGTTGCTAATGATATTTTTTAGTTTAGGGGCGGATAATTCTACGTCCACGTATTCGAAGCCGCTTTTCGCGGCGTTCATTAAAATTTTTTGCCGTTCAGTTTCGTTTCCCAAAAATTTGCCTTGGCATTTTGTTGATCTGTTTGTGGCTATCAAAGGTGTGTTGCTGCAGTTTATGATGTCGGCTAGTTGATTGGGTTTTTTGAGGCTGTCTAATCTGACTTCGATGAAATCTGCGTTTTGGTTCTCAGCTTTTTTGATTAAGTCTAAAGCTTCAGAAACTGTTTGAGGGGGCACTGAAACGCAGATTTTGATGGTCAACGTTCTATCACTGTTTCTTCTTTTACCAAAGTTCCGAAATGTCTGCCTCCCTCAACTACATGTGCCAAGATTTTGTCGCCTTTTTTTAGTTCTGCAACTGATTTGGGACCTTCTGGGGTTACGAGTCTTATGGTTTCGGCGTTTTGAACAATAGTTTTTATCTTTTTTCCCTCGTATTCTGCTTCAATGAGAATCATTGGTCTCCATTCGATTTTCACTCGCGCCACATTTGTTGACCTCATTTTTCCTTCTTTATCGACTATGAGGACTTCGTCTCCTGCTTTGAGTTCTGACAAATATCGTGTTTTAGTGGGCGAAGAAAGTGTGTACAGCGATACGGGTCCTGCGTTAACCCTGAAGGGGCGTGTTTCAACATACGGGCTTTCAGTAATCTCTGCTTGAATAAGGAATAAACCAGATGATTGGCATCCAACGAGAATTCCTTCACCAAGCTTCATAATATCACACGTGTCAACGCAGACTCTAGCGCCGGTTCCGATTTCTTTCAGTTCAACAACTTTGGCAGCTATCAAGTCAACTTTTAGAGGTTTTTTCTTGACAATAACCACCGTCTCCATAAGTTCATCTAGGTTCGAGGTTTTCAAGACCACTCCATCAGCTCCCAGTTCCAGAGTTTCTAAGGCTAGTTTTGCTTCTTTGGCGCTGGAAACTTCTGCAAGAAGTTTGCTCTTTCCCCGTGTTTTCGCAATGATGTTCTCTAAGGGTATGACTTTCCAGTCTGGACAGTTGATGACTATGTAATCAGATGAAAGTTCTGCTGCGTTTATAGCAATTTCCTCGTCTCCCCTTCCTCTTATAGTTACTTTTACCGCGACAGCTTTACCACTCTTTTTTAGCTCCTTCATCTTATCCTCATCAAAAGTTGAAAGCGCATAAATGTCAGCTTCACCTAAACTAGCCACTATTTTAGTCCCAGTTTTTTTGGCTTTTTCAACATCTTTTGCGCCAACTAACATAGCGTCACAAACCTGAGCAGCCGATTTCAGTAGCCTACTTTTTGAGTCGTCAGAAATGGATTCATTTATTTCAATCCAAAGTTCTTTCACTTATAATTCTCCAAGAATCTTTAAAGCTTCATCAACTGAGGCCCCCTTGTGCACAATGGCTGAGAGAGCCTTAACCATTTTAGTTGGGTTTTCATGTTGAAACACATTTCTGCCTATGGAGAGTCCAACACCGCCAGCTATTATGGAGTCACGTACCATCTGCAAAACTTCTCGAACAGTTTCTATTTTGGGACCGCCAGCTATTATAACTGGAACACAGCAACTTTCGACAACTTCTTTGAAGGTTTCAGCATCACCCGTATAATTTGTCTTAATTAAGTCAGCGCCTAGCTCTGCACCTAACCGGGCAGCATGAGCCACTACATCTACAGCGTGCTGATTTTGTATTTTTGGTCCTCTGGGATACATCATGGCTAGCAAGGGCATGCCATAGCTATCGCAGTCATCCACAACTCTGCCCAGCTTTGCAAGCATTTTAGCTTCTTGTTCAGCACCGACGTTAACGTGAACAGAGACAGCGTCTGCGCCTATTCTCACAGCCTCTTTTACAGAGCAAACTTGAACCTTATTGTCAGGGTCAGGACCAAGTTTTGTGATGCCGGATAAATGGATGATTAAGCCAGCGTTTCCAGTGTCAACGTGTTTCGCTATGCCTCTGTGAATGACGACAGCGTCAACGCCTCCTTGTAACAGTTTGTTAATGATTTCTTGCATGTTCACGATTCCTTTAACAGGACCCGCGGTGACGCCGTGGTCCATGGGAACTATAACAGTTCGGTTGTCATCACGGAAAATTCTTTTTAATCGTCTTTTTTTGCCAGGTTCCAAACCTCTCTTCCTCCTAGATGTATTTTTTCGCCTTCAGACATTCTGCGTTTAGAATGCCACAACCAGCGGCTCCTCTTATGGTATTGTGGCCTAAAACAACAAACTTCACTCCTCCAAAGACAGGGTCTTTTCTAACTCTGCCCACTACGGCGCTCATGCCTTTGCCTTCCATTCTATCTAGTCTAGTCTGCGGTCTATCTTCTTCGCGCCTAACTACAACAGGTTTTTCTGGGGCTGTTGGAAGCTTAAGTTTCTGGGGTTCTCCAACAAAGTTTTCCATGGCAGCTATGACAGATTCAGGTTCTGCTTCACGTTTTAGCTCTACGAAAACAGCTTCCATGTGTCCGTCTAACGCTGCAACTCTGTGGCAACTAGCTGAAACTTTGAAATCTGCTGGTTTTGAAAGAGAACCTAAAATCTTTAAGGTTTCGGTTTCCAATTTTCCTTCCTCTTTTTCAATGAAAGGGATAACATTGTCTACTATGTCGAGGGAAGGAACTCCTGGGTATCCAGCGCCTGAAAGTGCTTGCATCGTGGAAACTGCAACTCTGTTGATGCCAAACTTGTCGTAAATTGATTTCAAAGCGAGGGTTAAAACTGCGGTGCTGCAGTTTGGATTTGTAACGATGGCGCCATCCCATTTTCTTCTTTTGCGCTGCTCTTCGATGAGGCTGATATGGTCGAAATTTATCTCAGGATTGAGCAGAGGCACATCGGGTTCCATCCTGTGAGCTGAAGCGTTGCTCAATACGACGTATCCAGTTTTGGCGAAATCTTCCTCTGTTTTCTCGGCTATGTGCGCAGGCAAGGCTGAGAATACCAGGTCAACGTCTTTGACGGCTTTTGGTTCTATGGGTACCACTGTTAGGTCGGCGACTTCTTCTGGCATTGGCGTTGGTTGTCTCCATTTTGCTGCTCGGCAGTATGCTTTTTCTATGCTTCTTTCGGAGGCTGCAACAACTGAGACTTTGAACCAAGGGTGCCCGTTTAGCAGTTGAATGAAGATTTGACCAACATTGCCTGTTGCGCCTAAAACAGCAGCTTTCAACATTTTTTAATCACCCCGTAAAGCATTTTTAACTAGACTTAGGGCTCTTTCTTTTTCATTCCAGTCTACGAAGAGTAGAATGCTAGATGTGATTGTTAGCAAGCCAAAAATGTTTATGGCGTTTAGCCTCAGAACCTCTGATATTCTTCCAATAAGCCCAGGAGTTTCCTCTAAGCCAATGCCTTTAACCTTAAGAAAGGCTAACTGTTTTCTAACCGACATGGCAAGGGTTTCTCTATGCTCCAGGATAGTTTCGTGAACCTTCTCGAGGAGCAGATTTGAGTCTTCATTTTCTGACGCGTACAAAATTATTGAGTCATAATTCAAAGATAATCCCAGCAGATGTGCATTGACTTTAACCATTTCAGCTAGCTTTTGTACAACTTCAGGTTTTTCGGAAACGCCATGACCTACAACTGTAATTGACATGGCAGGGGATTGACTTGCCAAGGCTACGTCTAGTTCGGTTGACAAAGCTCCTTCGATTAAGGTGCCCTTTGCGTTTAGATTTCCATAAGTATGACTGATTACCCTAACCTTAACTGAGGAATCTTTATATCGTAAAGCCTTTCTGTGAATGAATTTTGTGCCTGAATCCGCTAGTCCGACCAAGGTATCCACATCAATGCTTGGAAGTTTTTTTGGTTTACTAACAAGCTTAGGATCAGCGGACATGATTCCTTCGGCGTCACTAACCAAGATAAGTTCGTCTGCCCCTAACGCTTTGGCTAAAATGAAGGCTGTTGTGTCGCTTCCACCTCTTCCAAGCGTAGTTATCCTTCCATCAGATGTTCTACCTATAAAACCTGCGATCACGGGTATGATGCCTTTTTCAACGAGGGGACGCACGTATTGCTGGATTTTTTCTTTGCATTTGTTCAAAATTGGGTTTGCATCAGAGAAAACGTCATCCGATATGATGGGCCAGTCTGGGTCTAATGGATCGAAGTAACGAGATTCTACACCTTGTGCTTTCAACGCTGCGGCAAAAATTCTGATACTGGTTCTCTCACCCATTGCCAAAATCTCATCCAGCTCTCCTTTCTTAATCTTCCCGTTAGAAGCATCCTTGGCTGCGCGAAGAAGCACATCGGTTGTTTTTCCCATGGCGGAAACAATCACGGCGACTTGTGTACCCTTCTTAGCTTCTTTAGTAACCGCCGTAACCGCCTTTAATATGTGTTCTTGATCGGCTAAGCTGGCTCCTCCATACTTGACTACAATCCGTTTGCAACGTTCTTCATCATATTTTTTCATATATTATTACAACCCCATGAAACCCAGAAAGTTAAGATGCAAAAAAGTTGTTTAAACTAACTGGGCTTAAAGATAATAGAAATAATAATATCCATAGAATGTCAAAGAATAGGTCGTTGGACTCATCGAGTAGTTCTTCATCGGTCTAAGTTCCTTTCGTTGACAAAACAATCCTTTTCCGCATATAAAAATTTTTCTTAAACTAATTTCTAGAAGACTAAAATTTACTAATGGTGCAGGGGTTAGGTTTAAATACATGAAACTTCATTCGCAACGTAACTTCCGATAAAAATGGAGAAATTCGCCTTTGCAGTTGATGGACTTGAACCCTTTTGGGTATTAGTCCGGCCCGGCCCACCAAACTTTCTCTTCTCTCGAAAAGAAAACTCTTCACTAAGAGCAAAGGGATTGTTTTAGCTTTTAAAGATTTGAATAAGGCTTGTTTCGAGTAGTTTAGAGAGATTAATGCCTAGTATATGCGCTTGGTCAACAATGCCACTTTAGAAAAAGAGATTAGAGTCTTTGGTTTCATGTGTAAGTAAGCAGGCGATTCAATGAGCAGCATAAGAGGAGAGGCAAGAGGGGCAGGAAAACCTAAGCCTCTGAAAAAGAGGGAAAGGCAAGAAAAGCGGAAGAAGAAAAAGCTCGCTAGACTCGAAAGACAACGGTCCAGATAGACCTTCACGGTCACTGCTCGCGCATATGCATTTAGAGGCTATTTTCCCTTGATCTAAGCTGCTTAGCGCGCGCAAAGTGGATTCTAGATTCATAAACTTGTTAAACACCAAACCTTCAAAAAGCAAAAGCACGTGAACAAAAAAGATGGGCTAAAGGGTTGACTCCTCAACGTATTCACTGTAAAAACTGTTACGCAATCCTTTATGAAGGCGAGGAAATAAAGCCACCGTATGAAATTATCCAACGTTACGAAGGCAGATGCCCCGAATGCGGCAGCAAACTCTCACATGTTCCCAAAAAGGTTGAAGTTAAACCGATAAATTGAACATGCACGCGCTCAAACGAAAACGATGTTGAAAATTTAATCTCTTAGCCTGCGCTTCCGAATTTTTATATTCTAGATGTGCCCGATTAATACTGTATCATGACGTTTAGTGATTAAATTGAGGATGAACAAGAAAATTTTCTTGCTGATTTCAATTTCATTTCTCCTATTGCTAAATGTACTTGGCGCAAGGATCAATGTCTCTGAAGCAGCGCTTTCTGACGTTGTTTGGGCTAGAAAAAATAACCCGACGACTCAGAAGGCTAATGACGCCGCGAGTTCAAGGAGCATTCAAGTTGACCAAACAATTGCTAGGTCTTTTCAAGAGAATTTAACTAGGACCTTCCAAGGAGGGGGTCAAACGTTTCAATCTTCTTCTGTTTCTCAGTCCTTTTCTGCTTCTAGTTCTGCTTCGTTTAGTCGACACATAATGTGCAAGAGTTATGATACAGTTGGAATGATAATTAATCCGGTTGATCCCACGACAATTTTTAATCCAAGCGATATTAAGGCAGAATGTTTGACAACTGTTTCAATCAATAATAAAATCGAGTTTAGATGGTATTATAGGAGTAATTCATCAAAGACTTGGGTTTCTTGCTATAACTGGACTCAGAGCCGACCCTCTGGGAATTATCAATTCGTGAGCTGGCTTAACATAGTGGGATATTGGCCTGCTTACCATTACCCTAGGGCGTATAAGGTTGACGTTCACTTGGATGACTCTTCTTCTCCTTCGTTTTCCGAGTTTTTTGAGGTGACCAACGGTGGGTTAAACAGCCCCCGCATGTGCGAATACGTTGACGGTGATGGGAATCCAGTTAACATGAAATCACGATTTACAATAAATAAAGACGCAGAGGCACACCATTATTTAAAATTTGAAAAAATCGCCTACTTCAACGATGAACTGGGATACTGTCACAACTTCACAACTGTTTGGATTCAACCCAATAACAGCACGTATACAACGTACTCAGGTAACTTCACTGATTACAAGGATACTAATCCCACTTGGAACTATTGGGAATATAATTACACTCGAGACGATTACATCTCCATCAATTCAAGCACTCCAGTCGGAAACTGGAAAGTTGAAGTCTACCTCGACAGATATTTCAATAGCACATGGATGCGTTATGGACCAATTGCAACCACACCGTTTATTATTGGAAACGCATCTGTCGCAGATTGGACATTTATGGTCTATCTAGACGCAGACGTCAATATAACGTGGACAGAAAAGGCTGGCATTGACACTTTCTTGAAAATGGCTAGTGTTGGTTCGTCATCCCAAGTAAACATTGTTGTTCAGATGGATAGAATACCTGGCTATAATCAGAGTTACGGCGGTTGGACGGATTGTAAACGATTCTATGTCACTAAAGATATGGAACCTACGTTTGCAAATTCAATACCTTGGATTGGGGGCGGCGAGAAGAACATGGGGGACCCTGCCACGTTAAAGGATTTTGTTAACTGGACGATAAACACTTACCCAGCGAATTATTACTTTTTAGTGCTCTGGAATCATGGAGCTGGCTGCATGGGCCTTTGTTTCGATAGCACATCCAACGGAGACTCTTTATCCCTTCCAGAACTCAGCCAAGCTCTAAGTGGGCTCCCGGTGATAATGGATGTGGTGCTCCTTGACGCTTGCAGCATGAGTATGACAGAGGTCGCCTATCAGATTAAAGACTATGTGAACGTTGTGGTTGGTCCAGAAGGACTTGGTTGGTCACCGGCTCCTTATGACGATTACCTCTCAAGATTAACCAGCAACCCATCGATGTTGCCAAGCGCATTTGCTGAGAAGGTAGTCACCGATTACATAGATTGGTGTAAGCTCCCTCAGAATGCAGTTATCACAAATGCAACGATGTCAGCAACCGATTTAACTAAGATTACGGGTTTGATGGCAGCGATCGACGACTTTGCGTTAAAATTGAATGCCACAGAAACTCCTACATACCTGTCTCTATTGCTTGCGTCACACGAACAGATAATCCAAGCCAGAAATCGAACCGAGGTATACCCAGGACCTTACGCAGGACAGTTTGGCTACTACATTGATCTCTACCATTTTGCTCAGCTAATCAATCAATCTGTTCTCAATGAAGAACTCCTGAATTCTGCCCGTCAAGTGATGAATGCGCTTTCAATCGGAAACGCAATAATTACAGAAGCCGATAAGAGTCTTCCAAATTCACATGGCCTGGCGATATTTTTCCCAGATGAAAAGGCAAAATATGATACCTATGGAAGCGACTATGAAAAGACAGCCTTTGCCAAAGATACCCCATGGGATGAATTCGTGAAATACCACCTATCCGGGTACGTCTTAACGATTAAGACACCTTACCCCTTCAACGTCACAGTAAAGGTTGCCGAAAAGTCGTTTACAACAGATCGGGATGGAAAAATCCGAGTGTTTGTTGAGCCTCGTTCTTATGCTGTCAATGTGTCGACTCCTGTTTTAACTGGAGCCGGTTCGCGTGGAGTCTTTAAGTGGTGGAACGACAATCATCAGCTGACGAACCCTTCGAGAACAATAACTGTTACAGGTTCAACTACTTACACAGCCGACTATGAGATGCAGTATGAAGTAACTTTCAGTCAGTCTGGCGTTGGCACAGACTTTTCAGAAACCGTTGTAACAATAGACAACAAAACAGGATACAAAGTCACCAGCCTTCCAGTTTTCTTCTGGTGGAACCAAAGCACGAGTCACACCTTTGCTTTCCAATCGCCCCTGATAGTCACTCCCAGCGCTAAGCGGTACATCTGGAATTCTACAAGCGCCTTATCATCTCTGCAAAGCGACTCCATAACAGTTTCAACCTTTGGTAACATAACTGGGAACTATAAGACCCAGTATTATCTGACAATGAGTACGAATTTTGGAACATTCAACCCAAGCAATGGTTGGCACGAGGCAGGGGAATCCATCGCCGCGTCGGTCACCTCACCTGTCTCTGGACCCACTGGCACTAGGTACGTCTGCACTGGGTGGACTGGAACCGGAAGTGTTTCTGCGTCTGGAACAACAGCATCCGTAGCTTTCACGATAAACGCGCCCTCAAGCATAGCGTGGAATTGGAAAACCCAATACCTCTTGACCATCCGCACAGATCCCGCTGGGCTAAGTCCTCAGCCCAACATTTCTCCACAGGGGCCATGGTACGACAACGGTACAGTAGTGAACTGCACCGCACAGATAATAAGTGGATACGCATTTGACCACTGGACTGTTGATGGGGCAAGCTGGGAACGCGACGTTAACCTAATAACTTTTACAATGGAGAGGGCGTGCGAAGCCATTGCTCACTATACGCGCGTGCGCTCGCTGTGGGAGACTCTGCTCAGTCCTGATGTGTTGCAAGTTATCCTCGGATTCACGGGGACAGTGCTCACTGTGGCTTTCGTTGGAGCCACATGGGTTAGAACTCGTAGAAGAAAAGGACTCGTCAAAGCCTTCTTGAATGAGATTGATGACGTCTATTCAAGGTTCAAAACGGATCCTGAGAAGTGCGAAGGAGAGC
>Ga0315309_1000800_pt1 | contig 19183 bp, 23 predicted proteins | sample TDP4_MG_FD_203080 | JGI IMG/M metagenome (GOLD analysis project Ga0315309, IMG submission 203080) | Freshwater sediment microbial communities from Lake Towuti, South Sulawesi, Indonesia - TDP4 | ecosystem: Environmental > Aquatic > Freshwater > Lake > Sediment | place: Indonesia: South Sulawesi... | reverse complement strand
TTGGCTCCAAAGATCTATTTATTCACAGCCTATAGAGTTATGAGTGGTCTCTAGCAGTGGGCGAGGCAAGTGAAAGCCGGAGACGCGAAGTACTTCTTCAAGTTGTGTCGAAATATCTCGGACCGCATCGAAGTTGAGTTTGCAAGAATGGAGCTGGAAGGCCTCTTCCCAATGCCCCTGCGCCCCGTCGCCAGCTTTGTCGATGCTCTTTCCAAGCCTCCTCTTAACAGTTTTTGTCAAGATGGGATGAGGGTTCAGGATATCGTAATGAGAGATGTGTGCTACGGTGAGGTCCAGGGGTTCCAGTCAGCCAAGGATGGACCGCTGATCGATGTATCACACTTGGCGAAACGGCTTGCGTACACACGTGAAATCTATGTTGCAGCAGAGTCCAGAGAGGATCCCGAAAACATGCTTTCTAAGCTATACCCGTCTGATAAGAGACCCCGCAATGCTCAAATGTTCACCTTATCCCGAAGACCCATTCCTCTACATCTCTTCAGAATAGTAGTGAATACCTACTTCTACGAGAACATGGAGCCAGTGGTTTTTTTCAGCTTCGCGAAGAACAGGGAGAAACAGTGGGATAGGATCGAGGAGAACGTTGAACGTCTACTCATACATGCCATGGACGACCCATACTACGTTCCCCTCCACCCGGGTAGCAGGCTGGGAAAAGAGGTAGAGGACCTAGTGGATGAACGAAAGGAGGTCAAGCTGTATCTCTCCCACGCATTTGGCCCGCCCTACAAAGCCAAGTTTCATCCTAGAATGGCAAAGGCCATGATGAACGCTCTCGGTCTGAAGAGGGGAGTTCTCTTAGACCCGTTCGTGGGAAGCGGCACAACGTCGATCGAATGTACATTGAGTGGCGTTGACAGCTTAGGAGTGGACATCAGCCCGGTCTGCGTTCAGGCAGCAAGAGCCAAGATCGCCGCTCTCACAGTCCCCCTACAGAACCTCAGACATGAAATCGATGAAATAGTTGGGAGCGCACACAGCCGGCCAAGTGGGACAGAGACGATCGAGAGAATCGTTCCTCCAACCGTCCTGTCGCGGTATCCGGATAAACGGAATGAGTTGCTGTCGATCTACCTCATAAGGACGTCCATAGAAGGGATCGAGGATGAAGACATCCGCGACATATTCCTCACCACGTTGAGCAAGGTGGTAAGCCAAGCTGTTAGGTCGAAGTCCAAGGTTTCTGTACCTCGACTGTTTGAGAGAGAACTGGAGGAGGTCTGGAAGAGAGTGCTGGCATTCAGCAAACTCAGGGAGGAGATAGCGGTAACGCTCGGAAAAGGCGTTGTGCTTCAGGGAGACGCTCGAAGACTCATCTTGCCTGAAGAAAGCGTCCAAGGCGTTGTTACGTCCCCTCCCTACTCAACGGCGGTAGACTATGTCAAGAACGACCTGCCCATACTGGAAACCATCCACAGCGTGGATGTAGAGAAGCTTGAAAGAGACATGATGGGTAATACCCGCTTCAGAGATGACGAGCAAGAGCTGTTAGACCACATAAGAAACAAGGAAGATCAATTCAAGAGAATGCCCCAAGAGGCTCAAGAAAAGGTCACCGACCTACTCTCCCACGACAGAAAGAATCTTGCGCTGCGGCAGTATAGGTTCCTTCTGGACATGGTCATTGCCTTGAAGGAGATCCACAGGGTGCTGGAGCCTGGGTGCCGATGCGTCGTAATAATCGGAAACAATCACTTCCGCGTCGCCGGTAGAGAACTGGAGTTCAGGAACGCTCAGTATCTGTATGAACTGGCCGTCTCTGAAGCGGGTTTCAAACAGCAGGGAATTCTGCACAGAAACCTGTTGAAGACAAGCTACGGAGCCATTAAGAAGGAATACCTGTTGATACTCGAGAAACCTAAGGACAGACGCAAATAGCCTTGGATCAGGCCTTGATCGACCGGGTCTGAGCGTGGCTGGAAACAACATACGACGGTGAAATCTCGTTCCAGGGTCAACCCATCGTTCCGGCTAGCCAGCAGCACCCAACAATCGACCGTCAATCGATGGAAAATCGTTTTATCAGTGAATTGGCCGATCGGTGCTGAGGTTCCATGGATGAGGTTTGAGGACCGACGCATTTTGGTTACTGGGGGAGCAGGCTTCATAGGAAGCCACTTGGTGGATGCGTTGGTAGGGATGGGGGCCCACGTGACTATACTGGACAACCTGAGCACGGGGTCGAGGGAGAACGTTAGGCGTTGGATCGGGAACAGGCAATTCTCTCTCCAAGTTGGAGACTGCCTCAAGGCAGAAGACCTGGGGAAGGCTATGGAGGACCAAGAAGTGGTCTTTCACGCCGCCGCGAACCCGGAGGTGAGAGCGGCCCTCACGGACCCTCGGGTTGACTTCGAGCAGAACGTCCTCGCTACCAAGATGGTCTTGGAAGAGATGAGAAAGAGTCGGGCCGCAAACACCATCGGATTCACGTCAACATCGACCATCTACGGCGAAGCCAAGCAACTTCCCACGCCAGAGGACTACGGCCCATTGATCCCCATATCGCTCTACGGGGCGTCCAAACTTGCGTGCGAGGCGCTAATCTCAGGCTATTGCCACATGTTTGGCCTCCGGAGCGTCATCTACCGCTTCGCCAACATTGTTGGCTCAAGATCGAGGCATGGCGTGGTCTGGGACTTCATTCAGAAGCTCAGGAAGAACCCGGAAGAGCTGGAGATACTCGGTGACGGGACGCAGTCCAAGTCCTATCTCCTGGTCGATGACTGTGTTGAGGCTTTCCTGATCGGCCTCGAAAAGGCCCCCGAGAAGCTGGAGACATACAACGTTGGCTCCAGTACACGGATTACGGTAACCGAGGTAGCGAAGATAGTCTTGGAGGAGATGAAGCTGGAGGACGTTCACTTCACTTTCACGGGAGGAGTTGAAGGCGGACGTGGCTGGAAAGGCGATGTGAAGACAATGCTGCTTGATACATCCAAGATGGAGAGGCTGGGGTGGAGAAGCAAACGCGACAGCGCAGAAAGTGTGCGCATCGCAGCTAGGCAGCTGTCTGGGGAACTCTAGGGATTCAACCGCTGTATGGACCCCTCTTGCGAGCGACCTCCTCGACCCGGCGAGAGGGCCTGGTGGTCTTCCCTGGAGTCGGATGAAGGCCCAAGGCTTCCACCGCATACATGTCGCAGGAGCCTTCCCTACCATCCATGTCGATTCCATCCACCCAATCCAGGTAGTGCCTAAACTCGTGTAGAAAGTTGAAAAGAGCGAGCTGCTTGGCGTTCTCCAACTCAACGTTCAAGACTTGGTTTCTCTTCCCACGGACCCGCATCGGGTATGGATAGGTGTTTTGCCTGTCGACGCGAACCGTAATCTCTATTGGGCGGCTCTTCCAACACATCTGAGCGCTGTACTCCGTGCCTTCCTTGGCATACTTGAAGACCACCCTCAAATCATGTTTCAGCTCTCCCCTCACAAACCGGCTAACTTCTTCTGGCCCAACCGGGACATCCGTCCTATTGTCGACGCTGATTAGGGGGCTCCTTGGCTCGAAGGACTCACAGAAGTAACGCTCCCAATTCGGCTTTACTTCAGCATATGGTGGAAGCTGAAGCCTCCTTCGAATGTTCTCAACCAGTGAACCAACGTGTTGCTGTAGATCTATGTCCTTCTTGGTGCACCAAGGGGTTCTTCCAGCCCAGTAGTATGGCCAGCACTTACCCTGATCATCCCTGTAGCTCCTCCACCTGCATGTCCGACACGACCTTTCCTCTACCAGAGTGGCCCACCTACAGTTCGGGCACCGCCCCAACACTTCCGCACTCCCTGGCCGGAAAGGTGTAGGCATTCTCTGCGAGGCCTTCTTCCCAAATTCGGTCCGACCCAGTTGTTCGCTGTCTCAGCCTAGGTTGGATAGCTTTAATGGGTTACGGGAATCCCTCTCCGGCACGTGACCTCCCTCAGGACAAGCCCCCAAAGCGGGGCCGGGTCGTTGTTGATTAGAGCCGAGGCCGTTTCCCCCTTGGGTACCAAGCCGCTCCTCGCCGCCAAAGATAGCGTCCAACCTCCCAAACGAAAACCCTGCTGCCCAGAGTTCTCGGATATTCCGGCGCCACTGATCCTGATCATCTTGATCATTCTGTGATCATTCATTTCATGTGGCATGATCGATCACCCAATCAATGAGAATGTGCTGGAGGCTCTTGTGAACGGTTCTTACTGAGGAATGGGTTCGGTTCGCCCCCCGAAACTGTCCTAGTATTACTCAGCTCTCACAACTCTTTTGAGATGGTTTGTAACACGATCGTTCGGTAACCTGAACTGACATCGGGCAAGAAGATCCGGATGGAACTCATTGACGAATCAGGAGATAAGGTTACAGTGATCTTCGAAGGGTGCTTATCCAGGGAGAAGATACTACAGCTGGCAGACCTGGCGGAGCTATACGGAGGCAACTTCAACGAGAGAGCCGGGGGCGGAAGTGAAAGCAAGCTCGACCGCCTTCTGGGTGTGGTAGAGAAGTACTTTCCCTTCGGTTATTTCACCTCGAGGGACGTTCTGGAGGCCTTTCAAGCCGAGTTCAGGGAGTCGATCCCACTCACGACCGTTTCAACATACCTGTGTCGACTCGCTGACAGAGCAGCGTTGCAGAGGGTTGGGTCAGGCCGGGGGTCCATCAGATATAGGTTAAGCCGAGGGGCATACAGCTCTCCCCATGAACAGAGAATTGCCCAGCACCCCTATTGACTTGACTCAGAACTGGATCTCCGCCTCGACACTATTCTCCGTCCCTCTTCGTTGGTAGAATAAGTGTAGGGCCTTCCTTGCCTCGTGACAAGCCCCTTCTCATAGAGATCCTTTAGCGTCCTGGAGACATACTCTCTGTTCTTGTTGAGGTGCTCACTCAGTTCCTTGGCACTCTTGGGCTGTTGGATGAGCAGCCTTAGCACATCCAGTTCGCTCTCTGTGACTGACAGTCGCTTTTCCTCAGCTTTCCTAGATGCTTTGTTCATCGCTTCCTCTATTCGGGAAAGGGACTGCTGGACTCTCACGAGCTCTCGCAAAAACAGGTCTGAACTCTGCTCCTCATTCGGATTCCCGGAGGAGTGGGAGGACTTGTTGAGTTGTGCTCTAAAGATGTAGGAGAATATGGCACCTTCCAGAACGAGTAGGACGGCAAAGAGATACACAATTGGGTCCATCTGGCCTTCCCCTAGAGCTCCGCACTCAGAACATCGATCTTGGTTATAATCCCTGCCATCCGCATCCTCTCGTCCACGACCAAGACCGCTGAGCTATGCCTCAGAAGCTGTGTTACCTCAGTCAAACCCGAGTTGAAACGCACCTCAGGAAACGGCGGGTCCATCAAGTTCTCAACCCTGGTCTTCATGATCCCTTGCGGATCATCGGCTTCGCTGAGACGTCTTAGTATTGTGGTCTCTGAGACGCTTCCCACAACCATTCCGTTCAGTAATACCGGGAGTTGAGAGAAGCCGCTTTCCCTCATTAGCGTCACGGCTCGCTTCATCGTTTCCTTGGCCTCTACGTGAGCCACTGGGTGACTCATTATGTCTCTGGCTTGAGAAGGCTTTGCAGCCTGAAGCACCTGGAATATGCTCTTCATCGTGGAAATCCGGGGGTTGACCGTGCTCCTCTCTATCTTCGCTATCAGCGATTGGCTGACACCCGCTCTGGCTGCAAGTTGCTTTTGGGTCAACCCTCGCTTTATTCGCAGTTGCCGTATCTCCTCTCCTCTTGGGAGCCTAAACATCGTGAGCCTCACCGGCTTCCAGACCCTTGAGCATCCGCTTGGGCCGGGTGATTTCCTCGATCATTTGGATGATTGTCCTTCTGTTCTCATCGATAAGCCCGGACGAGGCGTTCCCTTCCCGGTACAAGGCTGACAGCTCCGAGAGTCTTTCCCCTAGCTCCAAGAAAGAGGCCAGCCTCGGCGACTCCAGCAGACCCAGGTATCCCATCAAGAGGGTTGTGAAGAGAGATCGCCGAACGTTCTTGTAGGCTTGTATCAGACTTCTGTTGAAAGCCCCCTTGCTCACCTTCCTCTTTCTCAGGCTAGCCTTCTGATCGCTTGTCAGATTGGGTGCCTCCCCCGTAGCTAGGACATCTATCAGCAGGCTTTCGAGCTGGGCTTTAGCGAGGGAGCTGTTCCCGCTCAGTAGATGGTAAACAGGGTCTCTACGAAGACTGGAGATAAGAGCGTCGATTCGTTGTCTAGCTTCACGAGAAACCCGCGGCCTTTGCATGCTCCCCTCCTCGTAGGCTTGGGAGTAATGAACTATTAATCTAGTGCATGTTAAGGCGCTTTCCTAAGGAATGGACGAAAAGCTCAGCAGTGAACCTGACGCTTTGGAGGCGGATTCAAGCAGATCTCAAAATCCCAGTGCGTCTGCCTTCTCACCAACAGGCCGATCGCCTCTGCGGGCAAGGATCCTACGGAACTGGCTCATGGGCCGAGACAAGTCCTTCGAATAACCCATGAAAAACGCCTATCTGCGTCGATTCGGCGATCTTCTGGCTTTCTACACCCCGTGGCCGCTCCGCATACGCTAGGTCCCTTGAATCATAACGGCCAACACCCAATGGCATGGGTGGCCCAGCGTGACTCGAAGCTAGAGTACATTAGCTCGGAGGAGGGATCGTGATCCGGGGCAGGTTTGGGAAGGCTTCGAGCTATCGTTTCCAGCCGCGGTTGAAGCCTCTGCCCCACTTTTCGGTTATGTGCTGAGCCTAGGCGTGGTCACCGAACTGGTTCAACAGGCCCGGCGATCCAATGGGGTGTACCTACACAGGCCTAGTGCTTGCGGAGTCGAATGATTCTTCCCAAGTCTGATACTTCTTTGTGGTTCCAGCTACTTCCCTTGCTTTCCTCATCTTTCACGTGGTCGTCGCCAGTAGCCAGCCAGGCCGCCAACCAGAATCATGATGCCGAGCAAGAAGAGAATTCCCGGCTAGCACCAGTTCAGGGTACCAGAGGATTCCTAGACCGACTAGGAAGACACCCCCTGAGATGGCGCCCCACAGCCCTCCACCGCCCCCCGAAACAAGCTTGCCGCTCACGACGGTATGCTCTTCTTCGTCTCCACTCCATATCTCGCTCCTCACGCGGAGTGCTCCGGGCGGGCGCTTCAGCAAGGACAACCGACCGGCCGCAGCGCGGGCAGAACGCTTCATCTCCCTTCAGCTCACCGCCGCACTTCTCGCAGTAAGGCAATTCTCCTCATCCCACCGGAACCTGCCAGCAATTGAATGTGAATCTACTCCCAAATGAACCTCACAACCACAACCCGAGTGACGGAGCTTGAGAGACCCATCAATATTGCCTGTCACTCCTTGGGCTTCGACCCGTGCATCGAGGAAGCCCTTTCCATCAGATGACTGCCAGTCCATGTTTCGCTCTGCCTTCCGAGGAACAGTGGCCAATCGATTTGAGGTCAGGGGCCATTCCGTGACACGGAGTACAAAGGACACGTGTTCAAACAGGCTATGCTAGAAGACGCAGCGAACTGGTTTCAGATGTGTGACGGACTCTTGGCATCGCAAATGAGGTTCGAAAGCACTGGATGACGTATGGGCAGAAGCAGCGCTGACTAGAAGAAAGCTCCATGAATCAAACTCGTTCTCCGGGCAATCAACAAGTCATGTACAACTAAGTCTATCGATCGAATGCAAACTCCATCGGAAACATGCGAGAGAACAAGTGGAGGGCGAGTGGGTTGTCCTCAACGCTATCTGTCAACCGAGAAAACCAGTGGAAGGGCGTCCAACGCAAAACTACTCTTGGGTCTTGAAGTAGAGTTCTGGCATTACGCAGTTCTGCGACCCATTGGATGTCTTCTTCACCTATTATGCGGTGACCGATGGGCCGTAGCTTTCCGTGCATTCTCCAAGGATGATGGCAACTCATGCTGCCCAGTGGATTGGAAGCCAGCGTCAAAATGACGACAACAACTCAGTAGTCTGAAGAGGGTGTTGGAAATTCTTGCTAGATATCCCAGTCGAATTCACTGAAGAGGATTGCCTATTCCTACGAGGAGCAGGGCACGGAGCTCGCCGACAACTCGAGAAGCAACATGTAGATTCCGTTTCTTCACTTTCCGAAGTTCAAAATCGGAAATACCCAGACAACCTCGAGGTCAAACCCAGAGGTATTGAAGTGATAGATGCCTTGAACTGGAAGCGATCTAGCACGTGTTGCGCCGTATACGTTTTTGTATCCCACGGCGAGGTGGCGAGACAGGGCCTTGTAGACGCGCTGGACGAGCCCAAATAGAGCTTTTCATTAATGAGGTCATACGCTTCGCATCTCCGGTGGAGAACGTTCGTAGTGTCCGATGGAGCTGGTTAATGGATGGATTTCCTTGAGTCAATCAGGTCTTTGTATGGAGGATCTGATCCATAACAACGATGGATCTGCGCTTGAAGAATCGACCGAAAGATGTGTCGCCACTGACAGATCTTGCACAGTGTGCTAGATTTGGCGGGGTCTCAGAAGATACGGTGGGAGATGAGTCGCGCTGAAGACAGAGACCTCCGCAGCGGCGCGAATGGATGTGCTCTCCAGGTGAACCTCCATACCGATACATGAACGGACAGTTCCACTTGATACTCTGGTGAGTAGCGTCAATGGGAAAGATCGACTCGCATTGTTTCAGGCTCCGACGTCTTGGGGTGTGCTCGAAAGACACCAGTCAACACAAGCTTCGCCGATGCGTTTTCCGAGATCGACCGATCGCTCGTTCAATTTGGATGATCGAGTTGGATAACGATCCCGGGTGTTTGTGCACTCCTCCGACGACAATCGTTTACAGTTATCTGCAAACGCGTTGGGCTCACAGTTGTGTAGTGCTCACAAAATGTGTTGAACCTGGCAAAGCTGGCACATTGTGTAAGACGCGGAAAATCTCCCAGGTCTTACACATTGTTAAGAAACGGTGTCTGTGTTCTGCAGAATGGATCTGGGTGGACGAGATCATGGAGAACAACGGCACTGGGACAGTAATCGCATTCGCTAACCAGAAGGGTGGCTGTGGGAAGAGCACGACGGTGGTCAACATGGGAGCTGTGCTCTCTTGGTGCCGAAACATGAAGGTGCTGCTTGTAGACATGGACCCCCAGGCCAACACCACGAGCGGGGTCGGGATAATCCCACATGAAGTTGACGCAACTGTATACAATGTGCTCCTGACAGCCGCGGGTTTCAGAGGAATGCACGTTAGACCTGCGACAGCCGAGGAGGCGATCGTAAGAACCGCTTTTCCGAATCTCGATCTTCTCCCATCGAACCTGTATCTTGCAAGGGCCGAGTCCGAGCTACAGTCAGTTGTCTCAAGAGAAACACTTCTCAAGCGAGCCTTGAACCCGGTCAGGACGCTATACGACTACGTGCTAGTGGACACCCCTCCATCACTGGGGATCCTAACTTTGAATGCTCTTGTGGCTTCGGACGATGTTGTTGTTCCGGTGCAAGCTCATTTCTATGCCGCTCTCGGGATACCGCTGCTCTTCAATGCCATTGAAGACCTCAAAGTAGCCGGTTATGATATCAAGGTCAAGGGGTTCCTAATAACAATGGTCGACAACAGAACCAGGCTTGCGCGAGAGGTGAGGAAGCTCCTAAGGGATCAGCACGGTGATCTTGTCTTCCAGACCGAGGTGCCCTCGAATATCCGTCTAGCCGAGGCCCCCAGCCACGGAAAACCCGTGATATTCTATGACTCCTGTTGCAGCGGTGCTCAGGCGTATCAACAATTAGCGGGGGAGATGGTTGGTTGAACAACAAAAAGAGAGATGATTCGTATTCTGTCCTAGGAAACATGGGAAGGAAGCTCAGCGTTGTCGGAGCCTTCATAGGGGAGAGGCGGCCTCAAGAGAACAATCCCATCCAGGAAAACATAGAAACTCAGCAAAACATGCCGACGCCAAGCGCGCAACGGGGAGAAAAAACGAATATGGGGAGCGACCAGAGACCAAAAAACGCCAGGAAGAGCTTCTATGAAACCACCGACAGAATTCAGAAGTCGGTTTGGATCAACAAGCCAATGAGAGAGGAAGTCGTAAACGTGGTGGACGAGCTGAACGGCAGAAGTCTACCGTTTACAGAAGGCCAACTTCTACGAGAGTCTGTTGAGGCGGGGTGGCCCGCCATCAGAGAAAAATACCTTGGGATGTTGTTCAGGCTGGAAGACGCCAAGACCCAGAGCGAGCAGTCCTGACGATTCTCTCCTGTTTGAACGAAGGAGTCCACACATCTGACACACTGTGTCAGATGTGACGCCACCGCCTTGCCTGTTGTCCAACAGGTATTGTCAACGGACCTCCTGGCAACGCGAGATGGGAAGCCGGTCGACCCATGCCCGGAAACGGGGATCCATTCTCGAGGGGCTATGCTCGCTGGATCGAGCTCGTCAACTCTGAGACGTATGAACGCTGCCGATCATCCACGCTTGCAAGCGAACTCAGCGCCACGGGAGTAACGCTGATTTTCTTCTTGGTGTAGACGTTGTAGGCATCGGTGTGTACGCCGAACCTCGCCACCTTCCTTCCATCCAGCCAATAGTAGGGCACACCGTTGGGATCAACTTTCCTGCGCAGAAAGTTTCTGAACTTTGACCTCGCCAAACTGGTCGTCTCAACCTGGGTCCGTTGAGTTATCCTCTCTGGGAAGTTGATGTTGATGAAGTCTATCTCCCTTGGAAACGGGTTTCTCTCAACAAAGTCTATCATCATCCCTGAGAGTGCTGCAGCCCTCTTCATGTAGGGGTTCTGGTGTGTGGGTGAGAACCACACCTCTCTGAGCGTAGTTAGGGAGAGAGCCATACCCGGTATACCCATTATCGCCGCCTCCAGCACGGCTGCCACCGTGCCGCTCGTAAAGATCGAGTGAAGGGTGGTGTTGTCTCCTCCGTTGATCCCTGAGACCACGAAATCCGGGTCACCCCCCAAGAGAAAGATTGCGGCGTACACGGCGTCGGCGGGTGTCCCATTGATTGCATATGCCCTGCCATCCCCTGCAAGCTTGATCTCACGTATCCGAAGAGGCTTGTGAAAGGTGAGAGCCTTCCCATCTCCACTCCGCTGGGACTCAGGGACCACCGCCAGCACCTTGTGCCTTCTTCTCAAGACGCTGTACATTTCGATGAAGCCCGAAGACTCGGGCCCGTCGTCGTTCGTCAAGGCGATCTGCATTTCTTGCTTCGCGAGGAGGCTGCGTTTGGGGTTGTTGTTAAATGTTGTCTTCTCGGAGGGTAGGGTGTAGTGGGAGGTTTCCTCGCCAGCCGTTGAGGAAACAGTCTTTCCAGATGTCGTCGGATCGATCGATCAGAGGAGAGAGAAAAACCGTTATCTTTCAGCTCTCAATCTACAATGGGGGCCCGTGGCCTAGAATGGATAAGGCGGCAGCCTCCTATCCCCGCTTGCGAGAGTCAGCTGCAAAGAGGGAGGCGATCTCTTCCCTCGTGGAAATCGCGGGTTCAAATCCCGCCGGGCCCGCTATCGAAAATGCCCAGATCAGCTGGGGTTTGGCTTTTCTTTGGGAGGTAGGCTGCTACTGATCGGCGCATCACAAAGTCCTGGATCAGATGCCATTGGGGAGGACATCATCCGAGATCGTTGACGGGTATCACCTCGCAAGCGCCAAGGAATCTCTAAGACTCCGTTGATCAGCTTTCCACCGGTGCAGGCCGATCTATCGATCGCACAGGAGACTTATCCCAAGCGTCTTGTAGAGCGTTGCGTAGAAAACGGGTGAATCACTGATTGCCTGAAGAGGCTGTTGTTCTCGTTGGGCAGAAACCTAGGATGAACTATGTGCTCGCAACCACTATGCCGCTCAACGAGGGGCGAACGGTGATCCTGAGGGCTCGAGGAAGGGTGATCAGCAAAGCCGTGGACATCGCTGAGATCACGCGGAGACGGTTCTTTCAAGAGGCTTCGATTCGAAGCACCAATTTTGAAACTGAGGAAGGGAAATCGAGCATGGATGGACGGCCGAGAAACGCGAGCACGATCGAGATCGCGGTTGCGCCGACGAAGGCGCCAGCAGAAAAGAAGGCCAAGAAGCCTGCCTGTATGCCTTTGGAAGAAGCAACTGAGTGATGCTCGGCCCATTCGCTCGCGCCGACGGCTGCACGCCGCTAGGCGTGGAGCTATTCTTCATTTCGATGTGCTCCGCTCAGGGTATACGCTGCGGTGCAAGAAGCTTTAAGAGTAGGTAGTATGACGGGGACGCTACAACAAGAGGTGAAAACCTGCATGGTGACTGGAAAAGTGAAGTTCTTCAACAGCTCTAGGGGTTTCGGCTTCATAGTACGTGATGACGGCGCCCCTGATGTCTACGTCAACGCCGCGGACGTCAAAGGCGGCCAGCTGTCTGACAACGACAGGGTGAAGTTTGACGTGGAACAAGCCGAACGAGGACCTAGAGCCAAGAACGTAGAGAAAGTGTAAGACTTTGGGTCAAGCATCAGATCGATTGATCTGACTGCATTGCAGCAATCCAGCGCGTCCTTATCCGAGGACAGACCTCACTCCTCTGAGGGATCTACCAAAGTTCAGCAACGTCGAGGGAGGCATTGATCGATCGGTCACAAATTCTCCTACATTTCCTTGTTCTCGGCGTGAAGAGATTTGCGGGGAACTTGCTCTTGCACTCCAGCAGCTTGTCGTTTGACCTGCTTCAACTGACCCAACCGAGCCTTTGCCTGGGCACGCAAATCCTTCTGTGCCGGATATGATCGAGTCTCCAGTCATTCGAGATTAGTAGCCATTGAGCAATCAGCTTGAGACTGCCGATCTTGACTGTAGAATATGACTTGTCCAAAACCAGGGCGCCACACATTGCCTTGGACACGCTCAATGAATGACACGGACTTCGAGGCGAGGATAGTTCGGCTGATACTTTCGGGAGAGAGCGAGAAGGCCCTGGAAGCTCTGAGCAGACACTATGGTGTGGAGACCCCAAAGTTTCGGGTTGGATCTGTGAAAGGGAGGGTAAGAAATCCAGCAGTCTACGTTGTGCGAACCAAGACGATACATGTCTCGGATGCTGAGGGGGTTGTCGAGCCCTCAGCTCATTCTCCACGAGCTCTACCATCACCGTCGATCGTCGGACGCTCTAGTAAACCGGATGCGGTCCTCCAATTGCCCTGATCGATTGACAGCACAGAGGATGCCTTGGCTCAACGTCGAAAAAACAGGAAAGGCTAGCTGCAGAGCTGTTCGTTACCGGATTATTCCTCAACCGTTATTGCATTTTCAGGGCATTGCTCGACGCAGGCCATACACACCAAACAAGCGTCGGGATTTGCGGGTATGGACACTTCCTTGTTGTTGTGTTTCCCTTTCTTGAATACTTCCACTGGACAGACTTCTATGCATGTCCAGTCTGCGTTGCATTTTTCATAGTCTACTGTTACTTTGGGCATGTTGTCAACCTTGTCGGGCGGCGGCTTGTGTGCTATTTAGGGTTTTTCTTGGGGGGTTGACGGCCGTGGATGCATTCCATCGATCGCAGTAGCTTGTTGACCCGTTGCCGCGTCGACTTCTTGGTGATCTTGGGGAGAATTTCCCGGAGGATCAGGCTCATTTCTTCGCTGTTCCGCCCTGTGTTTTTCGCTGCTGGCATGATGTACTCGGATATCCTAGGGATGTCCTTGTGCTTCGAGTCGGCTAGGACCTGGATGAGGCTTGGAAAGATAGTTTTGCTGTATGATGGTTTGTGGGCGGCGACCTTTCCCAGTGTTGCCAGGGCACCGTCTTTGACTATGACGCTGCCGGTCTTCGCCAGGTGAAGCAGTTTGTCTCTGTATGGGTAGATGCTTTTGGGAGCGAGGTGGGCTGTGGAGGCGATGGCTGAGAGGCTTTCCCAGAGGGCGCGGTTGTTCTATGTGTCCAACATCATAAGGAGTGCGTCGATCGATCGAGGGCTTTGAAGGGAGCTCATCTAGCTCTGCCTACAGGCTGCCAGGAAGTTCTAATCGACCAGGACGAGCAGGATGTCGGCCTCCATGAGGGCTGCGGCTAGGCACTCGGGGCGAGGATTCGCTTTCACGTTTGGGGTTTAGGCTCGAACACATGCTTCTCTTTCTTGCGCTATCATACCGTCCCGTTTTTGGCTGAACAGGATCGTAAGTCGGACTCATCTCCATTGGTTGAGAAGCCTTCTCAAGAATGGCTCTCACTGTTTCTGTGTTTCTATTCTGTGGTCCTTTTGATTTCTTCGATCATTTCGTCTTCGGTCGTTATGTGTGCATGGATTTGTTTAGTATACTCCTTCTGGATGTTCTGTGCAACTTTCTTGGAGATTCTGCCTCTTCTGAGGTCGTCGTTGACTCGGTCGTAGGCGGTCAGGAGTTGTTGTATCTCGACCTCGACTTTTTCCAGTTCGGTTAGGGTGGAAGCTTGGGTTGGCTGGGCTTTTCTGAGCTTTCTTGTTGCGTCTCTTATCCTTTCACTTTCTCTCTGAATGGTTCTGAGAGTCTCCCTGAGCAGGGGAGCCCCCCCTTTCCCCATGGCTTCGACGGCGGGCCGCGTCAATACCTGCTGCCTCAGTTTCTTCAAGCGGCCATATCCTTCAAGCGTTTCTTCGATGAGGTTCTTGCTTTCGGGTGTGATGGCCAGAGGTTTGGGGCCCGTTAGGGGTGTGAGGCGTGCTGCCAGTCCCACTGCTCCGAGGAGGATGGCGGCGCCCCAGATCCAGCTATAGTACTCGGAGATATTGAGTGCTGTTTGGTAGTCGAGTTGGACGGTGTTGTTCGTTCTGAGGGCGGTGTTGCTTCTCCTATACATGAGTTTGGTGCGGTACGGGTCTTCTCTTACAAAGCCCTGGGGAACGGGCTCGAATGCTTTGATCGTGTGGGTTGAGGGGAAGACCATCCAAATCGTGTAGTCGTCGTAGGTCGTGTTAAGCGACTGTGGGAACGAGACAGTGTGTTTGTCGTTGGACGTTGTCACGAAGATGTCTGCGGGCACCTTGTATCGTATTGTAAAGGAGACGTTCTCTTTGTTGGCAATGGGTTGTCTGAGTTTGACGGCTACGGTCAATAGGCCTTGGCTTTCGTTCCCCACGGTTCTGTCTAATTCCGCTACAATTCCTTTGACAAGCACTTCCTTTGATTGGTTGGGTATGCGTAGGTGTACTGTGTCTATCTCCCCAGTTCCCTCGAATCTTAGGGAGAGTTTTTCTTGTACATCTAGTTTCCCGTCGAAGGTTAGGGTGACCTCGTCACTGTTCACTGACAGCAGGTGGATGGTTTCCGACTTGAAAGAGATGGAAAGGTCCTTTGTTGACAGAGGTTTCAGGGTTGTGGTATTCGTGTACAGCATGACAGTTTGATTTGTCGATGTGACGTTGAACTCAGCGGGCGGCGTGATGTCTACATCCTTTGGAAGTAGGATCGATACATCGAACGTTTGAACCTCTTCGAGGAGAACTGGTGCTTTAGGAACCGTGAGATTGAACACCGCTGAGGCATCCTGTGAAATCACTCCGCGGAGAACGGTGACCAGATCAATTCGCTCGCGAGGGCTTGGCGACGTGATGTTGATGAAGGTGAGGTTGGGGTATTGGGGGTTGCTGAACCGGGTTACGGCTACTTCCCGATCGGAGCTATAGTATTCGAGTATGTTGTTGCTGTATTGTATTGGCATCCCTATCGATACGGAGTTTCCCTCTTGAAGGGTTATTTGGTCGGTGATGAACGTGAGGCCATAGTTTGACACAGAGATGACTCTGGATATTTTGATGGGTTTGGCTTGTAGAGCGGATGCTTGAGGCATACGGTTGTTCGCGAGCAAACTTATCCCAAGAACCAGAGTCGCCACGAGTAGAATCGATGTGGTTTTCTTCAAGGCCCGGTCCGTCCTCATGCAGGCTTACGGAGGCTTTCGGTCTCCGCGCCGAATAAAAACTTATAGTCATTTTGGTTTCGAGACAAGTGGTTCAGTTGTCGGTTGAGGTGGCTGTCAGGGAGAAGATCGGCAGGATAGTTGACCCCGGCACCGGGCTGTCTCTTGGAGCCATGGGGTTGATCACGAGCGTGAAGGAGACCGGGGAAGGAGTCTTGAAGATAGACTTTGTCCCCAGTACGCCTTACAGTCCTGTGGCTTACGGCATAGCATTGGCGATCAAGGAGGTTGCGTTGGCTCAGAAGGGGGTGAAGAAGGTGATGGTCTTTTGCCATAACCATGTTCTTTCAGAGAGGATCAACGCTGACGTAAATGCTCGATAGAAACGGCTGGTTGAATCACCAAGAGCATCAAAGCTCAACGAGATGGAAGCAGTGGGAGCAGGGTTTGAGAGCTTGTCATCCGAGTTGCTATGAGGCTAGGTTATTGGAGTTACTTCTTCTGTAAAGGAGGTGGTTTCACTTTGCACTTTTCCGTCGACACAAATCCGATTACGTGACTTATCGACGGAACTTTTTCAGCGTTGCTTCGCTGCCTATCGATACATGCCCATTCTTTCTGGGTATCTCTTGTAAAGAAGCTTCTCTAGATCTTCGTCCAATTTCTCACTGAGTTCTCTGTGTGTCTCGCTGATCACCTCAATCGGCTTCTGTGAATAGACGACGGGTCCTTGCACCACGACGGGGCTTCTTATGTCTCTTGGAGAGGACGGCTTAATCGCCATTATGTCTTTCATCACTTTCCAGGTGCTCTTTCCACTCGCCAATCTTAGCATGAGCTCCTGCATTTGTTCACTCGGCAGCGGTCTCAGGCCAAAAGAGTAGTGTGAGAATCTCTTGATCTCCTCGCCTTCCCTTAGGCGTCCCTTCGCTCCCAATCCAATCGATTGATATGGGTTTACGGGGTTCTCCTTTATTACCCATATGTCTGAGCCGTGCACCACGATCAGGTCGTTACTTCCCGCTTGGTTCTTGCCGTACAGAACTTGCCATCCCTCAGGCTCGCCGCTGTATCTCCTAGCTATCTCCTTCTTCACCTGATTGGCTGTCTTCAAGCCTCTCCTTCAACTATCTATTCATCGCCACTATTATTCCTTTTCCAGGTATGCAGCCGCCTCGTCATCGTTGTCGCCCCCTGAGTCCGTCCAGCCTATCGATGGGGTGCCTTCTGCTTCCATGAGGACGACCATCTCCCCATGTTCCAACCCTCCTGTAACCGTCAGGCTGAGATGATGAGGGATATGCCGTTTCGGCTGTAAACCAGAGAGGGCATGAAGCTGGGCTACCTTCACTCCGAACCAGTTCTCTTTGGTCGGTTGGAGAGGAACACATAAGAGACAATGCGTCACCATTTTGGTGGCGGAGCTTCCAGGACATGCAGGCGGTTCTTCTGGTTGGAGGGAGGCGAACCAGGCTTACCATCGACAAGCCGAAGTCCATGGTTCCTTTCGTCAGCAAGCCCAGCAACCGCGTGAGAAGGCTCAAAGCACCTTCAGGGGAGGCTTGGAGGAGATAGGGGGATTGAAGATCTGCCTTGTCACGTGGGAGTATCCTCCCAGAATCGTTGGAGGGATCGCCAGGTATAGCAGAGGGTTGGCGAGAGCCCTGGCGGAAAGGGGGAATGAGGTTCACGTGGTGACGCTGGACTTCCCCGGGTCACCCTCATACGAACTTGATGGCCAGGCAAACATCCACAGAGTAAGATGTGAGGTGGGAAACCCGAATTTCCTTGTATGGGTTTTCCTCTTCAATCACTTCTTTGAGAAAGAGATCGGAGAACTGAACCGTAACGTCGGTGGATTTGACGTAATTCACATGAATGACTGGATGACAGCGCCCGTAGCCGTAGCCGCCAAACATACTCTCGGAAAAACGTTGGTAGCCACGGTGCACAGCACAGAGATGGGTAGAGGCCAAGGCATACATTCACCTGACTCTCACACAATCCACGGCATGGAGTGGTGGCTGACTTACGAGGCCGCTCGAGTTATAGTCTGCAGCAAATCAATGATGGATGAGGTCTCCCAAGGCTTCAAGCTGCCAACGGAAAAGCTAGATACAGTGAACAACGCGATAGATGTTGAGAAGTTCAAGCAACACATCGACAGAGAGGCCGCCAGATCGAGGTTTGGCCTTTCCTCCAACGATGAAGTGGTGTTGTTTGTGGGCAGACTCACACCTCAGAAGGGTCTAGACTACCTGATCAGAGCTATACCGATTTTGGCTTCCAGGCACCCCAGAGTCAGGTTGCTCATAGTCGGCGATGGCTGGATGAGAACGGAGCTGGAGCAAACAGCCTCCGCTCTGCCCGATAGGTGGCGGTTTATCTTCACGGGACACATTCCTGATAATCAGTTGTCCGAGGCCTTCGGGTGCGCCGACGTGTTCGTCGTTCCGTCGGTGTATGAGCCTTTTGGTATAGCGGCGTTGGAGGGCATGGCGGCGGGGATTCCAGTCGTGGCAAGCAAAGTTGGAGGGCTGGCTGAGATCGTTGAGCATGATAGAACAGGCGTCCACGTGTATGCAAGGGACCCCAGGTCCATAGCCTGGGGAATCGAAAGGGTACTCTCCGATCGAAGCTACGTCGAAAGGCTGGTCCACAACGCAAGAGAAATGGTTCAAGACACCTACACATGGGGGGCTGTTGCAGACAGAACCCTTCGAGTGTATGAACGAGCCCTAGAAGCTGTTGTGAGATGACTCGAGATGAAAGAATCGCAGTCAATCTTGCTGCAGGCATCAATCTTAAATGCCAAGGGCAGATCTATGGTGAATCAATTTGGTCATAAGCGAGATGTCCTAAGGTGAGCTCACCGAAGCCGGGGGCAAGAGGAGACCTGTTTTTCCTCAGAGCGCTGAACAACATGGGGGTTACTCTGGCGGAGACCGCTCTCACCGTGAAGGAGATCTCGGACAATCTTGAGCTAGATCTGGAGACCGTAAGCCAAAACGTCGAGAAGCTCGAGAAGAACGGATACATGATTCGTGTGGGAGACAAGTATTACGTCTCTCAGCTTGGGTTGATCAAAGCACTTTCCTCCTACAGCTAGTTCTTGAGGACGGTGACAGTTCTGTCTCTTCTCAGTTCCAGGGAGACCACTGCGCGAAGCCCTCTCAAACCCTTCCGCGCTCGTATTCCGCTCATGGTTGCTCCCCGTACCTCGATTTTGCTCGCTTGGTCCTCATGTTCTACTGGTAGAGCCACTACAGCCCTCAGTGCTTTCTTCGACTTGATCCTAACCTTATGTGAAGCGGTCACCTCCAAATCAATCAGCGTGTCCCCC
>Ga0315309_1000799_pt1 | contig 19189 bp, 25 predicted proteins | sample TDP4_MG_FD_203080 | JGI IMG/M metagenome (GOLD analysis project Ga0315309, IMG submission 203080) | Freshwater sediment microbial communities from Lake Towuti, South Sulawesi, Indonesia - TDP4 | ecosystem: Environmental > Aquatic > Freshwater > Lake > Sediment | place: Indonesia: South Sulawesi... | reverse complement strand
GGTTCTCGCCGTCTTCGGGGTTCATTAGAGCAGACCTCAAGAAGGCGTATACTCTCCACGTCACCTACGGCAATAAGCGTCGGAGGGTCCAGCAGAGACTAAGCAAGAAGAAGCGTGCCTACTTCCACCTCGTTGAGAAATATCGAGGTCGGGAGCAGAACAGGGTAACTGGTGAGTTGCATCGAGTAGCTAACGAGGTTCTACACACATACGAAGGGTTCAGTCACATCTTCGAGGATACGCGGAAGCGGGGAATGCTCTCGAGGAACAGAAGAAGGAACAGAGAGATTTCAGCGGTTGACTGGTTACGGTTGTTCAGCATAATCGGATACAAAGCTAGTGCGGATAGAGTTTCGGCTTGGGGGACGACAATGATGTGTCCGAGGTGCGGAGCGAAGAACATAGTTCCGCCCACAGCGGATGCGGAGATAAGTTGCGGGTGCGGTCTTGTTAGGAACCGGCAGAGGGGAGCAGCTTTCAACATCTGGCTGAAAGGAAACGGGCTGTTCCCAAGAGGAAAACGGGTCAGGAAGAGCAAAGTACAACGGCGGTTGCGGTTGATTGAGCAATGGAAGGAGGAACTACGAAAATCATCACTAGGAGCGCGGTATGTCGGCGAAGACCAACTAAGGATGTAGGGTCTTTCCTCAGGGACGGAGTCATGTGGGCAACTTAGCTTGACACTGGAGGGGAAAGCACATATCGCAGGTGCGGCGTATGTGTGGTTGTGTGCTTCTCTCCCTGTGACGGTGGGGCTAGGTTCCAAGCCTTTGTGGTTGTGAGGTCCTTGAGGTGGGTTCACCCTGACAGGGGTAGAGTCCAAAGAGTCTCTCGATGAACTCGCGAGGGAGACGAGGATGGTGAAACCCAAGAGAAAAATACCTGAACGCTAACGTTTAGGTAGATTCCTTACAACCCTCCTCAATGCATTCGTCGATGGACATCAATTTTACTTTGGAATTGTTTTTCCCTGATGCGTAGTAGCAGCCCTTTGCTGAGTCGGTGGCTAGTCCAATAAATCTCCCTTTTATGGGGGCTACGACACAGCAGGTATCTGCAGCGATCTTGGCTCCCGCTCCCTCGATCATTTTGGTGAAACCCATCCGGTCTGCGATCTGCTTCGTGGGTCGTGCAGTTGTTATCCAGACCTCTTTCTTCACTCGTTTTCCTTTCAATTTGTTGGCAATGTATTCGAGTTCAGCCAGTGTTGCGTGTGGGCAACCGATACTGACAAAATCGATAGTTGTTTCCTGATTCAAAGCATTGGTCGCAGCTTTAATGTCGCCGTCCGTGACCGTAACTGTTTCAACAGGAATCTGGGTGACTCTGTCGGGAGTGATCCCTTCAATGTGGAAGAGGGCAACTCCGCCGTAGGTAGCATAGGAAGCGCAAAGCGATTTGAGTTCCTCGACTGATGCACTTGGGATTCCTGTAATGTAACTAATCTTTTCCTTCAACTTTTCGCCCAGGACTTTTCCCAACGCCCCAAATTGGTGAGTCCCTCTGAGTTTTGCTTGCACTTGGACTTTCACTTGTGGCTGTCTTTTGCTGTCCAAATGAAAACCATACTCTGGTGTTCTTCCAGTCAATGCTGCACTAATTGCACTGGGTCCTCCCTCGCGGTTGGTCCGGGCTCCTAGTACCGAGTTAGCATAACAGATTGCGCTACTCTCTCCCCAAGCTACGTGTTCACCAAAGTGGGGTACGTTTCCGACAAGGTAAGGGGTGCATGTACATGTTGTGATAACCCCCATTCGGTAAAACGCATCGATTACACGCTGTTGATTTCTGGCGAAATCCTCACTTATCCCAAGTTTCTTCCACTCTTCAAGATCCATACCCGCTGGATTCAACGTAGTGAGTACACGAACCTTTCCATCTTTAGCCATCTCGGCCAGCCATTCAAGCCCCGCTTCTTCAAGATTCGCGTAACTTACACCGGAGATTTGGACTGAACTGACGGGAATCATCCTTTCAGCCTCATAGATCTCTCCTAATGTAACCAGTATCTCCATCGCTTTCTGAGTGGCGTAGCCGTACTCGCCGTCAGCCATTTTCTTCTCTTCAGAAGTTAGCTGCATCGATCATTCCTCAACATACTTTTTCAGATCAACCGTGGGGAATTCAGCGCGAGCGAAGCTCTTTCCCTTTGTTACTACCGGCGCTGTCAGGTCAAACCCAACTTTGTTGGTTATTTTGGTCCCTGGTTCGGCACTCGGATCAAGACTTGACCCTGGCTCTTTCCCTTTATTCACTATTCCCCGGTCTGCTTGGAATCGTGTGGCCATCGACCACTCCACTTGCTGCGGATCATAGATGTTGATGTCCTTGTCGACTACGAACACATGTTTGCAGCTCTTATGACCCTCGAATGCTGCGAGAATTGCTTTCTTCCCATCGTCATCGTTTTTCTTATCGATCTTGACTATTGCATGGAGCCATGAGCATCCTCCCGGGTTCACATTGACATCAAGGCATCTAACACCTGCCTCCACAACCTTCTTGAAAATCGTTGGCTCTTTAGGCATTCCCATAAGCAGTTTGTGCTCTAGGGCACCTGGGAGAAGGGCTTGCCATATGGGGTCCCTTCTGTGAGTGATCTTGCGGACTTCGAAAACGGGCTCCTGCCTAACAATATCGAAGGTGTCGGTTATGTCAATGAATGGTCCCTCAGCGGCTCTTTCCTTCATAAAAACCCTACCCTCGAGAACTACCTCGCAATCAGCAGGAATTAAGAGATTCACCGATTTCGCTTTTGTGACCCGCGTCTTTTCAAGAGCGTTTGCGATATACATTTCATCAATTCCAGTCTGAACAGATATCGCAGCAGCAACCAGAACGTTGGCAGCATTGCCGACGCAGTATGCCGCCTCAACTTCTCCATTTCGCTCAAGGAATTTGTGAAAATCCCTACCCTCGACAATCCTAGTGCTCATCTTATTGCTAGAGATTGGCATGGCTCGGTGGAAGTCCAAGTTTTGTCCATACTCAGGATCCCTTGAAACAACCACTGCCGAAGAGATGTACTTTCCGCCATCCTGCTTCGTGTGCCTTAGGATAGGTAATTTGCTAAGATCCACAGTCCCCATATCGATCTCTTGACACGGAGCGTTCTTGATCTCCTCTGGTTTGCTACGTTGGTCAATCGCCTTGGTGATTCTTGGGATCAGGTCCGCAGTTGTGATTCCGAAATACTTGGCGATGCTTTCTTTTGTGCAGAATACATTTCCAACTATCCGAAATCCCTTATACTCTTTGACATTTTCAAACAATACGGGTCTTGGCTCCGCCGTCTTCAAAATAGCGGCTGCCTCGACATCAACTGAGACCGCTTTCCTGATTTTTTGCAGGTTTCCCTCTCTCTCCAGTTTGTCAACATATTGCCGAAAATCCATTTCTTATTTCCACCACCTTATCACTTGCTAAGCTCCAATAGTTGTCTTCCATACTTCATATCCAGCAGCTTGAAGCGCGCTGGCAACCTTATCTCGTAGCTTCACGCCGGGTGTCAAAGCGATCATGTTTCCTCCACGGCCTGTTCCAGTTACTTTCGCTCCAAGAGCGCCTGCTTTTCTGGAGATCACAACCATTGAGTCAAGAACCTCGTTCGATACTGTGATCTCCTGAAGAAGTGCATGGTTTTTGTCCATCAACTTTCCAACTAGCGGCAAGTCGAGTTTCTCCAGAGCCTGTCGCCCCTGAGCGACCAATTTTGAATATTCTCCAGTAATGCCGTCAAACCATTTGGGATCCTTGTCTTTCAACTTTTTGACGGCGTCAACTACCTCTTTGGTATCCGAGGTGACCCCAGAAGTGCCAATGACAAGTTCCACGGGGTTCTTCAACTTGATTGGTTCCATTGTGTCTGGACCGCCCTTCATGTTCTTGACAAAATATACCAATCCCCCAAATGTTGAAGCAGTATTATCGATCCCGCTGGGGGTTCCATGATACCCCTTCTCCCCTTCATAGGCCGCCTCGTTTATCCGTGTATCATTCCAATTGAGCTTGAATTCATCAGTTATTGCTCGGGCTATCGCAACACAGCTAGCAGCCGAAGCCCCCACCCCACTTGCGCAAATTAGATCCCCACTAAGAGTGATACGTAGACCCTGCTTTTCGGTATCAACTCCCATAAATTTGAGAACGTTCTTGATGGAAATCTGTTGTTCCTCGAACTTGTCTTTCTTGTATCCTGGAACCTCGGGGCGGTTATCAATCAGCTCATATCCTTTGCGTGGGATCCTGTCGATCGTGGCTGTGGTTTTTGCACCAACCGCTGATGCCAACGATGGGAAACCATAGACCACAAAGTGTTCCCCGAAAAGTATAGTCTTACCGTATCCATAACCTCTTCCCAACACTGTTCTCCTCCACCATAGTATTGTAGACAATCTATCTCTTGCAGTCGACCTATCGAGCCTTTCATCTGTGCACTTGGGCTCATGACAGTTTACTGTCAAGAGCCAATTTTAAGGATTGGCTAGCTATATCTGTCTGGACTCGAATTCGTCAATGGTCGCTCCTATCTCTTGACCTACTGGAAGTTCTCCTCTTTCTCTGAGCGTTTGACGTGCCAGCAGCCAGTATACCAACGCAAGAGCTCTTCTGCCTTTGTTGTTTGTCGGTATGACTAAGTCGATGTTTGTTGTCACGTTGTCAGTGTCACATAGTGCAATGACTGGTATCCCTATGGCAAGCGCCTCCTCAAGTGCTTGCACATCAGCTCTCGGATCCGTTATTATGATAATGTCAGGTTCCATGTAGGTTTCAAGGAAAGGATTTGTCAAAGTTCCAGGTACTATCCTTCCGATAACAGGTTTGGCTCTGATTGTTTCGCAGAATTTCTCAACCGGTCTCTGCCCATATTGCCTACATGAGGCAGCGATAACTTTCGACGACTCATATCTAGCCATTAACTTGCCAGCCACTCGTATCCGTTCATTGGCTTTTCTAATGTCAAGGACGTAGAGCCCGTCTGAGCGTACTCGGTAGACAAAGGGTGACATGCTCTCGGTTTTGACTTGCGTTCCAATGTGCATACCTGCCGCGAGGTAGTCATCCAACGGAATTAGCAAGTCCTCCGTTTTGATCTCCACGGACATAGCTTTCTCTCCATACACATATTTGGGTAACGGTATCTTCTCATTGATTGACCAGGCCGCTATTCTTCTTGGCCAGGGGTAAAAACCATTATCTCTTCCAGGAGGTCAACTTGGGTTAGCAACATTCTTCTGCAACAATACCTCTTTAACCCCAATTCATCAAGAACCCTTTTAGGTTCTTCTCCTTGTCGAGTTCTCCTTACAAATTCTTCCCATTTATCTCCTATGACTTTGCCGCATGTGAAACACCTAATGGGAATCATCATATACATTTTCACCATGCTGTGGTAACAATCATTTCTTCTACTGGTTAGTTGACCTATCTATATGATTTCTGTTTTCTTGCTCTTGCCGCATGTCCCCCAAACTTCTTGGGTTCTGCTCTCCTAGCATCTCCTACCAGCATGGTTCTATCGTATTCTAGGAGAGACTTCTTGAGCTTTGAATCCTTATACCACCTAGTCAGTCCCCTCGCGATTGATATCCTAACAGCTTCCGCTTGGGCCATGAATCCGCCACCATGAACGTCTACGTTGAGATCGACTTTCTTCACCTTATCTTCTCCTGCGAGGAGAAGAGGCTCCAACATCTTGATCCTAGCTAGTTCCGGGGTCATGATCTCGATGGGAACGTTATTGACCTTAACCCTGCCTTTTCCCTCTTTTATCATGGCTCTTGCGATGGCTGTCTTTCTTTTCCCGCTCGTCAGAATGACCTTCATGGTGGTTCACCTACGTTCCTCTTTGTTGCGGTGGCCTCCACCCTATCTCTTTGGAGATTTCCTCAAGTCTTATGAACCTGCCTTTCAGCCTCTCCATCCGTGCTCCAGGCAATGATTCAAACTGAGCGTTCTTGAATTCCTGTGGTACACCAATGAAAACAGCTAGACGCCTGAATGCTTCTTTCCCTCGGGCTCTGTCCCAAGGTAACATTCCTCGTATTGCCCTTCTGAGGATTCCGTCTGGCCTCCTCGGGTGAAATGGACCCTTAGCTGGGTTGATCAGGGTTCTTATCCTCAATCTTTCTTTGTATTCCTGAGAGAGGCTGCTCCCCTTACCTGAGATCACAGTTCTCTCGGCATTGACTATGGCAATTCTCTCGCCGCACAGAAGCCTTTTTGCGACAGTACTTGCCACTCTTCCAAGTATGAGTCCATCGGCGTTAACTACTGTGTAGTGATTATCAGTTTTCATTGGTCATTCCTCACTCCATTAGCGTTACTTTTGTGCCCTTAGGGTTCTTGGAGACCAGCTCCATAATTGTTAGCGCCTTGCCCCTGACTTTCTCAATTTTCTCCTTGGCAACGCTTGAAAATGAAAGGGCTGCCACTGAAACTTCATGGTCAAGGTCTCCTGATGCGAGAACCTTGCCGGGAACAACCACGACATCTTTCGGTTTAGTGTATCTGTTTATTCTTGAGATATTTACCTCGGCTTTATTCCTTCTTGGTTTGCTTATGATCTCAGATACGCGGCGCCAGATCATGACCTTCTGCTCATTAGACTTCTTCTTGAGTTCTCGCACTATCTTGACTACATTTGGATCGCTGGGTCCAGTTCGGTGAGGCATTATTGTCACCCTTGCGTGGCGGAGACGCTTTTTATTCCTTCAAGCTGTTTGATTAATTCTTTGGATTTGCTTAATAGTATTTGGTCTGCATATCCAACTATCTTTTCTGGCGGTATGGCTCCTGTGGACTCCACGTTAAATATGAATGTCGCATCATCCCAGTGGACCTTGATTGCCTCGTATCTGCATACTTCCTCGCAGGTTTTGCATAGTGAACAAGCGAGTTCGTTGGTGAACTTGATTTCTTCACCTTTTACCTGGATTATGTTGCGCGGGCATACTTCGGCACAGTCACCACACTTTTCACACTTTTCGGACTTTAGTTCGAGGATAGGGAGATACTTGTAGCTGGCTATTGCTGCCTGCCATCTTATGTGTTCGTTTCCAGTGCCTAGCCTGGCGTATGCCTCGAGGACTACACGTTGTCCTCTACTCAACTTGACTATTGGTATTCTTGGCGTGGAGGGTTCAACATGGGGGACCTGTGACTTGAGGTCGCCTGAGTATACCGTCATTGGGCTGTCAACCGCTTTCTTGTCGAGTGTGAGGACAACCTGACACTTGGGGCATCCTGTTCCCTTGCATTCACATTCATTGGGTTTAGAAAACGTCTCCAGATCGGTCTTTATCGGTATAAGGCCTAAACGATGTGCAAGAACTTCGTCGTACATGGGAGAGGTATTCTCAACTATTATGACGTCATCTATCGCTAAGGTTGGCACTTCGCTGATCATTATTCTCCTTAGGGCATTCGCAAGCGACGCGCGAACGCCTTTCAGAATGAATTTCATCTGCAGGTTGTCTTTCATGAGAACTTCAATTTCCATTAATCACACCTGTACGCAAAACCATACGATGAGGTGAAGTAAATGTTGAAAGACGCAGATAACCCCCAAGTTATTTTAATTTTTCTCTGATCTTCTGTTGCTCTGTTCACATGTCTTGCTAAGAACCATGAAGCGTTTTCTCAAAAACAGCTTTCACTGAACAATAGGGGGCTAGATCCTATACGCGCCGTCCTCTTCTTCCTCCTGGCCTTCTAGTTCCATTATGGGGAATAGGGGTGCACTCTTCGATACGGCCGATTCTTAGACCAGCTCTCGCTAACGCTCTGATTGCAGCTTGCGCACCGGGCCCGGGTGTCTTGGGTCCATGCCCACCGGGAGCTCTAACCTTAATATGGACCCCTCTCATCCCCTTGTCCATTGCTTCTTGCGCGGCCCTAAACGATGCCTGCATTGCAGCATAAGGAGTCGCCTCGTCTCGATCAGCTTTGACTATCATTCCGCCTGATGCTTTTGCTATGGTTTCTGCTCCTGTCAAGTCGGTGATGTGGACGATCGTGTCGTTGTATGAGCTGTAAATATGGGCCACTCCCCATCTCATTCTTCTTCCTTCTTCTGGCTCTTTCACTCTCTCCCTTTTCTTCGATTCTGTTTCAACAGTTTCCTCTTTCGGCCCTCTGACTCCTGCAGTTTTTTCGGGTGCCTTCTTCTCTGGGGTCTTTTCTTGGGTCTTGACTGTCACTATCTCCGATGTTTTTTTCTTGCCAGTTTTCTTCTTCCGTTCACTCAATTTTGGTAGTCATCTCCATATTCAGGTGGATGATTTCCCAACAATGCCTTCAGAGCCTCAATATTGATCTTGGCTTTTCATGATGATCCTTATTCGCATCATTTCTAATGGAAGTTCTTCATCTGCTCGAGCCTTTTCTTGGTTCCTCTGGACGTTTTTCCTCTTCCATTGCCAAAGGTTTTCTGTTTACGAATGGACTATTCGGCGCGTAGTTTATCTGTAATTCTTCTTCGCGTTTCACAATCCTTCCAGGCGATCTTGCAACCCCACCACCTATGGCAATGTGTCCATGAACAATCAACTGTCTGGCTTGGTGAATAGACTTTCCCCACCCCATCTTGTAAACTATTGTCTGTAGCCTCCTTTCAAGTATGTTTGGGAGTGACAAATTCAGCACATCGTCTAGAGTTGCGTTTTCAGTCACTAACCCAATTCTGTGTAACCGGTTCGTCAGCGTTCTCTCCTCTTTCTCCTTTTCACCAGATGCCAATGATAGTATCTCTCTAGCCCGTCTTCGAAAATCTCCAAGAAGGGTTCGGGCAATCCAGATCTCTCTTTTGTTCCTTAATCCATACTTGCCTACAAGTAGGATTTCTGAACGGATTCTCTCTTTCTGCCAGGGATGGCCAGGTTTGACATATTTCTTCCTCAGTTTCTTGATATCTCCCATGTTAGCCTAACCTCCAGATGGGGTGTGAGCGTCCTTGTTGTTTTCATTTGGACGGTTTCGCCCTCTTCTTACTTACTCCGACGGTCTGCCCTGTTCTCCCAGTTGTTCTGGTGTGTTGACCTCGTACCTTCAATCCTAGGGCATGTCTGATCCCTTTCCAACTCTTGGTTGCTTTCATTCTTTCAATGTCCATCCTGTTTGTCAGTTTCAGGTCGGGTCCGATCAAATGGATGTCTTTTCCACTAGCAATATCTTTTCGTCTATTGAGTAGCCAACTTGGTATGCCGATTCTCGACATGTCTTGAATTATCCTTTCAAGTTCCTTAGCTTGAGCTTCAGACAAGTAGCCAGTTCTTAGGTCAGGGTCTAGTCCCGCTATCTTGATTGCAGCATACGCTGTCCTTATGCTTACTCCCTCTATGTCGGCAAGTGCGTAGGGTAGCTTCGCTGAGCCATTAAGGTCTGTTCCAGCTATTCTTACAATGTGCCTGAATTCCTGTGACATCTTAGAGCACTCCTGCTTATAGTTAGTCTCTACTCTTCGCCACTAACTGTTAGTCCGTACATGATTCCTGTCGGGCAAAATAGTCCGATTAACTCGCTGTCATTAACATTGATTGCGTAAAGCAGAAAACCATTGATTACTATTTAAGCATTTTTCTGACCTTTGTCCTCACTGTCTATTTATTGAAAAATGCATATATTGAACTCAAGGTGTTTAGTATCTCCTCTTGATGACGTGCCTTGTTCTTCTGAATAATACCTATTGTCCCTTGTGAAGTGATGTGCCTTATTGGCACTGAGGGATTCCAAGATGAGAGCGTACCTCAGTGCTTGGAAGCATAGAAAGTTAGTAGCATTTTTGAGTATTTGAACTTCTCAAAACCGCATTCTTTAAAGGCATGTTTGAATTCTTCAACAAAAGGATAGTTCGTGAACTCGGGAACTGCGGTACCTGCCCATTCGCCCATGATGACATCGTCGTCATGAAGATGTAGTGGCTCCATGCCGCCAACCCTTCCTTGTTGTTTAAGCACTTCATTAATATTCATCATGACCTTGGTGTAATCGTCTTTCTTGATGTAATGCCAGAATAGAAAAGTGGTGGCAAAATCAAAATCCTTGTCGATTCTAATGATAGGTTTTTCTCTGGCGTCCCCCATTACAAACTCGATTTCAGCTATGCCCCTTCTATAGGTGGCAGGCAGCTCCTGATATCTGACTACCGCTTCTGAGTACAAGTTCTCGTCAACTTCTACACCTATCACATGACCCTGTGGTCCAACAGCTTCAGCAAGTTGAATAGTACTCGTACCCGCGCCGCACCCTAAATCAATGATATGCATTCCCGGCTTGATTCCAACGAATCTTATTGATCTTTTTCTTCCCTCTCGGAACAATTCAGCTCGCAAGCCTATCGATATTGCTATCATCTCTCTGGCTCTTGAAACCTCGTCATAAGTCTCACCGCGGACAACACGTCTCCAACTCTTCGCGAGTTCGAGATGTTGACCTCTCAAGAGTTCACCGTAGAACTTGTGAGCTAGCATTTCATCCAGTTTCCTCCTAAGGTCCCTCGCTTCCTTGATATGTCCAGAGTGGCGAGACCACCAGTATCGCGTGTCTCCATTCGAATTGTTATCATGCTTCACCTTATTATAGGAAATCAGCGCGTTAAGCAAAAGCTTAACTTTGTTCCTCATGTTTATATCGTAGTCTGCCACGGTGCAAAGTTCGTCGAGGGTTAATGGCCTTGAGAGTATCTTCTGATATCCTTCTTCTATCGCCGTTTGAATAGTCAACAGCTCTAATCCTTTTCTTACTCCTCTAGCTAAGCGGTATTTGGTCATGATATTCATGTCAGATTCTCCTCTAGTAAGGTTTTTCAATCGAAGCATTAAAACTCCCCTCAGCCCAACTGACCTCTGTTGCGGCTACTACTAGTCAAAAGAAAACCCAGACGGTAGAACTAGTAGGCTCATGTCAAGCCAGATCCATGTAGGGGACACCGGTCTCTGAGCACGTACCAGAAATGGCGCCGTTAGCCTCCACCCGGACAATTTCCGAGTGAAATGGGCCGGACTTGAACCGGCGCTCCCACAAAGGGAACGGGATCTCCAATCCCGCGCCTTGACCAAACTTGGCTACCACGGCGTTCTGCAATTTTCTAAGATTCCAGATCGCATTTAAATGCTTTTGTTCAACTGCCTCTCGTTACCTTCATTTCTCTTCTGGGACAGGTAGACCCTATATCCGCTTTTTTTTCCAATCTCCTCAACGTTGCAGAAAACCTGTTCCATAATCTGCGAAATTGCTCTTCGACCCTTACTTGAGCGAACAACGAGCTGAAGTGTTCCGCCAGTAACAAGGATATCACGTGCTCCGCTGACCGCCCTCGTAATAATGTCACGTCCAGCTGATATAGGCGGATTGGTGATTACTGTGTCAAACTTCATGTGTTCAACCGGATCGTAGAGGTCTCCCCACCTAACCTCTGCATTAACATTATTGAGTTTGACATTTTCAACTGCAAGCCAAACTGCCCTCTTATTTATGTCAGACATGACCACATGCGTTTCAGGATGAGCCGCCGCTATAGAGATCCCAATCGGGCCCCACCCACACCCCAGATCCAACACGCATCCCGTTCTGGGTATCGTCATCGAATCAATGAGCACCCGGGTGCCTGTATCCACCCTTCTATGCGAAAAAATCCCTGGTGCTGTCAGGAACTTTAATTCTACTCCCAACAAAGTAGCTCTCAACAATCCTAGCCTTAACTTGGATGAAGGCTCGACAGTAAAATAATGCTGTGACATATGTGATTGGTCTCCAAGCAGCGTCGTTGTGTTCGCTAATTAGTCTCCTTGTTTCTCGTGTTTAGGGTAGACACCTGGCTCCATAACAACCCGTTCTATGGTTGCGATTATTCCTCTATCAACTTTCAGTGTCCCTCCAGTATCAAGTTGCGCTCGACCTAGAGCGACTATTTCTCCCTTTAGGGTGAATATCCCTACCAAGGCATTCTGAGCTATGTCGGTGTGAACTTTAAGGACACCCGGAGCAGCAAGTTGCGCCCCGTGGCATATCGCATCAACAGCGGAGTCACGTACAACGATTCTTGGAAGATGCTCAGCACTCTTCTCCATTGGCTGCACGATCTTCCTAACAAAACTCTCATCTCTGTTCTCCTTCCAAAAGTGAACCGCATCAACAACGTCTTGAAGTGTAACGGTAGTTTCATCTTCTTTGAATGGACCTATCCTAGTTCTCCTCAGCTCCTTCATATGGGCGCCACAGCCAAGCGCTTCGCCGATGTCGTGGCAGAGTTTTCTTATGTAGGTCCCAGCCTGGCAACCAGTCTTCATCAATACGTCTCTTCCGTCTCGCTCAAGAACCTGAAGACAGTAAATCGCTCTAATGCGGGACGTACGCTTAACAGAAGATCTAAGTGGAGGCCTCTGGTATATGGGCCCCTCAAACTCTTCACAAACTTCGAACAGTCTCTGATCCGAAACATCGGAGTGCAGTCTCATGATACAAACGTACTCTTTGCCAGCCCGTAGAATCGCCTGAACTAGTTTTGTCGCGGAGTTCAAGGTTACGGGCAGAAGACCAGTGACCTTGGGATTGCTTCATCACATAACACATGATTGAATGCCCTATGTGATTCTAAAGTCCCTCCATGACCGGCCTTCTCCACGCCGAATATTTTCTTAACCCAAGCTACTACTTCGTGGCTGGTTGGGCCTGCAGGCTTGTCGAGGTTGATTACACCTTTATTTATATGTTCGTCTATGGGACGTTTCCACGGGTCGTAACCGTATCTTTTGTCAGTGGCATCATGGGACTTGTCTAGGAGTTCCCTCCTGATATCGTATGGCAACTTTGCTTCTTTCATGTATCGATCCACCTAGTGCGTCTGTAAGCGGACTCCCTATTCAGTTAGAGAGCGAGTCGCGAGACTTCAATAAACTAATGGATAGGAAAATGAGTTAAGAGTATCTATAGGAACCAATCCAAAACCAAATTCTGGTCACAAGAAAGATTGTTAGATCTCGATCTTGACTGTCTCTTTCATACTATCGATCTTGCCAGCCTTTTCCAAGACTTTCTTGACTTCATCGTCATTAGAACCCTTCTTTATGGTTAGTTTGTCTTTCGTTATTTCTATGTGCTTGACATTTGCTCTCCGTCTCTTGACTCCGTTGACTTCCTTGGGGCCTGTTACGACCACAAAGTTGTCATCTATTAGGTCTACGATGATACACTTAGATCCTGCTTCTCTTCCACATGTCTTCACGCAGATTCTACCAACTTCGACGGCTACCATCCGAGTTTAACACCTCCAGCAGCATAAGTGCCTGTTGCATCTTGATGTTTTCGGTCAAACACTTGATCCAGATGGAGGCACCTCGCGTTACCCCCTGACAGAGGGTGCTGGATCAATAGGGTTGTAGAGAGATCAGTTTAAGTTTTAAGTTTTTCCTTCAAGAATTCCTCGGCTGATGTCTTTATGATTCTTGTAACGGCCTCAGCCGACCACTTGGAAGTATCAATAATCAAATTATAAGTGGAGTAGTCATATACATCGATCCCATACGCCTTCATATATCGCTTTTTTTCACTGGCTTCTCTTGTCTTTGTCTCCCTTGAAGACTCTCCGGTGCTTTTACCATCTCGGTGCGATAGTCTGTCGATTCTAACTTTTTCAGGTGCGGTCAGAAAAACTGTGATGTCTGGTTTCTCTATCAAGCCAGCAGAGATTTGCCCCTCAATCACAGCATTTCCTTCTCTTGACGCCTGAATTACTCTGGAATCAACTTCTCTGTCTACCTCATGATGTTTCTCAGCGTATCGACTAAATTGCTCTATGTTCATTCCTTTCTCTCTCGCCATAGTCCGAAATATCTCTCCGGCAGAGACGTATCTTAGCTTCAGTTCGTTGGCAAGCATTTTAGCGCAAGTGCTTTTTCCCGTCCCGTGCAAACCTCCTACAACTATAACGATCCCTGCTGCCATTGTCATTTTCCCCTTAAGACTCATCCATGCCATAGGCATGTGAGAACATAATGCTGTTAATAGAAACATGCCCTAGGGGTTGTGCAAACTGCCACCGATTAGTGCAGTAACTTGACAGGTGGAATGCCACGGTTTGCCAGGAAATCTTATTTAATCACTTTTGCTTTTTCAGGTGGTTTCGTTTCCTCCCATACTTTAATTCGAATCCTCCACGCCAAACATCTTGGGCACAGGTAACCACCGTACGGTCTGTTGGGTCTCTTCTTACTCTTAGGAGCATTCCTCATCTCCAAAGCTGGTAGGCTTGGAACACCTGAGAGCTTCGCACCACACACGCTACATCTAGCTCCTCTTGGCTTCAGAGATCGAGAATAGTGCACTACATTCTTTGAGCCAGGAGTCCTCAAGTTCTTGCGCTTAACGGCTCGCATTCTCAGACTAGGTCTGGGCATTGATCATTCCTCACAAGTCACTAAGTTAGTCTAACTCCAAGTACTCTATTGATCATCATTCCAAATGAGAAGCTGCAGAAAAGGTACCATCCGAAGAGACCCATACCAAAAACTGACCCACCATTTATTGAATGTCCCACCAAGGAACCAACAAATGGTATCAATCCAAGATTGTATGGGATAAGTGCTACAATTCTAGCGCCGTAGAAACTGCTCAAGATCCACCAAATCAACAGGAACGGGATGAAGAATACCGCCATTGGTTTGAAAGCCTGTTTGCTTACTTCATTGTTCATGCGCTGTATGATCTTGCTTCTTCTATTGACTTCTAAAGTCAGTTTCTCATCCTTAGTTTTCTGAGCTTGGAGCATCATTTTTCTCCACTCGGATATCTCCTTTCTATATCTTTGAAGTTTTGCTTGATCAGTGACTTTTCTTGTGACGAGTGCTGTGAAGGTTGACAAGCCCACAGTTACTAGAAGAACGACTATAGCTGACCACGGTGGCTGACTTATTAGCTCAACGAAATCCATCCACAGCTTCCCTTCCTTTAAAAGTTGATTATGATTGTCTCTTATACGTTTGTGCAGGTGGCTCCTCCTATTGGAAGCTTTATTTCACCTACCTAATAGTCCGCGGAGTGCTGGGTGCATGTCCGATAGCTGTTCCTGGGCAATGGTTTGGTAAAGCTGGTAGATTATTCCGACTGCAAGAAGTACTCCCATTCCTGTTCCCAAGGCGCCAAAAAAGTCTGCGACAACTGCAAGCAGGCCGACGATCATTCCTCCTAGAAGCGCAACTACCGGAATATACCGCGTGAGTACTTGCTCCATGATGACGGGTGAACGTCTAAACCCCGGAATCTGCATACCTGCACTATGCAGTTGCTCAGCTATGTCCCTCGGCGCAATGCCTGACAACTCAACCCAGATCTTAGAGAACCCGGCGCACAACACTACCATCAGTAAGAGATAAACAATTGCCTGAATCGGACTATTGACTACAGCCAAGATATCCCGCGGCGGAGTGATGTAGTAAACAAGCCCTCCCGAAGGGCGATAAGTTGTGTTTCCGCTGTTATCGGTCACTGGAGTGAAAACCGCAAGAAGATCAAGCCACGGGTTGACCCCACCAGTGTTCTGTCGGGCAAATATCTGTGCCCAGAAGAGAATTGTGGCAAATAGCGATTGAACCAAGATGACCGGAATATTTGACACATAAAGCAACTTGATAGGGTAGCTTCCACGGAACCCCCTGTACCTGGCGTATTGAAGGGGTATGTTGACTCTGTAGGTCTCAAAGTAGATCACAATTATGAAAATGATCACTGTGACGAACAATCCTATGGTGCTACCTGCATCGGAGGCGCCCGGTCTAGCAAAGAAAACATTGCCCAGGCCTGTAAGTCCCCCGCTAAACAATGCTTGGAAGGTTGCGAATACGGCTCCGATCCAGTACCCGTCTGCTGCAGGAATGGGAGAGAATGATCTCCACAGGATTTGTTGTGCCACGTTGGCAACGATGAATAGACTTACACCACTTCCGAGACCCCACCCTTTCTGTGTCATCTCATCAAGTAGGATGACTACTAGCCCAGCGAAAAGTAACTGCAGAAACACCAAAATCTGATCGATAAGTGCCAAATCTGTTCCATACGCCCCGCTGAGAATGAAGGCTGAGGCTTGGATAGCTGTCATCATCATCGCAAGAGATTTCTGAGAAGCAGTGAATTTCGACCTATCATCGGGATCAGACATACTAATCTTGATTATCTTGGAACCAGCTAGAAGTTGCATTATTAAGCCTGCAGTAACTATAGGCCCGATTCCAAGTTCCATAAGTGTTCCATGGGTGGAGGCAAGTATTACGCGCATCCAGTATAAGTAATCAATTGTCTCCGTAGTCTTGATGCCGTATAGAGGTATGTTGCTCATGAGCAAGAAGATCGAAAGTACTACTACGGTCCACCCGAATTTCTCTCTGAACGCGACTTTCCTGTCTGGTGATTTCACATTTGGGATTACTCTGGCCATTGATCCGAATACGTCGATGAAACGTACCATTTCTGACAACCGTCCTGGTCTTCTTGCCAAGTGGGATTAGTCGTTTCGTGTTAGTCTTGTATTACTATCGCCTTTCCTCTGGCTGCCTCTATCTTCTCTTTTGCGGTTTTACTGAAGCTAGGCGCTTCCACAATTATAGGTTTGTCAATCTTGCCTCTTCCTAGTACTTTTTCGTAGCCAAAATCTGTCACATTAATCTTGACATTCTTTTCTGCGCTTTCACCCTTCTTTCCCACACCCTTGAGAATCTTGGGCATCTCGTCTAGGTTTATTGTCTTCGGTTGAGAAATAATTCTATGAGGTCTAAATCCTTTCTTGCCGAAGTAGTCTATGTCCTCGACTACTGTCTTAGACCATTTATGTTTGTGTCCTCCAGCTTTGCCGAACCCCCCGCGTTGCCCTGAGCCCCTATGTTGCGCCACTCTTCCCCAACCGTAGGTCCTTGAGCCACGGAGTTTTCTGACCTTTCTTCTAAATCTTGATGGCATTGTAATAGCACCTTTTTTTCTTGGGAGATTGACTCTTCAAATCATTCTTGTTACCAGATCATTGATTTTTCTCCCTCTATAGCCGAGTTCTCCTCCCACATTGAAGGAGAGCTTTTTCTTCCCGTCAAATCCTCCCTTTGCTGGATGAAGTCGGAAAACCGGCTTAAGTCCACGCACATCATCGATTGTTGCTCTAGAAGTAATGATCGCTTCGGCGAACTTTCTTATTGAACTGAACTTTGAGTTGCTTTTCATGTATTCGTCATCTAAGCATTTGTTTCCAGTCGCTCTCCCCCTCTTGGACAGGAGTTTTTCTAACGTATCAGCGTCAATTTCTCCCCATGTTGCGTAATCCTTGACTTTCTGAAGCATGCCTAAGTAACTCTTTCCTCCATCAGTCAATGTCGCGTGATTTACCTTGTGTAACCTAAGCATCTTGAGGGTCTGTCTTATCTCGTCTCTCACGTCAACGTCGCCTCTGATTCTCACGATTAGTAGCTTACCAGTCTCAGCGCTCATGTGCCTAGAATCCTCCTGCCCAGTCGCTAGACGAAACAACATAGTACGTCTTCCTCAAAGCGTTGAATGTTGCTTTCGCAAAGTTAACCGTACATCGGGTGTGACCTTTTGTCAAAGACCACGCATCCTTTATACCTGCCAAGCGTAGTACGATCTTTGGTACGTCCGCGACGGCGAGGCCTATCCCTTTGGGCGCCGGGACGAGCGTTATACGTACGCTCCCAGATTTCCCTTCGGCCCTAAAGGGAAGGGAATGCCTTTCACCACACTTGCATTCCCAAGATCCACACCCGAGTCGTACTGGAATGATATTCAGTTTGGCCTGTTTTACGGCTTTCTTGATTGCGGGGCCAACTTCCTTGGTTTTCCCTTCTCCTATCCCGACTAAACCGCCTTCATTGCCAACGATTACAGTCGCCTTAAACTTGGACTTTTCTCCTGCATCAGTTTGCTTCTGGACCAAGTTAATGTCTATGACCTCTTCTTGAAGATTTGGAATGAGAAGATCTACTATTTCTGGTTCCCTAATTAACTCGCATGATCTAAAGATCTCGTCAATTGAAGTTATACGGCCTTCTTTGACAAGTTTACCTATTCTGGTCCTTGGAGTCCACTCTTGTTCTTCACTTCTCTTCTTTGGCGCTAGCGCCTCGCCGCTCATCTCGCTTACCTCCTAATTGGCTGGCGATTTTTTCCTTAACTTCATCAAAATGCTTGGATAACCGTTGCGGTTCAAGTCCTCTCTTCAGGTAATCTGAAAAGCTTTTTTGGTAATCCTCAGAGCTTTTCCCAGCTAAGGTCCTAGCGCAATTTGCCACATGTTCGCCTCTGATCCTCTCTTTTGAAGGGAGTATCGATTCGTCGTGATTCACAATGACCCCTGCGTCAATGACCCCTTTCAGCGCAGCAAAGACTCTTGAACCCTTACTTGGGGCATTAAGTCCTATATCTAGAATGGCTTCTTTCACACCTTTCTTTGAGGCCCTTATACCTGCGACATAACCTGTCAAGTAGGCGGAGGGTATGTTACCAGATCCACCTTTCCACCCATACTTCCTTAACTCTTTGGAGAATGCAGATGCTACGGTATGGTCGCCTTCAGGCTTAGCATCAGCTACTTGGACTATCATGTTCTTCAAGGTCTTCCTAATGACAATTCTTGGTTTGCTTGATCTCAATTGTTTCTTCCTAGCGTAATAGTCGGTCTTCCCTTCTCTCCTTCTTCTGAAGAGAAGCCTGTATCTTGGGCCCCTAGCCAATCCGCTCCTTTACCTCCTTGTCAATAATTGATGTTCATCCAGGTAACTGTCAATCTGTGTAGTGCTCTTGAAGAATGCACCTTTAGTCATCCTATAAAGCATTCGGTATGTTCGTCTATTGATCAGTTTTCTTCCTCTGAGCCCTTTCGAGTATGTTCGCAGGCGGCGAACTGTCAGCATCCAAGCTTTCTTTTGAGGAATGATAGCATGTTTGGAACCTTTACGGCTTCCCGGCCCTCGCCTCAAGCCTTTCTTCTTCTTGGCGTGTAGAATCCTAGCTCTCCCCTTGCTTACTCCCATCTTAGGCAGTACCCTGATCGCTCCTTCTCTTATTAGCTTCTGCACATCTTCTCTCCTTATTGCCATGGACACGTCATCGGTTCTGGTTGGATCAATCCAGACTCTGTTCTCACCGACTTTCATGATCTCTGATGCAAGTCTCCTCTGGGTTCTCAAGCTCATTCACG
>Ga0315309_1000798_pt1 | contig 19202 bp, 21 predicted proteins | sample TDP4_MG_FD_203080 | JGI IMG/M metagenome (GOLD analysis project Ga0315309, IMG submission 203080) | Freshwater sediment microbial communities from Lake Towuti, South Sulawesi, Indonesia - TDP4 | ecosystem: Environmental > Aquatic > Freshwater > Lake > Sediment | place: Indonesia: South Sulawesi... | reverse complement strand
TACCAGAAAAGTGATTCTGCAGGGGAGAGTACCCAAAGATACCCTGGTCAGAGAAATAATGACCTGTAATGTGATCACTGTCCGCCCCGACCAGACCGTCGAGGAGTGCATGGCACTAGTGACGGTTAAGCGTATTCGACATCTCCCAGTACTCGCAGGCGGCCAGTTGATTGGTATTATTTCGATCGGAGATTTGGTCAAAGATATCCTCTCTGAGCGAGAATTCATGATACAGCAGCTCGAGAATTACATTAAAGGTGGGTAATGATGACATGAGCAGAATCTACGATGATATCACCAAGACCATTGGCAACACTCCCTTGGTCAGGTTGAACAGAGTCACCAAGGGCCTGGGGGCGACGGTGCTGGCCAAGCTGGAATCCTTCAATCCCTTGTCCAGCGTCAAAGACCGGATCGGCGTCAGCATGATTGATGCCGCAGAACGAGCCGGGCTGATCAAGGAGGACACCGTCATCCTGGAGCCGACCAGTGGCAACACCGGTATCGCCCTGGCCTTTGTGTGTGCGGCCAGAGGCTACAAGCTGGTCCTGACCATGCCCGAGACCATGACTTTGGAACGCAGAAATCTACTCAAGGCCCTGGGAGCTGAGCTGATTCTGACTCCCGGTTCAGAGGGGATGCCCGGAGCAGTGAGGCGGGCTGAGGAACTGGCTGCCCAGGACCCCAGATACTTGATCCCTCAGCAGTTCAAGAACCCGGCCAACCCGGAGATCCATCGTGAGACAACGGCCAGGGAAGTCTGGGAAGACACCGACGGTCAGGTGGACGTGGTTGTGGCCGGCGTGGGCACGGGGGGCACCATCACCGGCATCGCCGAGGTGATCAAGCCCCGTAAGCCCGGCTTCAAGGCCATTGCCGTGGAACCGATTGCCTCGCCAGTCCTTTCCGGCGGACAACCCGGCCCTCACAAGATCCAGGGCATCGGTGCCGGTTTCGTCCCCGATGTCTTGCGCCTGAACCTGGTTGATGAAATCATTCAGGTAGCCGAGGAGGATGCGGCCCAGATGACCCGCCGATTGGCTCGAGAGGAAGGCATCCTTGGCGGTATCTCCTCCGGCGCGGCGGCTTTCGCTGCCTTGCAGGTGGCCGGTAGGCCGGAGAGCGAGGGCAAACTCATCGTGGTCATCCTGCCCGACACGGGGGAGCGATATTTGAGCACGGAACTGTTCCAGGTATGAGTGAAGAATGAAGGCCAGGCCAGGCACATTCTCAATCATCGTTGCACAGAAAGCACCGTGGGCACTTGGATAAGGAGTGAATGGCATGACTTCTGAATCCGCACTGTAAATCGCGCCGCCTGGCAGGCACGTGCCAGCCAAACTCTATACCGATACGGAGGTTGATGTGTCAAACCCACCGGTGCAAAACTCGAACATCATCAAGCGCCATCCCGTGGCCGCTTACTACGTCCTGGCCCTGGGGATTTCCTGGCTAGTTGAAATCCCGTTAGTGGCTGTGAAACAAGGCTGGATTGACCCGCCCATCCCGTTTGCCATCCACTACCTGGCCGCCTTTGGGCCGATGCTGGCGGCGTTGCTCGTCACCGGATTGATTACAGGCTCCGAGGGCTTGAAAGAACTCTTCGGGCGGGTGACCAAGTGGCGCGTGGGTTGGAAATGGGCGCTTTTTTGCACCCTGTCGCCTTTAGCGGCCTTTGCAGTGGCTTGCCCTGTGGCGTGGCTCATCAAGGGTGAATGGCCGGACCTGCGCCTGTTGGGACAGGCCAACTATTTGCCCTATCTGGGGATCGGTGTGCTGTTCCTCTGGTTGGCAACCTATGGCTTTGGCGAGGAGATCGGCTGGCGCGGCTTCGCCCTGCCCCGAATGCAAAAGACCCTGAGCGTTTCAAAGGCCACGCTCGTCTTGGGCCTGATGTGGGCGCTCTGGCATACGCCAGCCTTCTTTTACCTGGACACTTACGAGAAACTGGGCGTCTTGATGTTGCCGGGATTCGTGTTCGGAGTCTTGTGCGGAGCGGTCATGTTCACCTGGATCTACAACAGCACGGGCGGCAGCGTCTTGATGGTGGCGATCTGGCACGCCATCTTCGATTTACTCAGCGCCTCAAAGGCGGGGCAGGATATTATCCCGGTGGCTATGAGCGCATTGGTCGTGGCCGGGGCGCTGTTGATCGCTAACGTTGACAAACCCTGGAACTTTTCCCGCGTCGAGAAGCACGTTTTGTGAAAAATGAATGAGCTTGATGTAAAACGCGACAGGCTTTACGCCATCCTGGATGAGTTGGACAGTGTGGCTGTAGCCTATTCGGGTGGCGTGGACAGCACCTATTTGCTGGCGGCCTGCCTGGAAGTGCTGGGACCTGATAAGGTGTTAGCTGTTACGGCTGACTCGCCCACGTATCCCGCAGGGGAGAGGACAGGGGCGCAAAGGGTGGCCCAGCAACTGGGAGCTCGCTTGCGCATGATCAACACCAGGGAACTGGATGATCTCCGTTTCGCCAGCAACCCTCCGGACAGGTGCTATTACTGCAAGGCAGAGCTTTTCGAGGAAATCTGGGCTATTGCCAGGCAAGAGGGCTTGCAGAATGTGGTGTATGGCGCTACCCAGGACGATTTAGGTGATCACCGGCCCGGCATGAGGGCGGCCAGGGAGCGCGGCGCCCGAGCGCCATTATTGGAAGCGGGCTTGGGTAAATCCGACGTGCGGGAACTGTCGCGGCGCATGGGGCTGCCTACCTGGGACAAGCCGGCGTTGGCCTGCCTTGCTTCACGTTTCCCTTACGGCATGACCATCACAGCAGCGCGACTGCGCCAGGTCAATGCGGCTGAGGATTTCCTGCGGGAGGAACTGGGGCTGCGTCAACTGCGGGTGCGCCACCATGACGCCGTGGCCCGGCTGGAAGTCGAGCCGGAAGACATGGCCCGCTTCGTGGAGGAAAACACCCGCCAGCGTGTGGTGACTGCGCTGAAAGAATTGGGATACACGTATGTGACCCTGGACCTGGCGGGATTCCGGAGCGGGAGTATGAACGAGGTACTTCAATCACCTAAGAACCCAGGAGACTCGGTGAAGGAGCGGGTGACGCTTGTATGAACGACACCACAGTAAGGTCTGAGAAAAAGGAAAAGGCAAGACAGATCATCACCGCAGCGGTTATCGGCTTTCTTTTGATACTTGGCTACGGCCTGCAGCCTCAATTTGTTTCTCCCATCGGTACCCAGGCCCCTGATTTCACTTTGTCCCTCTTCGACGGCGGGGAGCTATCCCTGACAGACCAACGCGGCCTGGTGGTAGTCGTCAACTTTTGGGCCAGTTGGTGCTCACCCTGTCGTGACGAAGCGCCTGCCCTGGAGCGGGTCTGGCGAGAGTACGAAGACAGAGGCGTGGTCTTTGTCGGTGTGAACGTCAAGGATGTCACGACCCAAGCGATGGCCTTCCTCGAAGAGTTCAACATCACTTATCCCAATGGTCCTGACCCCTACAACAGGATCTCGAAGGCCTACCGGGTGACCGGCGTGCCTGAGACCTTTTTGATTGCTGAAGATGGCCGCCTTGTAAAATGGTACAGGGGTCCTATTACTGAGGACGGGCTCAGGGCCGCACTGGAGGAGCTTTTGCAACAATGAACAGCAAAAACCAATTCAGCTTCAAGAAACTGATCGTACCAGGGATCGTCATGCTGGTTTTTTGGATCCTGGCTATCGTTTTGTGGCAATCTTCTGGCTACATCCAGCCTCTGATCCTGTTCGGATATATCGGCACATCCCTAGGGGTAGGCCTGGGGCTTTATGCCACGCTTCCCAAGAAAAAGAAACAAGCGGGGCGCAAACTGACTCTATTCCTCGTCGGCGGATTACTGCTCGTCTTTATGGGTCTGCTCCAAAAGGAGAACATGCAGATCGAGTGGGTCTTTTTCTCCATACTGGCCGGACTCGGCGGAGGAGCCCTGACGCACTATCTGATCGCCAAAATCTTTGGCCCGCTATTGTTTGGTCGCCTCTGGTGCGGTTGGGCCTGTTGGACGCTGATGATCCTCGATCTACTGCCACACACCCGATCCAAGGGTCGGATCCCTGGGAAATGGGGATGGTTGCGCTATGCACATTTTGCCCTCAGCCTTGGCCTCGTGCTGGTCCTATGGTTTGGATTTGGTTACCAGGATCACGTCCGGTTCGGCAGTGTGACTGGGTTGTACTGGATGATAGTCGGCAACGCGCTCTACTACCTGGTCGGTATATCTATGGCCTTCATCCTCAAAGACAACCGCGCCTTCTGCAAGTACGTCTGTCCCATCACGGTGTTCCTCAAGGCCACCTCTCGCTTTTCGCTCCTCAAGATCGAGGGGGACATGGAAAAGTGCAATAAGTGTGGCGCGTGTGTCAAAATGTGCCCGATGGACATTCGGATCCTCGACTACATGAAGAATGGGGAGCGCGTCCTATCAACTGAATGCACCGTTTGCCAAACCTGCATCACGGTCTGCCCCACAGATGCCCTGAAGCTATCCTTTGGATTTGATCTTGGGGGTAGGGAATTGCTGAGAAAAAACGAAGTTTAGCAAGGAGAATTGTGATGTTGAGAAAAGTAGTATTGGGGTTTCTCTTGCTGGCAGGGTTGACATTGGTAGGAGGGTGCCTGGGCCAGACAGGAGAGCTGGGGGTGAGGCCCACAACAACGAACACAGACCCCCCTGCGCTGGCTCTGCCCCCGGCCCCGATTCCCGGTCACCCGGCGCCGGACTTTGCCCTGCCAGACCTGGCGGGCAACGAACTGCGCCTGAGCGACCTCAGGGGGCAGGGGGTGCTGGTGAACTTTTGGGCCACCTGGTGACCGTACTGCCGCAAAGAGCGGTCCGCTCTACAACAGGCTTACGAGCAGCATCACAACCAGGGTTTCGTCATCTTGTCTGTGGATATCGGTGAGGGGCGAGAAATCGTGCAGGCCTTTGCTCAGGAACATGGCTTGACGTTTCCCATCTTGTTGGATGAAGATGATGGTGTGGCCCAGAAATACCGTGTGCGAGGTGTCCCCCTCAGCCTTTTCATCAATCGCCAGGGGGTGGTTCAAACTCGGTACACCGGGCCGCTGGATGAATCACTGATCGAGAAGTACCTGGACCAGATTCTGTAAATGAATAGGAGCATGATGCATGACCTCAAAAGAACGCAAGTCAAGTAGAAAAAAAGCACACTCTCGTCGAAAGGGATCGAGGAAGTGGCTCTACGTCGCCATACCGGTCCTGGCGGCTGTCCTTATCGGGGGAGGTTGGTTCCTTGCCCATCAAGGAGATGCTGACTCGACGGGTTCCAAGGTCCAACTGGCTTCTGTTTCCCAGCTTCCTGAAAGGGTGAGGAGCGCCCCGCCGGTGGTGCAAGAGGCCTATCGGTTCGCCATTGCCAACCCGGAGGTCCTGGCCAAGCTCCCCTGCTACTGCGGCTGCGGAAGCAAGGGACACACGAACGACCTGGATTGTTTCATCCTGGAATTCAAATCGGATGGGTCCATTGTCTTTAGTTACCACGCCTTTGGCTGAAGCATCTGCGTGGACATCGCGCGTGACGCAATGAGATTGACGCGCCAGGGCAAATCGCTGGCCGAGATCCGGACTTACGTGGATCGCGAGTACAGCCGGTTTGGCCCGCCGACTGATACCGAGCCGGTGGGGCAATAAAGGGAGCTCTACGTTGAGAAAATTGATCTTCGCAGTACTGTTTGTCGGCCTCGCTGGCGTGGCGCTTTTTGCCCCACTTCCGCTCCACGCGGGACAGCAGTCCGAACACTATCTGACTTTGGAGGCACGTAGCTTTGCCTTCGAGCCGGCCGTGATCCAGGTCAACCAGGGTGATCGGGTCATCCTGGAACTGGAGTCGGTGGACGTCACCCACGGCGTCTACATTGATGGCTATGGGGTCGAGGCGGTGAGCGAACCTGGCCACAAAGCCCGTCTCGAGTTTGTCGCCGACCGGGTGGGCAAGTTCAAGTACCGCTGCGCCATGGCCTGTGGGACACTGCATCCTTTCATGATTGGGGAATTGGTTGTGAGGCCCAACATCCCTTATCGGCGAGGCGTCGCGCTGGCGCTGTTAGCCACTGTCGGCTCTGTTGTCTATTTGTGGCACTTTGCTCAACGTGGGTCCGCGACCCACGTCTCTCCAAATCCAGGGCGGCGCATCGAGCTGACCCGGATCCCGCTGCTGAAGCGGCTGTTGCTGTGGAGAGGTTTTCAGCCGGTTTTGATGTTAGGCACCCTGTTCGGCTTTGTGCTGGCCGTGATGACCGGTCTCTTTGGCACACCAGTGGGCAGCAAGAATTTTGCCATCATCTTTGTGTGGATCGTGTGGTGGGCGGCTCTGAAAATCGTGCTGGTGCCTCTCACCGGACGCTTGTGGTGCACGATGTGTCCCATCCCCGCCCCCGGAGAGTGGCTGCAGCGGCGGGGGATCCTGGTGAAGCGCGGAGACAAACCCCTGTCGTTGGCCAAGAAGTGGCCGCGCAAGCTGGACAACGTCTGGCTGCAGAATATCGGCTTGCTGGCCGTGACCATTTTCAGCCCCATCATTCTGACCGTGCCTTCGGTCACAGGTATCGTGCTGCTGATCTTTATCGTGATGGCTGTGGTTCTGAGCCTGGTGTTTGAGCGGCGGGTTTTCTGTCGCTACTTCTGCCCGGTGGGTGGATTCGTCGGCCTGTATTCCATGGTCTCGCCGGTGGAGCTGCGGGTCAAAGACCCCGAGGTCTGTCGCAATCACCGGGAGAAAGAGTGCTACCTGGGGAGCGCAGAAGGGTATGGTTGTCCCTGGATGGTCAAGCCGTGGCGATTGCAGCGGAACGCGCAGTGCGGGCTGTGCACCGAATGTCTGAAGACCTGCCCCAAAGACAACGTCGCCGTCAACCTCAGGCCGTTCGGCTCGGATCTGCTCGTCGAAGCGGGCCGGGGATTGGGCGAAGCCTACAACGCGCTCATCATGCTGACCTGTGCCTTGCTTTATTCGGCGATCTTTTTGGGGCCGTGGGGCTGGCTCAAGGACTGGGCCGGCGTCGCTTCCGTCTCGGGCCGTGCCCTGTACGCTGGTGCGTTCCTGGCTGTCAATTTGCTGGTGGTGCCCGGCCTGTTTGGGCTCGCGACGGCGCTGTCCAAGGGACTAAGCGGCGTGCGAAGCGTGTCCCTGAAACAGTTGTTCATTAACCATTCTTACGCTCTGGTGCCCATGGGATTGAGCATGTGGATCGCTTTCAGTTTCTCCTTTCTGTTCGTCAACGGTTCGTATGCACTCTCCGTCATTTCCGATCCCTTCGGTTGGGGTTGGGATCTTTTTGGCACCAGGGGCTATCCATGGACGCCGGTGTTGGTCGAGGTTGTGCCCTACCTGCAAGTGGTGACGCTTATCGCCGGCCTCGTCTTCTCTATCTACGTCGCTTACCGCATCGGGCGGCAAAGCGCCGATGAAAGCCAGGCCATCCGGGGCCTGATCCCGATAGCCGCTTTCCTGGCCGTTGCCACCGTTGCTTTTCTGCGACTCTATCTGGGGTGAAAAATGTACAAACAGGAACTTTTGGCCCTTTGCGCCCTGCTGATTATCCTCATTGGCTTCCCAACCGGCGTTTTCGCCTACCAGTATGTCTATCTGCCGGCCACTCACGCTGAAGCCAAAGTCATTGACTTGGTGGCCCGAGCCCCTGAAGCGGGCGGTTGGGATCCTGAATACATCATCGTGAACAAAGGCGACACTGTTCGACTGCGGATCACCGGTCACGACGTGGTGCACGGCTTTGCCATCGGCAAGCTGGGAATTGACGTGGGGCCCATCGTCCCTGGGGAAATTGCTATGGTAGAGTTCGTGGCCGACAAAGTGGGGCGGTTCACCTACTACTGCAATGTCTGGTGCGACCCTTACCATTACCGGATGCGAGGCACGTTGGAGGTGGTTGATCCGGCGGCGCCAGGTGATCCCTTCGTAGCCGAGGAAGGACCTGGTTCCGTTGGGCTCGACATTGACAGCCCTCATGCGGCAGAGTTCTATCCAGCTAACCCGCCTTCGGCAGTCCGGGGGCGAACCCTTGCCAATCAGTTAGAATTGCCCGCCCTGGGTGACGGCTCGACTGAGCTCGCCGAAGTCCTGCGCGGACAGAGCCCCAGCGCCGTCTTTAAAGCCATCCGCCAGGGAGGCTTCGCTTCCCTCTCCAATGAAGAGGTCTGGGATCTGGTGGCCTATCTCTGGTTCACCAGCACGACGCCGGAGCGGGTGGCGACGGGTGAGGCTCTCTACGCCAAGAATTGCGCCGCCTGTCACGGCGAGACGGGCGGTGGGGATGGGCCAGGCGGTCGCTATCTGGAGAAGCAGCCGACGATGGATTCCACCGCCGTTGTGACCACACACGGTGAGACGGGTCATGGGGATGAGGAGCCAAGCCGTCATCTGGAGAAGCAGCCAACGGCATTCACCAATGCCAAGACCATGGCCGGGGGGAGCAGCGAGATCTACTACGCCAAGATCCGGCGCGGGGGGATGGGCACGGGGATGCCCTATTGGGGGACCATCTTCACCGAAGAGGAGACCTGGAGTATCGTAGATTATCTGTGGACCTTTTTATTCAAAGATGCAAGGATGGAGTAGGAGACCTGGATAGTTATGGCTTTTCGAGACCTGTACTTATGAGCACACATAGTACTGGCCAAGGGGAGTGTACTCCAAGAGTACATTCAAATCTATTAACGTAAAGGAGATACCAAAATGAAAAATGTAAAGATGTTCATGCTTGTTGTGACCGTATTGGCATTGGCCGCGTTGGCCTGTAGCATTGGCGGTGGAGGCGGCCAACCGTCCGAAGGAGTGGCAACGCTGATACCTGGCGGAGGAGTCGGTGAGGGTGGTACTCCTCCCACCCAAGAAACGGCAACATCGGCGCTGCCCCCCGCTGAGCAAGACCTGACCCTGTCCACCCTGACCGAGGGACTGGCGACGCTAAAGAGCTACAAGAGCGCGTTCACTATCAAGTTCGTCGGCAAAGACCAGCAAGGCCAGCCGGTCAACGGATCGTTGGAGACACGCGAAGAATTCACCCAGGAGCCCAAAGCGCAACGGATAGCCTTTACCTCCATCGGGCTCTCGCCAGAGCAGGCAGCTCAGAGCGGCACGTTCGAGATGGTTACCATTGGCGACACCAGTTACCTGATCATGCAGGACCAGGATAGAAAGAGGTCGTGCATCTCTACATCGTCCGAAGCTACCCAACCCCAACAAGGCTTATTCACGCCGGAGATGCTGGGGGGCATCAGCGGGGCCAAGTACGTTAACGCAGAAACGGTCAACGGGATCAAGACCAAACACTACGCCTGGAAAGAAAGCGGCGGCCTGCTCGGGTTAGGCTTCACTTCTGCCAAAGGCGACGTGTGGGTGGCCGTGGATGGCAATTACGTTGTCAAGTACATGGCCGAGGCAACCGGTAAGGGTACGCTTTTCTTTGGCTCAAGCGGGGAAGAAGGCACCATCACAATCGAATACAACCTGACCGAGGTGAATGGGTCGTTCAAGATCGAATCGCCGGCCGAGTGTGAAGCTGTGGCCACCGACATCCCTATCATGGCCGATGCCAAAGACAAAGCCACGTTCAGCGAGATGGTGTCCTACACGTCAGCCTCGGCGTTTGCCGATGTGGTGCAGTTCTACAAAAAGGAAATGCCTAACAACGGCTGGCAACCCAGCGGCGAGCCGACAGAAATGGAAGGGCTGGCGACGCTCGAATTCACGAAGGATAACCGCAAAGCCCAGGTGATGATCTCTTACGATCAAGATAAGCAGATCGCTAATGTAATCATCACCACTACCCAAGAATAGCCGACCCGATTATCACCCAGAAACCCTGTTCTCTTTGGGGTTATGTAACTATTCAGGTCTCTCGGCTGTCAATTCCCTTTTTGGGGGATTGACAGCCGGCCAATAGTAATATGCTGTAGGCACAGAGTATACCCTGTGGAGAAAAGGGGAGAGAGGTTGGAGGAAATAGAGGCAAGGGTTCGTTCCTACCTGGGGCTAAATCACCGCCCGGTAGGAATAAAGATATCGAAGGAGAACCTAGATGGCGATCACCCGGCTGCCCCCATGACCTTTTGTAGGGCGGCGAGGGAGGTGTTGGGAGGAAAAGAGCTGGTCATCGGGATAGATGATCTCAGTTGCCCCAACGCCGAGCTGTGCCTCGGATTCAGAGAGCCTATGTTCGTTGACGTAGGGCCGAGGATAAAGAGCAAAACCAAGGCGGTGCGCATAGGGCCCCTGGAAGGTGCGGATGTAGTTCTTTTTGTCCTCAACTCAGAACAAGTGATGATCATGTCCATCCTCCTGGGAGGGATCAAAGCCGAATTCAAGGGAGAGATGGCCATCTGCGGGGAGGCGATGGCCAAGGTGTACAACGAAGGAGAACCCAATGTTTCCTTCCTCTGCAGCGGGGCCAGGGACCTGGGTGGTTTTGAGACCCACGAAGTTGTCCTGAGCCTGCCCTATGCCTTGTTTCTGGAGCTACCCGACAGGATGACCAAATTTGCATCCTTGAGCAGGAGTGTCTAAGGGCATGTCTCAGCCTCTTTCGATGGACACGGTGAGTTCCGTGGCAATGAGGAAGAGAGAACTGGATGATCACAAACGACGGGAGGAGCTATGGTGTTGAGTACCGACACTAACCCTGCACAACCCCATATCCAATCTACTACCAGCGCCATCACCTTTGCGAACCGCTGGGACCATTTTCTGGCACGCTGTGGTGTGAACCGCAACGGCCACCGGGTCGAGCCGGAGCTATACGCCCTAGGCAACCCCACGCCAGATTCGCCCGTTTTTGTCACCGCCAATTACACGCTCAGCTTCGACGCGCTGCGTTCAGCGCTGGCGGGAATTGATGGCTACATCATGGTGCTGGACACCGAGGGTATCAACGTCTGGTGCGCGGCTGGCAAAGGAACCTTTGGAACCGATGAGTTGGTACATCGGATCGAAGCGACCACGCTTCATGGCGTCGTCAGCCACCGTGTGCTGATTCTGCCCCAACTAGGCGCAGCCGGAGTGGCCGCGCACGAGGTCAAGAAGCGGTCGGGGTTCAAAGTTGAGTATGGCCCGGTGCGGGCGGCCGACCTGCCAGAGTATCTCAAGACCCACCAAGCTACACCGGAGATGCGCCGGATGCGCTTTGCGCTGCGTGACCGCTTAATTCTGATCCCAGTGGAGTTGGTTCATATCCTGCTACCGATGCTGATTGCGGCGGTCGTACTGTTCTTTTTTAGCGGCTTCCTGACCTCCATGGGAGCAGTAGTAGCCATTTTGGCGGGCGTGGTTCTGTTCCCTATCTTGCTGCCCTGGCTCCCGACCCGCGATTTCAGCAGCAAGGGCTTCATCCTGGGCGGGCTCGTGGCGCTTCCTTTCGGCTTGGTGGTATTCCTAAGCAGCTCTGACGTAGCGTGGTGGCGACAGGTCGGTGGGGCGCTGACCTACCTGCTGGCCTTGCCACCGGTGACTGCCTTCCTGGCGTTGAACTTTACCGGCTCGACAACGTTTACTTCCAGGAGTGGAGTCCAGCGCGAGATCTTCACCTACATCCCCGTCATGGCCTGGATGTTTGGGATAGGCATCGTTTTGACCATCGTCTTATCTCTGATCTAAGTGTTAGGAGGATCATCATGTTCAGTGTATCTGTGTTGAACACACTCCAATACGATCCAGATCTGTGCATCGGTTGTGAGATGTGCAGCATTGTCTGCCCACATGGGGTGTTTGCGATGAACAGCCGCGTGGCCCAACTCGTCCGCCCCGAAGTGTGCATGGAATGTGGGGCCTGTCAGCTCAACTGCCCGACGGGTGCGATCACGGTGGAAAGTGGCGTGGGGTGTGCTACAGCCATGATCTACGCTGCCCTGACCGGCAAGAAAGAAGCCACCTGCGGTGGTGAGATTGAGCCAGCCTGTTGCTCCTCAGACGAGTAGGCGTTGCAGCAGGCTGTATTCAACCGGGGACGTAACAATAAGCCGCAGTTCGTTGCGTAGCAGTAGCTGCTAGACTCTCTTGAGCAAAACGGAAGGGACAACAGGCTATGATCAAGGCAATGAAAGTGAAAGTGGATCAAGAGCTCGACCTCAAAGGCGAAGTGTGTCCTTATACCTTCGTCAAGACCAAGCTGGCCCTGGAGATGATGGAGCCGGGGCAGGTGTTACAGGTGATCGTAGATCACCTGCCAGCGGTGGAGAACGTCCCCCGCAGCGTGACTGACGAGGGACACGAGGTCCTCAACGTGGGCCAGGTAAGCGATACTGATTGGGAAATCGTCATTCGGAAGGCTAGTAGGGGGAGTGATGGCCCTTCACCTCACCAACGAGCAGGCTGAGGAGATGATTCAACACGCCTTGGCCGAGCACCCTAACGAGGCCTGCGGTCTGCTGGCTGGCAAGGCCTGTCCTGAGCAAGGTCGAAGGGATGGATGGGTGGAGAGGGTCTACCAGATGACCAATGCCGAGCACAGCCCGGTGACCTATCGTCTGGATCCAGAGGAGCAGTACCGCGCTTTTATGGAGATTGAAGAAGAGGGCTGGGAGCTTTTGGCCATCTACCACTCTCACAGCCACTCACCCGCCTACCCCTCAGCCACTGATCTCGAACTGGCTTTCTATCCCGACTCCCTTTACCTCATTATCTCGCTGGCCGATAGAGCCCGGCCAATTATCCGCGCCTTCCGCATTGTCGAGGAGATGATTGAAGAGGAGAGAGTGGAAATCACGCTTTCTGAGGAGGCATGAATGTTCGGTTTCACGGAAGAACAAATACCAGGGTGTCTGAGAATTGTTCAGAGTATCCGGAAGTGCGCCTTTTAGAACACTATTTCTCACGAAAATTGGTTTTTCTCAGACCGTATTAGGCTAGCTTTCGGCTTCAAAGGAGCGCATGTTTTGAATTTTCAGACACGCTCTTACACTGCGGAGGGAAGTTGAAGGACAGGCTCCATTTGCCCAGCTATCGTTGTCCTTCAACGGGTGAGGTCAGCGGGTGATAGAGGGCCAGCAGGCTGAGGTGCCCGGCACCTCTCAACAGGGTTTTGGAGGGCTATAGACGGGTCTTTGAGGGCGAAACCCAGATAGTCTTTAACAGGCTCAGGTGCTGGGCACCTTGTTTGAGCTTACCTACACCCCCTTGAACCCGCCCACCAGTTTCTCTGGCGCCACCTGCCGCTGGATCATGAACAGCACGAACAAAGAGGGTATGACCAGGATCGCGGCCATGGCGCTGGTCACCTCCAGATACCCTTCGCCCATGGCCAGGTAGGTGCGGACCGGCAGGGTCTTGGTATGGACGCCATAGGTCAACAGGGTCAGGGTCAACTCGTTGTACGAGGTGGTGAAGGTAAAAATGACGGAAGACAGGATGCCAGGCAGGACCATGGGCAGGATGACGTGGAAGAAAGTGCGCGCGGCGTTGGCTCCACATACGCTGGCCGCCTCCAGCACCCGCTCGTCCAGCCCCTCAAAGGTGGACGAGAGAACCAGGATGGCGTAAGGGGCACAGATAGCGGTGTGCGCCAGGGCCACACCAATGTGGGTATCAATCAGGTGCAGCCGGTAAAAGATACGGGCCACTCCCAGGGCGTAAGCGATGGGCGGGATCATGCGCGGCAGCAAGATGATGGCCATCAGCACTTCCTTGCCGGGGACACTTCGCCGACCGAAGGCCCAACCAGTGGGGATGGCGATCAGGGTGCTCGTGATGACCGCCAGCGCGGCCACGATCAGGGTGTTTTGGGTGATCTCCGGAACCTGGCCGATCTGCCAAGCCCATTTGTACCAGTCCAGGGTCAGGGTGGGCGGAACCCAGGCCTTGCCGAACCAATCCTTGCCCACCGAGCGCAGCAGCATGATGGTGAAAGGGGCATAGATGAAAAGGCCGAAACACAACAGAAAGGTGACGATCACCAACTTGCGAGCATTCAGAATGGATTGCACGTATTGGCGTAACAGGCTCATGCTATCGGCCTCCGTAGTACCCTCATGTAAATGGACAGGAAAGTCACCTGCAGGATAGCCATGACCACCGACATGGCGGAACCCATGGACCACCGTGCGGGGGTGAAGGACTCGATCTGGGTGTAGATGGCCACTGACAGGGGGCGGTAGTTGCCGCCGGTGACCAACGGGATGCTGAACGAGCCAAAGGCAGCCATAAAGGTCAACACCGAGCCAGCCAGGATGCCAGGCGTGATCAGGGGCAGGACAATGTGGCGTAGTACCTGCCAGCCGTTGGCCCCGGCCACTGACGCGGCCTCCTCAATGCTGCGGTCCAGCCCCTCCAGGGTGGCCAGAGTGGTCAGGGCGGTGTAAGGGAAATAATGCCAGAGGTAAAACAGGATCAGGCCGGACACAGTGTAGTTGATATTCAGCTTGGGCAAATGCAAAATCTGAGTGACAAAGAGATTAGGCCAGCCCCGGCTGCCGTAAAAGACCAGCAAGCCCAGAGCGCCCACCAGTCCGGGCACGGTAATAGGGATGAGGATAGTCAGCCGGAAGAAGCGGTGACCCCGCAGCTTCTCCCGCAGGATAAGAGTTAACGGCACGCTGAGCACTATGGACAACAGCGTGGACGTAATGGCCAACCCGAAGGTCAGGACGATGACCTGCCGCGTGCCAGGCTTGCTCAGGAACTCGACATAGTTGGCCAGTGTCCAACCTCCGTCCTGGCCCTCGGGGCGCAGACTGCGCACTACGGTGACTATCATCGGATAGAAAAACAGGCCCAGGAAGCCAGCGAACCCTGGGCTCAGCATCAACAGGGTCAGTACACTCTGCCGCTGTCTGCGGAGGAAATCAGCCATTCTACCCCCCATTTGAGCAAAGGCAATTAGTACACCACCCCACTAGGAATGATATGTACGTTTGTCATTCTGAGCCGGAGCGCAGCGGAGGCGAAGAATCTCGTTGTTTGCATAAAAAAACCGCTTATTTGCCTAAAACGAGATTCTTCGTCGCTTCGCTCCTCAGAATGACAGGTTATCAAAATCAGTGTGGCGGAGTACCAGAGGAGGCAGGCGAGGTAGCCATACCCCGCCTACCTCCTCGTCGAGACTTAGTAGGTCACAGATCGCTCCCGCTGGATTTGCAATCGAGCGGCCGAGCAGCGGATTACAAATCTGCTGCGAGCAAAAACGCGATCTACTGAGACTCACGTCAGGCTGGCCTACTTGGGTACCAGCAGATCCACGCCTTGCTCCTTGATCAGGTCTGACACCTCTTTGTTGGCAATGATGAGACGTGCCGGCTCCATTTTCTCCCAGGGCGGGATGGTATTCCACACTTCGGCCGGGATCTTGTCCCAGATGTCGGTACCGGTGTACTGCCACATGGTGGTGATGAGCTGCACCTGCTGCTCGTCACTCAGCAGGTAGTTGATCAGCCGGTAGGCCACGGCCTTGTACTCCTCGGGGATGTCCGATGGAACGATCAGATAACCGTCGGAGCCAGCAGCCATGCCCTCAGACAGGAAGCTGGACTTGAGGGTGGGGGGCATGGTACCCTGGCTGCGCGACCACAGCGCATAGTCCATAGCGTAGAAGCTGATCCAGGTGTCACCGGCGTTAAAGTCCTCGAACATGTTGGGCGGCTCGGGCGGCAGAGGCAGCTTGGCGTAGGTGTAGAAATCCACCAGCTTGGCCCAGGCGTCCTGCCACTCATCGGTCTTCTGCAATTCCTCCAGGGGGATGGCCTTGCCCTCGTCATCGGCCATTTGGACGAAAGCGTTGAGGAAGCTGTACGGAATGCGGTAGGACGCGCCGGACTTGGCATCAGGGCGGATGATGCCGATGTGCCCTTTCCATTCCGCGCGCCGGTCGTAGAATTCCTGCCACGAAGTGGGCGGGTTGGTGATGTACTTCGAGTCGTAGATCAGGGCATACTGGCTTCTCCAGTACAGAGCGCCCTTGCCGCCGATGTCAACGCCCAGCACTTCCATCAGATAGCTGCGGGGGCACTTGCCCAGGTTGGGGATGACATCCAGCCTGTCGGGATACAGGGTCTCTAACCCGATTTCCTGCTTCAGCGCGTTGGGAACGGTCTCAGGCTTCACGAAGAGCAAGTGGACGTCGCCCTTGCCCGCTTCCCAGGCCTTCATGCGCTCGAGTTGCTCCGACTCCTTGCCGACCAGGTAGTTGACCTTGACGCCCAGGTCCCTCTCAATCTGAGGGATGACCGTCTCCTGCCAATACGTCTGGAAGTTGGCCCCCGAGTTGGTGTCCACCAGGGTGATCTCAGTGGGCAGGCCCTTCCCCAGGATGTAGGTGTCAATGAACTCCTTAGCTGTCGCTTCGGATGGAATCGCCAGCTTCCAGCCAGGCTGGATCCGAGCGGGATCGGTGATGTAAGGGAAAGTTTCATCCTCCACCGCTTTCTTATTGGTAGCGCCCACGATGGCCGGGTAGGCCGCGCCGTTGCCCAGATACTTCTCGGCAATGTTCCAGAGACTGTCGTCCTTCTGGACGGTGTAGGTCTCCTGCCCCAGCGGGGCGGCGCCGGCCACACCGACGCTGAGAGCCGGCAGCAAAGCCAACACGAAAACGAACACCATGGTCCATACTCTTTTGGACATTTTTATTATCCTCCTCGATTTTTATCCTGCTTGAAATGGAAATCGCAAGGGCCAGACGGCCCCCAGCCTAAAAGAACCGCCCTTTTGCTCTTCCCGTTCCACCACCCCCTTTCCCTCAGATTAGGCCAACGCCCGACGACAACGTATGCAACCGGTAGTTTATCACTACCTGGCTAGTTTGTCAATATCTCTGCCTAATAAGCGCCTCCACCTCACCGATTTCCCGGCGGAAGGGACCTCCCTGCTCCATTTTCAAGCTGGTCAGGGCGGCTGCCCAGACCGTGGCCTCGGCCGCTGGAGCAGTCAATCTCTTCCCCAGGTAGGCGGCGATGCAGGTGTCCCCCCGGCCGGTTCGCCCCCTGACCTCCTTGGGGAAAAAGGGGGCTTCGTAGAAACGGCCCTCGGCGTAGACCAGGACTCCATCCCGATGGGTCACGACGATCTCCTGGGGACCAGAGTCGGCCAGGATTTTGGCCGCCTCCTTGATATCCTTCTTGACAGTCAGGATTTCCGCTTCCACCCCATCGGTTTTCAAGACATCCACAAGTTTCAGGACCTGGGCTTCCTCGGGCCAATTGGCATGGACAAGCTTCCCACCCTGGCTGACCCTGATGAAACCCTGTACGTCCAGCGAAATCCTGGCCCCTTTTTGAGCCAGAGCTTCGATGATCTTGAGGGGCACTTCGCCTCGGATGGACGCCCCGATGTGGAAGACCCGTGCCTGGACAGGGGCGACCTCAGCCAGGGTGAAAGCACCAGCGTAACTTTCTATGGAGATGCTCCGCTGGTCCAGGTCCGCAGTCGGATAAACCAGTCTCAGACGGGTTGATTGGGCGGTGGGTTTGGCAAAGACCTCAACACCCAGCCGGGTGAGCTCTTCCACCGCCTCGAAATCTTCTCTGGCCAGCCTGGTGACCACGGCAGCCTTGAGCCCCATTTGGGCCACGACATAGGCTCCATACCGGAAGGCTCCGCCATGCACCGTCCTGGTCTCCTGAGGCGTGACGATGGTGTCTTTGGTGTAATGGCCCACGAAGGCAATATCAGAGTTCACAGTCATCCCTACGCCCTTGCCTGCTCTACTTTGAAGTAAGTCTCCAACACCTCCAGCGTCGCTGCCCGCGCCGCCCGCGCTAACTCCTCTGGGTCACGTTCCCAGTACTCCGGTCGGAATAACTCAATAGAACACAGCCCATCGAAGCCAATGTGCTTGAGACGGATCAGGATGTCGTCCAGCGGGATCACACCCTCACCGGGCAGCAGCCGGTGGGCGTCTTCGATCGTCTCCCTGGGTCGCTCCTCCACGTCATTGATATGGAAGATCAGGATCTTCTTGGGGTCTACGCGCTCGATGGATGGCAAAGTCGAGCCGCCAGCGTAAAAGTGACAGGTGTCTATAACCAGGCCAACGTTGGCCTTGCTGGTCTCTTTGACGATCTCCCAACATTGCTCCAAGGTCCGCACCGAGCACCAACCGAAGCCAAGGAACTCGAAAGCCAGTCTGACCTCGTAAGGTTTGGCAATCTCGGCCAGATCTCGCAGCACCTTCACCGATTCGGCCTGGATTTTCTCGCGCGTCGCGCCGCCCTCCGGCGTGGGGCTGGGCACGACCACGATTTTGTCGCAACCCAATGTCTGGCTGATCTCACACAGTTCCCGACAGCGGACCTTGATGCCCTCGTACTCTACCGGCGGGCGGAAGGTAATGAACTCGATGGAATTGATGCTGACCGGCCTGACCCCGTGCTGATCGAAGAGAGCCTGCAAGTCAGCAGCAGTGTGGTCGGTCAGATATTTGTCCATCTTGGCCGCCCAGATCTCCAGGGCCTTGAAGCCAGCCTGGCCTGCGGCGGCAATGTCCGTTGGTAGGTCGGCTTTCATGGTTGTTGCGCCGTTAAATCCAAGTAGCATGTTCGTCTCCTCTCTAGAATATTCAGCCGTGACGGGTCCAATGCGTAATCCGCCAACCAGCATCCCGATCTGTCAACGACTCGATCCCAATACAGGCGTAAGTGCCGAAAGAGTCGCTTCTATACCAACGTAACACGTAAGCCGGAGAAGGAGATGTTGTGTGGCCACACCATGAGCAATTAGAAGGATCACCCTCACAAGACAAAACCCAATCGTTGTTGGGCATTGTCTGCTTGTAGTATGTCACAACCTGATCAAATGACGGATCAGTGACTTCATACTGCTCAATCAGAATATAGTTAAATGATGGTGTGCCTGAGTCACTATAGTGATGGCGTTTGGTATTTATGAGCACGGCCTTGGGATAGGGCTTTAGCCTCAATACGGTTTAGTTAAGGATGACGACAGCCTTCTGGAACGATTTGGTTGGCTGTGGCCAGTGGAGATGTTCTTTCCGTTTGAGTTTGAACTTTGACATTTTGCGTTTGACCACTCGGGGGTTGATGCGGTTCTCACGCTCGGGCAAACGGTGACGGGCAATGTCGTTGAGCAGGCGTTGGTACAGTTGCGGTAACTGTTCTGGCGCTGTCGTCTGGGATTCTGAGATGGCGTCTTGGATAATCCGCACGGCGTTGGTGAAACTCAGCCGGTCGGGGGCGAGTCCGTTTTGCACAGCCGCTTCGTGCATCGAAGCCCGCGTAGCAT
>Ga0315309_1000797_pt1 | contig 19216 bp, 21 predicted proteins | sample TDP4_MG_FD_203080 | JGI IMG/M metagenome (GOLD analysis project Ga0315309, IMG submission 203080) | Freshwater sediment microbial communities from Lake Towuti, South Sulawesi, Indonesia - TDP4 | ecosystem: Environmental > Aquatic > Freshwater > Lake > Sediment | place: Indonesia: South Sulawesi... | reverse complement strand
CTTTTGCGCCTGTAACAGCCCAAGGCTTTGGCGGTAATTGATTCGGGTCAATGGGATCGGCCAAAGCCACAGGCTCCATCATTTGGCCCAGCATCCCGTCACATAGGATCATTACGGGGTTACGGTACTTGTCGGCGAGCTTGAAAGCTTCGAAGGCTAGGTCTGCCATTTCCTGCGCCGAGGCAGGAGCTAAAACGATAGCGCGGTAATCACCGTGACCACCGCCTCTTGTAGCTTGCAAATAGTCTGCTTGAGACGGTCTAACTCTCCCCAACCCTGGACCAGCGCGCATGACGTTCACGATAAGGCAGGGAAGCTGCGCAGCTGCAAGATGGGATACGCCTTCCTGCATAAGGCTTATTCCTGGTCCGGATGAAGCTGTCATTACCCTCTTGCCTGCAGCGGCGGTTCCGTATACCATGCTGATGGCCGCTATCTCACTCTCACTTTGAAGGAATGTGCCGCCGACTTCGGGCAGACGGCGGGCCATATACTCGAAGAGTTCGCCTTGAGGCGTAATTGGATATCCGTAGAAGAAAAGGCAACCTGCCCGTATGGCGCTCTCACCCAGAGCTTCGTTTCCTGACAGTAAATCTATCTCGCCCATCAGCCTTCCACCCGCGCTGTTGCGCGATTGACGATCTCCATCTCGATGGCAACTTCGGGGCATACGATTGCGCAGAATCTACAGCCTGTGCATTTTCCCATATCTCGAACTAGCGCATAGTGGTGGCCCTTGGAGTTCGTTTCAGCGGAAAATTGAATGATTTCCTTCGGACACACATGACTGCAATAGCCACATGCCTTGCAGAGTTCAGCATTGACATAGACGCAAATATTACCCAGTTCTTCATCCCACCTCTATGCAGACCGATTCGCCACCGCGCCGAAGGGCTTCTCCGTCAAGAAGAAGCATCTCCTTTCGCCTTGCTGACAATACCTTCTCTAAGGAATTGATCAGCGAATCCATCTGAAGAATAGGCCTGACTTTGGCAAAAGCGCCCAGAGCAACCATGTTAGCTACACGAACGTCCCCTAGCTCTTCAGCTATCTGATTGGCTTGGACACTAGCGGCGGTAATATCACTCCTAGTTACTTCACGCTTGACCAGCGAACTGTTTAGGAGAATGCATCCTCCAGGTTCAATAATGGATTCAAATCTATCTAGCGAAGGGGCGTTCATGGCTATGAGACTAGAAGGCGTAGTGAAGTAGGGAGATGCTATTTTGCTTGTGGAAATGGTTACCATACAGTTTGCGGTTCCACCGCGCATCTCAGGTCCGTAGGAGGGGAGGCAGGTTACATTTCGACCCTCCAAGAGTCCCGCATAAGCCAAAAGCTTTCCCATGAGAACGACCCCCTGCCCACCAAAGCCGGCAACTATGATTCGCTCTTCCCATTTTCCTTTGTCAACAGTATCCATTAGAAGGCGCCTCTAATCAGATTGCTCCGTCACTTTCCTGTTCCAACTCATTCTAACTGCATCCTACCGTTTTGATCTATACTTATCCGTTGTGTTCGCCGAGCTTGATACTGCATACTGAATCTTTTCAAGAATCTCAGAGAAGAAGCTGATCGAGATAGCTAGAGAAGCAACCTAAAGGCTCAATATCCAACGCTCTAAAGTACAGATGGGAGTGGGCGCATTGTCGGCTAAGTTAGGCGGATATGTTGGAAAGATACTTCATATCGATTTGAACAGAAAGAAAGCTGTCGATGAGCATCTCGATTTTGAGATGGCAAAGAGGTTCATTGGGGGGCGCGGCCTCGGCGCAAAGGTTCTGTACGACGGTGTCAAGCCGAAAACGGACCCGCTGAGCCCTGACAATATTCTTGTTTTCGCGACCGGACCTTTGACAGGAACAATAGCTCCAGGATCGAAGATGAGTCTGGTTGCCAAGTCGCCTTTAACCGGCGGGTATGCTGACTCGACCATAGGCGGTTTCCTCGGCGCCGAGATAAAACTCGCTGGGTATGATGTCATTGTGATCCATGGCAAGAGCAAGAGACCGACCTACATCTGGATAGAAGATGACTCTGTCCGTTTTCAAGATGCTCTCAACCTCTGGGGTAAAGGATGCTTCGCCACAGAGACCGAGATCAAGGAGGAACTTGGAGACAAGAAAGTTAGAGTCGCATCCATAGGTCCCGCTGGAGAGAGGCTGGTCAGGATCGCATGCATCACCCATGAACATGGCAAGCAAGCTGGGAGGTGCGGTCTTGGCGCTGTCATGGGCTCCAAGAAATTGAAAGCTTTAGCCGTGAGGGGAACTGGAGAGATCAGTCTGGCTAGGCCTGACCAGTTCAAAGAGCTGGCAGAGGAGACGCGACGTGCAATTCTAGCTAATCCTGACGTCGTGAAAGTCTGGCGAAAGATGGGAACCGCCCATCACGTTATGCACTCCAATGAGTGGGGCGCCTTACCAACCAGAAACTATCAGAGCGGGGTCTTCGAGAAAGCAGAGGATATCAGCGGAGAACGGATGAAGGAGACCATAGTCCTCTCAAACAAAACCTGCTTCAGTTGTCCAGTAGCTTGCGGGCAGTGGAGCGAGGTAAGGGAGGGATTGTACAAGGGAACCGCTATTGAAGGACCTGAGTATGAGACGATAGCGATGCTAGGCTCTAACTGCGGCGTAGGAAGCTTGGAGGCGATAGCAAGGGCAAACTACCTTTGTGACGATCTAGGGATCGACACGATCTCAACAGGCAATGCAGTCGCTTTCGCCATGGAGTGTTACGAGAGAGGAGTCATCGATAAGGCTGATGCAGGTGGCCTAGATTTGAGGTTCGGGAACGAGGAAGCGTATCTACGCGTCATCGAGATGATGGGCAAGAGAGAAGGTTTAGGAGCAATCCTCTCGGAGGGTGTGAAAAGGGCGGCTCAAGAGTTCGGCAAGGGCTCTGAAAAGTTTGCGATGCATTCTAAGGGGCTTGAGTGGTCTGGGTACGAGTGTAGAGGGGCGCCAGGCCAAGCGCTTGCCTATGCCATAGTGGATAGAGGAGCTGACCACAATAAGGCATGGTGCACAGACTTCTTCGTAGAGCCTTGGAGGTACACGATCGAAGGGAAGCCAGAGATGGCCGCTAAGATTCTCTACCATAGATCCGCATGTGACATGTTGGGGATATGTAGGTTCGTTACATATATGGTAGGGTCGAGAGCGTTTGTGGTTGGGCTTGAGCCCTTCGCCAAGATGCTGTCTGCTGCCACAGGTTGGTCGGTGGCAGAGCCTGACATATTGAGAGCCTCGGAAAGGGTTTACAACCTTAACCGAGCCTTCAACATTAGGGAGGGCTTCACGAGAGAGCATGACAGTGTTCCGGCCAGATGCTTCGATGAGCCCGTTTCCTCAGGGCCTACCAAAGGAAGGAGATTGACAAGACAGGATTTCGCGCGTATGCTTGACAAGTTCTATGAGGTATGTGGATGGGATAGGTTGACAGGGGTTCCGACAAGACAGAAGCTCGAAGAACTGGATTTGAGAGATGTAGCCGACGATCTTGAGAGAATGGGCAAACTTTAGTCGGACCTTAAGGACAACTGGAGGGATCTGTGCGGATCTCATGCGGTTGAGGCGAGATAATGAAAGCAGACAATCCAAGCTATAATGCCTATTAGGATTTCTTGACTGTGCTTGGCTTATCTGTCTGATTCAATTCCACAATCCTCCCTGGGCCATGTATCTTCATGATGAATCTTGCCACAGCCTTCTGCACAAGCTGCTTCCAATTTTCATTGGCGAGTATTCTCCTTCGAATCTCCGTCGCTGAATAGACATCTCTATCGAAGAACGGTATCCCCTCTACCTTGAAGCCAGCTTCTTTGAAGAGTCTTGAGGTCAAAGGTTCATTCGTGAAGACCATATCGAAGCTTGGCGTGTAGGAGGTTACGTGAGATACCCAAACCTTATGAACATTGACATCTGGGACAGGGATGATGCAGTATGCAGCCGGATCTATCTTGGCTTCATCCAATGCTAAGCGGATCATAGTCACCCTTTCGCCTGCTGTGAAAGGGTTCTCAAGGGTATGGCTGTATTGAGCGCTACCGACCAGAATAACGAGTTCATCAGCTCTCTTGAGAATATGCTTGACGGCGTGAAGATGACCAAGGTGAAAAGGCTGGAATCTCCCGACGAACAGGGCTCGAGGAATTTTCTTCTTCATAATGTTCATCTACCTTTGGGCTTCCACAAACTTCTAGGCGAGACTCTATCCCCCTCAAACTTTACGCCTTCTCTCTTCAATAGCTCAAACTTCACTTTGCTACCGAGAGTCCTTCCGATAAGTGAGAGCCCATAGTTGCCAACGCGTAGGGTCGAAGGCACAACCCTATGGCATGGAACGAAGAGAGGAAAAGGGTTATTGGCCATCGCGTTGCCAACAGCCCTTGAAGCATTTCTCTTTCCCAGCATCGATGCTACTCGGCCGTAGGTCAAGACGTAGCCTCTCGGTATGGATCTCACCAGCTCATACACTCTTCGAGTGAATCCTGGAGTTCTGTTCAAATCAAGCTTAACTTTACTCGATCTTCTGCCGGAATAAATCTCGTTCAGCGCCTTCAAAGCTCGAAGAGTGTACATGTCACTTCGAAGACTTACCTTTACGGTTCTTCGTATACCGCTTCTCACTTCAGCGAGGGCCTTGTTCTTGTTCTTCGGATGGAACCCGGAAGCCAATACCCTTCCTTTACTATCCAGAGCGACAGAGAACCAAACACCGTTGAGTTTTCTAGAGTCCAAGCTTATCAAAACTTTAACGTCCAATCCATTGATTAAGGTCAATAATCTACTAAACTCTTGATTTAAGCTTAGGGATACTTCATGGATAGAATAGAGATCGACGGAAGCGTCTTAGAAGGCGGAGGCCAGATACTCCGTGTTTCAGTCGCACTCTCAGCGGTAACAGGGAAGCCGATTCGAATATACAATATACGAGCGAAACGTTCGCCTCCAGGCTTGAGAGCTCAACATATGAATGCTGTCCGCGCGTTAGCCCAATTGGCTGATGCCGAGGTGGCAGGTCTAGGAATAGGCTCGAAGGAGATCGAGTTCAATCCTAGTTCACTCAAAGGCGGAAGCTTCAAGACAGATGTTGGTACAGCAGGCTCCACAAGCTTGGTCCTCCAAGCTCTTATGCCCGCTATGTCTTTCTCGCATTCAAAGACTTTCGTTGAAATAACGGGTGGAACAAACAACCCGATGGCCCCAGCCGTCGAATACTTGCAAGAGGTTCTCCTACCAGCAATCTCGAAGATGAGATACAAGGGTTCGATCGAACTTCTGCGGAGAGGCTTCTATCCAAGAGGACAAGGCATAGTCAGAGCCGCAGTTGAACCGATCAAGACGCTCAAACCACTTATAATTGAGAGGCTTGGTGAAGTCAAAGAGATTAAAGGTCTCTCCTACAGTTCAAGGCTGCCCGCGCACATTGTCGAACGTATGGCTCGAAGCGCAGAGAGGATCATTACAGGAGCGGGCTACAAGAAAGTGGAGATAGAACTGGAAGCCTTACAAGCGAGTCAAGGAAGATGCGCAGCCGATCCGGGATGCGGAATAATCCTATTCGCGAAGTCAAAGGAAGGCGCGATAATTGGAGCTGACAGCTTAGGCGAGCTCGGCAAACCTGCGGAGAAGGTTGGAACGGAGGCGGCGGAAGAACTCTTGAGACAGTTGAGGAGTGGGGCGCCTGTGGATAAACATCTGGCTGATCAACTCATCGTCTATATGTCGCTGGCGGATGGAAGGTCGACGATCCGAACAAGCGAGCTTACTTTGCACGCTCTCACCTGCATCCACCTCTCAGAGAAGATGGTCGGCGCAAGATTCAAGGTGGAAGGGAAAGAAGGAGCGTCTTCGACGGTCATATGCGACGGAATAGGTCTAGAGAACATCCTTGTCAACGTTTGAGGTCAAGGAGTTAAGTCAACTAAGATACTGCTGTTTGCATCTTCCTCGAACGCCATAGAACTTCTTTCGACTTGACGTTCCTAATCTCAATTATACGATGAAAGGGGATGACAGTCGATTCGTCGTCTCCGCTCGAGTAGGTGAACCAAGAAGCACCGACCTTCTCGATTGAAGATGCGGAGATCCTCTTGATATCTCCCGGCGCTCCTCTATGGATGAAGGTGACCGAGTAGTCCCTTGGGTTCTCACTCTTGTCCCAGAAGATCTTGTTGAAGATGTTCTTCAACGGGTGCGTCATGGATATCCTCTAGTGAGTATGCTGAGCATCAAATTTAAAAGAACAGTTTATTAAATGGGTTGTTGCAACAAGCCTTCTGGTGGATGATTATGTCTCAAGAGGCGCCCTTCGTTCCAGGTGCGACGACCATAGGAATCGTGTGTAAAGATGGAGTCTTACTCGCCTCGGAGAGGAGGTTTTCATACGGCTACTTCGTAATGAGCAAGACCGCTAAGAAGGTCTTCAAGTTGACAGATATGATTGGAGCTGCATGCGCTGGACTGGTAGGCGACATGCAGATACTTATCCGTGAGGCGTCTGCGTACACTAATCTATACTCATATGAACGTGGCCGATTTGCTAGCGTAAGAACGGCGGCGAAGGTTATAGGGACGCTTCTCTTCGAAAGGAGACTTTTCCCATACTTGACGCAGACGATTGTTGCGGGAATCGATGAAGAGGGTCCGAGCTTATTCGTGCTTGATGCGATAGGATCGGTGATTCAAGACAAGTATGCTTCAGTTGGAACAGGCGCGGAGATAGCTGTCGGCGTCCTTGAGGCTGAATACAGAGACGGCCTAACCGTGGAGCAGGCGAAACAGCTTGTTGGCAAGGCTTTGAAGGCCGCTTTGGCTAGAGACTCTGCGAGCGGGGAAGGCGTAGACCTCCTCGTAATCACTAAAGACGGCGCAAAAGAGGAATCTCTTAAACTCGCATAGCGCACCCTTCCTTTTTTAGTGCTCCAGCTGAATGCGCTATGCGAAGACTTTTATCGAGTTGGAACTCACCATCGATCTGGAGAGCAATACTTGAGGCTGCTTGCCTGCGCGGACTTCCATGGAAGTCGAGGAGCTGTTGAAAAAGTTTCAGATCTCGCTCTAAGAGAAGAGACAGACCTGATAGTAGTAGCTGGAGACATAGCCAACAATAGTCTTCGAACTGCAACAGAGTTTCTAGGAATCCTGAAGAGGACGAATCTTCTGACACTATTCGTACCGGGCAACCTTGATCCCAAATCTCTAGCAGATTGGGACGATGGATCCGTCAAGTCTATTCATGGGAGGGCTTACAACTACCAAGGCTTCGTCTTCCTAGGGTTGGGCGGGGCATCTAAGGGGCCCTTCTATACTCCGTTCGAGTACGACGAGAGCGAAGCGGCCTCGATCCTAGATGAGGCCTATCGGAGCGTGAAGGAGGGGAGGCTGATACTCGTTTCGCATTGCCCTCCGAAGAATACAAGCCTCGACAGGACGTTCTCAGGGGTCCACGCTGGCAGCATCTCGGTGAGAAGATTCATTGAGAAAGCCCAACCGATCCTCGTCATATGTGCACACATACATGAAGGCAGAGGAGTCGAAAATATTGGCAAGACGAGGTTGGTCAATACAGGCGCAGCTTTTCACGATTATTACGCAACATTAAGATTGAATCAGGAATTGAAAATCGATTTAGCGCGTTTCTCTGAGTAGGAAGACACAGTAAAGAATAAGTAGAATCTCCTCAATCAACGTATGTGCTTAGGTGGACTTCGATGCCGATCAAAGCTGGAGACTTCATACTGGCTGACTACACCTGCAAAGTGAAGGAGAGCGGAGACATCGTCGACACTACGATTGCGAAGGTCGCTGAAGAGGCTAAGCTTCACAAACATGAAGCGGTCTATGAACCTATGTTCATAGTCGTTGGAGAGGGCTGGGTTACAAAAGGGTTTGATGAGGGGCTGTTGGGCCTAGAAGCAGGGAAGACTGCGACGATAGAGGTTTCTCCGGAGAAAGGGTATGGGACTAGAGATCCCACTAAGATTAGGCTCATTCCACTTCGACGGTTCAAAGCGGACGGTGTAACGCCTGTCCCTGGGATGCAGCTTGAGATTGATCGGAAGCCAGCTTTGATAAGGTCTGTAGGAGCAGGTAGGGTCCAAGTCGACTTCAACCATCCTCTAGCTGGGAAGACTCTAATCTATGAATTATCGGTAGCTTCTGTGATAGAAGCGAAGGAAGAGAAGATCAAAGCTGTAATCCATAGACGTTTGCCCGGCGTGGCAAAAGAGAAGTTTGGATTATCTCTGGCAGAGAAGGAGTTGACGGTCGAGATTCCTGAGGAGGCTTTCTTCCTTGAAGGCCTTCAGCTGGCTAAGAGGATGATACTTACCGATTTGGAGAAGCTTATTCCCGAGATGGAGAAGATTTCATTCATTGAGGTATTCAAGAAACCTAAGCCTCCTGAGGCGAAACCACCCGTAGAAGCGAAGCCAGAGCAAGTTCAAGTTTCTCCGGGCATTGAACAACCTGCCCAGACTCAATGACTTTGCATCGATCACCAGCCACAAGGCCTACCGGAATACACTTCTCACGGTTCTCGCAGCCACTGATACCGCAGCCTGCGGGATTGAATGTGATTATAGCGTCTCTTATCGCTAATCTTCGATCCAAGCAGACCTCGATAGGGCTCTCCTCAACCTCCACGACTAAACCTTCCTCTTGAAGAAGTTTGCAGGGTAGTTTCTTCTTGCCGAGGTCAACGATCCTGTAGACTCTGCCAGTTTCAAGGTTCTCTACGCAAACGTTGTAGAAGTCGCAATTCTTGCACATGGAAACTGGGCCTTGGAATAGGAAAGTGTAGCCTAATCTGGCTTGATCAACTCCCACTATCGTTATTCTTGTTCTCAAGCTCTCTCGCCGAGCAACAGAATAAGCCCTGATATGTTAAGCCTATTAAATCTTCATCGAAAAGGGATGAACTGTTGAGTACGATTTCAGGTTGAATACAGTTGAAGGTAAGGTACGATGGCTGAGAGAACCTTGTTCTCGGCCTTCCTCAGATGCTCCTCGAAAGTCGTGCGAGATAGATGAATCTTCAGAGCCAACTCGGCCGCGGTGATCTTCTTAGGTATTTTGTAGTAGCCGCTGTCGTAAGCCTCCAAGAAGGCTTTGATCTGCTTCTCAGTTAACCGTGAGAACAGATCACTCAAGGAGACACATAATGAGTCGTGAATCTCACCGTTGTACAATTGTCTGCTCGAGATAATCTCCAACCTCGCCTTTCCATCCAAGCTTCCAAACAGTTCCTTAACATCCTTATGTCTGAAAGATATTATCTTGTAGAACTCCCAACCTCCGCTATATACTGTTGGAGGAATCTGGAGGCAATTGTGCTGATCGATATGCCTAACTATCGAGTTACTCAGAGTGCATGAGCACTTCATCGTCACGGCGATCCTTCCCGTCCTTCTGCTGAAAATCTTCCGAATGACACTTTTCATCTCTTTGATTTCTTCATCGATTCGATTTAGCGATGTGGCATCATCGGATCTTACTTCGAGGATTTCCCTTTCCCGGTTACACCACAAAGCCATAGTCGCTGAAGGAAATCTCTTGGATAGATTATTGAACGGGCAGTCATGCTGAGCTTTGAACTCGATCTGCGCTAGAGTCATAGAGCATCGTTTAGAATGTATGTTCAAGTCAGGGTTATAACTTCTGCAGGCGTACGACGGTAGAAAGTCTATACGCCGCTTGGCAAGTACGCTCTTCAAGGTGAGTCGGTCTTGAACGCACGGATAGTGAAGAGGGGAGAAACGAGCGCTGTTGAGATGCTTCATGGGATCAAGAGGGCTACACTGGTTTTTGGCGAGAGATTGATGTTGACGGTTTTCACCTATGAGAAAGGAGCGGTGATGAAGTTGCATAAGCATCCTCATGAACAAGCAAGCTACATTGTGAATGGCAGATATAGAGTGAAGATCGGTGAAACGGAGAGAGTTATGGAAGAAGGAGACTGCTACTTCGTTCCTGCGAACGTTGAACACTCGCAAGTTGCTTTGGAGAGAACGATTTCAATAGATGCATTCTCGCCTCCTAGGGAAGAATACAAGGATAAACAAGCTCAATCGGTTTCATCGAAGAATTTTTTATCATGAGGGATTTTTCATACATCTTTCCAAGAGTCAGCCTGCACGTATAGCTTCTACTTCGGCGATATTCGATTTCGAACTTAAGATTTAATAGGGTCAAACATTTATTAACCAAGTCGTACAGAAAGATTGAAATCTCAGAAGGCGCTCTCAAGTAAGCGCGTGCTGTTTTGATGACGGCGCGCTTCTAGGAAGATCATAGAAGACTTCTGGGAGGCTATAACTACATGTACTCGCCACTAGACAAAATCCCTAAAGATGTCTTGAAAGGAACGACGACGATAGGTATTGTCTGCAGTGATGGAGTAGTATTCGCTACGGATACTCGCGCGATGATGGGGTACTTCGTGGCTCACAAGCATGCGAAGAAGGTCTATCCGATCGATGACCATTTGGCTATGACGATCGCCGGAGCGGTGGGCGACGCACAGATGGTTGTTGAGATACTGAAGGCAAATGCTCAACTGTATAGGTATGAGCGTGGAAAACCGATGCCTGTGAGCTCTGCAGCTAGACTTGTAGGGAACGTTCTTTTCTCAGCTAGAGTGGCTCCACTGATCCTTCAAGCTTTGATAGGGGGTATGGATGAGTCTGGCGGCCGTATATATGCATTGGATCCCCTCGGAAGTGTAACTGAAGAGAAATGTGTTTCAACAGGGTCCGGTTCTCCTATAGCTTACGGTGTTTTGGAATCTCAATTCAAGGAGGGCATGAGTGTCAAGGATACAGTTCCGATAGTCATCAGAGCGATAGACTCCGCTATGAAGAGAGACGCGGGAAGCGGAGACAGTTTCGACGTCGCCCTGGTGACTTCGAAGGGCTATAGAGAATTGACAGAGGAAGAGAAGAAGACGCTACTCGCCAACAAGGCTTGAACGTTTCACTGTTCTACTTCGCCTAGAAAGAGGATGCTACATGCCTAGAGCTATCAATAATTCTCACGTGAAGATTAGAGAGACCATACTTGAACATATGCCGAAGGAAGCTGAGATAACTCGTATAGAGTTTGAAGGCCCAAGACTAGCAATCTACGTGAAGAACGTTATCCTCCTCATGGAGCAGAGCTACGTCGTCACGGACATAGTCAACCTTCTCCATAAACGGATAGTCATCAGGTCAGATCCTTCGATAAGGCTGCCTGAAAGAGAAACTGAAGTGAGTATACGGAATCTCGTTCCGGCTGAAGCTGAGATAACCGCGATAAACTTCGACCCAAGCCTAGGCGAAGTCATAATTGAGGCGAAGAAGCCCGGTTTGACGATAGGCAAGGACGGTTCTACGCTCCAAGAGATCATTAAGGCGACGCGGTGGCGTCCTAGAGTTCTTAGAGCTCAACCCTTGCCGTCGAAGATAATCGCGAGCACTAGGCATATACTTCATTCAGAGAGCGAAGAGAGAAGCAGAATCCTGCGAGATGTCGGCGAAAGAATCTTCAGGCCGACCTTGACGAAGACGAGCAACGTCAGGATAACTACTCTCGGGGGCTTCCGCGAAGTCGGTCGTTCATGCATCCTTGTTGAAGCAAATGAGAGTAGCGTCCTGCTCGACTGTGGCATAAACCCTGGGTCTCAAGACCCTATCCAAGCTTACCCAAGGCTGGATGTGGATGAGTTCGATCTAGACAAACTGGATGCGGTTGTGATATCCCACGCTCATTTAGACCACTGCGGTTTCACTCCATTTCTATGCAAGTACGGCTACGACGGTCCTGTATACTGTTCAGAGCCTACAGCGATGATGACGACCCTGCTGCAATTGGACTACCTTGACGTTGTGAGTAGAGAGGGAGGCTTCGCGCCTTTCGACCAGAAGGATGTGCGAGAGCTTGTGATGCATACAATTCCTCTAAAGTATGGTGTTGTCACGGATGTGGCACCAGATATCAAGTTGACGCTTCATAATGCGGGGCACATCCTAGGATCGTCCATTGTGCATCTTCACGTTGGAGAAGGCCTACACAACATCGTCTATACAGGGGACTTCAAGTTTGGGAGGACGATGCTCCTAGAGCCAGCGTCTTCAGTCTTTCCGAGAGCTGAGACATTGATTATCGAAAGCACCTATGGCGGTCAAGAAGACTTGATGCCTGAAAGGGAGGGCGTTGAGGAGAGACTGGTGTCCATAGTTAATGAAACATTCGAGAAAGGAGGCAAAGTCTTAATCCCTGTTCCGGCGGTCGGGAGGGCTCAAGAGATCATGCTGGTCTTGGACGCGTATATGAAGAACGGCCGGCTGAAGGAGGCTCCTCTATACGTTGAGGGTATGATAAATGAAGCGACAGCTATACACACAGCCTACCCTGAATACCTTGTCAAGGAGATAAGAGACCAGATACTTCATCAAGATGTCAATCCGTTCCGTTCAGACTATTTCGTTACAGTCAACCATCCCGGCGAGAGAGAAGAAATCTTGGCCGGAGGGCCTTCGGTGGTAATGGCTACGTCTGGGATGCTTGAAGGTGGACCAGCGATAGACTACCTTAAGCGTCTAGCTGAAGACGAGAAGAATACGCTGATCTTCGTCAGCTACCAGATTGAGGGCACGCTAGGAAACAGAATAAGAAACGGGCTGAGGGAAGTCTCCCTTATGAATACAAGCGGAAAGATGGAGGCTGTCGCCATAAAGATGCGCGTGGAATCTGTCGAAGGGTTCTCAGGGCACTCTGATAGAAACCAGATACTGAGCTTCATCCATAAGATGTCGCCTAAACCGAATCGAGTTTTAGTGAATCATGGTGAAAGGAAGAACTGCGAGACGACCGCTCAAAGCATAGCGAGGTTGCTGAAGCTTCGCACGTTGGCTCCGGAGAATTTGGAGACGATCAGGCTGCGGTAGAGCCTTCAAACCGAGACCGGGATATCTTCACTGGATCGCTATAGATTGTTCTTTTAAGCGATGCTGCTCAGAAGCTTGCTTCCTGCTTCTCCATATCTTTATGGAAGGAGGAGTTATGACTATCCTCTCTTCGCCGAGTCTAGCTATGTCGCCTCCCTCGTCCTTTATGAAGTTGCAAAGTTCGTTTATCGCATGCTTCGTTTCTTCAACGCTCTTCTTCGCGAGAGGAGTTATCCTGACTATGAGAACATTTCCAAGTTTTATCTCAGACTTGATCTCATCTATATCCGATAAAGTGTGTAGGGGCAGAGCCTTCACGTACAATGATTGCTCGGCTTTCGAAGTCTTCACAATACTTCCTTCCAGCTATTATACTCGGTCATAAGCTTACGGCTAGATACACATTTAGAGAGTGATAGCCATACGATACTTTAAGCGTTTGCTTGTTGACTGAAGTTTTCGTTTATATCCATAGAAGCGAAGGCAACCTATCTATGACATAGATCATGAAATATTTAGTCAAATTTCAGGCCAATCCTAGCATGGCATGTGCGTAGATTTGTCAATTCGCGTGGTCCGGAAGTAGATTTAAGCCCTGTTTTCGAGCGGGATTCAGGTAAAGAAGGTGCTATTTTTGCCTGATGATCTGCCAGATTTGGTCTCCGACGTAATGAATGTTTGAAATGACTTTGCCCTGCTTTATCTCCTTCATTTGATTGGATTTCACCATCGTCGATCCGATCGCAAGAGGTTTTCTATATTTCTCGTCAACTACGAGAATGATTGCTCCTTCTTGGAAAGTTCCCTCGATTGATCTTATCCCTGGAGCCATTATGTCCGCTCCGTTGCATATGTGAGGTATGGCTCCCATATCGACAACAGCCTTAGGCAGCTCATTAAGCGCTTCATTGAACGTCAAGGCAGGGAAGAGCTTTCCACCTTTTCTCAGTATGACCGGTCGATTGTCAATGAATATCAATGCTTCATCTCCAGTTTCCGCTAGTTCGGCTTTCGGCTTCGGGCTGAAGGTTTTTTCATCGAAGCTGTAGGAGGCTTTGAACTCTGATAGGACCTTCTTGATTTCTTTCTCTCGAAGTTGGCGTTTTGAGATTGCTAAAGTCTGTTCCTCCATTACGGCAACCTTTAAATCAGCCTCTCTTACCCTTAAAGTTGAATGTTTGATTTGGTGGGTCAACTGTGTCCGAGGTCGCGACGAAGATATTCGAAGAGAGTTTGAACAAGATTGTTCTGGTTCAGTTGAAGGGAGGTAGAACGGTGAGAGGGAAACTGTGCAGTTTCGATCAACATATGAATCTTGTTCTTGAAGAGGCTGAGGATGCTAGTGATTCGAGCAATCCTAGGAAGCTTGGAACGATCATAGTGAGAGGAGACAACGTGGTTCTCATAAGTCCTCCTCCAAGGCGATGATAGATGGGGAAAGGTACACCTTCGTTCGGCAAGAGGGGAAGCTCGAAGACCCATATTGTATGTCGCCGATGCGGTCGGAGAGCCTACAATATTCACAAGAAGAGATGTGCAGCCTGCGGGTACGGTGCGACTGCACATCTTAGGGAGTACTCTTGGCACTGGAAGAACTCTAGGCGTTAGCCTATACTCCATTTCCGGCGGTCCTTTTTAGGAATTCAATATCTTTTCTGAAAAAGAGGATGCCATGTTCACGTACAGGAAAACGACTTTATTTGGAAGTCCGAGCTTGCTCAAACGTGACTCCGTTTTCAGGAAAGCCTTACAGCCGCCTTAAAGGTATCTGAGCAATTTAAGTTCTAATTAGAAGCAATCTATGGTCTGTAGAACGCCCCGGTGAGAAGAAGCTTGGAGAAAACGCTCGTCGCTATTATAACTGTCGCTGCAATCGTCGTTACCATAGTTCTTTTATCGGTTGGAGTCCAAGGCATCTACGGTTTAACTCAAGCGCTCATCGGGCTCGGTTACCTCGGCGCTTTTCTATCCGGAGTTCTAGGGACGAGCTCCTTGATGATCTCGATCTTCCCCCCTCAAGTAGTAGTATTCCTGATGAGCGCTCCGGCACTTGGCTTCAACCCGATGTTGATCGGTGTCTTGGCGGGACTGGGAGCTGGGATAGGGCAGTACTTACACTATTACATAGGAGCGGGTGGAAGATTCCTGCTCTCAGAGAAGCGGGTGGCATCCATGGAGAAGTGGAAGGCTAGACTCGACAGATACGGGGTCCCCCTCATCTTCCTTTTCGCAGTTACACCCCTAACGCCTGACGACTTACTCTGGATACCTCTAGGGATGATGAAGTACCCAAAAACGAAAGCTCTCATGAGCGCGATCGTGGGGAAGACGGTGATGCTCGTCCTATGCGCTTACGGAGGATACTATAGCATAGACTTGATCCAGAAATACCTTGTCGAAATGGGAGGAAGCGTCCCCTAGAAACCATCAAGCCAACGACAATGGAACTCCGAAAACCATTTAGCACCGGCGAACTTCAACTAACTGCGATTGGGCCGGTCGTCTAGCTTGGTTAGGACATCTGCCTGACACGCAGAAGGTCGAGAGTTCAAATCTCTCCCGGCCCACCAGCCTTCAGTTAAAATGAGCTCGGTTGTCATCTAACTTTGAAGTCGCACCCTAAAGTTTCAGCGATTGCTCTGCATTTAGAAATATCTATGGCTTCAACGTTCACAACTATCAATCTGACCTGAAACAAGTAAAGGTCATTAGGCGGTGCCTCAGCATTTCTTTGTGGGGTGAAGTCTTGAAGGTTTACCTCATGAAGGATCAGGTGAGGGGAGATTTCACAGAGATATTCATCCCTACTCCAAAGGCTAACATTGACATCGTCTTGAGAAAGGACAAGTCGCTTGCAATAATGAAAGTTGATGAAATTCCGAAGAAGGCGAGAGAAGTTGAAGCGAATGTCAATCTTGAAGCCCTCGAAGCGATCTATGAAATGTACACTTCCCTCAAAGAGATTGAGACGAAGTCTGTAACTGCTCTGCAGAAAGTGGTGATCCAACCTCTCTCCAGCCAAGAGGAGATCAAGAGCTTGGTCAAAAGCTAGGCTCCTCCACATTCCTCACAAGAGGAAGACTGAGAACCAAACGAGTTCGTGGATTGGATCTGGACATCGCGAAGCTCAGGGTTCTCAGCGGCAACAGCAGCAGTTCGTCTATTCCTTTTCAGATGACTATTTATAGCATGGCTACGAGAGTATCTTGAACAGTTTTGGTGAAGGCGCGTCCCGCATTTCCGTTTACAGCCTTTGTCGATCAAGAACTGTTCAAGCTGGCTCTTATTCTGAATGCGATAAACCCGAAGATAGGTGGCCTTCTCGTTCGAGGTGAGAAAGGGGCAGGAAAGTCTGTTCTAGTTCGAGCTCTAGCAGATCTACTTCCGGAGATCGAGGTTGTCATGGGCTGCCCCTTCAACTGTAGCCCAAACGACCCGACCAATATGTGCGACCCTTGCAGGTCGAGGTTTGAGAGAGGCGAAAACTTGGAGGTGGAGCGTAGGAAGATGCGTGTCATCACTCTACCCATCGGGGCTACTGAGGATCGTGTCGTAGGAACTCTAGATCTGGAGAAGGTTCTCCGTGAAGGCGTCAGAGCTCTCCAGCCAGGCATATTGGCGGAGGTCAATCAGAACATACTTTACGTCGACGAGATCAACCTACTTCCAGACCATATCGTCGATAGCATACTCGACGCTGCAGCTATGGGCTGGAACCTCGTTGAGAGAGAGGCCATCTCGGTATCCCATCCCTCGAGGTTCCTGCTTGTGGGCACAATGAACCCTGAGGAGGGAGATCTACGCCCTCAACTTCTAGATCGCCTACCCATGTCCGTCACAATCAAAGGTGTAGCTGATGAAGCGCAACGCACGGAGATAATCAAGCGGAACCTTGAATTTGAGCGCGACCCTTCCGCCTTTGCGGATAAGTATGAAAATGATCAGAAGCAGCTGATGGGCCGCATCGTTAAGGCTCGCGAGCTCCTACCAAAGGTGACTGTACCGGACGTATTTCTAAACGGCGTAGCGAAGATGGCTATCTCACTCCAAGTTGATGGACATAGACCAGATATAGTGATAACTAAGGCTGCGACGGCTATAGCGGCCTTCGAAGGCAGAACGTCTGTCGAGACATATGACATGCAGAGAGCCGCTGTACTTGCTCTAGGCCATAGAACTCGGAGAGGGGGGTTCGAGGAGCCAGCTTCGCCTCAAGATGTTGCAGCTTCATATGACAAGGCGTTGGAAGAGGCTAGACGTGAAGAGGAGATAAAAAGCCAACAGACAAGGAGGGAGTCTCAAAGGCATAATCGTCCGGCTAGAGGCTCGAAATCTGGCGGCGACTCAACTTCCAGTAGAAGTATGAAGGCCGCCGGGACTTCAGGGCCTCCGAAAGCTCTCTCACGTCTAGACCGAGCCGCCAGATCTGTGAAGGACTCTGCCAAGCGATTCATCTCGTCGATGTCGAGAGTGCCAAGCGATCGTTCGACCAAGGAAGGCAAGCGGCGCGATGAGGCTTCTCAGCAGGGAATGGATCAAGGACAGGTTAGGTATGGCCCTCCACTGAGATCTAAGGGAGCCCCGCTCGGTTGGGGGGAGAGGATCCTCTCAAAGTTCAGACCTTCCAGCTGCCACTTGAGGCTGCCTGTTGAGCGATTCATAACTAGGAAGCGAAGATCAGTGATCGCCAAGAGAGCGCCCACCGTAGTCACCTTGAAGAGGGGAAGATACGCCTACTATGAGGTGCCGCCACAGCCTTCTGATGATGTAGCGTTCCTCCCCACGATCCAATCAGCAGCCATTCGTGGTGGAGCCAGACGCGAAAAGGTCAAGGTTGAGGTTCTGCCTGAAGACTTGAGGACGAAGGTGCACGAGTACAAGGCACCCTCATTGATAGTTCTACTGTTGGATTCATCGGGCTCTATGGTCAGCAACCTACCCTACGTCACTGAAGCGATTCTCGCCTTCCACGAGGACGCGTATAAGCATAGGGATCGAGTTGGCCTAGTAACCTTCAAGGGAAATGATGCATATGTGCTCCGCCACCCAACGACAAACCTCAAGCTCATCGAGGGCGATGTAGCGCGGATCGCTATGAGCGGGTATACCCCTTTAGCCGCCGGCTTGATGAAAGCATGGGAAGTTGTGATTCAAGAGACTAGGAGGAACAAGGATGTGATGCCTCTCGTCGTGCTGATAACAGACGGTAAGGCGAATGTCTCTCTGAAGCGTAGGGGGCGGTTCACGAGAACCACTAGAGATGCGATACGCCACGCGATCGATGCGTCGCAACTACTGGCGAGGTTCAAGATACCTGTCGTCGTGATCAATCCAGATCATCAAGTCTCCTCCCCCATCAGTATCCTTCCTCCCAACCTTCTTCCCTTTCCACCCAGCGAACTTGCGATGGAGATAGCAAGAATAACTAAAGGCGCATACTATGGATTTCGGGGTGGACAGATGGTTCGCTTTCCACGTTACGGGCCACCTCAACGTAGTGACATCCTCAGAAACATAAGCGGCTTCGACTGAGACCTTCATCGAGTTTGAGATTACGGCTAGAATCTAATCCATGAATGTGATTTGATCTCTATTAACCTTCGACCGGTCCAAAAGGTATCTTTTTTCAAAACGTTTTATACGAGTTCACTGGGACTTCTTTGGGATTGCGTTGATGACCGCTCCGAATATGAAGAGGAAGACTGCTATCACGTAGAGTAGGAAAGGCAGCTGGTACGCCCTGATTTCGGTCTCAACCATTTGGACTAGGGTGTACGCTCTGAATGTCCCATAGATCCAAGCCACATTGGCCACAAGATGCAAAATCATAGAAGCCATTCTTTTCATGCCCAGTATGATGCTTCCGTCTATTAGTACCAGTATACCAAGGATGAAAGGAAGCCCAACATCCCGTGCATACAAGGGTATGTGCTCCCTTTCCAGCATCCCTTCAACAAAGAGGAACTGATTGAGTTTGTAAGCTGCATAACCCAGTGCAACAATCCCTACGGCAATGACAAGGATTCCCAGGAAGACTCCGCTTCTCAACTGTTATCCCACATTGAGATAGACTGTATTCAAAATTATATAATACTTCACCACTCATTGCTTCAACCGGGACATCAATCACGCCCAGGAATAGTTTGATTAAGTTCGCGTTCTCCTCCTAGTTGGATAATCACACTTTTGCGAGCATCGGGATTCTCTTCTGCAGATCTGTGACGATACCGGTCACATGCTTTGACATTTCTTCATCTCTCTTTCTCGGCTCTGGTTTGT
>Ga0315309_1000796_pt1 | contig 19219 bp, 21 predicted proteins | sample TDP4_MG_FD_203080 | JGI IMG/M metagenome (GOLD analysis project Ga0315309, IMG submission 203080) | Freshwater sediment microbial communities from Lake Towuti, South Sulawesi, Indonesia - TDP4 | ecosystem: Environmental > Aquatic > Freshwater > Lake > Sediment | place: Indonesia: South Sulawesi... | reverse complement strand
GGCTATCGAGTCGATATTGACGGATGGGTCTATGTTCACATAGAAGGGAAACCTTTCGAGAGAGGTTATCAGTATGGCTACTATTGCGCCGATCGCATTGCGGAATCAATTGAGTTCCTACGGTTCTATGTCGAATGCTATGGAATACCCTGGGATTATCTTCGAGACTGCTCAAAGATGCTTTACTGGAGAAACATCCCAGCTGAGTACAAGGAGGAGATCATGGGCATAGCAGCAGGCGTCAGAACGGGAGGCTATGGCAACGTAGATTGGGTAGACGTCCTAACAAGTAACACGCTTTTTGAGGTTTTCTGGTCTTATATAGGCTGGCTATTATACACGGGTCAACCGCTTCCCGAGCATCCGGGATTGCATCCTAAACCAGGACACTTCACTATTCCTGAGATCACCGCAGGCTGTTCGGCATTCATCGCCACAGGCAGCTACACTAAGGACGGCAAGATCGTTGTTGCCCACAATTCTTGGTGGGAGTACTGGGCTACTCAATTCTTCAACACAATATTGTACATCAAGCCTGAGCAAGGACATTCGATTCTGATGCAGTGTTACGCCGGTTGGATTTGGAGCGGTCCAGACTGGATAATGAACGATGCAGGTCTTATGCTGAGTGAAACCACGATAGGCGGTGTGGTGACATACAATCCGCAAGGACTCCCCGTCTTCATTCGCGAACGGGCGGGCATGCAGTACACGGACAACATAGACGACTTGATCGAAGTAATGAGCACTTCAGACAGCGGCGGATATGCGAACATGTGGATTATCGGCGACGCAAAAACTCAAGAGATTGCCACTATGGAGCTGGCAGTCAATCTGGCCGGTGAGCCAATCTGTGCAGTTCGGCGCACATTCGATGGATTCTACGGGTCATGCAACTACCCACTAGATGATAGGATTCGCAACGAAGCGGCTTTGGCATTTGACTGGACTGATCCTTCAAGCGGTGCATACTCTAGGTATGTTCGATGGGAACAGCTGGCAACCTCATACAGAGGAGAGATAGACGTGCAGCTGGCAAAAGAGTTCCTGGCTGACCATTATGACACCTATCTGGGACTTGCAGATCATCCATGCGAAAGGACACTTTGCGGTCACGGCGAGAACGCTGAGGCTTGGGGGTATTTTCCCGCTGGAGCCGTTGACGGAAAAGCAGCAGACAGTACAATGATTCTAGAAATGAAAACCTGGGCGCGATGGGGGCACCCATGTGGGACACCATTCGACGCCGAAGCATTTCTGTTGGCGCATCCAGAGTATGAGTGGGAAAGACCATATCTCGTAGATTATCCGACTCAGCCATGGCGTCTGTTTGAAGCCGCGTAGACACTAATCCCATCACCCTCTTTTTTTGTGTTTTCAAGGTGTGCGACAACGCGGTCTGAAAGCGACTCTCAAGTACGCTCAATTCTAGACTAGCTATGCCAGAAAACCACTCTTAGATTCCAAGTTGAAGATGCTGGTGAGAGAGAAACAGGCTCTAGGGACACTCTAACTCTTCCTCGGCTACACAGCGCTGGGTTCAAATCCTACACCCGGCCAAGGTGTCACTTGCGATTTTCGGAAGAGTTTGGCGTTTCCCTTAGGGTTTCTTCTACTTTTGACTCATGCAAATCGTGCTTTCCAACAACTATCAACAGATTTTTATTCGCCTTGAATGGTTTTTATGTCCATCATGAAACTGAATGATATTCATTTTCTTGAGAGTTTCTTGCCGCATTTTCAATTTTTCTTCAGATACAGAGTTATCGATGGTAAACCATAGACGTGTTAAGAAACAATGTGGGGGGAATGGGACTTTGGAAACAAATTCTCTTCTTTTTGGGATTGTTTTTGGTCTAGCCGCTGGTTTGTCTCCAGGACCTCTCATAACCTTGGTTGTTTCTGAGACTTTGAAGAACGGAAGGAAAGAGGGAATTGAAGTCGCAATTTCGCCTCTAATTTCTGAATCACCGATTATTCTGCTTGTATTGGTGATATTGTCAAGCGTGGCTGAAAACATTATTCTCATGGCAGTAATCTCTCTGCTCGGAGCTTGCTTCTTGACTTATTTAGGTTTGTCGAATCTAAGGGCTAATGTCAAAGAATCTAAAGACCACCTTGGAAAAAACAATGCTCTATTAAGGGGAATCACTACGAATCTTCTAAACCCAAATACTTACATGTTCTGGCTTACTATTGGAGGCCCAAGAATCCTAGAGAGTGCCCAGGTTCATATCTCAGCGACGATTCTCTTTATACTCGGATTCTACACGATGCTTGTAGGTTCAAAAACAACAGTTGCAGTAGCTGTAGACAAATCCAAGACTCTCATCAAAAGCAAATACTATGTATACATCATTCGGGCCTTAGGCATAGTGCTAATCGTGTTCGCGTTGACGTTTGTGAGGGATGCCTTAGAATTTCTTGGCATTTTATAAGCATGCATCCCGCTATCCCACAGCCTTACGAGCCATCTCCTATGTCGTGATGAATTCTGTCTTGATTTCTTTCAGCGAGATTATTGACAGGGTTTTTTCGATGCCTTTTTCTCTGGAAATCACGTTCTTCACGACATTAAAATATTCATCCTGATCTTTCGCTCGAACTTTTATAATTAACTCCCATTCCCCTGCAACTATGTCCACGCTTTCAACTTCCTTCTGTCTAGACAAGTTTGCAGCAATTCTTTCTGGATCACCATACTCGGTAGGAGAAAGAGCAATGAGAACAAACGCGCAGAATCCCTCACCTATCTTTTTGTAGTTAAATGCAGCTTTGTATGTTTTTATCGCGCCTTCTTCTTCCAGTTTCTTGATGTTGTAGTGAATGGTGGCAGACGGCTCATCTATCGTTTTGGCTATTCGAGAGATTTGTGGTGTACAGTAGCCTTCTTTGAACAGTCTTATGAGTTTGGGTTTAATGTCTTTCATGATATTGAATAACGTTCAATTTCTTAAGAGTTTTTTGCTGCATTTTCAATTTTTCTTCAGTTACACAATTATCGATGGTGCACCATAGAAGTGTTCAAGAACAAAGCTGGAGGGTGATAGGCATGGGGATAAGATCTAGATTAGGTGTAGAAGGAAAAACTCCATTAAGGGCCATCGCAAACCTAGGAGCCACCATAAAACGAGCTACTGGTCTCCTATTACCACCCTTTAGAGAAAGCATGTCGAAGGACATGCTTGCCTCAAATTGGCTTCCTTATCAAGCGTCAAAAACCTACAGAGCAATCATGGCGGAGTCTGACTGCAGACGCGCACAGACCATTGCGGAAGTGCAACGATCACTTCGCCGCAATTAAGACAGAATGCAGATTCCTAAAAGACATCACGGTATGCGCAAGAGAAGTGAGACACAAATCGACTCCGTTCATGCTTCCTCACGAGTACAAGAAGGGGGTGGAATAAAAGAAGAAGCGTAAAGACATGCTGGAAAACAGGAAAAGCCTCGCAGCCCCTCTCTTTTTTTGGATAGAATCTCTATCTAACCAACCAGAACAAGATATCAGTCACGCTACATATGTGATTTAGAGACGCGTGCTCTTGATTTTAAATATTGATCTTTCTTTCATAACCTATTTTGGCTTCAAAAGAATTAGCAAGCCTTCTGTGATAAAAATGAGCGAAGAACTCAAGAGAATCAAACGTGAAGTGGCAAACTTGAAGAAACGCGCCGAGGAACTTAAGCTTCTCAAATCAGATATTGATCATCTAAAGAAGCTACATGAAAGGCTTGTTGAGGACGGATTCGATTAGCACGCTATGCAGTTGGGTTCGATAGCAAAGGTATTAAGAACGCGCACGTTGCACAAGTGCAAGAGAAAAAATTAAGCATCGCGTAGAAACTACTAGTATTTTGCTTTTTTCCTAAAGCGATGGAGATGTCTCCGCAATTATCCTTTTTTCTATTAGCCCCACAAAAGCAGATGTATCACCTGCGTTCTTTGTTTCCATGTTTACTTGTGTATTCTGCCTTTGAAATTTCGTAATAGGCACAGATTATGCCCCAGTATTTGGCGTTTTTCTTGTATCGCATTCCGATTTTTTCAATCACCTTGCGTGATGCAATGTTTTCTGGCTTCGCAAGGGCGATAATTCTGTCCAACTTCAAAATATCAAAGCCATACACTAGGGCTGCCTTGGCTGCTTCAGTAGCATATCCCTTTCCCCAGAATTCTCTTGCGAGAACGAAATCTATCTCTACCTCTGCAGTTTCAGTGATTAAATTGAGTCCACAACGACCAAGGAGAACACTTTTCTCCTTATCAGTTATTGCCCATATTCCAAAATTATGTTTATACCAATGCTCTAGAATATTGTCCAAGGATTTCTTGGCTTCCTCGAGTGTTCAAATCCCACACCCGGCGCCAAAACCTCCACAACGCGATTTAGCTGATGTTGAAAACTTAAATACGAGTGAAACACGCAAAAAACAGAACTATTCGGATGTGCTAACCTCTTGATTGTCTGCGCGACCACAGTGAAAGACAACAAAGTTTTGCTTGTAAGACACGCAGGCGTGGAAAAGCCCGATTATGGAGACTGGCTTCTTCCAGCAGGAAGCGTGAAACCTGGAGAGGGCTTCGAGGAAGCATTGAAACGTGAAATGATGGAGGAAACTGGCTTAAGAATAAAGGTTGTTAGGAAGCTTACTGCCATCATTGATCCTTACACCAGAGACAAGCTGATCAATTTCCTATGTACCCCTCTGACATCAAGCATTAAAATATCCTCTGAATTAAAGGAGACAAAATGGTTCGACCTGAATGAAATTCAAAGGCTTGAGAATATTCACCCTGGGTTGAAACAATTTTTAATCGACGGGTTCAAATCCCACAGCTGGGGCGAAAGACCCTAGAACAACTTTTGACCAAGATCTTGAAGTGGGAGCCAGGGATAGTACCGATTTTGGCCACGCTACTTAGCTTCCGCCGATCTAAATTCTATTCGCCTTGAACGAAAGGCACACGGGCCAAGCTCAATTTTCTTATTAGCTTGGAAAGTAATGTGAAAAATCGAAAAACAATCTGCTACGAGAACAATGCTAGATAGATTTCTTCTATCAGCTCTAGGTATTTCAACCCGTCTTTTGTGGTTTTGTAGTTTTCTCCATTCATAGAAAGCATGTTTTTCAGCGTTAATAGGTCTAAGTATTTTTTAGCCGTGGGTGTGTTCAAGTTACATGATTGCATTATGTGAGTCAACCTCCGAGGTTCTTTGCAGTAGTCCAGTATTTTCCAAACAATCTCGTAGGCTGTTCTCCTAAGCTTCAATGGGTCCACCAAACATTTCTGAAAGCTTCTTCTCAGCATCCTTGACCCTTAACAGCTTTCTGCCCCAACTTCTGTGTACATAAACATACAGCGCAGATGCAACCAGCAACATGGATGAATCAAGTATCCAACGGAAAACAGCTACCCAAAACGACATGTAGCCGCAAATCAGTAAATATACAACTGCCACGAGTATCACGACGCCAACAACAATTGCAAGCGCCAGAACAGTCACAACTTTCAAATAATAACTTCGATAAAAAGCCACCAAGTCCCGAACCAACTCGGTGGCTTTGCTTTTCTTCTGCTCCTCCCCCAGTCTTTGCAGCCTGTGCACATAGTAAAAGAAAAGATGCTTTCTCCTAAGTCTATTGATTTCAACGATAAATTTCATGGACAAAAACAACCAACCCACCCCAAAGATAAGCTGACCAGTTCTAATCACGGTTAAAGCCACACCATACTTCTCTATTACAAACGAAATAGCAGCGTCCACTATCAAGAGTGAAGCCGAAACAAGAGAGAATATCGCAACTACAACAAGAAGCTCTACTTCAAACCTCATCTTCTTCAAAACATTGTCAAACACCGTCTACACCAAGGAAACAAGAAAAAACCGGAGAAATATTCCTTATGTATCAAAGATACAGTAGCGCAAGGAAACAAGATAAAAGACCGCCATACCTAGAAAATGTGCTTGGTGGAAGATCCTTGGCGAAAGAACTCTACGACGTCATAATAATCGGCTCTGGACCAGCAGGGTTAACCGCAGCCATATACACCTCACGGGCCAAACTTTCAACTCTAGTCATCGGGGGCGCCGCTTGGGGCGGCCAATTAATGCTCACCACCGAGGTTGAGAATTTTCCAGGGTTCCCAAACGGAGTCTTAGGTCCAGACTTGATGGCAAAAATGCGCGCGCAAGCCGAACGTCTCGGCGCCAAAATCATGTTTGAGGATGTTACCGCCGTTGAGTTTAGGTCGCGCCCTTTCAAAATCAGCGTAGGCCACAGGGCTTTTGAGGCTAAGGCTGCAATTTTGGCTACTGGAGCGTATGCCAAATGGTTGGGCTTGCCCTCTGAAGCAAGACTGCGTGGCAGAGGCGTGTCAGCCTGCGCCACCTGCGATGCACCTTTTTTCAGAGACAAGAAAGCAGTTGTGGTGGGCGGAGGTGACACTGCCCTAGATGAAGCGCTGGCTCTGTCAAAGTATGCTCGAGAGATAACAGTGGTTCACAGGCGAGATCGGTTAAGGGCCAGCAAGATTCTTCAGGATCGAGTGTTCGCTGACAAAAAAATCAGCTTTGTATGGAACAGTGTAGTCGTGGACATTTTGGGCAAGGATCGAGTTGAAGGCGTCAGATTGAAAAACCTGCAAACAGGCGCAGAATCCACATTGGTAACGGACGCAGTTTTTATAGCTATCGGACACAAACCCGTCACTGACATCTTCAAGGGTCAGGTAGATCTGGATGAGAACGGCTACATTATTGCACACGATGAAACCAAGACAAGTTTAGAAGGTGTTTTCGTGGCTGGAGACAATCAGGACAAGCGATACAAGCAGGCGATTACAGCCGCGGGCGCGGGATGCAAAGCCGCCTTGGACTCTGAGAAATACCTGCAGGAGCATCCAATTTAGGGAGGTGCAAGAAACATTATGGTTCACCTTTTCTGTCAGAACGGTGATTGCCGAACCATAATTCACTTGGACGACGCTACACATTGGAACTATAAGGGAAAAATCAAGTGCGAAAAGTGCGGTAAGGTCGTTGAGATTGAAATTCGCAACGGTGAGGTCGTAAAGGCGAAAAGAAGTCAGTAACTTGTTCTAGAAACGTTTTTTAAACACGGGAAACCGTCTTTTCAAAGAGAAAGCGCAGGGTGCTATTGTCTATGACTCAGACCAAACACATCATGCATTGTCCTAGCTGCGGCTTCACCTTTGACATAAGTTATGGGAGAACCTTTGCGTGCGGGGGCTGCGCATCTGTTGTTCAGTGCGGCATGGCGAAATGCCCAAAGTGCGGGCGCGAATTTCCGTTACCTGGACAATACGGTGAAGCATACAGAAAATACGTGAAAAGCCCAAGATAGCAAGAGAGAATTAAAGAGCAAAGACAAACCAAGTTGTTACTCTAGAGGATGACCACTTGACCCCAGACAAAACTCTGCTTGCTCTCAGAAAAAAGCCTCGGCTAATAGTTTTCGACGTGGAAGGAGTGTTAATTCCGAAGAGACGTTATCTGCTGTTTGAAGCGTCCCGGCGAATAAGCTTCGTGAGCCTTTTAAAGATGTTTTGGGCTGGTTTCCTTTATGAATCGGGGTTGATCTCGCTAGAAAAGGCCCTTCGAAGAATCTATAGGCAATTGCACGGCTTGGCTATAAGCGATCTTTTCCAACTTTACAAAAAGATGCCTCTACTGCAAGGCGTAAAAGAAGCTTTTAAGCAACTGAAGAAGACAGGATGCAAAACCGCATTGATAAGTTCCGGGTTGCCTCAGTCATTTATTGAAGACTTAGCGTCTCAATTGGGCTGTGACTACGCTTTTGGCTTAGATTTAGAAGTTGTCGAAGGCCGATTAACCGGGCAAATCGGTGGAGACGTCATCAAACCAGAGGGCAAGGCGCTGGTTCTGAAGAGAATCCAAGAAAAGGAAGGGCTGAGACCACAGGACTGCGCACTGGTCGCCGATGACAGGAACAACTTGCCTATGTTTCAGCTCTGCACTGAAAGAATTGGATACAACCCAGACTTTCTCCTAGCCTACAAATCAGATGTGGCTGTGAAAGGTGACTTCAGAGAAGTCGTGCCACTCCTCACAGGAAATCCGATAGAATCTCGTTCCGTTTCAGGGCGGCAACTGATTCGAGAAACAATCCACATCGCTGGTTTTTTTGTTCCAGCCTTCACTGTGTATTGGTCGCTGAACCGCTACTTTGTAGTTTTATTGATTTTTGTGTTTACGACGGTCTACATTATGTCTGAACTTGCCCGCATGCTAGGCGTCAATGTCCCTGTAATGTCAACGATAACCTGGAAAGCCACAATTCAACCCGAAATCTACGAGTTTGCAACTGCGCCCATCTTTTTCGCACTCGGAATAATGCTCACACTGCTTCTGTTTCCCCCGCCGATCAGTTATGCTTCCATCGCAATATTTACACTGGGCGACGGCTCGGCCACACTTGTTGGACAGACAATTGGAAGTCACGCTATCTACTACAACAAAGGTAAGAAAGCTGAAGGAACATTTTTCGGCTTCTTGTTGGCTTCACTGGGGGCCTCGGTGTTTATGCCCACAAATCCCTTAAAAGCACTTGCTGGTGCAGCCGCAGGAATGATTATGGAGAGTCTGCCAACGCCGATAAACGACAACATAACCATACCCTTAGCAACAGGACTAACGCTGCTACTTCTTCCATGAAAACAAAGCCTCTTTCTTCGCGTTTGAGCATCCAATTGGCTTAAGTATTTGAATGCTTTACAAAACTAAGACTCAAGAATTAATCGTCATACAAAAAGTATTACTGAAAACACACGGAGATATAGGCTTGACATCGAAGGAAAACCGCTGGAGACGCCTAATCGTGAGGTGGACAGGGCCAAAAGGCTTCGCAGCCATAGTGTTGTTCTTTGTTTTGGCCGTGATCCTCGAAGTTTTGCTGGTCTACTCATTTCAAATGTTCGGCTTGACTGACCCAAACGTTTGGACTACAAACCTGCTTATTCCCCTTGCAAACTGGACTTTTTCCCTGTCGGTAAGCCCTTTGTTTCATCTTTTACCCATCAGCGTCATTGTAGTTTTGCTCTCGAGCTGGACGTATTTGACAAGGTACACAGCCTTTATTCCACAACGAATCGAACCAGCAAGACGAGTTTCGACGCCGACTCGGCGTGGACCAGAAAGACGAAGGTTCAAGTCGTTAAGGCAACTCGTAAAACGTTTAGACCGAAGACTACAGCGGGTCGGCAGAGTCTTGAAGACGGGGGTTCAGCGGATTCGCGGTGTCTCTTACATCTCGCAGCGTTTGTTTTTTGCCCGAGCTGCGGTCAGAAGCGCTGTAATAGTTTTGGTGGTTTTTCTATCCGTCCTCTTCGTACTGTTCTTGGTAGAGTACCCCGATATAATTCACAACTGGACACTCCATCTCTACAAGGGCTCCCCGGCCCTCCTAAATTTTGTTTCAGGTGCAAATCAATGGTTTAGCGGAGTTGGTATGGCTGTCCAGCCTCTAGGCGAGTTTGGATTCGCTGTAAACAAAGCACTGCTTGATTCAGCCCCTGGATTCAGATATTCCTTGGAGGCCGCAGGAGCGTCTCTCACGGGCCCTATCGTTCAGTTAGACGCTGTGGGCAAGTATGTTCTGAGCCAAAACTTGGCTGCCTGGACATCAGCCACAGCTAGCTTAGCCTACGGGGTCTATGCCTCCTCACGCACTCACCGCCGACCTAAAGGCCGCTGAGAAATAAACAATTAAGTCAAGTTCAATGACTAGAATAGTAGCAGTGTGAAGAGGGCATCTGAAGTGGCTGACCGTCCGAGGTTTGGACCAGCTGGTATGCCGCCTGGGTTCAAGGTTTTGAAGCAACCCGTCACAGAAGTGCCCAAATATCTGCGAGATGAAGGCTTGGATTCTTTTGAGTATCAAATGGTGCGCTGGGGTCCGAAGCCTCAGATTAGACAGGAAATAGCTGAGAAACTAGGCAAAAACGCGGTTGAACACGATGTCTGGTTGACGGCCCACGGCTCATACTTCATCAACCTGACTTCACCTAATAAGGAAACGCTTGAGGCAAGCAAGAGACGGATGCTGGCTTGTGTTACAGGCGCCAACTGGATGGGTGCCCACATCGTGGTATTTCACCCCGGCTCATACGCTGGCAGACCTCCTAGGGAAGTGTTTGAAACCTGCGCCAAAGCTATGGAGGAAGTAGTTGAATCGATGCGCTCTTTAGGCATAACCAAGCTGCATTTGGCGCCTGAGATGATGGGCAAGCGTTCGCAGTTTGGAAGCGTGGAAGAAGTATTGGCTCTGTGCGAACGAGTTGCTTTAACTGAGCCAAATGTGGATTGGGCGCATTTGCACGCCCGAGACAACGGCAGATTTAGGATGGTTGATGATGTGCGCAAAATTATGGACCTAATCGAGAAACGGCTAGGCACAAACGCTCTGAAAAATCTGCACTGCCATTACAGCCACATCGAGTTCACAGACAAGGGCGAAAGACGCCACCACAACTTAGACAGAGGCGAATACGGACCAGACTTCAAATTTTTAGCAAAGCTGGTTGCAGAACGCGACTTAAAGCCAGTAATCGCCTGTGAAACACCTAACCTCGATTTGGACGCTATGAAACTGCGCGATATGGTTCTTCAAGAATTGAAAAGAAAAAACAGGAAGCAATTGGCCTAATAGATGTTCAAACAGTTACGAAGGGAAGGCTTCATTTTTCATATCTCCTTTACGACTCTGCTATTAACTCGTTCAAAGAACAGGTTCATCTCCGACATGAGTTTCTGCCATTCTGGGTCTTGGGCGAATTCCTTGGCTGTTTCTGCATCCTCATCAAATGCCGCATAGTTTGGGTACTCTAGCCAAGTCTCATAGAGCGGTTCGCCTACGAGGGTGACAAAATGCTTCACGGATTTCCACTTGGCGCCACGAGATGTGAGGTATTCGTCAAGTCGTTTCTGCCACTCAGAAACCCTTTTTGAACCCCGTTTTCCTTCAGGCGTCAGTTTTTCTGCAATTACAAGGTAAATCATTCAACTCCCGTCCTCGTCTACGCATTCTAGAAATTTGTCTTTAAGAAATTTTCCACACATAAGGTCTTAGATGTAAAAACGAGAAAAGATTGCTACGCGATTTTGTCGCCTAGTTCAACATTCCTATCTGGTTTCAACAGAATCACTTGGTTGTCTTTCGTCACTGCGCCGAGAACCAAGACTTCTGACACAAAGCTAGCTATCTGCTTAGGCGGAAAGTTTACGACAGCCACGACCTGCCGACCATGGAGCTGCTCTTTCGTGTATCTTGTAGTTATTTGAGCACTCGATTTCTTAACACCCAATTTTCCAAAGTCAATGGTTAACTTGTAGGCTGGCTTGCGGGCTTCAGGAAAGCCCTCCACCTTTATTATTCTTCCAATTCTCATGTCTACCTTTAAAAAGTCCTCAAAAGTGATGGTTTTTCCCATGCGTTTTATTCTCCTTTTTGGTCTAATGGGGCTTAACTTCTAAAGTGTGAGATAAATAGTTTAAATTTTAGAGTGCTTAACATTGTTGCTAACTGTTTGTGGCGATGATGTTGGCAAGGCTTAAGGGATTTGAAAAACTCACGAATGTGGATGAGGCATTATCCATTTTCTTCAAGATACTTAAACTCAAGAGGTTGAGCGCCGAACGCGTTTCATTAGGGGAATCTTTGGGACGAGTTACGGCTGAAGACATGATTGCGTCTATGGACTTGCCTTCATTTAACCGCTCAGCGGTGGACGGCTATGCGGTTAAGGCAGGGGACACTGTTGACGCTTCACAGTTTAAGCCTAGAACTCTCATTACGACTAAAGGAGATAACATCGGTAGGGGTCAGGCTAAGCGAATTTGGACGGGCAACAAGCTTCCGCAAGGCGCTGACTCAGTCATCATGTTGGAACACACGAGGGTGTTGAAAGACGGAATTCAAATCATAGTTGCGGTAACACCCAATGAAAATGTTTCGAAAAAGGGTGAAGACGTTAACAAAGGCGAAGTTGCCATAAAATCGGGAACGAGGCTCCAACCACATCACGTTGGTTTATTGGCTGCGTTAGGCATTACCCGTGTTGACGTTGTGCGAAAGCCTAGGGTGGCTTTCCTATCAACTGGCAACGAGTTGGTTGAACTAGGCAAGAAACTGTTGTCGAACAAAATTATCAATTCTAACCGTTTTGTAATCGAAGGTTTATGTCGAGAGCTTGGCGCCGAGCCTCTATACTTAGGCATAGCAAGAGACAACGAAGAAGAAATAGGGGCAAAAATTCTCGAAGGCTTAGAGAAGACAGACGCCGTGGTCACAACAGGCGGAACCAGCGTAGGTGCGGCAGACCTTGTGCCCGTAGTCGTAGCTAAACTGGGTAAGCCTGGCATTGTAGTCCATGGTGTTGGGTTACGTCCTGGCATGCCGACGGCGCTCGGGATTCTAAGAGGCAAACCAGTTTTTGTTTTGTCTGGGTACCCAATTGCAGCCACCGTGGGTTTTGAGGTGTTTGCCCGCCCAACCATTCTGAAACTGTTGGGGATTGAACATGAGCCTCGGCCAATGATTAAGGCGCAGTTAGTCAAGCGTGTGGTAGGAGCGCTTGGACGCAAGGTGTATCTTCGAGTCAAAACCTTTCAGAAGGCTGGTGAGTTTTATGCTGAACCTATTCGCACAAAGGGCTCCGGACTCTATTCTTCCATGACCAAGTCTAACGGATACGTTATTATCCCCAAAGACCGAGAGGGGCTTGAAGAGGGCGAAACTGTGGTTGTGCATCTGTTCAGTCCATTAGCAGGTTAGGAGGATTGCACCCATAGTGTTCCGAAAACTTGTCTCAGTCGACGAAGCCAAAAGAATTTTGGCAAAGAATCTCAAGCCCAACCCAGCTGGAAAAGAATTCGTTCCGCTTTCTGAAGCCTACAGTCGGGTCTTGGCTACAGACATTGTTTCATCACTCGCTATTCCACCTTTCAATCGTTCAACCGTAGACGGCTACGCCGTTAGGGCCGCAGACACGTTCGGCGCTGAAGAAGACTGCCCAGTCGGGCTTAAACTTGTTGGCAAGGTCAACGTGGGTGAACCCTCAGGAATTAAGGTTGAGAGGGGCAAGACTGCCGAAATTGTTACTGGTGCACCTATTCCGGTAGGCACCGACGCCGTAGTTATGGGGGAGTACACAGCGCAAAAGGACAAGGATGTTCTAGTTCGTCAGTCGGTTTCACTTGGTGAAAATGTGATGAAGGCGGGTTCAGACATCCGCAAGGGCGAAATCGTGTTGAAGAAGGGAGCTGTTTTGTCGCCCCATGAAATTGGCGTCTTAGCCGCCATCGGCTCAGCCGAGGTTGAAGTGTACAAGCGTCCCCGAGTGGCTATATTTTCAACAGGTGCCGAAGTAGTTGAGCTGGGAAGACATCTAACCGAGGGAAAAATCTTCGACATCAACGCGCATGCTCTAAGCGCAGCTGTGATTGAGTGCGGTGGGCAACCAATGAATATGGGCATAGTTCAAGACGAGACTGAACAGATGAAAACAACCCTCGAAAAGGCTTTGAACACTGCAGACGCGGTTATTACTTCAGGCGGAGTTTCGGTTGGACCCACAGATATAATTCCCAAAGTTTTAGACACGCTAGGTAAACCAGGCGTTATAGTTTACGGCATAGCCATTAGACCTGGAAAACCCACAACCATAGCGGTAATCAACGATAAACCTGTCTTCTCTCTACCTGGGCATCCAGCTTCTGCACTCTTAATCTTCCACCTGTTTGTTCGCGCTGTACTGGTTCGTATGGGTGGGAGAAAAGAAGACATGCCCTTAACCGTGAACGCTGTAACATCTGAGAGGCTTTTTCCCGCTCGCGGTCGTCGGACCTACACCACGGTTACGCTCAGAAAGGATAAATCTGGAACGATTGTGGCTTCACCTGTGCCTACAGGCTTATCTGGCGCCATCACAACATTGGCAAAGGCAGACGGATTCACAGTAATACATGAGAGCCAACAATTTATTGATAAAGGTCAAATTGTAGAGGTGGAATTGTTCAAGCCCAGCGCATATTATTCCTTAATGAGGTGAAAGAGCAAAGTGAAAGTCGGCGTGGTGGGCTGCGGAAGAATCGCAACAGCGGTGCACATGCCCTCGCTTAGGAAGATTCGAGGCTACGAATTAGTTGCAGCCTCCGACGTAAACGCCGCCCGACTCGAAGAAGTTAAAGAGAAATTCAACATAGACGAAACTTACGATGACTATCGCCGTATGCTGATCAAGGCGGACATCGACGCGGTTTTCGTTTGCACGCCACCGCAAGAGCATTTCAAGATAGTCATGGACGCCCTTGAATGGGGCAAACACGTCTTTTGTGAAAAACCTCTCGCTTCAACCGTAAAAGACGGATTAACTGTCAAAAAAGCATATGAAATGCAAAGGGAAACAGCCTCTGTACCTCTCTTTCTCATGCCTGCCCACAACTTTATCTTTACACCTTGTTTCTCCGAGGCACTCAAACTGGTTGAAAAGGGAGAGATCGGAAAAATCAGAAGAATAGACGCCTGCACCGCCACTAATCTACAGTTTTACCGAGCCAAAACTGATTTCCGAACTCAAGCTAAATGCGGCGTACTCGAAGACCAGCTGCCTCATCTAATTTACTTGGTTCACCGAGTCGGTGGACCACTCAAAAAAGTTTCGTGCATTGAGCCTCAGCTAAAAGCAGGCACTATAAGCAATGTAAACGTTAAAGTAACCTTGACAAAAGATGTCGAAGCGGACCTCACAGCTAAATGGACAGGTTTGGTGCCCACGCTGCGCTTTGATTTGACAGGTGACAACGGTGAAATAAGCATGGACTTGTTGCGCACACCATACAACATCACTGTAATAAAAAACGGAGAATCCAAAACAACCATAATGGGGCCACGGCTACGCCAATACATAGACGTTTTTCGTTTTAAGCATCCCTCTTACGTCAATGAACACATTCACTTTCTCACCTGTGCAGAGGGCGAGACTCTGCCTCAGGTGTCAGTGGACGACGGCGTAGAATTGGTGCGCACTCTAAACGAAGTTACAGAGTGCTTCCAAGGCAAGACATGCGTCTCGTCGCCTCAAAGCGACACTGTTGCCGTACTGCGAGTCGGCGACGATGTTGAGGCAACCGTTCAGAAGTCTGTTAACTTGCTCGGGGGCATGACCGATGTCAAAAAAGACAGTTTGGTCGTGATTAAACCCAACGTCTGTTTTCCCAAAAACATAGAAAACATGGTCACAACCGACCTCAGAGTTTTAGAAACAGTCATCAACATGGTGAAGCAAAGAGCCAAAAATGTCTTGGTGGTGGAGTCCGACGCCTACTCAGGCACCGCCGAAAAGCGTGCTTTTGGCACAGGCGTCATGGATGTCGTCAAAAAGTGTGACGCTGAATTCCTCAACCTGAGCCAAGACGAGGTTGAAGAACATAGGGTTGCGGATTTGAGTATTCAGATTCCCAAAACCGTGTTGAGAGCCGATTACTTCATCAATCTGCCCAAGGTCAAGACGAACTCACTTGTGATGATTTCAATAGCTATGAAAAACATGTTCGGCATCATAGCCAGCAAACGCAAAAGCCAGTTTCACAGCAGACTTGCAGATGTTCTCGTTTACCTAAACCACGCCGTTCGGCAGCATTTAATCATCGCCGACGGCATCGTCGCCATGGAAGGCTTAGGTCCGGTACACGGGAGACCAGTCAACCTAGGCATAATAATTTCTGGCAAAAACCCGTTCACAGTTGACGCTGCCTGCTGCCACGTAATGGGCTTTAATCCCTACGCCGTAGAAGCGCTCTGGAAGGCGCATCAGCAAGGCATGGGCGAAATCGACCCGCAGAAGATTCAGTTCTTAGGCGAGGATGTCAGCAACATCAAGAACAAGTTCAGTCGCCCAACAATCTCCAAAGTGAACATTCACGCGTTGATCACAGAGTTTAAGGTGCGCTTGAATAAGAAGTGAAGCAGTTTTTAGAGAAGATGTGATTAATGTGGATGTCGCATTTATTTCATTTCTCTATCCAAATGTAGACCATACTGGAGGGTCCACCTACACCTTCAACCTTTGCAAGGCTTTGGCAAAGCGTGTTAACTTAACCGTCTTTGTGCCCGATGTGGGAGAACCACAAAAAACAAACCGAGAAATAAGACACAGCCCTTGTAAGGTATTAAATCTAAATTTACTGAGACCATCAACTTTTGTTGTCGCAGCAGCTCAAAAACTGCGAAAAATGAGGTTCAACATCATTCATTCACATTGCGGTTCAGGACTGTTCCTTAGCAAGGTCTCTGTTGAAACTTTCCATCACAAGCCTTCTCTTCTTGACGCATTTCCCCAAATTGTGTGTCTAAAAAAGGCGAAGCACATAATAGCTGTGAGTCTTCGGTCGAAACAAGAACTGTTGCAGATGGGGTTTAATGAAGACAAAATAACCACAGTCAGCAATGGAATTGATCACGAGCGTTTCTTTCCCAACCTAAAGGCACGCGCTCTCCTCAAACAGAAGTTAAACCTCGAAGAAGAAAACCCTATAATCTTTTGTGTGCCAGCTGACGGAACCAAGCGCAAGAACCTTCCCTTAATGTTCAAGACCGTGAAGCATCTGAAGGAAGAAGGAAAAGACTCCATCTTGTTGATGGTTGGCAGCATGAATGTGAAGATGCGGGTCTTGCGCCTCGCCAGAAAATTTGGTGTTTTGAGCAGCCTCCGCTACATTGAAGGTGTTTCGAACGATGACATGCCTCTGTACTATTCAGCCTGCGACTTTTTGGCTCACCCCTCCCTCAGAGAGGGATTCGGCTTCGTTCTCTTAGAGGCTGTTGCCTCCGGAAGACCCTTTGTCTCCATGGACGTTGGTGTTGCCCAAGAACTGGCAAACCAGGGCTTTGGTTACGTGACTAGAACAGCGCAAGAATTCATGGAGAAATGCTTGAGAATGGCGGACAAGCCGCTACGGGTTTGGGAAAGGGGCAACAGGTTCGTGAAGGAAAACTATTCTTGGGAAAGGTGCGCCAAAGAAACCATTCAGGTCTATGAGTCGATTCTTTAAGCCGGAATCAATCGTGAAAGTGGTTCCTATTGGAAGGTTTTCCATTTAGCTGCTACGTAAACGAAACTTATGAAGGATAAAACAATGAACACGGCTAAGGCGATGTTCAGCAACAGCACGCTCACTTCTGGAAGGAGTACATACAACGCGATGCTGGCATACAGTGACGCCAAGCCGAAAACAAGTTGTGGAAAGAACAAAACTATCACAAGCCAAACAGACCATTTTCGAGTTCTGAACAAGCCGTAAGCGGTTATTAAACTCAAAATGGCCAAGGCTCCAACGTGAGGCGGAATAAGAGTAGCACTCGAAAGCGCCAGAATAACGATTTGGAAGGCTCCTACCACGGTATAGAAAACAGCGAGTAAGAATCCATCTCGACGCTTTATCTTGAACCTTGCAGCCAAAGACTTCATGCCTCTTTCCAGCCTATCGCTAGTGCTTGCCAAGCAATAAATCTGTTTCGCCGCGGTTATTACATTATCTCAACTCATGTTCCTGTTTATTGCTTACTAAGTTTTAGGCTTAACGAATTTAGGCAAAAGCATTTAGAGCAAGGCTGTTCCATAACAGACTGCATGAGCTATCGGGAACTCTACGTTTCATCAGCTTTGTTTTTCAGCGGCTATCAGAAAACCTTCAAAGAAGCCAACTACGTGGTTTTAGGCGTGCCCTTCGACGCAACAAGCACTTATCGAACAGGAGCCCGCTTTGCGCCCACAGCCATTCGAGAAGCCTCCTTGAACATAGAAACCTACAGTTTTAGGGCGGAAGTAGACATTGAAAACCTCAACATGCATGATTTGGGCGACCTCCACGTGACAGGCGACGCCGGTGAAACGTTAAAACGAGTTGAACAAGTGGTGAAAGAACTCCTCGACGACAAGAAGGCTCCAGTCTTGATAGGCGGAGAACACACAATCACTCTTGGCGCGGCTAGAGCCCTGGAAAAAGACATCGCCATACTTGACTTTGACGCACACTTTGATACTCGCAACGAATACATGAACCAGAAGATCTCGCACACAACCTTTATGCGCCGGATCAACGAGGAGGTCAAACCCTTAAAAATAATAGAAATCGGCACAAGGGCAGTGTGCAAAGAAGAACGAGACTACGCCAAAAAGGCTGGAATAAACTTCATCACCAGTCAACAAATCCGAAAAGACGGCGTGGAACAGGTCTCACAAAGAATAAGAAAACTGCTCAAAGAAGCCAAAAAAATTTACTTGACCGTTGATTTAGACGTGCTCGATCCAGCCTTTGCACCCGCTGTCCAGAACCCTGAACCCGATGGTTTGTGCACCCACACTCTATATGACCTGTTGCACGAGGTTTGTGATGAGCGTCTGGTGGCCTTCGATGTTGTTGAAGTTGCGCCTCACTATGACAATGGTGTAACAGCCATACAGGCGGCAAAAACGATTTTTGAAATACTCTCAGATCTTGAAAGGGCACGAAGATAACAAATGCCGTTATCTCTGTGAGACAACTATCTCTGAGTGCTGTTCCAGTTCAATGGTTTTCTTTCACCAGCTTTGCGACGAAGAATCCGTTGCAGCTGTGAAGATGTGGATACAGCCTCTGGCATTGGTTTTGCGCCCTATAGCCTGGCAAACCTATGCGGGGGGTGGTCTCCACAAGTTTGAAGCCCATGTTCCATTTCAAGAATCTCTCGATTAACATTTCGTTTTCTTCCAACGAGACGCTGCAGGTAGAGTAAACCAGGTGCCCGCCTGCTTTCACTTTTTCTGCGCAGTTGTTTATCATGTTCCACTGAACCTCAGCCATGTTGAAAACAGAACGCTTTGTCAGGCGCCACTTGGCAGACGGAGTCTTGCCGAAAGCTCCAGTGCTTGTACACGGCGGGTCTAAAACAACCAAGTCAGCCGCTTGCCCTATTGGTAAAGGCTTCTGGGCATCTGCGACTATAGGCATAGCGTTCTTGACGCCCATGCGTTTTATTTCTCGCCTCCACACGTTCATTCTGCGCCCTGAATAGTCAATGGAATATATTACGCCTTGATTCTGCATCTGCTGCGCCATGTACGTGGTCTTGGCTCCAGGCGCGGCGCAAACGTCGAGAACAGTATCGCCTGCCTTTGGATTGGTAACCTCAACTG